>Ga0209284_10000119_pt1 | contig 113932 bp, 113 predicted proteins | sample FRY03_FD_187211 | JGI IMG/M metagenome (GOLD analysis project Ga0209284, IMG submission 187211) | Freshwater microbial communities from Lake Fryxell liftoff mats and glacier meltwater in Antarctica - FRY-03 (SPAdes) (version 2) | ecosystem: Environmental > Aquatic > Freshwater > Ice > Glacier... | reverse complement strand
CACTTTCAACTCACTGGAGCATCCAATGCGCAACCAAATCATCACCAAGATCAATGATCAGCTCGAAACGGCTACCGCCAACTACACGAGCACCAACGACAAGGTCCTCGACGCCGTTGTCGACGCCAACCGCAAGGCCGTCGACTTCGCACTGAAGACCGTCGACGCCATCACCAAAGCCGTCGACGTCCCCGCCATGCCGGCGCTGCCGTTCGCCGGCCGCTTCGAGCTGCCGGAGTTCCCGACCGCTGCCGAGGCCGGCAAGCGCTACATCGCCTTTGTCGAGCGTGCCGCTGACATGAACCGTGACCTGAACGGGCGAGTCATCGAGATGCTCAAGATCGAAGAGTCCAAGCCAGCAGCCAAGCCAGCAGCCAAGAAGCCAGCAGCCAAGAAGCCTGCCGCCAAGAAGCCTGCCGCCAAAAAGGCAACGGCTCCCGCCACGAAGTGATCCGCTCAGCGCCCCGCACCACGCCCCATCCCCCATGGGTGACGGTGCGGCAAGTGCTGCGTGACACGACCGACGCCCCGCCGAGTATTCGGTGGGGCGTCGTCATTTTTCACCCCATGCCAGACAGGATCACCACATGAGTTCGAAGTCGAACAACGCAGCTGATGACCAGAAGTGGGGCGCCGGCGCGCTCGGTGATTTCATCCGCAGCCAGCGTCGACTCGCAGAGTTGAGTCAACGTGAACTCGCCAAACTTGCCGACCTTTCTGACGCCTATCTCAGCCAGCTCGAGCGAGGGCTGCACGAACCGTCGGTCCGGGTCGTCAACGGCCTGTCGTCGGCGTTGAACGTGCCGGCCGAGAAGCTGCTGCGCTTCCTTGGCCGTGACCGGCCAGAGGGCGATGTGGTGTCGACCGAGTCCGCAATTCAGACCGATGAGGCGCTGACGGACGTGCAAAAGCAGTCGCTGCTCGACGTCTACCGAGCCTTCACTGCCGCGAACAAACTCTGATCAGCCCGCCAGTTGGCGGGCAGCCGCCACCACGATGGCAACGGCATTCGACTCTGTCGCAGCGATCGTTGCGGCGTCCGGCGTTTCTTGTTGTGTGCGGTTGACCAGCACGCCGGCGACGCATCCGGCACGCCAGCCTGACGATGCGCACATTGTGAACAGAGTCGCCGATTCCATCTCGTAGTTGAGGACGCCCATCGACTGCCATTCGTCGAGGGACCCACGGAATCGTTCGACGACACGGCCAGTTGTGGTGTCGTAGCGTTCTTGGCCTGGGTAGAAGGTGTCGCTCGACGCGGTGATGCCGACGTGGGTGGTGGAGCCGGCGTCGCGAGCAGCGTTGACGAGGGCGGTCGTGCACTCGAAATCCGCAACGGCGGGGAACTCCATCGGTGCAAAGTGCAAGCTGGCCCCGTCCAGTCGCACCGCTCCGGTCGTGACGATCACGTCGCCTGGGTTGACGTTTGGTTGAATCCCGCCAGTGGTGCCGACCCGGAGGAAGGTGGTCACCCCGAGCTGTGCGAGTTCTTCGACCGCGATCGACGTCGATGGTCCGCCAATGCCGGTCGAGCAAACGACGACCGAGTTGCCGTCGAGCTTTCCGAACCACGATGTGAACTCTCGATGGGCAGCGAGTGCCCGCGGCTCGTCGAGGAGTTGGGCGATGCGTTCAACGCGATTGGGGTCGCCTGGCACAATTGCGAGAGTCGCGCCGTTGATGTCGGACACGTTGAGCCCCAAGTGAAACGTCTCAGCCATCAGCTCACCGTATCGACTCTCTTGCTATCGCTGAGACGGAACGGCACAGAGCCTCAGTGGCCGGTGACTCCATGGAACGGTCGGCCGGCTTCGTTGAAGGCTGTGTAGAGCTCCATGAAGGCCTCACCGAACGGGTTGATGCCCCGCAATGGCTGGGCCGCACGTTGGACGGTCCAGTCGTGCGGTGCGAGATCGATCGCCGTGACAAAGTTCCGTTCGGCACCGTCGGCGTCGCCGTCGTTGCGGAGGCGAGTGGCGATTCGGAAGAACAATCGCGCTTGTTCCTCCTCCGAACTCAGGTCGTCGACTGCACCCTTTGCGTCCTCGGGCGACATCCGGAGGGTGCCGTGCTTAGCCCATGCCCGGATGTGGTCCTTCTGGGTCTCGGAGTCGATGCCGGTGAGCTCACGGAACGTGTCGCTCGCGTAGGCACTCCAGTTCGGTTGGACGATGTTGTCGTCTTCGTCGATCATCAGCACCGTCGGCACGTTCGAAATTGCGTACAACTCAGTGACGACATGGTCGGCGTCGATCAGGATGGGATACGTGATGCCGTCAGCGGCGCCACGGATGGTCTCGACGTCTTCGTCGACGGCGACAGCGATCACTTGAAAGTTGTGATCAGCGAGTTCTTCTTGGAGTGCCTGCCAACCTGGCAGATCGAGGAGGCAGCCTCACCACGATGAGAACGCGACGAGCAATCGCTTCTTGGAGCGATTATCGGAAAAGTTCATAGGTAAGCCGTCGAGGTCTGGCAACGTGAAGTCGGGTGCTTTCATGTCGTTCACGGCGGCGCGACGCAGTTCGCGCGGGGCGCCAATGGCCACGAGGCCGGATGTGGCGTCGTGTGCTGCCGGCCGGTCGATGAGTGATGCCACGGCGATGACGTCGATTCGGTCGTCGCTCATCAGCGCAGCGCGATCGTGAACGATCACACAAGTGTCGTCCTTGCAGAGTCCTTCGGGCTTCAGTGTCCAGCCGATTGCATCTTCGAGGGCTGCCGCGTCGATCAACGGCCCACCTTCCAACATCACGATGTCGTTGTTTGCCATCTCTGCACCGTAGCCGTCGCGCCATAATTTCTCCGGCTGCGCCAGCCCGTTCGTCGAACGTAACGGCCGATATGCCCGTCACCGAAGAACACGAGGGTCGCTATGGTGCCTCGGTGGATCATGTGGGGCGGGTGAGAACGGAACGATCGGTTATCGCGTTCCTCGCCTTCATCGGCGTTCTGATGGCCTTCGGGATCGACGCAGCGCTGCCTGCCTTCGACCAACTCTCCGAAGCATTCGACCTCGACCAGCGGGGCATCAGCCCAGCGGTCACAGGCACCGTCTACTTCGCTGGCATGGCGGTCGGGCAGTTGTTGTACGGCATCCTTGCCGACCGGTTCGGCCGCCGACCTGTACTCATTGCGGGTATTGCCGTGTACGCCGTCGGTGCCGTCTGCAGCGCACTATCACCCAACCTGGAAGTGCTCCTGGCAGCTCGGTTCGTGTGGGGCCTCGGTGCATCATCGCCAACCGTGATGCGGATGGCGATCGCTCGCGACCTGTTTGCCGGCGACCAGATGGCACGCGTCGTCAGCACATTCAGCGCCATTTTCCTCCTCGGACCGATCTTCATGCCGTTCGTCGGTGAGGCGATTCTCGTCGTCGGTGACTGGCGACTGGTGTTCTCATCCGGCCTCGTGCTTGCGGGGGTGACGCTCGTTTGGGCCATCAGGTTCGGTGAAACGTTGGCGCCCGAACTGCGGCGTCCGGTCAAACTCGCGCCGATCCGGGAGGCTTTCGTTGCGGTGATGCGCACTCGCGTGACGCTCTGGATCCTCATCGCCCAAGCATTCTTCGGGGGCGCATTTTTTGTGTGGCTCGGCAGCGCGCAGGTCGTGCTCGACAACATCTACGACCGCGACTCGCAGTTCACGTTGTTCTTCGGTGCATCAGGCATCGGCATGGCGTTGGCCTTGCTCTTTAACCGTCGGCTGATCGTCAAGTACGGAGCGGAGAAGATGGTCATCAGAGCAGCCACAGTGTTCGTGGTGGTGAGCGTCGTCGGACTGGCCGGCACGCTGCTTGCGGACGGTGTTCCCACGGTCTGGTTCTGGTTCGGCTGGGCACTGATCGCGAACGCCATGGGCATGATCATGGGTCCAATGAGCGTGTCGCTGGCGCTCGAACCGATGGCCGACAAGGCGGGTACAGCGGCTGCGATTCTCGGCGTTGCACAACTCGGCGTCGGTGCAGCGTTTGCAGCTGTCGTTGATGCCCAGATCGATACCACCGTGACGCCGATGGTGTTCGGAGCGCTCGTCTATGGCTCTCTCGGTCTGGGCTGCCTGGTGATCGCGCTCAAGACCAGATAGCTGCGTTTGGGGTCGGGCCCCTTTCGCAACTGTGACGAACTTGCGACAGAGTTGCGAAAGGGGCCTGACCCCGTGCGTAACTATTCGAAGGCGATGCGCAGGTTGTTCATGGTGGTCTGGCACGCCTGTTCGAGGTTGTCGCGGCGACCTTCAATTTTGCCAGGGTAGATCTCAGGCAGTTCGAGCAGCGGCGCTTCGAACGACTCGGTCACGGTGCAGGTGGCATCGCCGGTCGGCGTGATGTCATAACGCCAAACGGTGGCATGTTCGAACTTCGGGGGCACCGAATAGGCGAAGGCCTTGGCCGGTTCGAATTCGGTGACCACGCAGTCTGCATGCCATTCGTAGTCACGGGCCTTGTTGTGGCCACGGAACGTTGCGCCGACGGCGACCTCGGTCGACCCCTCCAGAAACTCACACCGGACGTTCTCCGGGCTCAGGCCGGGAAGGCGGTCGAGATCGGTCAAGTAGGCGAAGACGTCAGTCGCCGACGCGTTCACGTCGACCGTTGCGGAACCCTCTGTTGCTGCACTCATCGCGACAGTGTGGCCGACGCGACCTGGCGAGCAGAAGTCAGCCGATGCCGTCGGGCATTTCGGACTTGCGCCGGCCGATGAAGTCGAGGAGTTCAGCGTCGATTGCATCGTCGAGCGGCGGAGCTTCGTAGGAGGCCAGCGACGCTTTCCACGCGGTATTGGCGCGGTCAGCAGTGGTGGTCGAACCGTCTTCGAGCCACTGCTCGTAGCTCGAGTTGTCGGCCAGCGTCGACCGATAGAACGCGGTTTCGAAGTTGGCGAACGTGTGGGCTGTTCCGAGAAAGTGATCGCCCGGCGTGTGCACGGTGAGCTGTTCCATGGCTTGGCCGTTCTCGCTCATGTCGAGACCCTTGGCGAGTGTCATCATCATGCCGAGCTGGTCGGCATCCATCATGAATTTCTCGTAGCCGACGGCGAGGCCGCCCTCCATCCAGCCAGCTGCGTGTAGCACGAAGTTGACGCCTGCCATAAGGGTCGGGATGATCGTCGAAGCCGACTCGTATGCAGCCTGAGCGTCAGGCAGCTTGGAGGCGGTCAGTGAGCCGCCCGAGCGGAACGGGACACCGAGGCGGCGTGCGAGTGCAGCAACGGTGTAGAGGACGATCGCCGGTTCGGGCGTGCCGAAGGTCGGTGCGCCAGTGGCCATCGACATCGATGATGCGAACGACCCGAAGATCACGGGGGCGCCCGGGCGCACGAGTTGGCAGAAGGCCATGCCGGCCAGTGCTTCGGCGAGGGTCTGTGCCGCGACGCCGGCCGAGGTGGTCGGTGCCATAGCGCCGGCGAGGATGAACGGCGAGATGACGCATGCCTGGTTGGCGGCGGCGTACGTCTCGGCAGCAGCCAGCATCGTGTCGTCCCAGACGAGCGGAGACGAGGCGTTGATGAGCGACGACATCACGGTGCGATCTTGCAGGTCGCCACCGAATGCGATGCGTGCCATTTCGACCGAGTCGGCCGCACGCTCGCCAGCGGTGACTGAGCCCATGAAGGCCTTGTCGCTGTACTTGAGGTGCGCGTACACCATGTCGAGGTGACGCTTGTTGACCGGCACATCGACGGGTTCACAGACCGTGCCGCCCGAGTGATGCAGGTTTGGCGACATGTACGCGAGCTTCACGATGTTCTGAAAATCGGCGATCGTTGCGTACCGGCGGCCGTTGTCCTGGTCATAAACGAAGGGTGAGCCATAATTCGGCGCGAAGACGGTGTTGTTGCCGCCGATTTCGACGTTGCGTTCCGGGTTGCGAGCGTGCTGCGTGTACTGGCGCGGTGCGTTGTCCTGCACGAGCTTGCGGCACAGTCCGCGTGGAAAACGAACTCGCTCACCGTCGACGTCGGCGCCTGCTGCACGCCACATCTCGAGGGCGGTCGGGTAGTTGCGGAACTCGATGCCGACCGTTTCGAGGATGGTGTCGGCGTTGTGCTCGATGATCTCTAACTGTTCGTCGGTGACCAACTCGTACGGCTTGATTTGACGTTGTAGATACGGGGGAATCGGGGCTGCTGTTGATGCACGGCTCGCGGCACGTCCTGCGCGGCCACCCGACCGATGTCCACGTCGTTCGTCACTCATTGCACACCCCATTCGTTGCACGTCCCCATCTGGGGGTTCCACAATGCGGAACGGTTCCATCATACAGAACGGGTGAAGGGTGTGCGGAACGTGCCCGACCGGGTCAGTCCTTGGGTGCTAGCGACGCCCCCCAGCGTCAGGTCAGCGCCAGATCAGCGGGTTGATCTGGCGTACTGCTCGGCTTCAGGTCGGTCGGCGCCGGCGGCCGGTGCGTTGTCTGTCGCCAGCGCCCTCGGGCTTCGCCTGGGCAACCGGAAGTGTGGTCTCGGTGGCGAGGTTTGGAGTCGGCTCGGTCGTGTGCGGGAACCCCATGGCGTTGACGAACAGATCCTGGAACCGTGGTTCGGTCGCGGTCTCGATCTTGTGCACTCGTCGCACTGTCTCTTCGATTTCGGCGCGCTGGCTGGCTGACACCAAGGCTCGAACAGCGCCGGCTCCAGCAGCGTTGCCAACGGATGCGACCTTCGCGACCGGTACGTCAGGAACGAGGCCGATCACCTTGGCATAGAGCGGATCGATATGGGCCCCGAACGCTCCGGCGAGCCGAACCGATCCAATTTTGTTCGGGTCGGTCTTGCCGGCGTGTTCGCACAGCAGGTCGATGCCGGCGCGCAGCGCGGCTTTCGCGAGTTGAATCGCGCGCACGTCGTCTTGTGTGACATTGATGTTCGCTGCCGGTTCGTCGGCATCGCCGAACAGCCGGTACGAGAACGTGCGACCGTGGGCAAACACGCGCGACGTCTTGCTCGGTCCGTCGGAACGCACAGTGCCGTCGACGTCGATGAGCCCCGAGAGATACAGCTCGCCCATCACTTCAATGATCCCGGATCCACAGATGCCGGAGATGTCGAGCGATCGGGTCTCGGCATCGAAGCCGGGGTCATCTGACCAGAGGTCGGAGCCGATCACCTTGACTCTCGGTTCGAGCGTGTCGCGGTCAATGCGGACGCGCTCGATGGCGCCTGCCGTGGCACGCATGCCGGCAGAGATCTGGGCGCCTTCGAAGGCGGGGCCGGTGGGGGACGAGGCAGCGAGTACATGGGCCGAGTTGCCGAACACGATCTCGGCATTGGTGCCGACGTCGACCAGGAGTTGGAGGGCGTCGCTGCGGTGCGGCCCTTCGGCGAGGATCGCCCCAGCGGTGTCGGCGCCGACATGGCCGGCGATGCACGGGAGGAAGTAGACCTCGCAGAACCGAGCGTCGATGTCGAGGGCGGCCGCCGAAGTGACGACGGCGCTGTCGGTTGCAAGCAGGAACGGGGCTTGGCCGAGGGGCGTCGGGTCGATGCCGAGGATGATGTGGTGCATGATCGGGTTGCCGACGATCGTCATGTCCAGCACCACGTCGCGGTCGATCCCGGCTTCCGCGACAAGCGTGCCCACCATTTCGTCGAGTGCAGTCCGCACTGACCGAGTGAGCTCGATTTCGCCGCCCGGGTTCATCATCACGTACGACACGCGCGACATGAGGTCGTCGCCGAACCGGATCTGTGGGTTCATCACGCCGTTGGTCGCGCGGATCTCGCCGGTCGACAGGTCGACGAGGTGCCCCGCAATAGTGGTCGAGCCGACGTCGACGGCGATGCCGAATGCCTGGTCGACGTAGCCCGGGTAGACGGCGCAGACCTCGTGACCATGCCGGACGGCGACCGTGATCGTGTTGTTGCCCCGCTTTGCTGCCGGTGCGATCAGGGGGAGGACGTGCGTTGCAAGGCGCGACATCGTCACGCCGTAGGTCATGGACAGTCGCTCGGCGATCTGTTCGGTCAGTCCGCGCAGATCAGAGCCGAGTTCGGCCTTCTCCAACTCGATGTAGTGCAAACGGACGAGCGGATCGATCTCGATGTTGCCCACGTCGACGGACTTCCGCACGACCTGCTTGTGGACTTGGCTGGCCGCGGGGATCTCGACCTTGAGGTTTCCGCAGACCTGTGCCGCGCAACCGAGGCGTTGCCCATCGAGGATCGGACGGCGGCCCGTATATTCCTCTTCAGTCGAGGCCCAGCCGGTGAGCGCGGCGGTGTTCGTGGGCACGATCTGGCAACGGCCACAAAGCCCGCGTCCGCCACATGTCGAATCGAGGTCGGCGCCAGCAAGACGTGCAGCGTCGAGCACGGTGATGCCTTTGCTGACCGTCACTGACAACCCTGAAGGTGCAAACTCGACCTTGTACGTCATCGCGAGAAGTGTCCCTTTCTGACCCGAGGGGAACCAGACAGGCGCTCGGCCATGGGTTCAGCCTGCCACGCGGGCGCTGCGGCCACCGCGACGCTTCGGGCCGCCACCGGCTGCATCGCCGGCGGCCTGGCCACCACCCTCGCGGTACGTGGCAATCCATGCGCCACAGTCTTGGTCGTGCCCAGCGAGCACGTCAGCGGCTTTGACAGCCCTCTTCACTTCGTCGTGCAATGGGCTCATGATCGCCGAGGTCATGCCGTTGGAAATCGCCATAGCGAGGAACGTGCCCGTGATCGCGTTGCGCTCGGGAAGCCCGAAGCTCACGTTCGACGCGCCGCACGTGGTGTTTACCTTGAGCTCGGTTTGGAGGCGGCGGAGCAGCTTGAACACTTGCTGACCGGCCTGGCCCAGGGCGCCGATCGGCATCACCAGCGGGTCGACGATGACGTCTGACGCCGGGATCCCGTAGTCGGCGGCCCGGTTGACGATCTTGCGGGCGACTTCGAAACGAACGTCGGGGTCTTCGGAGATGCCGGTCTCATCGTTGGAGATCGCCACGACTGCAGCGCCGTACTTCTTGACCAGTGGCAACACTCGCTCCATCTGCTCGTCTTCACCGGTGACCGAGTTGATGAGCGGCTTGCCCTTGTAGACAGCGCAGCCCGCCTCGAGCGCTTCGACAATCGACGAGTCGATCGACAACGGCACGTCAGTGATGGACTGCACCAACTGGATGGCCTTGGCGAGCAACGCCGGCTCGTCCGCGAGCGGGATGCCGGCGTTGATGTCGAGCATTTGGGCGCCCGCTGCGACCTGAGCGAGGGCATCGGCGGCCACTCGATCGAAGTTGCCTTCCTTCATCTCGGCGGCAAGCAGCTTGCGGCCGGTCGGGTTGATGCGTTCACCGATCATGACGAACGGACGATTGAAGCCGATAACGACTTCCTTCGTTGCGGAGCTGATGATGGTCTCGGTCATACGTGTTGTCGATTCTGTTCGTTGCTGGTGCATTAGGTTCGTGTCACACCGAGGTCAGACCTGGGTGTGACAGAGATGTACAAGTGATGTGGGAGTGGGTCAGTCGGAAGTGATTGGGACGTCGAGGCCCCCGTTGGCGACGATGGCTTCGAGGCGATCTCGTGAGTATTGGCCTTCGATGTCGGCACAGAGTTGGTCGAGTTGGGCGTTGACATCGCCTTCGGCCAGCGGTGTCGATTCGGTCCGCCATTCCGCGACGTAGTCGTCGGTCTTGGTCAGGTCAGCAACAGCTGCGGCACGATCGATGGCATGCTGAAACCGAGCGTGCAGCAGCAGTTTGCTGGACTCGTCGCCACCGCGCGCAGTGAGCTGCGCAGGAATGTCGCGCCAGTAGATCGTGTTGACTGATGGTGTGCCAGATCGCCGGCGGCTCGACCGTCGGGCGGTTTGACGCTCGCGCATTTCACCCTGGTCCAGGTGGTCTCCGGTTGCGGCGTTTTCGGTTGCCGCGATTTCAGATTCCGTGTTTTCGGATTCAGGGGTCATGCCGGGTTCTCCTCATGTCAGCGTCACCTTCGTTGTGAACTCGACAACGGCGGTTGCAAGTTCGCCGTAGCCCGTCGGTTCGATGTGGAGTTCGAGGCCAAGTCGGTCGGCGCACTCGTGTGCGGCAGCCAACGCCTTGGGATCGTTGCTCTGTTCGAGGTACACGCACCGGGTGTAGTTGCCGAAGTACATGTCGCGCAGTTCCGGGTGCTTGGCAATTCCCATGCCCTCCCAGATCAACCGCTCCCAGTTTCGAGCGAGGAAATCGGTGAGGTAGAAGCTGCCGAGAGCATGATCCTGCAGTTCTTCGAAACGATCGTGAGTGGCAAAGAACTGGTAGCAGTGCGCGCCGGCCAGCATCTCGACGCCCTCTTCGGCACACACTTTTTCCAGCAGACCGCCGGTGCCACAATCGGCGTACCCGATAAGGATCTCGTCGAACTGGCCCGAGGCCTGTTCCGTCCCATCCTCGAGCAGGTGCGTGTCGAACAGTTCGTTGTTGCTGTTGCTGTTGCTGTCCTGTTCCCGATTGTCCGGGTTGTTGTTGTTGTTGTTGTTGTTGTTGTTGCTGTTGCTGTTGTTGCTGTTGTTGTTGTTGTTGTTGCTGTTGTTGCTGTTGAGCCACGTTGTGTCAGGCACAGTGTGGCCGTTTTCTTTCGGGTGGTCATCAGTTGCCGCTGGCCACACTGTGCCTGACACAACGTGACCGCGTGCGCGACGAATGCGGGCACGGACGAGTTCGGGGATTTCTTTCGGACGGTTGTGGAGCGACGCCGGAAGACACTCGACGGTCACGTTGGTCAAGCCATTGAGCTCGGTGATGGCCAGCAACTCCCGGGCCAACGCCCCGCAGGCGATGACCAGCACACGGGGTTGCACGCTAGGCGCGGACCGATGGGCCAGCGGGCTCGGGGTTGCCCCGCCGTGCGGTCACGAGTGCTTTTGCCTGCTCGGATGCCACCGCTGCGTCGCGGCAGTAGGCGTCGGCGCCGATTGCATCGCCGAACTCCTCGTTCAGCGGTGCGCCGCCAACGAGGATGATCTGGTCATGGCGGCGACCCTTCTCAATGAGTGTGTCGATGACGACCTTCATGTACGGCATCGTGGTGGTGAGGAGCGCTGACATGCCCAAAATGTCGGGCTTGTGCTCGTCGAGTGCAGCGATGAACTGGTCGACGTCGGTGTTGATCCCGAGGTCGATCACTTCGAAGCCTGCACCCTCGAGCATCATCGCCACGAGGTTCTTACCGATGTCGTGGATGTCGCCCTTGACGGTGCCGATGACGACCTTGCCGACTGATTCGGCACCGGTCTCGGCCAGTAGTGGCCGCAGAATCGCCATGCCGGCCTTCATTGCGTTGGCGGCGAGGAGCACCTCGGGGACGAAGAGGATGCCATCACGGAAGTCAATGCCGACGATGCGCATGCCTTCGACAAGCGCATCATTCAACACGCGATCAGGTGCCCACCCACGGTCAAGCAGGATCAACGTTCCCTCGTGGATCTCTTCCTTCATGCCGTCATAGAGATCGTCATGCATCTGCAGCGTGAGGTCTTCATCACTCAACAGCGCTAGGTCGATCGCTTCGTCATCGCTCGTGGCGTCGATGTCATCGCTCATTTGTCAATCTCCAGAGAGTGGGCGGAACGGGAGGCCCCGTTGCCGTTGTTCCGCAATGCGGAACTGTACCGCATCGTGAAACAGTACGCCAGACCCCTCTGGGAGAGGCGTGCGCGGGATGATACTGTCGACCGTGCCACCGCGCACTGACGGCGGCCGAATGTGGTGAGAGTGTTTGTGAAGTCCATCGAGGTGCTACACCTGTTCTCGGAGGAATGACATGGCAGGCGTGCAATCAATCGAGCGGGCATTCTCAGTGCTGCGTGAGCTGTCGTTGGGCCCAGCAGGGGTCACCGACATTGCTGACCGGGTCGACCTTCCCAAGTCGACGGTGTCGCGGCTGCTGTCGGCTCTCGAAGCCGAGGGTGCGGTGCAACAGCGGTCAAAGAGCACCGAATACGAGCTCGGTGCAGGCCTGGCAGCGCTCGCCGACGCCGCGAACAACGACGCGAACATGGCGGCCGTCGTCCGGCCGTTCCTCCTCGAACTCGCCGAAGCGACCGGCGAGGCAACCGGGTTCGTTGTGCGCTCCGGCCGAAATGTGTACTGGGCTGACAACGTCGAGCAATCCGAGGAGGCAGTGCAGGTAAAGGATCGCACCGGTTTCTATGCCCCCATGCACTCGGTGCCCGCAGGCGTCGCGCTGCTTGCTCACCTTCCCGCCAACGAAATCGAGAGCTATCTCGCTCAACCGCTCGAGCGCGTGAACGACCGAACCCCTTCCGATGTCGATGAGCTACGCCGTCGCATCGCGTCGATCGCGGCTGACGGGGTGCTCTGGTCGTTCGACGATCTTGGTGAGGGAATCACTGCGATCGACGTGCCGTTCCGCGGCGCATCTGGGCAATACGAAGGCGCGCTGTTCGTGAACGCGCCGAGCTACCGATTTCCTGCCGAAGGTGACAAAGAGCGCATCCAGCAGTTGATTGTCGACGCCGCAAAGCGGCTCTCTGGCCGCTTCAAGGTGCACTGAACGTCACACCAGGACGACTTGCGAACGCCGCGGCCCACTAGGTTCCGGACGATGAAGCGTCAGGACAAGGCAGACCGAATCGGCGAGATGCTCGACGATCTTTATCCGAACCCTCCGGTGCCGCTCGACCACCGAAACCCGTACACCATGCTCGTCGCGGTTGCGCTCTCCGCGCAGACCACGGACAAGAAGGTCAACGAGATTACCCCGGCACTGTTCGACGTGGCCGACACGCCAGAAAAAATGGCGCGTCTCTCGCCCGATGAGATCCTCGAGTTCATCAAGCAGGTCGGTCTCGCGCCGACCAAGTCGCGAAACCTGTCGACCATGGCGCACCAGATCCTGGACGCCGGCGGCGAACTGATCCCCGAATGGGATTTCCTTGAAGGGCTTGCCGGCGTCGGCCACAAGACGGCCGGCGTCGTCATGGCGGGTGCATTCGGTTTCCCGGCGTTCCCGGTCGACACACACATCCACCGCCTGGCCGACCGGTGGGGGTTGAGCGACGGAAAGAATGTCGAGAAGACCGAGCGCGACCTGAAGGCCGTCTTCGCCGAAGAAACCTGGGATCGCCGTCATCTCCAGATCATCTACTTTGGCCGCGAGCACTGTCCGGCGAAACGCCACGACCTCACGAGCTGCCCGATCTGTTCCTGGGCTGCAACCAAGAAGCGCATCGCCCTCGAGTCGCGGTAGGGCTCGAATCGCACGTTCCCCGCCAGCCGCACTTGCCTGCTGACAGTTTCGGCCGGAGTCGGCAAGAGCCGCCTCGCCTGGGAGCGAGCAGCGGGCGACTCAACTTCGAACGGCCGAGCGCTCATGAAAATCGGGCCTGGCTCCTGCGGTTTCGGCCTGGTCTGGAGGGGCGCAGGCACGACTTCGCGGCCCAATGGTGATGGCTGAACAAGAAGACAACGTGACGAATGGCGGGAATACCTGACGCTGAGGTTGGGAAGGGATTCACAAGCCCTGATATCTTCGGGCCCGCATGTCGCTCTTTCTTCGCGATTACCTCAACGTTGTTTGGTTCGGAACCGCAGCGCTCGCCGTTGGCGGGCTGTTGCTCGGCCTTGCCGCGGCCATTCGCCCGTCCAAGCCCAACTACGACAAGGGCATCGCCTATGAATCAGGCGTCGATCCGGTCGGTATGGGCTGGTCCCAGAGCCAGATTCGCTACTACGTGTTCGCACTACTCTTCGTCATCTTCGATGTTGAAGCCGTGTTCCTGTTCCCGTGGGCTGCTTCCAGCGAGCGATACGGCACGTTCGGGCTCATCGCCATGCTGGCGTTCATCGTGCTCCTGCTCGATGGGCTCGTCTATGCCTGGAAGCGAGGACTCCTTCGATGGGTTTGATCCTCACGAACTGCCACACTCGCCCGAACACGCAGAGAAAGACGATTTGACATGGGTCTCGTTGACAAGGGCCGTCTGCCGGCACCACTCACCAAGCTCTTCAACCTGAGCCGCTCGTACTCCCTCTGGGTGTACCAGTGGGGGCTTGCCTGCTGCGCCATCGAAATGGGTGCAGCCTTCGGCTCACCGCGTTACGACGTCATGCGGCTCGGCGTCATCCCGCTGCCCGCATCGCCCCGTCAAGCCGACTTTGTCTGTGTGTCCGGCACGGTGACCGACAAAATGGCCCCCGCTGTGAAGCGCCTCTGGGAACAGATGCCGGAGCCGAAGTACGCCATCTCGATGGGTTCCTGTGCCAACTGCGGCGGCCCGTACTGGGACAGCTACTCCGTCACCAAGGGTGTCGATCAGATCATCCCAATCGACGTGTACGTCCCCGGCTGCCCGCCGCGTCCCGAAGCGCTGCTCGAAGGTATCGTGCTCCTGCAGCAGCGAATCAAGAATGAAGACATGGCTGCTAAGTGGCGCGGCGACGAGTTCACCACGCTCCAGCGCACCCGGGCGATGGCAGCTGGCCAAGTCGACCGTGACGGCGAGCTGATCAGCAGTACGCACCGCAATTCCGACGACCCCATGCCCGAGGTTGCGTCCGTGCACCCGGAACCAATCGTGGTGGGCGGTGGCCCAATTGAGTGACGACCCCCAGACCCCAGAAGGCGACACGGCCCCCGCCGCCTTGCCGGGCGACGGCCTCCGCGAAGGCATCGTCGACACGCTGCGCAACGACATCGGCGACGCGTTGATCGATACGCTGCTCAAGCCGAACGACGACCTCTGGGTTCGCGTGAGAGCCGAAAGCTGGCTCGCCACGGGCCGGGCACTCAAGGCCGCTGGGTTCACGTACTTTTGCTTCTTGTCGGCAATCGACTGGATGCCGTCGCCGTACGGCAACGGTCAGAACGACCCTGACGACGAGCCGAAAAAGATCGACATGACGATCAAGCAGGGCTACACCGGCGGCGAGACCCGCATGCAGGTGTTTGCTCGCTTGACCGACATCGATCGCCACGTAGGTGTGACTATTAAGGCCGACGTCGCTGACGACAACCTGATCGTCGATTCCTGGAGCCACCTCTTTGCTGGGGCCAACTGGCACGAGCGCGAATGTCACGAGATGTTCGGCATCGGTTTCAACAACCACCCCGACCTCCGCAATATGTACTTGCCGGGCGATTTCGAGGGCCATCCGCTCAAGAAGGATTTCCCGCTCCTGGCCCGTATGGTGAAGCCATGGCCAGGCATCGTCGATGTCGAGCCAATGCCTGATTTTGAAGAAGCAGCCGACGCTCCAGCAGCAGAAACGCCCGCCGCCGACGAGGCCCCCGCCGTGACCACCGAAGACGGAGTTGATTCATGACGTTGACCGATCGCCAGCAGCTCAGTTACATCGCAAGCCAGGCTGCCGATGCTCGTCTGAACGTCGAGCTCGAGACCGAGGGCATGACCCTCAACATCGGTCCGCAGCATCCGGCCACGCACGGCACGCTGCGCATTATTGCCCGCCTCGACGGCGAGCAGGTTGTCTGGGCCGAGCCGGTTGCTGGGTACATGCACCGTGGCTACGAGAAGCTCACTGAAGTTCGCACGTACCCCCAGATCACGTCGCTCGTCAACCGCATTGACTGGCTGGGCAGCTTTGCCAACGAGGTGCCGTTCATTCTCGCTGCCGAGAAGCTGATGGAGATCGAGGCACCGCCCCGCGCCCAAGTCATCCGCACGATCCTGTTCGAGCTGTCGCGTATCGCGAACGTCTCGTTGTTTCTCGGCGACCTCGGTGTGCAAATGGGCGCCATCACCCCGGTGTTCCTGGCGTTCCGTGACCGTGAGTACATCTTGAACCTGATCGAGGGCGCCACCGGCGGTCGTTTCCACCCGAACTTCGACCGCATCGGCGGTCTCAAGGACGATCTGCCCAAGGGCTGGATCCAAGAGACCAAAGGCGCTGTCAAGAAGCTCGAAGAGTTCTGCGACACGATCGACGACCTGCTGTTCGGCAACGAGATCTTCCAAAGCCGCATGCGCGGCATCGGTGTGATCCCGGCCGACATCGCGAAGGACTACGGCCTGTCCGGTGCCAACGCTCGTGCGTCCGGCATCGACTGGGACCTCCGCCGCGACCAAGACCTGCCGCTCAGCTACCACCTCGCTGACTGGAAGGTCTGGACGCATCCCGACGGCGACTCGTGGGCACGCTGCTGGATTCGCCTCCAAGAGACGCGCGAGTCCTGCAAGATCGTCGGCCAGCTGCTCGATCAGATCCCGGCCGGCCCGGTCATGACCAAGGTGCCGCGCATTATCAAGGTGCCCGAAGGCGAAGCCTGGGTTGCCACCGAAAATCCGCTTGGCGAAATGGGCTACTACATCGTCTCGAAGGGCGACCTCGGGCCGTTCCGCGTCAAGATCCGTTCGGCGAGCTTCAACAACATCTCGATCGTGCCGTGGGCGCTCAAGGGCGTGTACGTCCCTGACATCATCACGATCCTCGCCTCGCTCTATTTCATTCTCGGAGACATCGATCGCTGATGTTCGCCCAACTCGCTGCTGAATTCCCGGACTGGTATCCGGAATGGAATATCCCCTACTGGCTCATGTCGATTTTGCGCGTCGTCGGTGGCCTTGTCGCCGTACTGCTGCCTGCCGGCGGCATCGTGTACATCTTCCTCTTCAAGATGATGTCGTTCATGCAAAGTCGGCTCGGGCCAATGGAAGCTGGGCCGTACGGGTCGATGCAGCTACTCGCCGAAGTGGGCAAGTGGATGCAGAAGGAAGACCTCGCGCCCGACAACGCCGACGTGCGCATCTACAAGATGGCGCCGCTCATCGTCCTGCTGTCGACCTTCCTGTTGGTTGTCGTTGTACCGTTCGGCCCGCAGGCGTACTTCACGAACTTCGAGACTGGCGTGTTCTACGCACTCGCCGTTGCCTCGGTCAGCGTGCTCGGCATCCTGATCGCTGGTTGGTCGTCGGCCAACAAGTATTCGCTGCTCGGTGGCCTCCGTGCCGGCGGTCAGCTCATTGCCTACGAACTTCCCATGGTGCTCGCCACCCTCGGTGTGGTCATTCAGGCCGGCTCGATGAACCTCAACCGGATTGTCGAAGTGCAGAACACCGGCGAGATCTTCGGCGTCGGCTGGATCGGCAACCCGTTTGTCATCACGCAGTTCATCGGCTTCTTGATCTTCATGATCGCCGTGCAGGCCGAGCTGACGCAGAGTCCGTTCGACATGCCGATTGCTGAGTCCGAACTCGTGTCTGGTTACATGACCGAGTACTCGGGCTTCCGCTTCCTGATCTTCTTCATCGCCGAGTTCGCCACTGCCGGTGTGTTTGGTTTTATTGCCTCAGTGCTCTTCCTGGGCGGCTGGGGCGTCCCATTCACGTGGTTCGGCTGGGAAGGCATCTCTGATGTCGCCTGGTGGATGAACTTCGTCGGCCCCCTGATTATGTTCACCAAGATGTTCGCCCTCGTTGGCGTCATCATGTGGGTGCGTTTCAGCTATCCCCGTTTCCGTGAGGACCAACTCCAGACGTTTGCCTGGAAAGTTCTTATCCCGCTCGCACTGGCCAACACCGCTGTGACCGCAATCCTGAAGGTTGTCTTCTGATGCCCAAGGTTCCTGGACTACTCAAGGGGCTCGGCGTCACCGCCGGGATCCTCGGCAAGACACTCAAGAACGGTGCCGACACCGTTCAGTACCCGCACGAAAAGGAGGCTCCGCCCGTTCGTGCGCGTGGCGTCATTGCGTTGCACGAAGACAACTGCACCGCGTGCATGTTGTGTTCGCGGAGCTGCCCCGACTGGTGCATCTATATCGAAGGCCACAAGCAGCTTGCTCCGCCGCGTCGCGCCGGTGGCCAGCCGCGCCAGGTCAACCACATCGACCGGTTTGACATCGACTACGCACTGTGCATGTATTGCGGCATTTGCGTTGACGTGTGCCCGTTCGATGCCCTTTTCTGGAGCCCCGAGTACGAGTACTCCGAGCCGAAGATTGCCGACCTCCTCCATGACAAGGCCAAGCTCGGCGAGTGGATGGAAACCGTGCCCGAGGCACCCGAGCTCGAAGTCGGAGCCGGTAAGTAATGCTCGAGTCCCTGCTCGCCCAGGCCGACATGAATGGTTCGGTCAACGTCGCGATGAACATCGCCTTTGGCATCATCGCCACGGTCATGATCTTCGCCGCGTTCAGCGTCGTCACCACGAAGAACGTCGTGCACGCCGCGCTGTACCTCGTGGTGGTGCTCGCCGGCGTCGCAGCGCAGTACATCTTGGCTGGCGCCGAGTTTGTCGCCGTGTCCCAGGTCATGGTCTACATCGGGGCCGTGATGGTCCTGTTCCTGTTCGGCATCATGCTGACCCGCGCCCAGATCGGCAAGGAAGAAGGCCTCAATAACAAGGGCTGGCAGCTGGGCATCCCTGTCGCACTCTTGCTTTTCGGCCTCATGGCCTACGTCATCGTCGACACGTACGAAGACACCGTCATCGGCGAACGGACGCCGTTCTTGACCGAGGGCATTTCCGATCATGTGCTGTCGCCATTCTTGGTGCCATTCCTCGCCATCTCGTTCGTCCTGCTCGCGGCTGCCATCGGCGCCATCGTTCTGGCCCGGAAAGACTGAGGGCCGCATGCTTGCTGTCAACTTCCTCCTGCTCGCCGCCGTGCTGTTCTGTATCGGCGTGTTCGGCGTCATCGCCCGCCGCAACGCCGTGATGGTGCTGATGTCGATTGAGCTGATCCTCAACGCTGTCAGCTTGAACCTCGTGGCGTTCGCTCTGATGAACAACAATCAGGAGGGGCAAGTGTTTGCCCTCTACATCATCGCGATTGCCGCAGCCGAAGTCGGCGTTGGCCTCGCCATGGTGTTGATGATCTACCGCAACCGCAAGTCGATCGCCCTCGACGAACTTTCGGAAATGAAGGGCTGACGTGCTCGCCGCAGAAGAAACATACAAGGCACTCGAACTCAGCTCCGGCTGGTTCATGGAGAACGCTTGGCTCATCGCCCTGATCCCGGCGGTTGCGTTCGCGCTGATCATCGCATTTGGCAAAAAGATGCCGTTCAAGGGCGCCGAGTTCGGCCTCGTGTCGATCGGTGCATCACTCGTCATCGCCACCGGCGCTGGCATCCAGTGGATGCAGCGAACCGACTCTGCTGACCACGGCGGTGAAGCAGCGCAGGGAGCGTTTAACGGCATCCGCGGCGCCCTGCGTGCAGCCGAAGGTGCCGAAGTCAAACCCTTCATCGACCCCGTTGTCAGCCAATGGGTGTGGTGGCAAAACTCGGGCCTCGAATTCGGCATCGGCTCGCACATCGACGGCCTGTCGATCCTGCTGCTTTGGCTTGTTGCATTCATCTCGTTCCTGGTGCAGATCTTCAGCCTCGACTACGTCCGTGGCGATCGTCGCTACACGCACTTCTTTGCAGCATTGACGCTGTTCTCGAGCGGCATGCTCGTCATGGTCATGGCGTCGAACATGGTCCAGCTCATCTTGGGCTGGGAGATCATGGGCCTCTGCTCGTTCATGCTGATCGGGCACTGGTGGGAAGACGCCTACAACAGCCACTCGGCACTCAAGGCGTTCTTTACCGTGCGCGTGGGCGACGTCGGCCTCCTCATCGGTACGGCGATCCTGTTCTTCGGTTCCAACCAGTGGGCAATCGACAACCTCGGCACGAACGGCTTTGACATTCGAGCCATCCAGGCGTGGGCGCTCTCAGGCGACGGGTCCAGTTGGACGCTGTTGATGGCGTCGGTCACTCTTTTCATCGCCGCAATTGGCAAGTCCGGTCAATTCCCATTTCATACGTGGCTGCCTGACGCCATGGCCGGCCCGACCCCGGTTTCGTCGCTGCTCCACTCGTCAACCATGGTCGTCGCTGGCGTCTTCCTCGTTGCCCGCATCTACCCGGTCTTCTGGGAAGGCTTCAATATCGGCAATGGCGGGTTGAGCTTCATTGCCATCATCGGCGGCATCACGATCGTCATCGCGGCACTGCTCGCCTTCGTACAGGACGACATCAAGAAGGTGTTGGCCTACTCAACGGTCAGTCAGCTCGGTTACATGATGCTCGGCCTCGGCACGGGCGCCTGGCTGCCGGCCGTCTTCCACGTGTTCACGCACGCATTCTTCAAGTGCTGCCTGTTCCTGGCAGCCGGCTCGATCAGCCACTCCGGCTCGCACCACTCCTTCGATATGAAGAAGGACATGGGTGGCTTGCGCAAGTTCATGCCGATCACATTCGGTGCATGGTGTGTCTCCACGCTCGCCCTCACCGGTGTCATCCCGTTCGCCGGGTTCTGGTCGAAAGACGAGATCATCGACAACGTCGGCGACGCTGGCTACACGTTCCTGTTCTGGGTTGGCCTGTTCGGTGCAGCGCTCACAGCGATGTACATGACCCGTGCGACCTACCTCACCTTCTTTGGTGACCCACGGGGCGCAGCTGCTGGCATCCACCACGACGCCGAACACGGATACGCCACCGAGCACCGCGAAACGCTTGTCACCGCCGCCACGATCGACCGCGAACTCGTCACTGCTGGTGCGGCGCCGAAGTCGCTCGGCGCAGCCGCAGCACACGGCGACGATCACGGTGATCACGGTGATCACGGTGATCACGGTGATCACGGTGATCACGGTGATGATCACGCCGATCACGGTCCGCGCGAGTCCGGCAAGCTCATCTTGGTTCCGATTGTTGTTCTGGCCGTCCTGGCACTCACCTCTGGCTTCGCCAACCCCACGCCGCTCGCCGGTGACGCCCTGGGGCTCAACCTCGGTGAAGGTGTCGAGCTCATCAAGGAGTACGTCGAGCCTCGGGCCCAAGCTGTCTCCCTCGATATTGCCGCTGGTCATGCAGGCGAATCGGTGCAGTTGCTTGAGCCCGGATTCGTGACTGCCACTGGTGATACGGCAGCGAGCTTCGTGCCTGCCGCCGGTGACAAGAAAGAAGGCTGTGGTCGCTCGACGCCGGAAGTCGGCACTGTCTGCTACTTCCCGGCTGTGTCGCATGCCGTTCCGACGCTCAGCAAAATCTTGCTGTCACTCGGTGTCGTTGCCATTGGCTACGCCGCTGCGATCGGGTTCTGTATTGCCTTCTACAAGAACAAGCATCCGAAGTTGGTCGGCCTGACCGAGCGTTCCCGCGTTGCTCGTGGTGGCTATCTGTTCCTCAAGAACAAGTACTACTTCGATGCGCTGTACCAGAACGTCTTCGTCTACTTCGTGTCTCGACCGCTCGCCAAGGCCACCTACTGGTTCAACCAGAACGTGATCGACGCAGCTGTCGATGGCGTCGGAGCTGGCGGCAAACGCGCCGGTGAATTCGTCTACAAAAACATCGACCAGAAGCTCGTCGACGGTGCAGTCAATGCATCGGGCACCATTGCTTCAGAGACCGGCCACAGCCTCCAGCCCATCCAGTCGGGCCGAGTCAACCATTACGCATCGCTCCTCTTTGGTGCCGCCGCTGTTGGCGCCATCGTCCTCGTCATCCTCAACGTGAGCTGAGAGAAACAGAATCATGGAAACACTGACAGATCAAAACTTCCTGCTGACGCTCGGCACCTTCCTGCCGCTCGTCGGTGTGCTGGTGATGATGCTCTGGCCCAAGGACGACGAGTCCGGCGTCAAGAGCGTCGGCATCGCCACTGCGGGTGCAACGCTACTCGTGGGCATCTACACGCTCACACAGTTCGACTACTCACAGAGCGAGAAGCTGCAGTTCGCTGTCGACGCCGAGTGGATCGAGGTGATCCGATCCGGTTACACAATCGGCCTCGACGGCATCAGCCTCCCGCTGTACTTCCTGTCGATGTGCGTCACGTTCCTCGTGATGATCTACACCTGGGACAACATGCCTGACGCAGGCAACCCCAAGGCGTTCTACATCTTGATGCTCGTGCTGCAGACCGGTATGGCCGGCACGTTCATCAGCCAGGATCTCATCCTGTTCTTCGTCTTCTTCGAAGTCGTTCTGCTCCCGATGTACTTCATGATCGGCGTCTGGGGCGGCGAAGATCGCCAGTACGCCTCGCTGAAGTTCTTCCTCTACACGATGTTTGGCTCGGCATTTATGCTCGTTGCCTTCCTCGCTCTCTTCTTCCAGACCGGCGGCGAGAGCTTCGGATTCGCGTACCTCATTGAGATGGGCGCAAGCGTCGACCGCGACGTGCAGATCTGGATCTTCGCGGGCATGTTCCTCGGGTTCGCCGTCAAGGTGCCGATGTTCCCGTTCCATACTTGGCTGCCTGACGCGCACACCCAGGCACCCACGCAGGGCTCGGTCATCCTGGCTGCGATCTTGCTGAAGTTGGGAACCTATGGCTTTGTCCGGATCGCCATCCCGATGCTGCCCGAAGGCGCGAAGGCGTGGGCCCCGGCCATTGCAATTCTCGCCGTCATCGGCATCATCTACGGCGCCCTCGGGTGCCTGGCACAAACCGACATGAAGCGCCTGATCGCCTTCTCCTCGGTTGCTCACATGGGCTACGTGATGCTCGGCATCTCGACGCTCACTGAGTTCGGCATTAACGCTGCACTGTTCGGCATGGTTGCTCACGGTTTGATTACGGGCATGCTCTTCTTCGTTGCTGGGTCGGTCAAACACCGTTTCCACACGCTCGAAATCAGTCGCCTCGGTGGCATGCTCATCCAGATGCCGAAGATGGGCTGGATCCTCGGCTTTGCGTCGATGGCTTCGCTCGGCTTGCCCGGTCTTGCCGGCTTCTGGGGCGAATTCCCCGCCATTCTCTCGGCGTACCAGCCAGGCTTCGGTCTGAACGAAGTGCTCTTCAGGGTCTGCATGGTCATCGCTGCTATCGGCACCGTGCTCGCCGCGGCCTACCTGCTCTGGCTCTACCAGCGCACTGCCTTTGGCCAGCCGCCCGCCGAGTTTTCCGGTGGTGCAGCACACAGCCTGAGCGCCGGAGCCGGTGAGCACGCTGACGAAGATCACGACTCCGAGATCCTCGACGTGCAGCCCACCGAGTGGATGGCCTGGACGCCGTTCCTCATCGCCATCGTCGTCTTTGGTGTGTATCCGCAACTGATGTTCAAGGTGATGGACCCTGCGGTCACACAGATGGTTCAAACCCTCGGGAAGTCACTGGGTTGATGCTCGCCTCCCTGTTCGCCCAAGCGACCGACTGGATCGCGCCAACGATCGATTGGCATGCCGTCGCGCCCGAGCTCGTGCTCGTACTCGGCATCAACATCATTTTGCTGCTCGATCTCAGCCTCGCCGATTCGAAGAAATGGATGCTCGCCACACTCACGGGCTTCGTCATGCTCGGGGCGCTCGTCCCGGTCGTCACGCTGTTCGTGATCGGTGACGACTCGCGGTCGATGTTCGGCGGTCGCTATGTGATCGACGAGTACGCGCTTGTCCTCAAAGGGTTCTTCTTGTTGGTCGCCTATGTGGTGATCTTGATGAGTCAGACCGAACTCGAAGAGGGCGGCTACTACCAGGGCGAGTTCTACGTTCTCATGCTGTGCTCGGTGCTCGGCATGGTGATGATGACCTCATCGCGTGACTTTGTCTCGATCTTTGTGGCACTCGAACTGCTGTCTATTCCGGCGTACATGCTGGCTGCATGGAACAAGCGCAGCGCCAAGTCAAACGAAGCGGGCATGAAGTACTACCTGCTCGGCGTGTTCGCCTCGGCGATCATGTTGTATGGCATGAGCCTGTTGTTCGGCGCCACCAACTCAACGCTGCTCACCGAGATCGGTGCCACGCTGGTCGACGGCAGCCTGAGCGGAATCGAAGTCGTCGGGGTGGTGTTCATCATCTCCGGATTCGCCTTCAAGATCTCGGCGGTCCCGTTCCATACGTGGGCACCTGACACCTATGAAGGTGCGCCGACTCCGGTCACGGCGTTCCTGTCGGTGGCTTCGAAAGCCGCTGGCTTCGTTGCACTCGTGACGATCATCTACTTGGCCTTCCCGAATGCCGCGGACGTGTACCAGCCGTTCATCTGGGTCCTTGCAGCACTGACGATGACGGTCGGCAACGTGCTCGCACTGCGTCAGACCAACATCGTCCGCATGCTCGCGTATTCCTCGGTCAGCCAGGGTGGATTCATCCTGATGCCGCTGGCGTTTGCTGGTGAGGCCAATGCGTCGGGTTCCGCCCTCAACGCCGTGGTGGTCTACCTGCTTGTTTATGGCTTCATGAACCTCGGTGCGTTCGCCACCGTGATCGCGATCAGCCGCAAGACTCGCAGCGGTGAGATTTCCAGCTTTGGCGGTCTCTTCGGATACGCCCCTGGCATGGCTGTGCTGGTCACGGTGTTCTTCGCCTCGCTTGCTGGCATCCCACCGCTTGGCGGCTGGTTCGCCAAGTTCAACGCCTTCAAGGCGGTGCTTGACGCTCAAAGCAGCTGGGCGTACGTGCTGGCCTCGATCGCTGCAGTGAACACGGTCATCTCGGCGGCGTATTACATGAAAGTGCTCCGCACCGTCTGGATGGACGAAGCTCCTGACGGCGACACGAGCCCGATCAACACACCCAGCCCGATCATGGCAGCCCTCGGCCTCACACTTGTCGGCACGCTTGTCGTCGGTGTGTACCCGCAGTCGGTTGCCAACTTCGGCGACCTCGAAGACCTCACGGGGACCACCGAATTGGTCGTTGTCGTCGACGCCGGCGGCTGACCCCGCACATCCACTGAACAGTGGGCAGCTGACACAAATCGGACGCCCCGTTTTTGTGTGAGCCATTGCGGCGTCGTTGCCCGCTTCTGCTCACACAAAACACCGGGACGGCCCAGAACGCGGGAACGTCAGGCGTCGGCGCTGAGCGCTTCGATAGCGCTTGCCACGGCGACGAGGGTGACCGGTCCGGCGACGCCGTCGATGACCAGTTCGCTGACTTCTTGAAATCGCCGCACACCGCCAGCGGTACCCGGACCGAACAACCCGTCATCGGCGCCGGCGGGCAAGTACCCGAGCGTGATCAAGTCGGCCTGCAACTGCTGCGAACGGGGTCCTTTGTCGCCGAACTGGAGGACGCCTTCGGCAGGCTCGTCGACGTAGACGAGTTCGGTCGTGGTCGGAGCCGGCTCAGTCGTCGACGGCGTCGTGGTACCGGGTGCGACCGTCGTTGTCGACTCGACCAACGTTGTTGCGGGCACCGTGGACTCGACCGCTTCCGTGGTCGATTGTGTGGTCGTCGATTGTGTGGTCGTCGAATTCGTGGTCGTCGAATTCGTGGTCGTCGATGGCGTCGGGTCCACAACGGTCGAAATGGAGGGACGCGGATCGCCTCCTGGCGGTGCGCCGGGAACCGCTGCATCACTCGCAGGGTCGACCCCACAGGCGCCTAACAGCACGATGACCGCACTCCCCAATCCGACTTTCCGCAGGCATCTCACACCGACAGCTTGCCCCACAGGGGCGCTGCGCTGCCGGCGCGCTCCAAAATCTGGACGGATTCGGCTCACGGCGGCCGATCTCGATCGCTTTTCGGGAAGAATCGGACGAGTGGTTCCTTTCGACGAGTTCATGCGAGACGCCCTGTATGGCGAGGCTGGGTTCTACACCAAGCCGAACGGAGGCCATGCCGGTCGCCGCGGAGACTTCCTGACGTCGCCCGAGGTCGGGCCGCTCTTCGGCGCGGTCGTGGCCAACTACCTCGACGCCGTCTGGAAGCGCATCGGCGAACCCGCCGATTTCACGGTGGTCGACGTTGGCGCGGGGCCCGGCACATTGGCCCGTTCCATCGCGGCCGCGCGGCCGCTCTGCTCCGATGCGATGCGGTTTATTGCTGTCGAGCTGTCGGCCGGTCAGCGCGCTCGGCACCCTGCAGAAATCGAATCCACAGCGACAATGCCGACCCAACCTTTCGACGGTGTGATCATCGCGAATGAGCTGCTCGACAACCTCCCATTCCGCCTGGCCGTCTTTGACAACGGTTGGCGCGAGGCGTACATCGACCGTGATGCCGCGGGTCGACGAACGGAAACACTCTCGGCCCCGTTCGATCCGATGCCTGCCCAGCTCCTGGCGACTGCGATGCTCGGTGCCCGTGTCCCATTGATCGAGCAGGCGCGTGAGTGGGTCCAAGCTGCGCGGCGACTCGTTCGCAACGGCACGGTCCTCGCCATCGACTATGGCGTTCCGCTGACCGCCGAGCTCGCTCAGCGGCCCTGGCGTGACTGGCTGCGGACGTACCGTGGCAACGAGCGTGGTGAGCACTATCTCAGCAAGCCCGGCAGCCAGGACATCACGACCGATATCCCATTCGATCAACTGCCCGAACCCGATGCGCTCCGCTCGCAGGCGCAATTCCTCCAGCGGTGGGGGATCGAAGAGCTCGTTGACGAGGGCAAACGGATCTGGCAAGAGCAGGCCGCCCGGCCTGGGCTCGAGGCAATGAAGATGCGCAGCCGAGTCAGCGAATCCGAAGCGCTTCTCGACCCGTCAGGTCTCGGATCGTTCCTCGTAGCAGAGTGGGTCGCCGAGCGGCGGGCCTGAGCTGAGGCGATTTGCGACTGCGTCGACCACCGCGGTGTCGACGTTCTGTGCAGTGGGGGCTCGCTGGCACTTTGGCGGCTGACCTGTCTGATCTACGATCAGCTGCATGAGTGACGAGCAGCACGACACCATCGACGCACTGGCTTCGGAGAACCGGACGTTTCCGCCGTCTGATGCTTTCAAGGCCGCCTCGTTGGTTACCGGCACCGAACTGTACGAAGAAGCCAAAGCCGACGACGAAGCGTTTTGGGCCCGTCAGGCGAGCGAACTCGTCGAATGGTTCGAGCCATGGGATACCGTGCTCGACTGGCAGTTGCCCTACGCCAAGTGGTTTGAGGGCGGCACCCTCAACGTGGCCCACAACTGCCTTGACCGGCACGTCAATGCTGGCAACGGTGAGAGGGTCGCCATTCACTGGGAAGGCGAGCCCGGCGACACGCGTACGATGACGTATCAGGACCTGCTCGACGAGGTCAGCCAATTTTCCAATGCGCTGAAGGACCTCGGCGTCCAGAAGGGCGACCGGGTCAACATCTACCTCCCGATGATTCCGGAGGCAGCCGTCGCGATGCTCGCGTGCGCCCGCATCGGCGCGGCACACAGCGTTGTCTTCGGTGGCTTCTCGAGCCAGTCACTCAGCGACCGCATCAACGATGCCGAAGCCAAGGTCTTGATCACCGCCGACGGCGGCTACCGGCGCGGGGAGGTCTTCCCGCTGAAGCCCGCTGCCGACGAGGCGTGCGAATCGACGCCGACAATCGAGCATGTCGTGGTCGTCAAGCGCGGCGGCAACGACGTCGACATGATTGCAGGCCGTGACCACTGGTATCACGACCTCCTCGATGGGGCGTCCACTGACTGCCCCGCCGAACCAATGGAAGCCGAACACCTCCTCTTCCTCCTCTACACCTCGGGCACGACCGGCAAGCCCAAGGGCATCATGCACACCACCGGCGGGTACCTCACCCAGGTCACCTACACGCACAAGTACGTGTTTGACCTTCAGCCCGAGACCGATGTGTTTTGGTGCACGGCAGATGTCGGCTGGATCACCGGCCACAGCTACGTCGTGTACGGGCCACTGTCGAACGGGTGCACTCAGGTGATGTATGAAGGCGTCCCCAACTACCCGGGCAATGACCGCTTTTGGGAGATCATCGAGAAGTACGGCGTCACAATTTTCTACACGGCACCCACCGCGATCCGGACCTTCATGAAGTGGGGCGACCAGGAACCGGCGCAGCACGACCTGTCGTCACTGCGGCTGCTCGGAACCGTCGGTGAGCCGATCAACCCCGAAGCATGGATCTGGTATCACGAAACGATCGGTGGCGGACGCTGCCCGATTGTCGACACTTGGTGGCAGACCGAGACGGGCGGCATCATGATCAGCCCGCTGCCTGGGGCGACGACGACCAAGCCGGGCTCCGCGACGTTCGCGCTGCCGGGCGTGTCGGCCGCGCTCGTCGACGACGACGCCAACACCGTTTCCGTGGGCGGCGGCTACCTGACGCTCACGCGTCCGTGGCCCGGCATGCTCCGCGGTATCTGGGGTGATGCCGAGCGATATCAGGAGACGTACTGGTCACGCTTCGCAGGTCGCTACTTCGCCGGGGACGGCGCCAAGCTTGACGACGACGGATACCTCTGGCTCCTCGGACGCGTCGACGACGTCATGAACGTGTCCGGGCACCGCATCTCGACGACCGAAGTCGAGTCGGCGCTCGTGTCGCACCCGGCCGTGGCCGAGGCGGCGGTGGTCGGCGCTTCCGATGCCACGACTGGACAGGCGGTCATCGCGTACGTGATTCTGCGTGAGGGACAGTACGCCGACGAGCAGGAACTCCGGAATCATGTGGCCGGTGAGATCGGAGCGATTGCTAAGCCGAAGCAGGTCTACATCACACCTGACCTGCCAAAGACTCGTTCGGGCAAAATCATGCGCCGGCTGCTTCGTGATGTGGCCGAAGGCCGCAACATCGGTGACACCACCACGCTCGCCGACAGTTCGATTGTTGACGAACTCCAGGCGAAAGCTGCAGCGTCGACCGACTGACGCCTCGCGTCCGGCGTCGTGCCCCGGCTCTCGGGAAGTGTTCGGGAAGTCTCAAGTGCGCGCACCCACTTGCCGATAGATCGGGCATGAGTTCGGAGTCTGAGCATGACGGTGGACCTCCGGTGCTGTCATCGGAGTCGGTGGTTCGTACCGGTTTGCCCCACAACGCCCTCGGAGCAGCCGCACCTGAGGCCGCGGTTGTATCGCCTCCTGGCCCGGCCTCGCAGGACGTCGTCGACCCGGACCTCCTGCCGTTCACGATGCCCCTGCTCGACTTTGGCATTGCGCCGATATCTGGCGAACTCCATCTCGACCTGAACGAAATTGAGTCCTTTGCGGGCGCACCCACGACGTCCGAACCGGAGTCGTCTGAACCGGAGCTGTCCGAGCTGGAACTATCGACGGCGCCCACTGCCGAACGGTCCATGCTCGAACGGTTCGAGCTGAAGATTGCCCCGCTTGACATGCCGGACCTCACGCCGAGCGGCCGGACACCGTCGATCGACCCCATGCCCGCGTCCGCAACGCCGAGCGAGGCATCACCACTACCGCCGGCTTTGGCTCTGGAGCCAGATCTTGAACCGGTGATTGCGCTGTCTCTCTCGATTCCCGGTCTGCCGACCGACCCGATGAGCTCGGAGTCGACTCCGACGACCGTGGTCTCCGGCGTCTTTGCGCCGCAGATTCCCACTCCAACATTGCCGGCACATCAGCCGACGCTGGCCAAAACGCCGCAGGTCGCCGCACGACCGACCCACGTTCCAGAGCCGGCCAAGTCGCGCAAGCAGAAGCGGCAGCAGAAGCAGCAGAAAAAGCGGCAGTCGGGCGGCGGCGGAATCGCCTTGTTCTTCACGTTGCTCGTGCTTGCCAGCATCATCGCGGGAGCAGTTGTGTACGGCCGCCCCTACCTCTTCCCGCAAGACGAAGATCAGCTCGACGGCGAAGCTGCCCAGACCGAGCGTGCTGAACCACTCGTGATGGAACGCCAGGCCAGCGCGGCGTATGGGGTCTCGATGGCCGATCACCTGCTCGGCGATTGGGCAGCTGATCTGCCGATGTGGCGTTCGCTTGCGCTGGCCAAGGGTCCAATCGATACACCCGTGCTCCATGAGCTGGTGGCCAACTGGACACCGGCGTATTACTCGCCCGAAACCTCATCGATCATTGCCAATAACGACCTTCGGCCCGGTGCCGTCGAGAGCGCCGTGATGGAAGCAATGGCACTGGCGACCGTCGATCAGGAAACCGGATGGGTAGCGCGGCTCGACCCGGCAGCGCTCGATGCCAGCGCGCTGATTGAGGCAGTCGCCGTAGCCGAGAGCCGACGCGTCAGCGGCACGACGAGCTTTGGCGTTGCCGCGCATCCCGATCGCCGGATCGACATAGCTGCGTTCCTGCCGCCGGTGCTTGAGTACCGCACCAACGCCCCGTTGGCCTACGCCGAATTCGCCGAATCAGGCGATGTCGACATCGCCGGGACAGCGTTGCTCGCTCTCTCTCGGGAGCCTGTACTCGCAGCTGCAGACACGATCACTACATCGCAGGAGCAACGGGACCGTACGTTCTGGTACATGGTCTTCGCGGCGTACAACTCGCCCGCCGACGCATATGCCGGGAGCAATGCACTCGTCCAGACCTCGCTCGTCACCGCCGACCGCGGTGGAGTGCTGTGCACCTATGCAACGTTCTCCGGGATCAGTGGCGCCGATGCCGCACAGTTGGCCAACGTGCTCCTGACCTGGGTCAGCACTGCGCCGGCCGAGATGGTCGCCACGACGTCTGTACTGCCCGACGGTGCCCAGCAGCTCTCTTCGTGTGACCCGGGTGCAGGCTTCGAATCGGGAGCCCGCTTCGGCGTCGACCGAGAGATCGCTCGCTTGCGCTCCGTTGAGCTCGCAGCGCTCGAAAACGTCGATCCGCAGACCGGCACCGCAGCCGACAGAGCGCTCGTCGTGGAGCAGGTTCGAGCGACTCAGGCAGGGCTGCTCATGCTCGAGCAGCCGTTCGACACGCCCTACGTCGATTCCGCTCGTGTGGCACGTTCGCTCGTGTCCGCCCCGGACGGTTTGCTCGGGATTCCCTCGGCCGAACCCGCCGGCGGTGCGACTGAGGGGTGATCAGTCGCGAAAGTTGGTGAACTGCAGCGGAATGCCGATGTCTTCGGCCTTCAGCATGGCCATCACTTCTTGCAGGTGATCGCGCTTCTTGCTTTGCACGCGAATTGACTCACCCTGGCTTGAGCTGGAGACGCCCTTCGGGCCTTTCTCCTTGATGGCCTTGTTGATCAGCTTCGCCTTGTCTGCGCTGATTCCGGACGAGATGGTCATGACCTGGCGAACGGTGCTGCCAGAGGCCTCCTGAACATTGGCGTAGTCGACGCCCTTCAGTGAGACGCCGCGCCGGACGAGTTTTTCTTCGAGCACGATGCGCAGTGCGTCAAGCCGATCGTTGGAGACGGTGGCCATGGTGATGGCCGTGTCGTTCTGCTCGATTGACGAGTTGGTGTTCTTGAAATCGAACCGTTGAGCGATCTCGCGCTGGGCCTGATCGACCGCGTTTTTCACCTCTTGGTCATCGACTTCGGACACAACGTCAAAACTTCCCATCCCCCGAGATTACCGGTTGTCGGATTCCCGACGCGATGGGTACGCTGCAAAAGCCTTGTTCGTCGGTTTCAGCCGATGAGCAGGGACCAATTGAGGGTCGGTGCCCGAGCGGCCAAAGGGAGCAGGCTGTAAACCTGCCGTCGTAGACTTCGAAGGTTCAAATCCTTCTCGGCCCACCAATGTGAGAGCCCGTCAGCTTCGGCTGGCGGGCTCTTGTCGTTCTCCGGACACATCGTGGTGCTGGTCCGAAGCTTTCTCCTGAACCGCTGAGTTGGGTACCGGCAGTCATGGGCAGTGGCTCCGCCGCTGACCATTCGGCCGACAGGGTCGCGTCCATACACTCGGTGCGGTGAGTGACCTCGACCAATTCATCGCAGCCTTCGACGTCGACGACCCGGCGTTCATTGCTGATCCGTACCCGACCCTCGATGCGCTGCGCGAGGCCACCCCGATTTTCTGGAACGAGGCGACGGGGCAGTGGATGTTGACTCGCTTCAACGATGTTTCGGCTGCGCTGAAGAACCGAGCACTCGGGCGCGACTACACGCACCGGTACACCCACGAAGAGCTTGGTCGATCCGAGCCGGATCAGAAGTGGACGAAGTTCCACGAGCACGAGCGTTGGTCGCTGCTGTGTCTCGAGCCGCCGGATCACACCCGCCTCCGTCGACTGGTCTCGAAAGTTTTCACCCCGAGCTCAATCGCTCGGCTCGCCGACCCGATCGCTGCGATCTCGGATGAGTTGCTCGACCAGTGCGCCGACGCTGGAACGTTCGACCTGCTTGCCGACTACGCCCAGCCGTACTCCGTGGCGGTGATCTGTTCGATGCTCGGTGTTCCGCGTGCCGATACGCAACTCTTGCTCGGCTGGTCGCACGCGATCGTCAAGATGTACGAACTGTCGGCGTCGGATGAGGTCAAGCAATCAGCAGACAAGGCTGCGGGGGAGTACATCGACTACACGCGGGCACTCATCGCGGACAAGCGTGCCCGCCCAGACGGACTCCTCCTCTCCGAACTGGTGCAGGTCGAAGACGGCGGAGCAACGCTGACCGAAGACGAGATCATCTCGACGACGATGGTGCTCGTTGAGGCTGGCCACGAAGCAACGGTCAATACGTTAGGCAATGGCTTCCGGGCGCTCATGGCGCACCGTGATCAGTGGGACCGAGTGGTGCAGCACGACGTCACTCCAGCATCGACGGTCGAGGAACTCCTGCGTTTCGATCCGCCGCTCCAAATGTTCGAACGCTGGGTACTTGAAGCCGACACCGAGATCGCTGGTCAGCGGGTGAGGGTCGGCGACGAGATCGCGATGCTGTTCGGCGCGGCCCAGCGTGACCCGCGCCGTTTCGACAAGCCAGCCAAATTCGACGTCGGCCGCAACGACCCGGGCCACATCGGCTTTGGCGGCGGCATTCACTTCTGTATCGGGGCCCCGCTCGCCCGCCAAGAGTTGATCCGTTCTGTCGAGGGGATTGTTTCGCGTTTTCCGGACCTCCGGCTCGTTGATGAGCCGACGTATCACCCGACCTTCGTGATCCGCGGGCTCACTGGTCTGACGGTTGCAACTGGCTGAGGGGCGACTGGCTGAGCGCTGCGGGTCCTCCAGCCGGTAACGTCAAATTCATGCCTGCCGAGCTGAAGTCGCTGATCCTGTGTGACTTCGCCCAGATCCGTGAAGGGTTGCTCTTCGTGCAATCTGGCGGACTGACCCGGCTGGCTGCGCCGACCTTTCCAGCGAAGTTCGCCTGTCACGTCGCCACGCTGGTCTGGTTGCCGCCGAATGAGTCGGGAGCGGCACACGAGATCGTCATGAAGGTGAAGTCGGCGTCCACAGCAAAACTCACCGCTACCGTCAACGTTGCATTGCACGAATCTGCAGCTCCGTCCGCCCTGCGGCCCGGCGAGGGCCGGCAGGTGCCCATCGTGGTGCCACTCGCTACCGTCAGCTTTCCAGCGGCAGGGGAGTACGACCTCCACGTCGAAGTCGACGGCGAGTTCGCTGGCGACATCAGTTTTGTCGTGGCTCAACGAATCTGATCCTCTTTCAGACGGGTTCAGACGGGTTCAGAGCATCTTTTGCATGACCGCAGTGCTGAGCCATCGGTTGAACTTGCGACCCACTTCCCTTTCTACACCGACAAGCTCGAAACCGCATGCCCTGTGGAGGGCCAGAGACGCGTCGGAGCTGGCCTCGACGCGCGCAATCATCGAATGAAAGCCACTGTCGCGCGCAACCTCGATGAGATGTTCCATCATGGTTCGCCCGATTCCGAGGCCGCCGTGATCGCGCGAGACGTACACGGAGTTCTCGACCGTCGGCCGGTAGGCAGCGCGCTCCTTGTACGGCGACAGAGAGGCGAAACCGACCACCCGTTCCTCGCCGTCGCGGTTCTCCATGGTCGCAACGACTGCCGCAAAAGCACCCGATCGCTCCGTCAGCCAGTTGCGTTGTCCTTCGATTGAGCGCGGTACGAGGTCAAATGTGCTCGTGTGGTTCTCGACCTCGACGTTGTAGATCGCCCGAATGGCTTCTGCGTCGGCGAGTGCGGCGAGCCTGATCGACACGGTGCTTCGGGCGCCCACCGAGTCACCCAGGCGAGGCGCGACAGGAGGCTGCTCAACGGGCTCGGACATGCCCGCCAGAAGGTACTTCGTGTGACCCGCGAAACCGCGGAAACTTCGCGTGTCAATGGGAAACAGGCGGGTACACTCGTGCGTCGGTTACGGCTCAGGCCGTTCCCGAAGGGTGCCCAGAAACAAGAAAATTCTGGACACTGCCAAAGACGCCCTCTTAGCTCAGTTGGTAGAGCACAGCCATGGTAAGGCTGTTGTCGTGAGTTCGATTCTCACAGAGGGCTCGACCAAGTGGTCGGGGAAACCCGTTCGCGTGCCAGAAGCATCAAGATTGCCCAGAAAATTGGGTTCGCATGGCGGCGTAGCTCAGTTGGTCAGAGCATCCGGCTCATAATCGGAAGGTCCTCGGTTCAAGTCCGAGCGCCGCTACCAACATCACATCCAAAGAAGACCACCTCAGGAGTAGAGGAAGCACATGAGCAAAGTGAAGTTCGAGCGGAACAAGCCGCACGTGAACATTGGCACCATGGGTCATATTGACCATGGTAAGACGACCCTGACTGCAGCGATCTCCAAGACCCTGTCGGATCGTGGGTTGGCTGAATTTACTGACTTTGATGGCATTGATAAGGCGCCGGAGGAGAAGGCTCGTGGTATTACGATCTCGATTAGCCATATCGAGTACACGACCGAGAATCGTCATTACGCGCATATTGATATGCCGGGTCACGCTGACTACATCAAGAATATGATCACGGGTGCAGCTCAGATCGATGGAGCAATTCTTGTTGTGGCTGCGACGGATGGTCCAATGCCTCAGACGCGTGAGCACGTGTTGTTGGCTCGCCAGGTTGGCGTGCCGTACATCGTGGTTGCGTTGAACAAGTCTGACATGGTCGATGATGAGGAGCTGTTGGAGCTCGTTGAGATGGAAGTTCGTGAGTTGTTGACTGAGTACGAGTTCCCGGGCGATGATGCTCCGGTCGTGCATGTGTCGGCGCTCAAGGCGCTTGAGGGTGATGCTGCTGCGCAGGAAAAGATCATGGAGCTGATGGCTGCATGTGATGAGGCGATTCCGCAGCCGCTCCGTGAGTTGGATAAGCCGTTCTTGATGCCGATTGAAGACGTGTTCACGATCACTGGTCGTGGCACGGTTGTGACTGGCAAAATTGAGCAGGGCATTGTCAACACGGGCGATGAGATCGAGATTGTTGGTTTGCGTGATACGCAAAAGACGACGTGTACTGGTGTGGAAATGTTCCGCAAGCTCCTCGATGAGGGTCAGGCTGGCGACAACATTGGTGCGCTGTTGCGTGGTACTGGTAAGGATGATGTTGAGCGTGGTCAGGTGCTGTGTAAGCCTGGTTCGATCACGCCGCATACTGATTTCGAGGGTCAGGTGTATGTGTTGACCAAGAACGAGGGTGGCCGTCATAAGCCGTTCTTCAACAATTATCGTCCGCAGTTCTTCTTCCGTACGACTGACGTCACGGGGACTATCGAGTTGCCGGATGGTACTGAGATGGTGATGCCTGGTGACAACGTTGAGATGACGGTGAAGCTTGGCAAGCCGATTGCTATGGACGAAGGTCTTCGCTTCGCCATCCGTGAAGGTGGCCGCACTGTTGGTGCCGGCCGCGTCATCAAGATCCTGAAGTAAGCAATTTCTGACGACAAGGGTCGGCTCGGTTAGTCCGAGCCGATCGTTGTGCCGTCACCACCCGTCGCCCTGGCGACGAACACGAAAGCGAGCCAGACATGGCCAAGAATGACAAGCGGGTCAAAGTGACCCTGGAATGCACCGAGTGCAAAGAGCGCAACTACATCACGATGAAGAGCAAGGTCAATGACCGTGAACGCCTCGAGATGAACAAGTACTGCTCGCGTGAGCGCAAGCACACTCTCCACAAGGAGACTCGCTGAGAACACAGTGAGGGCGAGTCGGTGGCATCCGTTGCCGACCCGGCCTCACCGGATGCGCTGGTACCCTGGTGCGTCCAACCGAGGGCAGTAGCTCAATTGGCAGAGCACCGGTCTCCAAAACCGACGGTTGTGGGTTCAAGTCCCTCCTGCCCTGCAAGTTTCACCGGGATACCGATGATGACCAAACCACTCGAACACGAGAGAACGCAGTAACAACGTGTCACTTGATGATCTGAACCGTGAACAGAAGCGACAGCTCCGAAAAATGGGTGCCCTCGATGAAGATGGCAGGGCTACTCGCGCGCCGCGCCAGCAGGTGAAGAAAGACCAGCGCGTTGGCGCCCTCCAGTACTTGCGTGAAGTGCGTGAGGAAATGCGCAAGGTCGCCTGGCCAAAGCGTCCAGAGGTCACTCGCTATTCCATCGTCGTTGTCATCACGGTCGTGTTTTACACGGCACTTGTCGGCGGATTCGACTACCTGTTCGGGCAATTGTCCGAGTGGTTCTACCGAGCATCATGAGCGACGAGATGACAGACCACAACATGCCCCAAAGCAGCACCGACGACACCGGATCCACCGGGACCGACGCCTTGGCTGCGCTTGACGCGGAACTTGACTCGGTCCTCGACGCCGCCAGCACGTCTGCGGCCGCTCTCGAAGGTGCCGCCGAAGAACTCGCCGCCGACGCCGAGGCAGCTCACGCGCCCGCCGATCTCCTTCCCTCGGGCGACACCGACGTGCTCGCCGGTGCCGAGACCGAAGCATCGGTTGGCAGCTCCGTCAGCGCCGACGCCGTGCTCCCGACCGGTGACATCGATGTCACGGCCGGGCCAGGCGACGATGCTGCTGACGACTCTGACGACTCTGACGATGCCACCGACGATGCCACCGACGATGCCACCGACGATGCCACCGACGATGCCACCGACGATGCCACCGACGATGCCACCGACGATGCCACCGACGATGCTGACGATGCTGCAGCAGCAACCGATGAGGTTGCTGCCGCCGAAGCAGTCGAAGAGGAGCCGTATGACGATCCGCTGCTCCGCCCGGGCCAGTGGTACGTCGTACACACCCAGTCGGGCTACGAGAAGAAGGTCACCGCGAACCTCAACGCGCGCATTCAGTCGATGAACATGGAAGACAAGATTTACGAGATTGTCATTCCGATGGAAGAAGTCGACGAGTTCAAGAACGGCAAGAAGCAGACCGTCTTGAAGAAGGTCTTTCCGGGCTACCTGCTGGTCCGTTGCCAGATGGACGACGAGTCTTGGTACTGCGTCCGCAACACGCCGGGCATTACCGGCTTCGTTGGCCAGGCCGTCAAGGGCCAGAAGCCCACGCCGCTCTCGCGTCGTGAGGTCAAGACCTTCCTGTCCCCGAAGACCAGCGCCCAAGCCGACGCACCGCGTCGCAAGGCCAAACTCGACTACGAAGAAGGCGAGAGCGTCCGTGTGAAGGAAGGCCCATTTGCCGACTTCACCGGTGAAATCGCCGAAATCAACGCCGACCACCTCAAGCTCAAGGTTCTCGTCAACATCTTCGGTCGTGAGACCCTGGTGGAGATGGACTTCAGCCAAGTTGCAAAGCTCTAGCTCGTCACCAACTCTGATCAGCGTCGTTCGCTGACTGACACTGAAAAGAAACCCTCGAGAGAAGAAATCACATGGCCAAGAAAAAAATCCTCACCGTCGTCAAGATCCAAATCGAAGCTGGCAAGGCGAGCCCCGCCCCGCCGGTCGGTACCGCGCTCGGACCGCACGGCATCGCGATTATGGACTTCGTGAAGGCGTACAACGCCCAGACCGAGGCTCAGGCCGGCACAGTCGTGCCGACCGAGATCACGATCTACGACGACCGTACGTTCACCTTCGTTCTGAAGACGCCGCCCACTTCGACGCTGATCCGCCAGAAAGCCGGCCTCGCGAAGGCTGCGAATAACCCGGGCTCAGAAATCGCCGGCAACATCACTGAGGCTCAGGTCGAAGAGATCGCCACGATCAAGATGCCTGACCTCAACGCCAACGACATGGAGGCAGCAAAGCTCCAAGTTCGTGGCACGGCTCGATCAATGGGGATCACCGTCAGCTGATTCGCTGGGCGAATCAGCTCACGCTGTTCCCCTTCGAACGATCCTCGGCGGCTCCGCCGCCACTGCGACTGTGTCGCAGCCACCAAGTCCTCAGGCTTTGCCTGAGCCGTCGCCTTCGGCGCCGGGAAAACCCCCATCCGACTGCCACCATGTGGCAGGCGGCTGGTTCACTGAACAACCACACACAGTCTCGACCGGCTCACCTCGACCGGCGGACTTACTACTGAGGGAGACATATATGTCAGGCAAGAAATTTCTCGACGCATCGAAGAAGTTTGATCGTGAAACGATGTACACCCCGACAGACGCAGTGCGTCTGGCAAAAGAGACCGCAACGGCGAAGTTCGACGAATCTGTCGACGTGTCGTTCCGTCTCGGCATCGATCCCCGCAAGGCCGAGCAAATGGTGCGTGGCACCGTCGCTCTCCCGCAGGGAACCGGCAAGGACGTTCGCGTCGCCGTGTTTGCTTCGGGCGAAGCAGCTGATGCTGCTCGCGAAGCTGGCGCCGACATCGTGGGCGCCGACGACCTGTTCGAACAGATCGAGGGCGGCATGATGGACTTCGATCTCGTCATCGCAACGCCGGACATGATGCCGCTCGTCGGTCGTCTCGGCCGCACGCTCGGCCCGCGCGGCCTGATGCCGAACCCCAAGACCGGCACCGTTACCCCCGACGTCGCCAAGGCCGTCACGGAGTTCAAGGGCGGCAAGGTTGAGTACCGCACCGACCGGTACGGCAATGTTCAGCTCACCGTTGGCAAGGCCAGCTTCACCCCTGAAGCGCTCGCCGAAAACCTCTTCGCCGTGATCGACGAGATCCAGCGGGCGAAGCCTGCTTCGGCCAAGGGTCGTTACATCCAGAAGATCACCGTTTCGTCGACGATGGGCCCCGGAGTGAAGATCGACATCCAGCGCCTCAAGCCTGTCCTGCCTGGCGAAGGCTGATTCAGTCCTTCTCGTACACGTGGCGCCGTGCGCCGCGTCCACGAACTGAACGAGTGCCCGCATCTCGGTGCGGGCACCCGTCGTTTTCGAGCGCAGGCGGCCCTTGCGAACACCGAGTCGATGCGTTGTTTGGGCGATTGCTCCTACCGACACCGCAATCGCATGCGTAAAACGTCGGTCAACCAAACCCGCACGCGTGGAAGGGCTGCGCGCGAGTCGTAGAGTTACTGACTGTAAAACAGGTCGCTCGCCAGAGACCGTTGGTCTGATTGTCAGTGATGGCAGTCAGGTAATGGAGTTCACTCCGCCAACCGAGGTGCATACCCCCAAGAAACGGCTCGAGACATCGTCTCGCTGGTCGCTCCTTGGTGGTGTTCGCTGAACATTGCGAGCACCCCGAGTTGAGCGAGAGGAGGAAAACACACATGACAGAAGCAAACGCACCGCGACCCGACAAGGTCGCAAAGGTCGAGGAAATCACTGCAAAGCTCAAAGAAGCCCGCGCAGTGTTCGTCACCGAGTACCGCGGCATGTCGGTCAGCCAGATGGCAGACCTTCGTACCCCGCTGCGCGCTGTCGGCGCTGAGCACAAGGTGTACAAAAACACCCTGGTAAAGCTCGCCGCCGCCAACGCCGGTCTCGACGGCCTCAATGATCACCTGACCGGTCCGACAGCGCTCACCTTCGCCACCGAGGATACGGTTGGCGCAGCAAAGGCGCTGGTTGACGCGGCCAAGGCAAATCCGCTGCTGGTCATCAAGGGCGGCATGCTCGGCGACGCGCCGATGTCTGCCGATGATGTCAAAGCACTGGCCAGCCTGCCGTCGCGCGAAGAGTTGCTGGCGAATTTCGCTGGCGCACTCCAAGCACCATTGGTCAAGACCGCACGGCTGCTCAAGGCACTGCCGAACAAGTTCGCGTTCGGACTTTCTGCTCTCATTGAGAAGCAGGAAGCCGAAGCCTGAACACCCCATATTTCTGGGGTCGAACGGCCCCGTACCAAAACTGAACGAAAAGAGAGAACACTATGACTAACGAAGAAATCCTCGACGCCATTGGCGCCAAGACCGTCATCGAGCTCAAAGAGCTCCTCGACGCCTTCGAAGAGAAGTTTGACGTTACTGCCGCTGCCCCCGTTGCAGTCGCTGCAGCCGCTCCCGCCGGTGGTGGCGAAGCAGCCGAAGAGAAGGACGAATTCGACGTCATTCTCAACGGCGCAGGTGGCCAAAAGATCCAGGTCGTCAAGGTTGTCAAGGACCTGCTCGGTGTCGGCCTCAAGGACGCCAAGGACATGGTCGATGGCGCCCCGAAGGCCATCCTCGAGAAGGTCAGCAAGGCTGACGCTGACGCCGCCAAGGCCAAGCTCGAAGAAGTTGGCGCTGACGTCGAAGTGAAGTGATTGATCGGCAGCGCAGTGCGCTGCTGATCTGAGTTCTTCCGAGAATTCCAGAGCCCAGGTGCCACCATCGGTGTGTATCTGGGCTCTGTCGCGTTCTGAATCGGTGACTCAGCTCGTGTCTCCAAACGACACCGCGTGCAGAACCGGCCACCGGGGGAGCGTCACGGCGAGTACATCGGAGGTCAGTGGCCTCAGCAGAACACCTGCTCACGTAGTGAGTTCGCGCCGATACAGCCCAGATGCTTGACATTGCGACGGATGTTCTTTACGTTGACCCGCAATTCGTCGGTGACACTTTCAACATCGTCGATCCAGAAAAAGTATGCCCGCACCGCGAATTCAGGCTGTCTGCGGTTGATGTTGCTCGCCCCACGTGGATAGTCTGGACGACTGCCGTGCGTCTACTGTCCACCAACTTTTCACCAAGTGTGGTTCAGCGCGCCCAGCTGCCTGGCAACAACCCTCAACTCTTTGGAGAGTGATCGTGGCGACTCGTCCCGTGTCTCGTGAACGTTATTCGTTCGGCAATCTGAAGGAGCCGCTTGAGCTCCCCGACCTGATCGCTGTCCAGCGTGAGAGCTTCCAGTGGTTCCTCGATGAAGGGCTCGCGAATACTTTCCGCGATATCAGCCCCATCAAAGATTTCTCGGAATCGCTCCAGCTTGAGCTTGAGTTCGACCCCTTCGATGAAGACTTGCGCCCGCCACCGAAGTTCACGGTGGAAGAGTGCAAAGAAAAGGACATGACCTACAGCGCGCCCGTCTTCGTGCGGGCCCGGTTCATGAACCGCAACACCGGTGAGATCAAGGAACAGACCGTCTTCATGGGCGACTTCCCGATCATGACCGAGAAGGGCACGTTCATCGTGAACGGCACCGAGCGTGTCGTCGTGAGTCAGCTCGTCCGCAGTCCCGGCGTCATCTTCGAGCCGGGTGAGCGTTTCCGCCTGCGTAACCTCACTAAGCACCAGCTCGTCAAGGGCACCATTCATCCCTACCGCGGTGAGTGGATGGAGTTCGACGTCGAGCACAAGCCGGGCAAGGATGTCACCGCTGGCACGCGTGTCGCTCGCAAGCGTCGCCTCGGTGTCTTCACCATGCTTCGTGCGCTCGGCTACGACGAAGAGAACGCTCCGGGCTTCCTCGATCGCTTCGTCAGCCATTTCGACTTCCTCGAGGGCCAATGGGACAAGGAGCGCGACACCGCGCCGACCCAGGAAGAAGCACTCATCGAGATCTACAAGCGGGCCCGTCCGGGCGAGCCGCCGACCGCCGAGTCCGCCAAGGCGTACTTCCGCAACGCGTTCTTCGAGAGCCGCCGCTACGACCTCAGCCGCGTCGGTCGGTACAAGATCAACCGCAAGCTCGGCGAAGAGCTCAGCCAGGTCGGCACGCTGTTTGGCCTCGAAGGCGGCCTGAACGCCGAAGGCGAGCCGCTGCTCGACTACCCGCAAGAGGGCCAGAACGTTCTCAGCCGCTGTGAAGTGCTCGCAACAATCAGCTACATGCTGCACCTCGTGAAGCAGGAGCCTGGCTACCGACTCGACGACCAGGACCACTTCGCCAACCGTCGCATCCGCAGCGTCGGCGAACTGATTCAGAACCAGGTCCGCATCGGCCTGAGCCGTATGGAGCGTGTCGTGCGTGAGCGCATGACCACGCAGGATGTCGAGGCAATCACGCCGCAGACGCTCATCAACATTCGTCCGGTTGTCGCTGCGATCAAAGAGTTCTTCGGAACCTCGCAGCTCTCGCAGTTCATGGACCAGGTCAACCCGCTGTCGGGTCTGACCCACCGTCGTCGCCTCTCGGCGCTCGGCCCAGGTGGTCTGTCCCGCGAGCGCGCCGGCTTCGAAGTCCGAGACGTTCACTTCAGCCACTACGGCCGGATGTGCCCGATCGAGACCCCGGAAGGCCCGAACATTGGACTGATCGGTGGCTTGTCGTGCTACGCCCGAGTCAACGAGTTCGGTTTCATCGAGTCGCCGTATCGTCAAGTCAAGAACGGCAAGGTCACGGGCGAAATCGTCTACATGGCCGCCGACGAAGAAGAGAACTACGTGGTCGCCCAGGCGAACACGCCGCTCAAGGACGACGGCAGCCTCGCCGACGAGCGCGTGCTCGTCCGTCGCTCGCCGCAGGCCGCCAGCCTCGAGGATCTGCGCAAGATGCTTGAAGCCGAGAGCTTCTTCGGTGCCACCACCGACATCGGCTACGTGCCTCCGGCAGAGGTCGACTTCATCGACGTCAGCCCGAAGCAGATCGTGTCCGTTGCTACGGCACTGATTCCGTTCCTCGAGCACGACGACGCGAACCGCGCCCTCATGGGCGCCAACATGCAGCGCCAGGCTGTGCCGTTGCTGCGTGCCGAAGCGCCGTACATCGGTACCGGCATCGAGAACCGTGCCGCACGTGACGCCGCCGATCTGATCATGGCCGAAGACGACGGTGAAGTCACCGACGTTTCCGGTGAGGCGATCTCCGTCTTGTACAAGACGCTCGGCAAGCGGACCTACAAGCTCTCCAAGTTCCGTCGCTCAAACCAAGACACGTGTATTAATCAGCGTGTCCGTGTCAACGAGGGTGACAAGGTCACGACCGGCGTCATCCTCGCTGACGGTCCGTCGACTGACCAGGGCGAACTGGCACTGGGCAAGAACCTGCTCGTGGCGTTCATTCCTTGGGAGGGTTACAACTTCGAGGACGCGATCATCCTTTCGGAGCGCCTCGTGAAGGACGACGTGTTGACGTCGATCCACATCAAGGAGCACGAAGTCGATGCGCGTGACACGAAGCTCGGACCGGAAGAGATTTCCCGTGACATCCCGAACCTGAGCGACGACATCCTCGCTGACCTTGACGACCGTGGCATCATCCGCGTGGGCGCCGACGTTGGCCCGGGAGACGTCCTCGTTGGCAAGGTGACACCGAAGGGTGAAACCGAGCTCACGCCGGAAGAACGTCTGCTCCGTGCAATCTTCGGTGAGAAGGCTCGCGAAGTCCGCGACACCTCGCTCAAGGTGCCGCACGGCATGACCGGCAAGGTCATCGACGTCAAGGTGTTCAACCGTGACGATGGCGACGAGCTGCCCCCGGGCGTCAACCAGCTGGTGCGTGTCTACGTTGCGCAGAAGCGCAAGATCTCGGTGGGCGACAAGCTCGCTGGGCGCCACGGCAACAAGGGCGTCATCTCCAAGATCCTCCCGATCGAAGACATGCCGTACAACGAAGACGGCCAGCCCGTCGACATCATCTTGAACCCGCTGGGTGTTCCGTCCCGAATGAACGTGGGCCAGGTGCTCGAAGCGCACCTCGGCTACTGCGCTCGCTGGGGTTGGACAAACCCGGATGGCACCCAGATTGGTGATGACCCGATCCGTGGGACCGAGACCAAGACCCGCCCGAACACTAAGCCCGCCACATTTGTGGCGACGCCGGTGTTCGACGGCGCCAAATGGGACGAGACAGAGAAGGCCGGCAAGCACCCGGTCATCCAGAACATCCTCGAGAACCTCAACGTCGAGTCGGCGTCAGGGGCTCGCCTGGTCGGCACCGACGGCAAGATGACCTTGTACAACGGTCGCACCGGCGATGCCTACGACAACCCGATCACCTGCGGTTACATGTACATCTTGAAGCTGGCCCACTTGGTCGACGACAAGATTCACGCCCGCTCCACCGGCCCGTACTCGATGATCACGCAGCAACCGCTGGGCGGTAAGGCCCAGTTCGGTGGCCAGCGCTTCGGTGAGATGGAAGTGTGGGCACTTGAGGCCTACGGCGCGGCGTACTGCTTGCAGGAACTGCTCACCATCAAGTCTGACGATGTCCTCGGCCGTGTCCGGGTGTACGAGTCGATTGTCAAGGGTGACAACATCCCTGAGCCGGGCGTGCCCGAGTCGTTCAAGGTGCTGATGAAGGAGATGCAGGCACTCTGCATCAACGTCGAAGTGCTCACCAAGGACGGCCAGGAGATCGAAATGCGCGACCTCGACGACGAGGTGTTCCGGGCTGCTGAAGAACTCGGTATCGATATCTCACGCCCTGAGCGCGGCACCGACGAAGACGATGCACGCCGCGAACGCGAAAAAGCGGAGCGCGCCGGAAACTTCCGCTAACGATCAGGCGGTCACTCTGTGCCAGGCACAGTCTGACCGCCTGATTGCTGGAGCCTGATTTCCGGTCACACTGTGCCTGGCACCGAGTGACCGATGAACCCCGAACACCCAGAGCAACCGACAAAAGGGAAACCACATGCTCGACGTCAACATGTTCGATCAACTGAAAATCGGCCTCGCTGAGGCAGACCAGATTCGTAACTGGTCACACGGCGAAGTGAAGAAGCCGGAAACGATCAATTACCGCACGCTCCGTCCCGAAAAGGACGGCCTGTTTTGCGAGAAGATCTTCGGGCCGACTCGCGACTGGGAGTGCTACTGCGGCAAGTACAAGCGTGTCCGGTTCAAGGGCATCATCTGCGAGCGCTGTGGCGTCGAAGTCACACGGTCCAAGGTTCGCCGCGACCGCATGGGCCACATCGAACTGGCCGCACCGGCCGTGCATATCTGGTATCTCCGCGGTACCCGTTCGTGGCTCGCTTACCTCCTCGCCGGCATCGAGCCGAAGGAAGAGCTCAAGGCGAAGATGCTTGAAAAGGTGATCTACTTCGCTGCGCACCTCGTCAGCTGGGTTGACGAAGACGGCCGCCACGAAGCACTGCCAAGCCTCGAGGCCGAGTACCTCGAAGAGCTCGAAGCCATTAATAAGGAACTCGAGATCGCCATCGATCGTCGGTTCAAGGACCTCGAAGAGGCCGTCGATGCTGCTGAGAAGGAAGGCGCCAAGCCTGCCGATCTCAAGAAGCTGCAGCGCGAAGGGGACAAGGAGCTCGAAGGCATCCGCGAGCGGTACGCCATCGAGCTCGATCTCGTCGCCCGTACATGGGACGAATTCAAGAGCGTCCATTCTCGCAAGATCATCGAAGACGAGATGTTGTGGCGCGAAATGCGCGACAAGTACGGCGAGTACTTCGAAGGCGGCACTGGCGCCGAAGCCATCAAGCAGCTCATCAACCGGATCGACTTTGACGAAGAAGAGATCAAGCTCCGCGATGCGATTGACGTCGGCGACTCCGGTCGCAAGCCGCTCAGCGCCCAGCGCAAGCAGAAGGCCATCAAGCGCCTGAAGATTGTTGCGTCGTTTAACCGTCGCGACGAAAACGGTCGCCGCGAAAACGATCCGATGGCCATGATCCTCGATGTGGTCCCAGTCATCCCGCCGGAACTGCGCCCGATGGTGCAGCTCGACGGCGGCCGCTTCGCGACATCTGACCTCAACGACCTCTACCGTCGTGTGATCAACCGCAACAACCGTCTTGAGCGCCTGCTCAACCTCGGCGCACCGGAGATCATCGTCAACAACGAGAAGCGCATGCTGCAAGAAGCAGTCGACGCACTCTTCGACAATGGCCGTCGTGGGCGTCCCGTGACTGGCCCGGGAAACCGTCCGCTCAAGTCGCTGTCCGACATGTTGAAGGGCAAGCAGGGTCGTTTCCGTCAGAACCTTCTCGGCAAGCGCGTCGACTACTCGGGCCGTTCGGTCATCGTGGCCGGTCCGACGCTGCGTCTGCACCAGTGCGGTCTGCCGAAGCTGATGGCGCTCGAACTGTTCAAGCCGTTCGTCATGAAGCGCCTTGTCGATCTTGAGCTGGCTCAGAATATCAAGACCGCCAAGCGCATGGTGGAACGTCGCCGCCCGCAGGTATGGGACGTTCTCGAAGATGTCATCCAAGAGCATCCCGTCATGCTCAACCGTGCGCCCACGCTGCACCGTCTCGGCATCCAGGCCTTCGAGCCTGTGCTGGTCGAAGGCAAGGCACTCCAGATCCATCCGCTCGTGTGTACGGCATTCAACGCTGACTTCGACGGTGACCAGATGGCCATCCACGTGCCGCTCTCCGCTGAGGCTCGCGCCGAAGCGCGTGTGCTCATGCTGTCGGCCAACAACATCTTGTCGCCTGCATCGGGCCGCCCGATCGTCACGCCGTCCCAGGACCTGATCATCGGTGGCTACTACCTCACCGAGTCGATCGCTGGGGCTCCGGGCGAAGGCCGTACATTCCGCCACCTGTGGGAAGTGCTCCGCGCGTACGACGAGAAGACCCTCGATCTGCACGCAGTGATCAACATTCGCATCCCAGGCGAAGCACCGTTCGAAACCACTGCCGGTCGCGCCCTCTTCGAAGAGGCGCTCCCGCAACGTCGCGTCGCTGAGAGTGGCGAAGTGCACCAGGAGTCGTACCCCGACAAGTTCGGTCACATCGACTACCTCGTCACGAAGAAGGAGATGGGCGTCATCGTCGAGCAACTCTCCGACAACTACAGCAAGGCTGAAGTCGCCAACGCTCTGGACAACATCAAGGACCTCTGCTACCGCTTCGCCTCGCAGTCCGGCATCACCGTGTCGATTGACGACGTGCGAACTCCGAAGGCCAAGAAGGCCATGATGGAGGAGTACGAGCGCCAGGCCGACAAGGTTGAGACGCAGTTCCGTCGTGGCATCATCACCGACGGCGAGCGCCGTCAGCAAGAAGTGCGCATCTGGACCGACGCCACCGCCGAGGTCCAGGCCGAGATGGAACGCGAGTTCAAGGAAGCCAAGTTCAACCCGATTGACATGATGGTCGGCTCGGGTGCCCGAGGCAACATGACGCAGATGCGTCAGATTGCCGGCATGCGTGGGCTGGTTGCCAACCCGCGTGGTGACATGATTCCTCGCCCAATCAAGTCGAACTTCCGTGAGGGCCTCGAAACCCTTGAGTACTTTATTGCTACTCCTGGTGCCCGTAAGGGCCTGGTCGACACCGCACTCCGTACCGCTGACTCGGGTTACCTGACCCGTCGTCTCGTCGACGTTGCTCAGGAACTCATCGTTCGCGAAGACGATTGTGGCTCGACCCTCGGCGTGTGGATCGAAAACGTCACGCCGGACACGGCCAACGTTCGCTCCTACATCGAGACCAAGCTCTACGGCCGTGCGCTCCTCCAAGACACCAACCTGGCCAGTGCAATGGAAGACGGCCGCAAGGTTCTGCCACGTAACACGATCGTTGGCGACGAGGAGATGGAAGCACTCCGCGAAGACAAGGACATCACACGGATCCGTGTGCGTTCGGTGCTCACGTGCGACGCCGAGCTCGGTGTCTGCGCCATGTGCTACGGCCGCTCGCTCGCCACCGGCAAGATGATCGAACTTGGTGAGGCCGTCGGCGTCATCGCAGCTCAGTCGATCGGTGAGCCGGGTACCCAGCTGACGATGCGTACCTTCCACACCGGTGGTGTTGCAGGTAAGGACATCGCTGGCGGTCTGCCCCGCGTCGTCGAGCTCTTCGAAGCTCGTACTCCGAAGGGCTCGGCTCGTCTGGCCAAGGCAACCGGCATCCTCCACCTTCGTGAAGATGAGGGCAAGGGCATTCCCGTTGTCGTGATCGACGATGCAGGCGAAGAGCACGAAGTGGTCCTGCCGCTCGGTGCTCGCCCGATCGTGGTTGATGGTCAGTCGGTCAAGGCCGGCGACCCGCTCGTCGATGGTCCCTTCGATCCGAAGGAGATCATGGAGATCAAGGGCATCCGTGAGACACAGCTTTACTTGGTTGAGGAAGTCCAGCGTGTCTACCGAGACCAGGGCGTGTCGATCCACGACAAGCACATCGAGCTGATCGTGCGTCAGATGACGCGTCGTATCGGCGTGCAGGAGCCTGGTGGCTCTGGCTTCTTGCCTGGCGAGCGTGTCGACTCCAAGCGCTTCCGCGACACGAACCGTCGCATGGTCGAAGAGTCGCTGCGCCCGGCCGAAGGTCGCCCGGAGCTGATGGGTATCACCAAGGCCTCGTTGGCCACCGAGTCGTGGCTGTCGGCTGCCTCCTTCCAAGAGACCACCCGGGTGCTCACCGAGGCCGCCATCGACGGCCGCGCCGATCACCTCATTGGTCTCAAGGAAAACATCATCCTCGGCAAGCTGATCCCAGCTGGCACGGGTATGCCGAAGTACCGCGAGTTCGGTATCGAAGCACCGGACTACGAGCCGATGACGTTCTACTCCAGCGACGATGGCGTCGAAGATCCCGCAGCGTTCCTCGCGAACCTGCATGGTTCGTACGACGCCGCCAAGGCCACGGAGCCGATCGGCTGATGACCAACTGAATTGCACTGCGGCCCGGGTCGTCTCCTTGTGAGATTGCCCGGGCCGTTGCGCGTTCCAGCCTCCGGTCAGCGCTCGGCCGCTTGGTCAGGGACGGTCGCCAGTACGGTGCACGAAATGGCGGACGGCATGGCAAGCATGATCGATCTGGCTTCCCGGTCGGGGTTGTTCAGCCCTGTCCGTCTCGCTGCACTCGCCAGTGCTGCGGTTCGATGGGGGCCAACACTCGCTGCCCCGGTAGCGGCTTCGGCACTTGCCAATCCAGGTGGCGCGGCAATCATCGACGACCGCGGCTCGATCACTTGGCGGGACCTTGATACACAGTCGACTCGCCTTGCCGAGGGCCTGCACGCTCTGAGTGTCGGTCGAGGCGATCGTCTTGGGTTGATGTGTCGCAACCATCGCGAGTTCGTTGAGTTGACGGTTGCTGCTGCAAAGGGCGGTATCGAAGTCGTCTATCTCAACACTGGGTTCGCCGCGCCGCAGTTGAACGAAGTACTGGCAAGAGAATCCATAACGGCCGTGGCGATCGACGCCGAGTTCGCCAGCATGCTGGACCCTGCAGGGATTGTTCGTGTCATCGTGGTCGGAGACGGCGGGTCCGCCCGCGGCACCCCGATCACCGAGGTGCGTGCTCGGCGGTTGTGGCGGTTGCCGCTACGCGCCTCGCTCCCGATCAACCCGGTGCTCCTCACGTCGGGCACGACGGGCACTCCAAAGGGTGCGCGTCGGTCGGGACGTATCGATCCAGCTGCTGCAACGTCGATCCTCCAGCGCGTTCCCTACCGCTCCGATGATGTCGTCTGCATTGCTTCGCCACTTTTCCACGCCTGGGGGTTCGCCCAGCTCGGTAACGCGACTGCGCTCGGTTGCACGACGGTCGTGTCGGCATCGTTCAGTGCCCCAGTCATACTCGAGCAGATCCCCAAACATGCTGTCAGTGTCCTGGCAGTGGTGCCTGTGCTGCTGCAGCGTCTCCTTGACTCACCGGATTTCGACGAGGCCGATCTGTCAACGCTGCGGATCGTCGCGTCGAGCGGTTCAGCGCTGCCGGTTCCAACTGTCGTCGACTGGCTCAGTCGCGTCGGTCCCAACCTCTACAACCTGTACGGCTCGACCGAGGTCGGACAAGCAACCCTTGCGACGCCCACTGACCTGTGCGCTCACCCGGACACGGCCGGGCGCACACTTGACGGCACGGAGATCGGCATTTTCGACGATGACGGCAGCCTGCTGCCGGTCGGGAGCGTTGGCCGTATCTTCGTGGGCAGTGGCGCCCAATTCGACGGCTATACCGGCGGCGGTGGTAAAGAGGTCATCGAGGGCCTGATGTCGACCGGCGACGTCGGCCACCTCGACGAAACGGGCTTGCTGTACGTCACCGGACGCGCTGACGACATGATCGTCAGTGGTGGCGAGAACGTGTTCCCCCAGGAAGTGGAGGACGTTCTACTCGCCGACGATCGCATTGCTGACGTCGCGGTGGTCGGCGTGCCTGACCACGACTTTGGGCAGCGACTGGCGGCGTTTGTTGTCATGGCGCCGGGGGCAAAGATCACGAAGGCGGAGGCCCGCGCTCTCGTCGCCGATCAGTTGGCTCGCCACAAGGTTCCGCGTGACGTGACTTTTCGTGCCGAATTGCCCAGAACGGCCACCGGCAAGATCCAGCGCTCCAAGCTCTCAAACCCCGCCCTGTGAGCGTGCGTGGGAGCGAGCGTGCGCCAAATTAGAACGGCGGGCACAGCGCGAGCTGCGACCGTTCGTTGGGTTGCAGGAACACGATCGCGATGTCTTGCCCGACTACCTCGATGCTGTTGTCGAGGATCAGGTGTCCGACCTTGAAGTCGATCAGGCATTGCCGGACGCCAGCCATTGCCGCGATGAACAACGGGGCACCCGTGTCTTCTGGAGGCAGGCCGAGTGAGGAGATGTCCGAGGTTGCATCGCCGCCGCTCAGCTCGATCTGGAGCGCTACTTCCGACTCGGCGAGCGCACCGATGTTTCCACCGGCACGCACGGCATACGTCGCGCCTGGAACAACGACTGCGTGGACCGCGCCGTTGATCCCAATCGCGCGTCGTTGAGGAACGATCTGATTGAGTTCGCTCGCTCCGAGAGCTGTCCCCACCAGCAGAACGGCGACGCCGCCGGCGACGATTGCACTGGTGTCGAACCAAGCGAAACGCTCCACTGCAGGGTCGTCGAGCACGGCCGCGACGATGGTCGAGACGGTCACGGCAACTGCGATGACTGAAATCGCGCTGACCGACGCGAACAGATAACCGAACAACGGTGGGACGAACCGGCTCATCGATACAACAGCGGTGCTGGAGAGTGCGATGAGCACGACGATCGTTGCTCGGTCGTGTTGCGTTCCGGCACGCAAAGCCAGGCCGATGGCGAGCAGGCTGATCAGCGCCCACGCCGCAAGGGGAACCGCTCCACCGGTTCCCGTCACCATCTCGGAACCAGGCCGGAGGTACGTCCCTGCGAGCATTTCGCCGGGATGCACGATGCGTCCGGCCAGCGCGAGGGCGTTCGACAATCCCAACTGATCATCGCCTGCCCTGCTCGCTTCGAGGAGGGCCGAGGTGTTCGACCGGCCATTGTTCAGCGCATCGACCAGCGGGCCCGACCACATCACGACGAATGCGCCAAGAGCGGTCGGACCCACCCAGCGAGGAGCGTCGGCGCCTCTGTCCCACTCCCAGCGGCCGGTCTTGGCGAGCGCCGACAGTCCGATGACGATGCTGATGATTACGAGCGCAGGAGGCGCCGCAGACACATGCATCTGTGCAGCCGCGCTCGCACACAGAACGGCCTGGGCCCACCGGCCCGTGCGAACGAACATGAACAGGCCCCATGCGCCAGCAAAGAGAGCTGTTGCGGCGAGAAGCGGATTCCACGGCACGTGTAATTGCTTGCCGAACGCGACGTACATGATGGCCACTGAGACTGCCGCGGTGCAGGCGCCGCGTGTCGATGCCCACTTCCAACCAGCGCGGATCGACAGACCGAACATCAGGGTGTGGAAGATGATCGTCGTAGCGGGGAGGGCAGCGGCCCGGCCGCCACTCACGAGGTACGGGAAAAAAAACAGCCACTCCCGAATTGGGCCCGGATGCTTGAAGTTCAATCGTGAATACGTCCCGACGAGCGGAATCTCCCCATCGCTCATCTGCTCGAGCGCGAGCTGGAACACGGCGTGGTCGTTCGTCGCGATCCAGAAGCGATAGCGCCAGAGCAGCGCGACCCGCAGCAGGCCGAGCAGTGCGACAGCGCCGACCACAACCGCGAACCCTGGTGAGCGCGATTGGTGTAATTCGGCTGCGCCTGTCGAGGTCGCCTGACTCGCTGGTGGAGAAAAGGAGTGCGGATCTACCGCCAGCTCAGGCATCCGGCGATGATAGGCGGCCGGCTGAGGGTGAAAGGCGGGCCGTCACCGAGTTGCGCGATCTCACCGACGCACCTAGCATTGCACGGTCCTCTCATCGAATGTCTTCTGGCATTCGGTGTATGGCGGCCGGCCACGTTCGTGGTTCCGGCCAACCCACCCCATGCCGTCGTATCGATCGGTGCGCACGGTCAGTCCAGACGAACGAGGTTTCATTCGTGCCAACAATTCAACAGCTCGTCCGTCAAGGACGAACTTCCAAAGTAACGAAGTCGAAGACGCCGGCGCTCAAGGGCTCCCCGCAGCGTCGTGGCGTGTGTACACGCGTGTACACGACCACCCCGAAGAAGCCGAACTCGGCGCTTCGCAAGGTCGCACGCGTGCGTCTCAACTCCGGTATCGAGGTCACGGCCTACATCCCGGGTGAGGGCCACAACCTGCAGGAGCACTCGATCGTGCTCGTCCGTGGTGGTCGTGTTCGCGACCTTCCCGGTGTCCGCTACAAGATCATCCGCGGCGCGCTTGATGCCGTTGGCGTCAAGAACCGCAAGCAGTCGCGCAGCCGTTACGGCGCCAAGAAGGAAAAGTAGGCTGAACGATGCCTCGTAAAGGTCCCGCACCCCGCCGCGAACTTGTCGCGGATCCCATCTACAAGAGCGTCGTCGTCACGCAGCTGATCAACAAGGTTATGTTGCACGGCAAGCGCACGATCGCTGAAAAGATTGTCTACGACGCAATGATCATCGTTCAGTCTCGCCTCGAAGGCGAAGAGCTGGCGATCGACAGTGTCAAGCGTGCGATCGACAACCTGAAGCCGCCACTTGAGGTCCGGAGCCGCCGCGTCGGTGGAGCCACCTACCAGGTGCCGGTCGAAGTGCGTCCGCGCCGTTCGACCACGCTGGCTATTCGCTGGCTCGTCGACTTCGCTCGGGCCCGTCGTGAAAAGACGATGTCCGAGTGCCTCGCAAACGAGATCATGGACGCGTCCACCGGCCTCGGTGCTGCGATGAAGCGTCGCGATGACATCCAGAAGATGGCTGAGTCGAACAAGGCGTTCGCTCACTACCGCTGGTAATTCGAATTGCACGAAAGCCCCGAAGCCTTGTGAGGCTTCGGGGCTTTCGTCGTTTTCGAACTCCGGTACCTGTGGTTCACGAGTGCACTATGTTTTCGGCAGGGGAATTCTGACGTCAAGGAGAACTCGATGAACGTGCAATCCATATTGTCGGTCAAGGGCAATGCAGTCGCCACGATTGCGTCGACGGCCACGCTGTCTGACGCGGTGAGCTCACTTCGTGATCACGGCGTCGGTGCGCTGGTGGTCTGCGACGATGGCAAGACGATCGCCGGCATCCTGTCCGAACGCGACGTCGTCCGCTCGATTGCCACACACGGCGACGATACGTTGCATCTCATGGTCGAGTCGGCCATGTCAAGCAACGTCATCACGTGCCAACCTGCCGACACGATCGACGTGTTGATGAAGGCGATGACCGATCGCCGTATCCGTCACCTTCCGGTGCTCGAAGCGGACGGGTCGATGGCGGGCGTCATCAGCATCGGTGATGTCGTCAAGTACCGCCTCGGCGAACTCGAGAGCGAGAACAATCAGCTCCATGACTACATCGAAGGTCGCGTCTAATCCACGCCCGAACGCTCCCATCTCCCGAAACTGAGACCCTTCAGCCTCGCCCGTGACGAGAAACGGTCTCCATTTTGGGCTGGGTTTGGGCTGGGTTTGGGCTGGGGTGGGCTGGGTCGCGGAACAACGGCGCAAACGGGGGTTGCGGTTGGATTTGGACCGATACACTGAGCGGCCTTGTGCACGCATGCACAAGATTGCACCCCCCGAATGCGTAGCACCGGAATCTGCCGGTCGCCTGCGTGACAACGCCCTTTGAGATGGAAGTGAAGTAGAAGATGGCTCAGCGAGAGTTTCCCCTGGAGCGCACCCGGAATATCGGGATTATGGCGCACATCGATGCCGGTAAGACGACGACGACCGAGCGCATCCTCTACTACACCGGTAAGAGCTACAAGATCGGTGAAGTACACGACGGCGCAGCGACCATGGACCATATGGCTCAGGAGCAAGAGCGCGGCATCACCATCACCTCCGCTGCGACCACCTGCGTGTGGGACAACCACCGCATCAACATCATCGACACGCCGGGCCACGTTGACTTCACCATCGAAGTCGAGCGCTCGCTGCGCGTGCTCGACGGTGCTGTCACCGTCTTCGACTCGGTGGCCGGCGTTGAGCCGCAGACCGAAACCGTGTGGCGTCAGGCCAACACGTACAACGTGCCCCGCATGTGCTTCGTCAACAAGATGGACCGCATCGGCGCCGACTTTTACCGCACGGTGCAGATGGTTATCGACCGCTTGCAGGCCAACCCGCTCGTCATCCAGCTGCCCATCGGCGCAGGCGGCCCCGAAGCTGTTAAGGCGTTCGAGGGCCTCGTCGACATCGTCAAGATGAAAGCGCTGATCTGGGACAACGAAGAGCTCGGTGCCACCTGGGACGAGACCGACATCCCAGAAGACATGGTCCAGATGGCCGCCGAATACCGCGAAGCGATGATGGAAACCATCGCGACGCAGGACGAAGCGCTCATGGATGCGTACCTCGCCGGTGAAGACATCCCCGAGAAGACCATTAAGGCCGCCATCCGTAAGGGCACCCTGGCATTCGACTTTGTCCCGATCCTCTGCGGTTCGGCATTCAAGAACAAGGGCGTTCAGCCCATGCTTGACGCCGTCGTCGACTTCATGCCGAGCCCGGTGGACATCCCGCCGGCACATGGCACCGTCATGCGGGGCGGCGAAGAAGTCGACATCTACCGCAAGGCCGATATCAACGAGCCCTTCGCAGCGCTCGCCTTCAAAATCGTTGCCGACCCCTTCGGCAAGCTCACCTACTTCCGGGTGTATTCCGGCGAGATCTCCAAGGGCGAAGAGGTCTACAACTCCGTCAAGGAAGACCGCGAACGTCTTGGTCGCATCCTGCTGATGCACGCCAACCAGCGCGAAGACATCGACGTCGCAATGGCTGGCGACATCGTTGCCGGTCTCGGGTTCAAGAACGTCACAACCGGCGACACACTTTGTGACCGGAACGACCCGATCATCCTCGAGCGGATGGAATTCCCCGAGCCGGTCATCCACGTTGCCATCGAGCCGAAGACAAAGTCCGATCAGGAGAAGTTGGGCAAGGCCCTCAAGTCGCTCTCCGACGAGGACCCCACCTTCCGCATCCGCGCCGACCACGAGACTGGCCAGACCGTCATCTCGGGCATGGGCGAGCTCCACCTCGAAGTGCTCGTCGACCGCATGCGGCGCGAGTTCAGTGTCGAGGCAACTGTCGGCAAGCCACAGGTCGCCTACCGCGAGACGATCACCAAAGAAGTCACCAACGTCGAGTACCGCCACATCAAGCAGTCCGGTGGTACCGGTCAGTACGCCGTCGTCAAGATCAACATGGAGCCGAACCCCGGTAAAGGCTTCGAATTCGAAGACAAGATCACGGGTGGAAAGATCCCGCGTGAGTACATCAACCCGACCGCGCAGGGCCTCGAAGCAGCCATGGACAACGGCGTCCTCGCCGGATACACCACTGTTGACGTCAAGGTTTCCTTGGTCGACGGTTCGGCTCACGACGTTGACTCCTCGGAGATGGCATTCAAGATCGCCGGCCAGCAGGCATTCCGCAAGGCCGCCGAAATGGCCAAGCCGGTCCTGATGGAGCCAATCATGAAGGTCGAAGTCGTCACGCCTGAGGACTACATGGGCGACGTCATGGGCGACATCAGCAGTCGTCGTGGCCGCATTGGCCAGATGGAAGCCCGCGGTAACACGCAGGTCGTCAACGCGACCGTGCCACTGTCCGAAATGTTCGGTTACAGTACCGACCTGCGTTCACGTACTCAGGGCCGTGCGACCTACACCATGCAGTTCGAGGAGTACCAACAGGTACCCGCAGCAATTGCAGACGACATCATCAAGCGCGTCCGAGGCGAATAGCCCCGGCACCGTTCATTCGTGAACGACGCAACACACCAGACCTTTGAAAACCCACGAAGACCGACACTAAGAGAAGAGTTATTGCAATGAGCAAAGTGAAGTTCGAGCGGAACAAGCCGCACGTGAACATTGGCACCATGGGTCATATTGACCATGGTAAGACGACCCTGACTGCAGCGATCTCCAAGACCCTGTCGGATCGTGGGTTGGCTGAATTTACTGACTTTGATGGCATTGATAAGGCGCCGGAGGAGAAGGCTCGTGGTATTACGATCTCGATTAGCCATATCGAGTACACGACCGAGAATCGTCATTACGCGCATATTGATATGCCGGGTCACGCTGACTACATCAAGAATATGATCACGGGTGCAGCTCAGATCGATGGAGCAATTCTTGTTGTGGCTGCGACGGATGGTCCAATGCCTCAGACGCGTGAGCACGTGTTGTTGGCTCGCCAGGTTGGCGTGCCGTACATCGTGGTTGCGTTGAACAAGTCTGACATGGTCGATGATGAGGAGCTGTTGGAGCTCGTTGAGATGGAAGTTCGTGAGTTGTTGACTGAGTACGAGTTCCCGGGCGATGATGCTCCGGTCGTGCATGTGTCGGCGCTCAAGGCGCTTGAGGGTGATGCTGCTGCGCAGGAAAAGATCATGGAGCTGATGGCTGCATGTGATGAGGCGATTCCGCAGCCGCTCCGTGAGTTGGATAAGCCGTTCTTGATGCCGATTGAAGACGTGTTCACGATCACTGGTCGTGGCACGGTTGTGACTGGCAAAATTGAGCAGGGCATTGTCAACACGGGCGATGAGATCGAGATTGTTGGTTTGCGTGATACGCAAAAGACGACGTGTACTGGTGTGGAAATGTTCCGCAAGCTCCTCGATGAGGGTCAGGCTGGCGACAACATTGGTGCGCTGTTGCGTGGTACTGGTAAGGATGATGTTGAGCGTGGTCAGGTGCTGTGTAAGCCTGGTTCGATCACGCCGCATACTGATTTCGAGGGTCAGGTGTATGTGTTGACCAAGAACGAGGGTGGCCGTCATAAGCCGTTCTTCAACAATTATCGTCCGCAGTTCTTCTTCCGTACGACTGACGTCACGGGGACTATCGAGTTGCCGGATGGTACTGAGATGGTGATGCCTGGTGACAACGTTGAGATGACGGTGAAGCTTGGCAAGCCGATTGCTATGGACGAAGGTCTTCGCTTCGCCATCCGTGAAGGTGGCCGCACTGTTGGTGCCGGCCGCGTCATCAAGATCCTGAAGTGAGCTGATTGACCATGGCACAGAGCATCCGCATCCGTCTCAAGGCATTTGACCACGAGATCATCGACCAGTCGACAAAGAAGATCGTCGAAACAGTCACCCGCACCGACGCCACCGTTCGTGGCCCGATTCCGTTGCCGACTGCGAAGCATCGCTACACGGTGATCAAGGGGCCGCACGTCGACAAGGACTCTCGTGAGCACTTCGAGATCCGCGTCCACAAGCGTCTCATCGACATCGTTGGTCCGAACGCCAAGACGATCGACAGTCTGCAGCGCATCGAGCTGCCGGCCGGTGTTGACATCGAAATCAAGATCCAGAACGGCTGATCACTTTCCCGAGTGACGGTCTGACTGAACGCACAACGGCGGCGCACTTCCTCCAATCTTTGGAGCGAAGTGCGCCGCCGTTGTCGTTTTCGCTGAGCAGGCTGAGCAGGCTGAGCGGCTTGCGCGAGTCCAAGTTGCGAAATTCAAGTTGTGAAACGGGTGTGAACCTGGACGCTGGACCCAAGTCGCCTCGCTCGCGCACGATAGACAGACACCATGGCTACTCAGCCTCCGATGTTCCTCCCGCCACCCCAGCAGGGCACAACACCTGTGCCTCCCGCGCCGCCGATAGGTCGCCAGCGTCCGCGTCGGCGCCTTATCTTCGTTGGCGTTGTTGGGGTCGTTGCCTGGGTTGCCGGGCTGACCGGAGCGCTTCTGGGCAGTCAAATCTCGACCTGGCTCGACAAGCCTCCGACGCGCTCAAGCGACGAAGCGGTGCAGATAGCCGAGCCCCGCGATGCCATCGAAGCCCGCGTCAACGTCGCCGAAGTCGCTCGGTTCGTGGCCCCGACCGTGGTCACGATCAGTGCCGACGTTGGTGGAGGTACCTCGCTAGGTACCGGTGTGATTATCTCTTCCCAGGGCGAGATTCTGACCAATGCACATGTCATCGAAGGTGCCACAGAGATCAGAGTCCGACTGGCAGGTGAGACCGAACCGCGATCGGTGAGCCTGTTGGCGTCGGATCGTGGCAACGATCTCGCATTGCTGCGGATGAGCGGCGACGGGTTTGAAGCGGCAACGTTTGCGGATCCCGGAAGTGTGCGTCTCGGCGACGAAGCACTCGCCATTGGTTTCGCACTGGGGCTCGATGGTGCACCATCGGTCACCCTGGGCATCGTGTCCGCTCTCGATCGAACGATCTCACAGGATGACGTTTTTCTCGACGGCCTGATCCAGACAGACGCCGCGATTTCGTCTGGCAACTCGGGTGGCCCGCTCGTCAACGCTGCTGGCGAGGTCATTGGGATTAATACCGCTGTTGCCCGTGACACGGCCACAACGTCAGCGACCAACGTCGGGTTCGCGATCTCGGTCACCGAGGCGCTACCAATCATTGAGGCGCTGCGAGCGCAGGCCGACGGCGCCGAACGGAACGAGGCATACTTCGGTGTCGGCCTCGAAGACCGGCGCGATGGGGGCCAGGGCGTGTTCGTCACCGCCGTCGAAGCCGGTACCCCGGCCGCGGGCGCCGGAGTGCTCGCTGGCGACCTCATTGTTGCTGTCGACGGTGCCGCCACAGATGGCTCTGTGGGAGTCATCGCTGCGATCCGTGACAAAGAAGCTGGCGACACCGTCACGGTCACGCTGGTCCGTGAAGGCGTACCGGTCGACGTCACCGTCGAGTTGACCAGTCGCCCCGGCAACTGACCCCGCTCTTTCCCTCCCTTTCCCCTCTTCCCCAACTTTCCCGCTCCTCCCGGGGCTGGGGCGGAGCCTTCGATCACCTACCGTTGAGCATGCTTGATGATCCACTGCTCGGCTCATCCCGTCCGTTTGGCCTTGGATATTGGCCGCTTGCCGAAGATGCGCCGAGCGTTGCTGTGCAGCGCGAAGCAGTCCGGCTGGTTTCGCCCGACGGAGCGCTGGTGCGCGGCGTGCTGTGGACCCCGCCGGTCGGCACGCCGTGGAAAACCGCCGTGATTTTGAGTCATCCACGCGGCGACTTCAGCGTCCATTATGCCTGCCCGCTCTTGGCAGCTGCGGGGTACGCCGTGCTGGGCTTTGGCACTCGCTACATGAACAACGACACCGACTGCCTGCACGAGGCGTGCATCACCGACGTCAAGACGGCGCACGACGAGATGGTTCGACGTGGGGCGGACGCAGTGGTACTGCTGGGCAACTCCGGAGGTGGTTCGCTCATGGCGATGGCCAATGCGGAACTTGGTATTGGTGACGGCTGGGTTGGCATGGCAGCGCATCCAGGCGAGGGCGTCTTCATGCTCCAGGTCATCGACCCGTCGGTGATCGATGAGGATGATCCCTTCTCGACCGACCCTGGTCTCGACATGTACAACCCGGACAACGGATGGCGGCCGTGGCCCGAACCATGCACCTACGACCGAGGCTGGCTCGCTCGATACCGCACCGCGCAAGCTGCCCGAGTCGCACGGATCGACGCCGTCGCGAAGGAATCGATTGCTGCGTCGGCCGCGGTGGTGCCGGATCTCAAGACGGTGGACAAGCAGGCCGACCCGGCTGGTTGGAGCGAGCTGAGACGTCGAGCCGTGTTCACGAAGTACCTGACCATTTACCGCACCCTCGCCGATCCGGCCTACCTCGACCTGACGATCGACCCCGACGACCGAGCAATGGGCTCACTCTTTGCCTTCCCCGACCCGTTCGATGGGAACTATGGCCGTGGTGGCTTGGCGAGAACGATGACCGCCCGCGGCTGGTTGAGTACGTGGTCCGGTTTGTCGAGCGGGGCGAAGCTCGCCGACACCATGCCGAACGTCACGGTGCCGACCTTGCTCGTGCATCCGACCGCCGATACGGAGATCCGGATCTGGCAGGCCAAAGAAATTGTCGATGCCGCTGGTGCCGACGATGTGACCTATGTCGAAATGCCGGGCGCCTTGCACTATCTCGAGGGAGATCGGCCTGAGGCGATGCAGCATGTAGTCGATTGGCTCGCTGCTCGTTTCCCGTGACGCTTGCGGCCATGACGTGTCATCAGAAAATGGTGCTTTCGGCAACGTGCACCCAGCGGGTGAAGCCGCGCCGCTTCATGACGGTGTGCACCTGCACGTTGGTGAATCCGGTGTCGGTCAGCCAGGTCGTGATGTTCGCTGGAGCAACGAACACGGCACGCGGAGCAAGGCCGGCGGATTGTTCGAGAATGGCGCGGATGATCCCTTCGTCGGCGTTGATTGCATGGCCGTAGGGAAGGTCGGTGACGATCGCGTCGGCGTGCTGGACGTGGGTTCGCGAGTCGGCCTGAACAACAGTGCCGGGATAGCCGAAGTGGGCGAGGTTCTCGCGCGTCATCCCCGCGAGCGCGGGCTTCCAGTCGACACCGAATGCCTCGATGCCGAGTGACGCCGCTTCAACCACGATCGAACCGGCGCCGCAGCAGGGGTCCAGAATCGACCTTGCGTCTGGCACCAGGTTGATCAGCGCTCGTGAGAACCGTCCGTCGAGCGACGACGAAGTTGTCCACGGCTTGCTGTCGTGCAATCGATACGACGCTGTGCTCTCGGCCTCGATCTCTCCGAACAGCAGGTTGTGCTCGCCAACGATGACCAGAAAATGATGCAACGGGTCGCGTAGGTCGGGGAATTCTTGGAGCGCATCTGCCAGTGAGATGGCCATCTCGATCCGGCCGAGCGGTGACCGACGCTCCGGGTCATGCACGTCGATACGGAACCGGTCTGACGCAATGGTGCTGGCTCGAGCGGCGATGGCGTCGCGGAGTTCATCGATGGTGCGTGTGCTCAGGATGATGCGGAGGCCGCGGTGGACGTAGGCGGCGCGGTCGATTCGGTCGATCCGTTCACAGACGGCGACTCCATCGGCGTCCGGCGTCCCGCCGGTGAGCGCCATCGCCTCCGCCTGCACCAACCCGTTTCGCTCGCCTCGAGCCGTGATCGCCACGTGCCAGTTGCTCGCCATTGCAACATCATGGCGGCCGTGCTCGCAAGATCGTTGCGGCCGTGCTCGCAAGTCGTGAACAACACGTGCAGTCGATCTGTTCGCGGGCCTGTCGGCCTACCCTTTCTGCGGTGATGAATCAGTCGAAAGAACCGCCTGGCGGCACCCAAATGCCAATGATTCGCCCGTTGCCTGGGTGGCTCGCGATTGTCCTGGTGGCAGGCACATCGGCTGCTGTGTTGGTACTTGAAATCCTCGCCGGTCGGCTGCTTGCGCCGTATGTCGGTGTCAGCCTCGAGACGTACACCGGCATCATTGGCACGATCCTTGCCGGCATCGCATTCGGTGCGTGGGCGGGTGGGTATCTCGCTGATCGCATCGACCCGCGACGATTACTTCCTGTGCTGTTGATGCTTGGCGGGGCCCTCGCCATCACGACGATTCCCGTGGTGCGTGTGATCGGCAACGGCAGCTCGGGTGGTGGTGGCCTGATGATTTTGATTCTTGCCGCCTTCGGCTTCCTGCCAGCAGCAACCGTGCTCAGTGCGGCGCCGCCTGCAGTCATCAAACTGCAGTTGCGAGATCTTGCTCAGACCGGTGCGACGGTCGGCCAACTGTCGGCCTGGAGTACGGCCGGAGCGATCTTTGGCACCTTCTTCACCGGCTTCGTGCTGGTGGCCACTGCGGGGGTGGCGACATTGATCGTTGCGACCGGTCTGCTGCTCCTCGCCAGCGGGGTGGCCCTGGCGTTCTTTGCTGGATCGGTGACCGCATCGCCACAGCAACAAGTCACCGAACTGATGGGCATCTCTGGGCTCGCTGCGATGTCGATCTTTGGAACCGTCGCCATCGAGTCGCCGTGCGAAATCCAGACGAGCTACTACTGCCTCTCTGTCGTCGAAGAGGCTGATGATCCGACTCGGACCATCCTGGTGCTCGACGACCTCCGCCACAGTTATGTCGACGTTGACGATCCGTCCGTTCTCGCCTTTTGGTACGTGCGTCGCATGGTCGATGCCATCGAATTGGCTCCTGCAGCCAACGACATCGTGTATCTGGGTGGGGGAGCGTTGACCATTCCGCGGTACGTACGCGACAGCGCTCCTGGCACGAATCAGATCGTGTTCGAGATCGACGGTGACCTGATCGATGTTGTTGAGAACCAAATGGGGCTCGACCGCAATGCGCCCGAGCCGATCCAGATTGTCATCGGTGACGCCCGGCTGGCGCTCGATGACGTTGCCGATGACAGCGCTGACATCGTGATCGGCGATGCTTTCGGCAGCCGGTCGGTGCCTTTCCACCTTGCGACGGAAGAGTTCATTGGCGACATTGCACGCGTGCTTCGTCCAGGTGGCACGTACGCCGTCAACATCATCGATGGCGGCGAGCAGCGGTTCCTCGCCGCCGAAGCCGCCACGATCGCTCGCGTGTTCGACCACGTCGTCGTGATCCGTGGTGAAGCAATCGCTGCAGGCCGCCGTGGCAACGCAGTGATCGTTGCCAGTGACACGCCCATCGACGCGGTCGCGCTCGATGCGCTGCGAATCGCCAACAACGATCCTGGCGAAGTTGTCGGCGACTTCGCTGCTTTTGTCGACGGTGCAACCATCCTCACCGATGATTTTGCTCCAGTCGACCAGCTCATCAACGCCGGATCCTGAATCTTCTGAATGCGGCCCGGGGTGGCACCGGCGAACATCTGATGAGATCACCGCGGTACATCTCGGGAAGATTGACGGCGGATTCCGCTGCTCCCTGTCCCGAGATGACGAGATTGGGGCCCAGCAGCTGGAGATTGGGCGCCAAATTGGCCAGGAAGTGTCGCGAGTCACGCGCATCCGGGCGAAACCGCATGAACACGCGAGTTGGGTTCGCGTGGGGGTGCCCCTAGCATTGCATGGCCGTGATCGGGATTCGTCCCGTGATCGACAAGAACGACAAATGATGTTCGTGTAGGCCCTCCCCGACGTTGGGAACGGAACCGCACGGCACCCTATGAATCGTGCTCCGAGCGTCTGAGTGCACCAACATTGGTGCGTGCAGGCCCGGAGCATTTGCGTGGAGAGCCCCCGGTATATCGCCGGATGGCTTGGACAACGGAAAGGCTGCCGGAAATGGCACAACAAGCGATCGTCGGCGAAAAGGTCGGCATGACGCAAACGTGGGTGGACGACAAAGTCGTTCCCGTCACAATGCTTCGTGTTGCACCTATGCGCATCGTGCAGATCAAGACCAATGAACGTGATGGATACACCGCTTTGCAGGTGACCTACGGACAGAAGAAGGCCAATAAGCTGAACAAGCCACAGGCCGGGCACTTCGAGAAAGCCGGCGTTGAGCCGGGCAAGCGGCTCGTTGAGCTTCGCCTCGATTCCGTAGATGGCTTCGAAGTCGGCCAAGAAATCACGGTCGAGCAAATCGCCGCTGGCGCCAAGGTCGATGTGACTGCGACCAGCCGTGGTAAGGGCTTCGCCGGTGTCATGAAGCGTCACAACTTCAAGGGAGCACCTGCCTCGCACGGTGCTCACAAGAACCACCGCAAGCCTGGAGCCATCGGCCAGTGCGCCTTCCCGGCCCGTGTCTTCAAGGGCATGCGCATGGCAGGCCACATGGGCCATGAGCAGGTCACGACGCAGAACCTCGAAGTCGTCAAGAGTGACGTCGAGCGCAACATTCTGCTCATCAAGGGCTCGGTCCCCGGCCCCGCCGGCGGCGTGGTCATCGTCCGCAACGCAGTCAAGTTCGCTGGAAAGGTTTCCTGACATGGCATCACTGACTCTCAAGAACGCTTCCGGCAAAGACGCCGGCTCGGTCGACCTCGATGACGCCATCTTCGGCATCGAGCCGAACGTGCCGCTCATGCACCAGGTCGTTACCGCTCAGCTCGCCGCACGTCGTGCTGGCACGCAGAGCGCCAAGACTCGCGCCGAGGTGCGTGGTGGCGGTCGCAAGCCGTACGCCCAGAAGGGCACCGGTAACGCCCGTCAGGGCTCAATCCGTGCACCGCAGTTCGCTGGTGGTGGCGTTGCGTTGGCCCCCAAGCCCCGCAGCTACAGCCAGAAGACACCGAAGAAGATGATCAAAGCGGCTCTTCGTTCAGCATTGTCTGACCGGGCCGCCGAAGGCAAAGTCATCGTCGTCGACAGCTACGGCATCAACACACCGAAGACCAAAGACGCCAAGGCGCTGCTCGCCGCTCTCGACATTACGGGCACTGTGCTCGTGGTCGTCGGCCGTGACGATGCCAATGCCGCCTTGAGCTTCCGCAACCTGCCGCACGTGCACGTCATTAGCCCCGGCGAGCTCAACACGTACGACGTGCTGTGCAACGACTGGCTCGTCTTCAGTAAGGACGTCGTTCCTGCGAGTGACGCCAAGCCCGCCGTTCAGTCCAAGGCTGCCAAGCCCGCCGCTGAAGCTGATGCATCACCCCACGGCGAAGGCTCGCACGCTCCGATCGAGGGCGACGAAATGCCCGATGGTTTCCCCATCAAGGGCAACGCCTCCTCGATGCTCTACCACCTTCCCGACACGTCCTTCTACAACCGGACCGTCGCCGAAGTGTGGTTCGCCACTGAAGAAGCCGCTCAGACCGCTGGCTTCACCCGCCCCGCTTCGCAGCTGAAGAAGGAAGAGGAGTCCTGACATGAAGGATCCCCGCGACATCATCATTGCTCCGATCGTTTCCGAGAAGAGCTACGCCCTCATCGAGACCGGCGTGTACACCTTCGAAGTGGCCAAGTCGGCCTCCAAGCCCGAGATTCGCGATGCGATCGAGAGCATTTGGGGCGTCGAGGTCCGCAAGGTGAACACACTCAACCGTCAGGGCAAGCGCAAGCGCACCCGCGGTACCAACCGCGTCGGTCAGAAGCCCAGCCAAAAGCGGGCCATCGTTACCCTGGCAGCGGGCGAAATCCCGCTGTTCGAGAACTGAGCGCACCATGGCTATTCGTTCACGCAAGCCCACATCACCCGGCCGTCGCTTCCAGACGAGCTCCGACTTCAGCGACGTCACAAAGACGACGCCTGAAAAGACGCTGCTCGCTCCGAAGAGCCGCACCGGTGGTCGTAACAGCTACGGCCGCAAAACCAGCCGTCACCGCGGTGGTGGCCACAAGCAGCAGTACCGCATCATTGACTTCAAGCGAGTCAAAGATGGCGTGACTGCCAAGGTCGCCGCCATCGAGTATGACCCCAACCGCACCTGCCGTATTGCACTCCTGCACTACTCAGACGGCCAGAAGGCATATATTTTGGCTCCCCGTGGCCTCGGCGTCGGTGACCACGTGGTCTCCGGTCAGGGCTCGGACATCAAGCCCGGCAACGCCATGCCACTCCGGTTTATCCCGGTTGGTACCACCATTCACAACGTCGAACTGCGCCCCGGCCAGGGTGGAAAGATCGGCCGTTCGGCCGGTATCTCCGTGCAGCTCGTCGCAAAGGATGGCGATCACGCAACCCTGCGTATGCCGTCCACCGAGATGCGCCGCGTGCTCATTGACTGCCGTGCAACTGTCGGCGAAGTCGGCAACTCCGAGCACGAGCTGATCAAAATCGGTAAGGCCGGTCGCAACCGCTGGAAGGGCGTCAAGCCCCAGACCCGTGGTGTTGCGATGAACCCGGTCGATCACCCTCTGGGTGGTGGCGAAGGCCGCACCTCCGGTGGTCGTCCAGCAGTGTCCCCATGGGGCAAGCCCGAGAGCCGAACTCGCAACAAGAAGAAGCCGAGTCAGGACCTCCTTATCCGCCGCCGTCGTTCGGGACGTGGCCGTCGCTAACGCGCTGGCCGGCAAGAAGTACGGAAAGAGATACAGACACATGACACGCAGTCTCAAAAAGGGCCCCTTCGTTGACGAGCATTTGCTCAAGAAGATCGATGCCCAGAACGAAGCCGGCGAGCGCAAGGTCATCAAGACCTGGAGCCGTCGCTCGACCATCATCCCCGACATGGTCGGCCACACGCTTGCTGTCCACGACGGCCGTAAGCACGTCCCGGTCTATGTGACCGAGTCTATGGTCGGCCACAAGCTCGGTGAGTTCAGCCCCACCCGCACCTTCAAGTTCCATGCGGGTCAAGAACGAGGAGCACGTCGCTAATGACCGGCCCCAAGCTCAACGAGAAGTCGTACGTCGCCGGCGAACGCTCCGGTACAAAGGCCACCGCCAAGTACGTCCGCACCTCGGCCTCCAAGGTCCGTGCAGTGCTCGACCTGGTCCGCGGCCTTGACGTCAAGTCGGCCGACCAGATCCTGCAGCTGACCGAGCGCCACACGGCGATTCCGGTTCGCAAGCTGCTCGCTTCGGCAGTGGCCAACGCGGTCAACAACGACAACCAAGATGCTGACGAACTGTTTGTCATTGCGTGCTTCGCCGACGAGGGACCGACGCTCAAGCGTTTCAAGCCCCGTGCGCGGGGTCGTGCAAGCCGCATTCTCAAGCGCACCTGCCATGTGACAATCATCGTTGCCCGCATGAGTGACGCTCGAATCGCCATCGTTCAGGCCCGTGCCGAGCGTCAGGGTGCCGGCAGCGGCCGCCCCGCCGCCACCAACCGTCGTGACCGTGTTGCGCGCTCCAAGGAGCAGGCAGCCGACACGAGCGTCGAAGCCGACAGCGAAGTCATTGCAGTCGACACCGAAGAGTCGGCTCCAGTAGCCAGCTCCTTGAAGCCTGGTGCAAGCCAGGAAAACGGAACAGAAGAACAAGCAGACATTGCAAGCGACACGGCCGCTGACGAGGCGGAGGAGAACTGATGGGTCAGAAGATCAATCCGTACGGATTCCGTCTCGGAATCACCACCGACTGGAAGTCGCGTTGGTTCAGCGAGCGTGACTATAAGCAGTACCTCACGGAAGACTGGACTATCCGCCAGGAAATCATGACGCTGCTCGAGTCGGCTGCTATCAGCCGCATCGAGATCGAGCGCACCCGTGACAAGCTCCGCGTCGATGTGCACACTGCCCGTCCGGGCATCGTCATTGGTCGCCGTGGCGCCCAGGCTGACGAGCTCCGTCAGATGATCACCAAGATCACTGGCAACGGGAAGATTCAGCTCAACATCGTCGAGATCAAGAACCCCGAACTCGATGCTGCGCTGATCGCCCAGGGCGTTGCTGACCAGTTGGTCAACCGCATTGCCTTCCGGCGTGCCATGAAGCGGGCCGTGCAAAACGCACAGCGTGCGGGTGCCCTCGGTATTCGGGTGCAGTGCTCGGGTCGTCTCGGTGGCGCCGAGATGAGCCGTACCGAGTGGTACCGCGAAGGCCGTGTGCCGTTGCACACCCTGCGTGCCGACATCGACTACGGGTTGCGCGAAGCAAAGACCAGTTCCGGCCGTGTTGGCGTCAAGGTGTGGATCTACAAGGGCGACATCCTCCCGTACAAAAAGATCAACGACGATAAGATCCAGCGCGAAGCTGCGATGGCTGTCGGCGAGACCTCCGGCGCTGCGCTGGCACCCCGCAAGGTTGTGTCCTCCGGCGGCCCGAAGGCCGTTCACTCCGAAGCCGGAGCTGGCGCCCCTGAGGCGCAGCCGCTGGTGAAAGAAGCTGATCCGGAACTCGAGAAGTTGCTCGACGAAGAAGAAGCCATCGCCAAGCGCACCGCGCTCGGCGAAACGAACGAATCGCCGCGGCTCCGCGGCTCGGACTGAAAGGGAGCTTGACCAATGTTGATGCCCCGTAAAGTCGCGCACCGCAAGCACCATCGCGGCCGCACCAAGGGACAAACGAAGGGTGGCTCAGGCCTCCACTTCGGTGAGTACGGCATTCAAGCTCTCGAGCCGGGTTGGATCTCGGCCCGTCAGATCGAAGCAGCTCGTATCGCGATGACCCGTGCTATCAAGCGCGGTGGCAAGGTCTGGATCAATATCTTCCCGGACAAGCCAGTCACGAAAAAGCCGGCCGAGACCCGCATGGGTTCCGGCAAGGGCAACCCCGAATTCTGGGTGGCCGTCGTGAAGCCAGGTCGGACCATGTTCGAACTCTCGTACCCCGACGAAGAGACCGCGAAGCTGGCCCTCAACAAGGCCATCCAGAAGCTGCCGATCAAGTGCCGCATCATCACCCGTGAGGAGCCGATCTAGTGGCGAAGAAGAATCAACTCGCTGAACTCTCGATGGGTGAACTCATCGAAGAGTTGCAGGCCACCAAGCAGGAAGCGCTCAACCTGCGCTTCCGCAACGCAACCGGCCAGCTCGAGAACACTGCCGAAATCGGCAAGGTTCGCAAGCAGGCCGCCCGCATCAACACGCTGATCCGCTCGAAAGAAATCGAAGCGGCCGAGGCAGGGAACTGAGCCCCATGAGTGAAGCAGTGGAAAACACCACAGAACAGACCCTCGAGCGCACCGCTCGCAAGGTGCGTGAAGGCACCGTTGTGTCGAACAAGATGGACAAGACCGCCGTTGTGGCCATTGTCTCTCGTGTTCCGCATGCCAAGTACAACAAGATGATCCTTCAGACCACCAAGTTGTACGCCCACGATGAGACCAACGACGTCAACATTGGCGACAAGGTCCGCGTGATGGAGACCCGTGCGCTCAGCAAGAAAAAGCGCTGGCGTGTCATCGATGTGTTGGAGCGTGCCAAGTGATTCAGCAAGAAAGCCGTCTGCGTGTTGCAGACAACAGTGGAGCCAAAGAAGTGCTCTGCATTAAGGTCCTCGGTGGCACCCGCCGTCGCTACGCCTCGATTGGCGACATCTTTGTCGCAACGGTCAAGGACGCGATGCCTGGTGCCGGCGTGAAGAAGGGCGAAGTCGTCAAGTGCGTCGTCGTCCGGACCAAAAAAGAAAAGCGTCGTCCCGACGGCAGCTACATCCGTTTCGACGAGAACGCAGCCGTCCTCATCAAGGACGACATGACGCCTCGAGGCACTCGTATCTTCGGCCCAGTCGGCCGTGAGCTGCGCGACCGCAAGTTCATGCGTATCGTCTCACTCGCGCCGGAGGTGTTGTGATGAAGCTCCGCAAGGGTGACACCGTTCAAGTCATCACCGGCAAAGACAAGGGCAAGCAGGGCGAAATCGACAAGGTTTTCCCGAAGTCCAACAAGATCATCGTGCACGGCGTCAACACGGCGTCCAAGCACAGCAAGCCGTCCCGTGCCAACGAGCAGGGCGGAATCATCGAGAAGGACATGCCGTTCGACGTCTCCAATGTGATGCTCGTTCACGGTGGCAAGACCGTCCGTCTCGGTTACAAGGTGAAGGACGATGGCACCAAGGTGCGCATCGCTCGTCCGAGTGGAGTCGAAGTCTGATGACTGACGTAACGACTGACGTAATGACGAGCCCGGCAACCCTGCCCCGGCTCAAGGCGCGTTACAACGACGAGATCGCTGCTGCGCTCAAGACTGAGCTGGGCATTGACAACGTCATGGAAGTGCCGAAGCTCGAAAAGATCGTGATCAATATGGGTGTTGGGCGTGCAGCCGGACAACCGTCGCTGATCGAAGCTGCTGTCGCTGACCTCACAGTCATTGCCGGTCAGAAGCCGATCATCACGAAGGCCAGCAAGTCGATCGCAAACTTCAAGTTGCGTGAAGGCCAGGCCATCGGTACGAAGGTCACCCTGCGCGGTGACCGGATGTGGGAATTCCTGGATCGATTGATCTCGGTTGCCATCCCCCGTATTCGAGATTTCCGCGGCCTGCCGGCACACAGCTGGGACGGCAACGGCAACTACACGTTCGGCCTGTCCGAACAGACGATGTTCGCTGAGATCAATCCCGACAAGGCTGATCATCCCCGCGGCATGGACATCACCATCGTCACGACTGCCAAAAGCAACGAAGCAGGCAAAGCCCTCCTCGATGCTTACGGTTTCCCCTTCAAGAAGGGCGCTGACGCAGACAACGAGCCACGCAAGAAGCGTCGCAAGGGCGCCGCTTTCGGCGGCCAGAAGAGCAAGTGAGCTGAACCATGGCTAAAAAAGCACTGATCAACAAGGCAAACGCGAAGCCGAAGTTCAAGGTTCGCGCCTATACCCGTTGCAAACGCTGCGGTCGTGCCCGTTCCGTCTATCGCAAGTTCGGTCTCTGCCGTGTGTGTCTGCGAGAGCTCGCACATGCCGGTGAGATCCCGGGCCTGACGAAGTCGAGCTGGTGAGGAGTTACAAATGCTGACAGATCCCATCGCAGACATGCTGACCCGAGTTCGTAACGCGAACACGGCCAAGCACGACGAGGTTCCCATGCCGTCGTCAAAGCAGAAGGTTGCACTCGCTGTGGTCCTCCAGAAGGAGGGCTACATCACGAGCTTTGAGACAACGCCGTCGCCTCGTGGCGTCGGTGAAACGCTCACCATCATTATGAAGTACAGCGAAGACCGTGATCGCACGATCATGGGCCTCCGCCGCATTTCGACCCCCGGGCTGCGGGTTTACCGCAGTTCCACCGATGTACCTCGTGTGCTCGGTGGCCTGGGTGTCGCTGTCCTGTCCACCAGCAAGGGGCTCATGACCGACCGGGAAGCGCGCAAGCGCAAAGTCGGCGGCGAAGTCCTCTGTTACGTCTGGTAAGGAACCACTCATGTCACGAATTGGACAAGCACCGATCGCGGTGCCTGCGGGCGTCGATGTCAACATTGTCGGAACCCACATCACGGTGAAAGGTCCGAAGGGCTCACTTGATCGTGAGATCCCCGGCGGCATCACCATCGACGTCAACGGCGACACGCTCACGTGTGTTCGTCCCAACGACGAGCACAAAAGTAAGGCGTTGCACGGCTTGGTCCGCAGCCTCGTCAACAACATGGTCCTCGGCGTCACCGAGGGGTTCAAAAAGGAACTCCAAATTGTCGGCGTTGGTTACCGAGCCGAAGCGCAGGGCAAAGACATCCGGCTCAGCCTCGGCTTCAGCCATACCATCGACGTCAAGGCGCCCGAGGGGATCTCGTTTGAGCTCCCGGCCCAGACACAGGTGATCGTGTCCGGGATCGACAAGGAAATGGTCGGCCAGGTGGCCGCCAACATCCGTAGCCTCCGCAAGCCTGAGCCGTACAAGGGCAAGGGCGTCCGGTACCTCGGCGAACGCGTCGTCCGCAAGGCCGGCAAGGCAGGAAAGAAGTAGTTATGACGAAAGTCGCACAAGCACGCCGCAACGGACGCATCCGTCGCCACCGCCGTGTACGCAAAAAGATCCACGGCACAGCGGCACGTCCCCGTCTCGCAGTGTTCCGTTCGAACAAGCACCTCTCGGTGCAGGTCATCGACGACGATGCTGGCACAACGCTTGCGTCTGCAACGACTAACGAGGCCGAGCTGCGTTCAGCAGGGACGGGTTCGAGCGTCGAGGCCGCTACCAAGATTGGCGTGCTCATCGGCGAGCGAGCCAAGGCTGCTGGTATTGAAAAGGTCGTCTTCGACCGCGGTGGCTTCGCCTACCACGGCCGCATCGCAGCCGTTGCATCCGCCGCACGTGAAGCAGGACTGGAATTCTGATGGCTTTTGGAAACAACAACCGTGATGGTCGGGGCGAGAACCGCCGCGAGGATCCCGATGGTTTGCGTGAATCACGCGTCATCACCATCAATCGCGTCGCCAAGGTCGTCAAGGGCGGTCGTCGCTTCTCTTTCACCGCTCTCGTGGTGATTGGTGACGGCAACGGCAAGGTCGGCCTCGGCTATGGCAAGGCGAAGGAAGTGCCTTTGGCGATCCAGAAGGGCACCGAGGAAGCTCGTCGGAACCTGTTCGAGGTGCCGATGGCCGGATCGACCATCATCCACCCCGTGCTCGGCCAGACCGGCGGCGCACGGGTGATGATGAAGCCGGCAGCAACCGGTACCGGCGTCATCGCCGGCGGTGCTGCTCGCGTTATTCTTGAAGAGGCTGGCGTCCACGACGTGTTGTCGAAGTCGCTTGGCTCGGCCAACCACATCAACGTTGCTCGTGCGACGATTCAGGGCCTCAAGTCCCTGCAGCGTCCCGACGAGATCGCGGCTCGCCGCGGCCTGACGCCCGAAGAGTGCATCCCCAAGGGTCTGCTCAATGCATACAACGAACGTAACAAGAAGCCTGCAGTTGATTCCTCCACAGAGAAGGAAGCCGCCTCGGCTGAAGTTGGAGCTACATCATGAGTGCAATTCATGTGAAGCAGATCAAGTCCGCTATCGGCACCAAGCCCAAGCACCGCGGAACACTGCGTGCGCTCGGTCTTGGCAGGATCGGCAACACCAACACACTTCCTGACCGTCCGGAGATTCGTGGCATGATTGCCCGAGTTCCGCACCTCATCGTTGTGACTGAAAACGTCACGGAAGAGAGCTGAACATGAAGGTTCATGACCTCGCACCCGCACCCGGGTCGAACAGGAGTCGCAAGCGCAAGGCGCGCGGTACCGGCGGCAAGGGCGGCAAGACCGCTGGCCGTGGCTCCAAGGGCCAGCGCGCCCGTAACACTGTTGCCCGCGGCTTCGAGGGTGGCCAGACGCCTCTCAAGCAGCGTGTTCCGAAGCTGAGCGGGTTCAACAACCCGTTCCGCGTCGAGTACCAGGCGATCAACCTCCACGCCCTCAACGACCTGGCAGAAAAGGTCGGTTCTGATATCGACCTCGACACGCTTGTCCAGAGTGGCTTGCTCACAAAGGGCGACTTTGCGAAGATCCTTGCTCGTGGTGAAATCACCACCAAGGTCAACGTGCACGCCCACGGAGCTTCGGCCTCGGCTGTCGCAGCCATTGAGGCCGCTGGCGGTTCGGTCACGCTTGTCACGCTTCCCTTCAAGGAAGAAGGCAAGGCCGGTCGTCCTGCAGTGCAGGGCAACCAGTTCGCCAACCGCTAACCGATTTATTCATCGTCCCTGGCCTGCCGCGCGGAGCTTCTGCTCTTGCTGGTACGGTCAGCGGACGTTTGAATCGCCAGGCGTCCAGACGCCCCACTCGACCGTCACCCCAACCGGGAGCTGTTTCCTTTGATTTCGAATCTCCTGAATATCTTCAAGATTTCGGACCTCCGCAATAAGCTGATGTTCGTCATCTTGATGGTGATCGTGTACCGACTCGGTGTGGCCATTCGAGTCCCCGGCGTCGACGGCATTGCCATTGAGCAGTTGCGTGCCCAGTCGAGCGAGCAGGGAGCCCTCGGGTTCCTCAACTTGTTCTCCGGTGGCGCGTTTGAGTCGTTCTCGATTTTCGCGCTCGGCATCTTGCCGTATATCACCTCCTCGATCATCATGCAGGTGCTCGGAGTCGTCATCCCGAAGCTCGAAGAGCTGCAGCAGGATGGCGCCGTTGGACAACGCAAAATCACGCAATACACGCGCTACGTCACGATCGCTCTGGCCACGCTCCAGTCGACGGGACTTGTCTTCATCTTCGGTACGGGACGAGGCACGGCGTTCTTTTCCGCAGCCAGCGCGGCGCCAACCGTGCCGCTCTTGCCTGACGGCGTCTGGCCGCGCGGCTACCTGATCATTCCGACTCTGGTCGCTGGTACGGCTGTGTTGATGTGGATGGGCGAGATGATCTCGCAACGCGGTATCGGTAACGGGATTTCCATGCTGATCTTCGCTTCGGTTGTGGCCTCGTTGCCGGGCGGCTTCTGGGGCATCCTCCAGCTCAACAAGGTCTTCTGGTTCTTTGCGATGGTGGTCCTGACGCTTGGGATCATTGTGGCGGTGGTGTTTGTCGAGTTGGGCCAGCGACGGATCCCTGTGCAGTTTGCGAAACGTGTCGTGGGCCGACGAATGATGGGCGGCCAAAACACCTACATTCCGTTGAAGGTCAACCAGTCCGGCGTGATCCCGATCATCTTCGCGAGCTCCATTTTGCTCCTCCCCGTCATTGGCTCCAACGTCCTCGGTGGCAGTGGTGGCGAGGGCTGGCGCGGTACCGTCCAGCGATTTGTCGACCAGTACATTGTCAACCCGCAGAACGTGGTCTACATCACAATTCTCGCGCTGATGATCATCGCCTTTGCCTACTTCTACAACTCAATTGCATTTGACCCGATTCGTCAGGCTGACCAGTTGCGCAAGCAGGGTGGCTTCATTCCAGGCATCCGTCCTGGTATGCAAACCGAGAAGTATCTCGGCAAGGCCGTCAACCGCATCACCCTGCCGGGCGCTGTCTTCGTTGCGATCATTGCGATCCTGCCATACATCTTGCTGATCGCTGCCGACGTGAACTCCTTCGGGTTCGCTGGTACCAGTGTGCTGATCGCCGTCGGTGTGGCGCTCGAATTGATGCGCCAGATTGACAGCCAACTCACGCTGCGCAACTACGAGGGCTTCTTGAAGTAGGAGGCGCCTGATGATTCCGGGCGCTCGCCTCATCATTCTCGGCCGACAGGGAGCCGGTAAAGGAACACAGTGTGTTCGATTGTCGCGCCACTTCGTCGTTCCGCACATCTCTACCGGTGACATGCTGCGGGCTGCCGTCCGCGAGGAGACCGAACTCGGCCTGATGGCCAAGGAAGTCATGGATGCTGGCGGTCTCGTTGGCGACGACATCATGATCGGAATCGTGCGTGAACGTTTCGGTGCCGCCGACGCCAGCTCGCGTGGATACATCCTCGACGGCTTCCCACGGACGTTGGCGCAGGCGCTGCAACTCGACGAGATCGCCGCCGAACAGCGGCGCCCAATTGACGTGGTGCTCGACCTGAACGTCCCGCGCGAGATTGTGCTCGAACGCATCTCGTCGCGTCGTGTGTGCCGCGACTGCGGTACGAACTACACAGCAACCGGTAATGACCCGAGCCCGTGGATCTGTGATGTTTGTGGCGGCGATGTGCTGCAGCGTGACGACGACACCGAAGACTCAGTGAACCGTCGACTTGACCTCTACGAAGAGCAGACCTTCCCGCTCGTCAAGCATTTCAGCGACCAAAATCGGCTCGTCGTCATCAACGGCGTCGGCCACCCCGACGCAGTCTTCGCCCGCATGGTGAAGGCGGTCGAAGGCAACCGTATTTAGTTTGTAGTTGGCACACTGATGATGTGAACACCGTCGACTTTGGGCAACTTCCTGATCGACGGCCCGAGCGCGCAACACTTGTCTTCGACGGGTATTGAGGCTTTTGCACACGTAGCGCTCGCTGGATGCGACGTCTCGACAAGCACGATCGGCTCGAGATCGTGGCCTCTCAGGCAAACGGCCAACGCGACAACACCGGCGTGAGCGAGGTCGAGGGTGACGCCGCAGCCTGGACCGTCGCGCACGGTGGAATCAAGGTCGGCGGTGCCCGAGCAATCGCCCTGGCTCTCGCCGTGGGCCGTCAAGCGCAGTGGCCGGTTTTGCCATGGAAGGTCCCTGGTGGATCGTGGCTCCTCGACCAGGCCTACTCGTTAGTCGCAGCCAATCGCCACCGGATTCCTGGGCAGACGCCATGGTGCCTCGAGCACGCCGACGGTTGTGCGCCACGCTCCGACTGAGATTGCCCTGACTTTGCGGTCGCCGTGGCACAATTCCGGGAATGAGTGAACGGGCTCTGCCTTCCTGCTCCGAGCCGTTGAGCTATCAGCCAGCCCTCGACGGCCTCCGCGCTGTTGCCGTGGCAATGGTGATGTGCTTCCATGCTGGCTTTGGTTGGATGGGCGGGGGCTACTTCGGCGTTTCGATCTTTTTTACACTGTCTGGGTTTCTGATCACCACACTCCTGATCGACGAGCGCGAGCGGACCGGGGCTCTCGCCCTCGGATCGTTCATCGCTCGACGGGCGAAGCGACTGCTGCCGGCGAGTATGGCGTGCATCGCGTTGGTGAGCGTGGCGCGGTTGATGGGACAGTTTGACCAAGTACCTGGGTTGCGGAGTCAGTTGCTCGGTGCAACGACGCACGTCTTTAACTGGGTGAAGCTCGACGGGGACACGAGCTACACCGACGTGTTCACCGGCTCGGCAGTCTTTGTGTCGCCCCTCGAGCACTACTGGTCACTCGCGATCGAAGAACAGTTCTACCTTTTGTGGCCGCTCACCGTCGCACTGCTGGCTCGGCGGGTGACGCGATGGTCGATCACCCTCCCGGTGTTGTTCCTCGCTGCTGCGATTGCGACGCCGATCGCAGCGCGGTTCCTCAGCGACAACGCCACGTATTGGGCCACGCCGATGCGTGCCGGTGAACTCTTGGCCGGCGCCGCAGTGGCCGGAGTGTTACGGCGCTGGGGGGTGCCTGCCTGGGCGGGGTTGCTCGCTCTCCCCGTCGCTGCGGCGCTCGCCACGCTGGCCGTCGTTCTGCCCACCGCGTCTGGGCCCGCATATGCCGGGTTGTTCGCTCCGCTCGCTGCGCTTTCAGCAGTCATGCTGTGGAGCTTGCAGGTCGCAGGCCCTGTGCGCCGAGCGCTGTCCAGTCGGCCACTGGTCCAACTCGGCCAGATCAGCTACGGCGTCTATCTTTTCCATTGGCCCGTCTTTGTCTGGCTGCGCCAGCAGGGATGGTCCCTGACCGAGCCATGGCGCTTCGTCATTGCGCTGGCTGCAACGTTGGCGATCGCTGCGGCGTCATTCGTGTTGATCGAACGGCCGGTCCGCTCAGCTTCCTGGCCGGTCCGGAGCACGATTCGTGGAGCTGCTGGCGCCATGCTCGTCGCCGGGCTCACCGTCGCCGTTCTCCCGTTCTCGAGGGGCTTCCTTGAGGCGGACCCGGCCATCCTTGCGTCGGCATCCGCCGAGCCGCTCGATTCGCTTGCTCCTCTTCAGCCGACGGCCCCCGTGACGCTGCCTGACTTCGCGTCGGTCGAGCTTGCTGATTTCGGGGCCCAGATTCCGATCCAAGCGATCGTCATTGCCGATACGGCCGAAATGCTCGGCTCGGCCATTGACGTTGCACCGGCCGTGGTGGCCAAACCATTTGTTCTCGACGAGCCTCTCGGCCCGCCGTTGTCGCGGCCGGTTCGGTTGCTGACGGTTGGCGATTCGACGGCGTTTTACCTGGGCCAAGCGTTGGCCGAGTGGGCACTTGACCATCGGGAGTACGCCACTTCCGACCTGCTGTGGTGCCAGGGCTGCGGTGTGCTGAGGGGCGGGGAGGTGACGAGCTGGGATGACACATTGTTGGCGGTTCGAAGCAGGGAAATGTTTGACGTCGACCTCCCGTCAATGGTCGCGCGAATCCAGCCTGACGTGGTTGCTCTGATGGTCACCGTGGTCGACGTCGCTGATCGCCAGTGGGCAGTTTCGGAAGGCCCACTGGAGCCGACTGACGCCCGGTACGTGGCGCGTCTCGCAGCGCGTTATCGCAGTACGGCGCTCGACCTTCTCGACCTGGGCGTCGGTCGCGTCGCGCTCATTGCCCCCCCGCCCGCAGTTGACTTTGTGGCGCACTCTGTCGCTTTCACAGCCGAGCGTTGGGTTGGCCTCCGTGCTGCGCTCGACCTGGTTGCCTTGGAACTTGCGCCGGAGGTGGCAGTCGTTGACCTGGCGGGGTGGGCGGATGCTGCAGGAGTGACCAACGACCTCGACTGGCGCCCCGATGGCACCCACCTGACAGAGCGCAGCGCCCGAGCGGTCGTCGAGCGATGGCTCGGTCCAATTCTGATTGGCCACGCGGTCTGAGCGGAGTGGTTCCGAGCCGAAGAATCAGTGTGCCGTCGTTCATACTGGGTGCGTGACGGAGACGGGCGAGACAGAGGGTGACGTGAAGCAGCCGTCTGCTCGTCGCCGTGGTCGTCCGCCGGCAACGGACTCGGCTGACACGAAGCGGGCCATTCTCGACTCCGCTCGACGGCTGTTCGCCGAACGCGGATATGGCGCGGTGACCAACAAAGACGTGGCCACAGCGGCCGGCATCACCACTGGCGCCCTGTATCACTATGTCGAATCGAAGCTCGATTTGTATCTCGAGGTCGACAGGGACATGCAGCGCACGATCTATACGCGTTTCCAAGATGCCGTCGGGAGCTCCGACAACTTCCTTGGCAAGCTGACAGCGGTGCTTGAGGCGTCGCATCAAATGGGTGTTGAAGATCCGTCGTTGGCGGGATTTGTTGGCGCGGTTCGAACCGACACCCGCCGCCATCCTGCAGTTGCCGAGCAGCTTGCTCGCTACGCCGAAGCACGTGAGCAATTCTTCGTTGACATCGTCGACGTCGGAATTGCCACAGGCGAGATCACGCCGCTCGCCAAGCCGGCCATGGTCGAATTCGTGCGCACCGTGCTGATCGGGTTGACCGAAACAGTCGGCATGTCGCCAGAACAGCATCGCCGAGCTATCGATGCCGTGACCGGCCTGCTACGCGGCACCATCTTCACCCCGTTGAGCTCAGAGGACGCGACAGTCGTTTGACTGCCGGTTGGTTGCCGGTTGGTTGCCGGTGGGTTGATGGTTGGTTGACGGTGGTTTCGGTGGCGCTGGTGTGGATGTCTGCCCGAAACCTCACGCCAGCACCGAACGTGTGCGCGACCTGGCGGCCGATATCACAGGTCACAGCGAAGTCCGCGGCTTTCGCGCTTCGGTTCGCGAAATGCGCCGCTACCATGGCACGCCGGTCTGCCCGCAGGCCGCGCGAGCGTGCCTGTGCGCACGGTCGTGGTGAATGAATGAAAATCAATCGCCCGGATCCACACAGGTGAGGAGAATCCCCTGCCAAAGCCAAAGGAAGATGCGATCGTGCTCGAGGGCGTGATCCTCGAATCACTTCCGAACGCCATGTTCAAGGTCAAACTTGAAAACGACCACGCAGTATTGGCTCACATCTCCGGAAAGATGCGGATGCACTACATCCGTATTCTCCCTGGCGACAAAGTGCAGGTGGAACTCACCCCCTACGACCTCACCCGAGGCCGTATTACGTACAGGTACAAGTAGAGAGAAACCATGAAAGTACGACCCAGCGTCAAAGCAATGTGCGACAACTGCAAGGTGATTCGTCGCCATCGCCGCATCATGGTCATCTGCACCAACCCCCGTCACAAACAGCGTCAAGGCTGAACAGGAAGCACGGTTAGAAGAACAATGGCACGTATTGCTGGCGTCGACATCCCCCGCGAAAAGCGGCTGGAAATCTCGCTCACCTACATCTTTGGCATTGGTCTGCCCACATCGCAGACCCTGTGCGCAGCACTCGAACTCGATCCCAACACCAAGGTGTCGAATCTGACCGAGGACGAGGTCAACAAGATCCGTTCGTACATCGATCAGAACCTCAAAATTGAGGGAGACCTGCGTCGCGATGTGCAGGGCGACATTAAGCGCAAGATCGAGATCGGCTGCCTCCAAGGCATCCGGCACCGCAAAGGCCTGCCCGTCCGTGGGCAGCGCACGCACACCAACGCTCGCACCCGTAAGGGTCCGAAGCGCACGGTTGCAAATAAGAAGAAGGCAGTGCGCAAGTAATGGCTAAGCAGACCGCAGCTCGTCGCCCTCGTAAGCGCGACCGCAAGAACGTCACCACTGGTGTCATCCACATTAAGTCGACGTTCAACAACACGATCGTCTCGATCACTGACCCGCAGGGCAATGTCATTGCCTGGGCATCGTCCGGTGCCGTGGGTTTCAAGGGCAGCCGCAAGAGCACGCCCTTCGCCGCACAGTTGGCCGCCGAGAAGGCCGCCCGCGCCGCTCAAGAGCACGGCCTGCGCCGCGCTGAAATTCAGGTGAAGGGCCCGGGTTCGGGCCGCGACACCGCCGTCCGTTCCATCCAGAACACTGGCATCGAGGTCATCTCGATCAAGGATGTCACCCCTGTTCCGCACAATGGCTGCCGCATGACCAAGCGTCGGCGCGGCTAGAGAAAAGAAGCGACTGAATCATGGCTCGTTACACCGGACCCAAGCTGCGCATCTCGCGTCGGCTGGGCGTCAACATCTTCGAAAACGAAAAGGGTCGGACCGTTCTTGAGCGCCGTCCGTTCCCGCCCGGCCAGCACGGCCGCACGCGTCGTCGAGGCAACTCTTCTGAGTACCTCGCACAGATGCAGGAGAAGCAGAAGGCCAAGTACATCTACGGTGTGCTCGAGCGTCAGTTTAAGAAGACCTACGAAGAGGCCAACAAGCTTCAGGGTCCGACAGGTGAAATCCTGTTGCAGCTCCTCGAGCGTCGTCTCGACAACATCGTGTACCGCGCTGGCTGGGGTTCGACCCGCCCCCAGGCACGTCAGTTCGTCAATCATGGCCTGATCCTCGTCGACGGCAAGCGTGTCGACATTGCCAGCTTCCGCGTCAAGCGGGGCCAGGTCATCTCCCTGTCCGCCAAGGCTGAGAAGATGATCGTTGTGCAGCACAACCGTGACACGCTCGATCGCAACCTCGTTGGCTGGCTCGAAGCTGGTGAAGGCGGCAAGCAGGTCACCGTGCGCACGCTCCCCGAGCGCGAACACATCGACGTGCCGGTCCGCGAGTCCCTCATCGTCGAGCTCTACTCCAAGTAGTCAGCTCGCCGCCGGATGTCCCGGCGCCTTGTATCTAGATATTTCTGTAACTCTCGAATACTGCAGTTGAAAGGCCCCGGCACCCATGCTCGTCATGCAGCGTCCCTCCATCGAAGCCCTCGGCGAAGAGTCGAACAACCGTCAGCGGTTTGCTGTCGGCCCGCTCGAGCCCGGCTTCGGCCACACGCTCGGCAACTCACTCCGTCGTACCCTCCTTTCGTCGATCCCCGGAGCCGCCATCGTGTCGGTCCGCTTCGACGAAGCACTGCACGAGTTCGACACGATCGGTGGCGTCACTGAAGACATCACCGACATCATCTTGAACTTGAAAGATGTCGTCGTCACCTGCCTGTCCGAAGAAGCTGTCACCCTGCGTCTCGACGCTCGCGGCGCCGCAGTTGTCACCGCTGGCGACATCGAGTGCCCGGCTGACGTCGAAGTGCTCAATAAGGACCTCCACATCGCAACACTCAACGCGAAAGGCCGCCTGGCCATCGACCTCACGGTCGAGCAGGGTCGTGGCTATATCTCGTCGAACCGCGAAGAAGAGAACCGCATCATCGGTGTTATCCCGATCGATGCAATCTTTAGCCCGGTCCGCCGTGTGTCCTTTACGGTGGAGCCGACTCGTGTCGAGCAGGCCACCAACTACGACCGCCTCGTCATGGAAATCGACACCGACGGTTCGATCAGCCCAGCCGAAGCACTTGCCTCGGCTGGTGCCACACTGCAAGCTCTGAGCGAACTCGTTGCTTCGATGAGCGATGAGCCGCAAGGTCTCGAGCTCGGCGAAATCGTTGACAACACGGTGTCGTCGCCTGACCTCGATCTGCCGATCGAAGACCTCGACCTTTCCGAGCGTCCGAACAACTGCCTCAAGCGGGCACAGGTCAACACAGTGGGCGAATTGCTCACCAAGACCGAAGACGACCTGCTCAACATCACCAACTTCGGCCAGAAGAGCCTCGACGAAGTGAAGGCCAAGCTCGACGAGCGTGGCCTCCAGCTTCGCGGCTGACGGTCACCCAGCCGGAACGTAAGAAACGGAATCTGAATCATGCCCACACCCCGCCGCTCACGTCGCTTCGGTAGCTCTGCAGCCCACCAGCGTCTCATGATGGCCAACCTCGCAGCGTCACTGTTCGCGGCCGAGGCCATCACCACCTCCGAAGCGAAGGCGAAGCACCTCCGCCCGATTGCGGAGAAGCTGATCACCAAGGCCAAGAAGGCTCAGGAAGAGGGCCCGATGCAGGTCCACCGGATCCGTCAGATCCAGGCTTTCCTCGGCGACCGCGAGATGACCTACAAGCTGGTCCACGAGGTGGCGCCCCGCTACATGGAGCGTCCGGGTGGCTACACCCGCATCCTCAAGATGGGCACACGTCACGGCGATAACGCCGAGATGGCCCGCATCGAACTCGTCTGAGTTCACACACAATCGAATGAATGAAGGCCTACGGGCATGATGGAGCCGGGCGTACTGGGGCGAGAGCTACGTAACGTCCGGCTCCTCGTCGCGTACGACGGCACTGATTTCCGTGGCTTTGCCCAGAGCGATGGCGTCAGGACGATCATGGGTGTGCTCACCGAAGCAGTCGCCCGGATTACACGGATGCCCGCCGAATCGCTCGAACTCGTCGGCTCTGGCCGCACTGATGCCGGTGTGCATGGCTGGGGCCAGGTCGTCAACGGATTGATTCCCGCCGATACCGATCTGCACCGATTGACGGCCAGCATCAACGCGTTACTCCGGCCCGAAGTTTCGGTGCGCGGGCCCGAGTGGGCCGACCCTGATTTCTCCGCTCGATTCTCGGCGACGTCGCGCACGTATCGCTACGCCATCTGGAACGACCGATCCCTGAACCCGCTGCTGTCCCGTCACGCTTGGCATCTCGGGCCACCGCTTGATGTCGATGCGATGAACGAGGCGGCGCTTGATCTCCTCGGCGATCATGACTTCTCGTCGTTTTGCCGCAAACCGAAGCCGGGACCCGGGTACTACGAGCCATCGATGAAGCGAACATTGCAGCTGGCACAGTGGACCCGTGAACCGTGGCACGACCTGAACCCGTCACCGCTGCTGCGCTTTGAAGTCACGGCCACGTCGTTCTGTCATCAGATGGTCCGCAGCATCGTCGGCACGCTCGTAGATGTCGGTTTCGGACGCCTCACCGCCGACTCGATGCCAGCGATTCTCGCTGAACACCACCGCAACGCTGCCGGCCAGGTCGCCCCGCCCCACGGCCTCACCTTCCATGGCGTTAGCTTCCTTGGCACCCGCTGGGACGCCCGAGCCTGAAACGGGATCAGCGGAACGGGACCGTCTCAGATCAGGTGCGGAGGGGGGCGGGGCGCGGAACGTCGTCAGAGATTGTGGGTGCGATGTTGGGGAGCATCGTCAGCAGCTCATCGGGCGGTACTGCGGGGGAGAATAGCCAACCCTGGAAGGCCTGACAGCCGAGTTCGAAGAGGCGGTCCCGCTGGTACGGGTGCTCGACACCCTCGGCGACGCAGGTGATCCGGAGGCTTTCGCTGAGGCCGATGATCGCTGTGGTCAGATTCGTAGCCGCCGCGTCGACGTCGATGCCGGCAACGAAACGACGGTCGATCTTGACGCCGTCGACCGGCAATTCAAGCAGGTGCGACAGGCTGGAGTAGCCGGTGCCGAAGTCGTCAATCGACACGTGTGTTCCGGCCCGCCGGAGTTGGTTCATGTTGGAGAGCGAAATGGCGCTGGGAGCGAGTAGGTCAGTCTCGGTGATCTCGACGACCATCTGTCTGGGTCGCACCTTCAGGCCTGCGCAGTGGTTCAAGAAGGAATGGCCGAACGACAGCGAGGCAATCATCTTGGGGTTGACATTGACGTGTACTGCGATGCCTCCGTGACCAGCCCGGTCGAGGCGATGTGCGAATTGCAGCGCCATTTCCAGCACACGATCGTCGACTGCTTCAGCGAGTCCGGCCATCTGCGCGAGTGGCAAAATCTCACCGACGCCGAGCACGCCGCGGACGGGGTGGACCCACCGGACGAGCGCCTCGACAGCCGTCACCGTGCCCCGCACGTCGACGATGGGCTGGAAGAAAGGCTGAATCTGGCCATTATCGAGAGATGCACGGAGTTGATCGAGCTGCGCGCGGCGCTCGTTGATCGCATCGAATGAGATGCCGCCGGATTCGGGATCCGTGTTTCGCTTGATCGACATCAACTCATTCGAAGCGCTGACGAGGAGGGAATCGAGCGCTCTGGGTGTCGGATCGAATGCCGTGGCGGTGCGGATCGCAAAGTTGACCTCTTGGTCTTCGAGAATGATCGATTGGCCAACTTCGCGCTGGACCCGTTCGCGCAACTCTTCGACCGTCCCGACGCTCGAGGAACGAATGGCCAAGACGAACTCGTCGCTGCCGACGCGGGCGGAGATCAGACCCGGCAAGCGAACGTTGTCGATTCGTTCGGCTACAGCAGAAATCACTGCGTCACCGACCGGCTCACCGTACAGCTCGTTAATCGAACGGAAATTCACGATATCGACCACCAGAATGCCAAGGCCACCGCCGTCAGCCAACATGGCTCGGGCCGCCTGCATGAAGCCATCTCGGTTGAGGAGCCCCGTGCGGTTGTCGTGAAATGCAAGGAAGTCGACGCGTTCGCGAGCATCGACGAGTGCTGAGGCGATCCGTCCACTGACGATGTAACCGTTGACCGTTGGATCGTCGAGCAAATTGTTCACGGTGAATTCCCAAACCTGGTGGACGCCGTCGCCGGAACGTAGCCGTGCCTCGAAGTCGCTGGAGGCGTTCGGGGGGGGGTTGTTTGCACTCGTTCGTGGACACGGTCGCAGTCGTCCGGGTGGAGGTACGAGACGAATGGCCGGCTCCGCATGAGCTCCGGGTCATGGCCGAGCAGGCGAGTGGCGGCACCGTTGATCGAAAGGACCAGCCCGTCTTGCGAGAGCAGCGTGACCATTCCTTGCATGTTGTTCATGACGGACCGGAGCATGTCGACGTCACCCTGGTCGAAGTCGAGTTGGTGACGATCAGTCGTGTCGCGAGCGACGATGACGATGAGGTCCTCGCCGGCATCGGATTGCTGCATGGCGGCGCGCAACTCAAGGTTGATCCATGTGCCGCGACCGTGGCGTGCACGAATGCGGAGCAGTTGGCCAGATTTCTTGCTGGTCGCGGTGTCCATCAAGACAGCGACCAGATTCAGATCATCCGGATGGACGAGGAGGAGTATCGATGTGCCAACCACAGCAACCAAATCCCAACCGAGAACTTCAGTCGCTCGCTCGTTCGCGTAGTGCACCACGCCAGATGTGTCGATTGCGAGGACCGGATCGCCCAGCGCTTCGATCGACGGACTGGACGGGACGGACGGCGCGTCCGTGGCGTTCATCGTGCGCCTGGATCGCCCCGACGGGGACTGACCTGGTGCGGATTTTCTTGGAACATCGTGACTCATGGCGACCTCACATGAAATGTACTCGCTGAGCAAGAAGTGAGTTGGTTCCACCGCGACGAGCACGTGCGCCTGCACCCTGTTCTGATCGCAGGGTGAACATGGTGGAATATGCCAGACCACCTGGCCGTTGATCACGATATGGATGGTTTACGTATCCTCATCGCATCGACGCCGGTCGGTGCGCTTGGCTCAGGTATCGGTGGCGGCGTCGAGCTGACATTACACAACCTCGTGTATGGCCTCGGTTTGCGGGGGCACCACGTGGAAGTGGTGGCGCCAACGAACTCGCTCTACGTGGGCGAGCGAGTCCATCAGATCGATGGAGTGCTGCAGGCCAGTGCCCAAGGACTTGGTCGAGGGGCCTCGACAGCGTTGCCGGCGGGCTCGGTACTCGAAGCAATGTGGTCACACATTGCTTGTCTCCAACACGAGGCCGATGTGATCATCAACCTTGCCTACGACTGGTTGCCCTACTACCTGACGCACTTCCTTGATGTCCCGGTGTTGCACGTGGTGTCGATGGGTTCACTCAGCGATGCGATGGACCACGTGATCACGGAGGTCGAGCGGCTGCACCCGGGTCGCCTGGCAGTCCACAGTGCGGCGCAGGCTGCGACATTTCCTGACCCAAGCATCTTCCGGGTTGTCGGAAATGGCATCGTGGCTGAGCGGTACGACGTTCAGTTGACGGTGCCCGACGACGCCCCACTTGGCTTTGTCGGTCGAATTTCACCTGAAAAGGGGCTCGAAGATGTTGCTGAGCTGTCGGCGCGGACCGGACAGCGGGTGCTCGTCTGGGGGATGCTCCAAGATGAGGCGTACTGGCATCGGATCCAAGCCGACTACCCGCAGGCGAACCTCCAATACCAGGGGTTCCTGCCGACCGACGACCTGCAGGCGCAGCTGGGTGCGTGTGCGGCGCTGGTGATGACACCCAAGTGGGTGGAGGCATTCGGCAATGTGGCGGTCGAGGCCATGGCGGTTGGTGTTCCGGTGATCGCGTACGACCGTGGCGGCCCGGCCGAGATCGTCGACGACGGTGTCACCGGTTTCGTGGTTCCGGCCGACGACATCGAGGCGCTCGTCGCAGCGGTCGAGCGTGTCGGCGAAATCGACCGTGCTGCATGTCGGCAGCGGGTTGACGACGAGTACTCGTCGGTCGCGATGGCTGATCGGGTGCTGGCGTGGATTGATGATGTCCTTGCCGCAACTGTGCGTGTGTGACGCGCGCACGTTGGCTCCCTCAGACGCACGCCGTATCATTGCGCGGTTCCGTGGACCAGATCGCTTGCGCGATCTGCCCTTGGATGCTGCACCTGCAGTCGGATCCATTTCGAATCGAGACGAGCAAACGGCCATGGCCACATACACACCGAAAGCAAGCGAAATCACCCGCGACTGGCACGTCGTCGACGCGGAGAACATGGTCCTCGGACGCATGGCCACCGAAGTCGCCCGCCTCCTGCGCGGTAAGCACAAGCCGATCTTCGCCCAGCACATGGACACGGGCGACCACGTCATCATCATCAACGCCGACAAGGTCATCATGACCTCGGATAAGGCCAACCGCCAGATGATCTATACCCACTCGGGTTACCCGGGCGGTATTAAGAGCGAGTCGTTCGCTCACTTCCACGCACGCAAGCCCGCCGACGCAGTCCGCCGGTCGATTCGCGGCATGCTCCCCAAGGGCCCGCTCGGCCGCCAGCAGCTCACGAAGCTCAAGGTGTACGCAGGCCCGAACCATCCGCATGGGTCGCAGTCGCCCAAGACATTCGAAATCGCTGGCGCGAAGCGTCGCTGAGAACAGGACACAGAACAATGGCAACAGTACCCCTGACCCAAACCACCGGCCGCCGCAAGCGCGCCGTCGCCCGTGCCCAGCTTCGGCCCGGCACTGGCCAGTTCCTGATCAACGGCAAGGCACTCGACGTGTACTTCCCGACAGCGGCCTCGCGGATGGTCGTCACGGAGGCCCTCACGGTCACCGAGACCACCGAGTCGTATGACATTACGGCGAGGATCCATGGCGGCGGCATTAGCGGCCAGGCCGGTGCACTGCGCATGGCTATCGCTCGTTCGCTGCTCGAACTTGATCCCGAGAGCCGTGGCACGCTGAAGTCGGCTGGTCTGCTTACTCGCGACTCCCGTAAGAAGGAATCCAAGAAGTACGGCCTCAAGAAGGCTCGTAAGGCACCTCAGTTCACTAAGCGCTGATCGCAGCCTGGCGATGAAATTCGGTACCGATGGCGTCCGTGGCGCCGCCAATACCGAACTCACCGCCGATTTCGCATTGAACCTGGGTCGCGCTGCGGCCCAGGTTCTTTCGCGTCTGGGGGCAGGTTCAGACGACCCAGGTTCGATCGACGGGGCACCTCGCGACATTGTGGTGCTCGGCGGCGACACCCGCGAGTCAACTCCGATGTTCCGCGCTGCGCTTGCAGCTGGGTTCGCCGCTGAGGGCGTCGACGTCATCGACATGGTCACCGCAACCACGCCACTCGTGGCGTTCGAAGCGCAACGGCTCGGCGTGATGGGCGCTGTCATCTCCGCCTCCCACAACCCGTTCGGGGACAACGGCATCAAGCTGTTTGCGCCCGGTGGAACGAAGCTTCCCGACGACGTCGAAGCACAGATCGAAACGGCGCTCGACCAGCTTGGCGATCCCGGCACCTCCATCGGCCGGATCGGTGTTCATCACGACGCGACGCACTACGTCGAACACGTGCTCGCGATGTTGGGCGGCCGCGACCTCAGGGGCATCAAGGTCGTGCTCGACACAGCCAACGGTGCCGGAACTACTGTTGCGCCTGACGTGCTGCGCGCATCAGGCGCCGAGGTGATCGTCATCGCCAACGAGCCTGACGGCCGCAACATCAATGCTGGCTGTGGTGCGACGTATCCGGAATTCGTCGCCGCTGCAGTCCTTGAACACGGTGCCGACATGGGCGTCGCCCTCGACGGCGATGCGGATCGGCTGATTGCGGTCGATCACACGGGCACTGTTGTCGACGGCGACCACATCATTGCCATCTGCGCTGCCGATCTACGAGCGCGCGGTCAACTCGCCCACGACACGGTGGTGGTCACGGTGATGACCAATCTGGGTTTCCGTCTGGCGATGGAAGCAACGGGCATCCACGTTGTCGAGACCGGCGTCGGTGACCGCTACGTCCTCGAAGCACTCGGAGCGGGCGGCTACTCGCTCGGTGGCGAGCAGAGCGGACACGTCATTTTTGCCGACCATGCCACGACCGGCGACGGGCTCCTCACTGCGGTGGCAATGATCGACATCGTCAAGCGGTCAGGAACCACGCTCGAAGCAATCGCGTCCCGAGCCATGACTTCTCTCCCCCAGGTACTCGTCAACGTTCGGGTGGGCGAACGGGTTCCAGATGTGGCGGTTCGCCTCCGTGACGAGATCGCCGCTGTCGAAGCCGAACTCGGTGCAACCGGTCGAGTCCTCGTACGGGCGAGCGGCACGGAGCCGTTGATCCGTGTGATGGTTGAAGCAGCGACGGCAGAGCGCGCTCAGGCCGCTGCCGATCAACTCGCAGCAGCCGCCCGCTTACGTTTCAGCTGAGCGGTCACACTGTGCCAGGCACAGTGTGACCGCGACAGATCTGCTGGCCGAGAGGCTGGGGGAGAATCAGCCTTCGGGTGCGTCGTCGACAACGATGTCGAAGAGGGCCACGTCATTGTCGACGCTGGTCACCGTGAGGGTCAGTCCGAAGGTCGTGTCGTCTGTCGTGAGCGTGCAGCGCACTTCGGCGCCGACCTCTCCGGGCAACGCATCGGGACAGTCGACGCTGTCGGGGGCTTGACCGACGGTCTCTTCAAGCTGGGTGGAAACTAATGCTTCCAGGTCGGCGGTGCTCACTGAACCGGAGCCGCACGCAGCGAGCCCGAAGGCAAGAGTGACTGAGATAATGATAAACGCACGACGTGTAAACATGATTTCCCTTTCCAAGAAATATAGGAGGAGCGAAGTTACCGCTCGCCTGAACTCCTCTCCAACACTTCTGACCTCCTGTTGTCATGTTTGTCCGGAAGCGGTCACTGGTCGACGCACCCCTGCGCAAGTGATCTAAACGGTCACACTGTGCCAGGCACAGTGTGACCGGCGAGCGGTGCTGGCCCTCGGTAGCCTGGCCTGCCTATGTGCGGCATCATCGGCATCGTGAGTCGTCCACCCACGCGTGAGACGCCGACGGCAGATCAAATCCTGGGTGGCCTTGACGCAGCGCTTGCCGCTCGCCCCAACGCACTGGCAGTCGCAGGTGAAGCCGGCGCAGTCAACTCGATGCTCAAGGGGCTCCCGGGCGTCCTCGCGCTCGCAGGCCAGGTCGACCTCCTAGCGTCGATCACCAGCCGGACCGATCAGCTCATGGCCTTCGCTGCTGAGATCGAGTCGAGCCTCGACACGAACGACGCAGGCCTCGACGCCGACGCACTCGAGCGGGCCAGCGCCGACCTGATCACGCTGAAGGATTCTGTGTGGACGATCGCGAACGATCGTCTGCGGACTGTTCGCGAGGTGACTGCGCTTGCCGGCCCGGCAGCGTCGACATCTTCGCTCTCTGGTTACCTGGTCGTCCAGCAGGCGTTCTCGTCGATCGATCGACTCGAAGTACGCGGCCGCGATTCTGCTGGCGTGCACCTGTACGTGTGGGGCCACAACATAGAGGCCGGAGCGCTGTCCACGCTGCTCGCTGACCGCGGTACCGACCCATTGTTTCAGTCGAACTCCGTCGAGGTGTCGGGAGACTCGCTGTCGTTCGTCTACAAGGCCGCTGCCGAGATCGGTGAACTTGGTGACAACACGGCTGCGCTCCGGGCCGACCTCGCAGGTGATGCGCTGCTCCGCCGTGCCCTCCAGTCCCCTGACGCTCGCGTCGCTCTGCTGGGCCACACTCGCTGGGCCAGCGTCGGCATTATCTCCGAGCCGAACGCACACCCGGTCAACTCGGCCGAGCAGGAGATGCCGGGCGGCACCGCAGCTCCCTACGTCGTCGCTGCGCTCAATGGCGACGTCGACAATCACGCCGACCTGCGCGCCGAGCACAGCCTCCGCATCGCTACGCCGATCACCACCGATGCCAAGGTGATCCCGATGCTGATGTCGCGGCATCTCGGCGAAGGCGTTGCGCCGGTCGAGTCGTTCCGTCGAACTGTCGCCGCATTCGAAGGTTCCATTGCGATAGGCGTAGCGACGGCCAGCGCGCCGTCGACACTCTTCCTCGCATTGCGCGGCAGCGGCCAGGGTCTGTACATCGGCCTCGGCGACGACTGCTTCATCGTGGCGAGCGAGCCGTACGGAGTGGTCGAGGAAACCCAGCGTTATGTCCGGATGGACGGCGAGCAGGGCGGCGAGATCGTGATGCTCGATGGCGCTGCTGCCGGCGACCTCGACGGAATTACGCGACTCTCCTACGACGGTGGCGACTTGCCGCTGAGCGACGCTGACATCGCCTATGCAGAAGTGACCACGCGCGACATCGACCGCGGCGATGCACCCCACTTCTTGCTCAAGGAGATCACCGAGTCGCCGAACAGCTTCGCCAAGACCCTGCGCGGCAAGATCACCGGTGAGAGCGACGCGCTGCGCGCAGTCGTTGGCGAGCGAGCGCTCCCTGCAGTAATCCGCGAACGTCTCGCTGACGGCACGATCACTCGCATCCGCGTGATCGGCCAGGGCACCGCAGCGGTCGCCGGCCAAAGCACCGCAGCAATTCTCGACGAGCTCACGGGCTCGGCGCTCGACGTCGATGCGATCACCGCAACCGAGTTGTCCGGTTTCCACATGCGGCTGGACATGAGTGACACGTTGGCGATCGCAGTCAGCCAGTCAGGCACCACCACCGATACGAATCGCACCGTCGATCTCCTACGCGGCCGCGGTGCGATGGTGATCGGCATTGTCAACCGGCGCGGGTCTGACCTGACCGACAAGGCCGACGGTGTGCTCTACACCTCGGATGGCCGCGATGTCGAGATGTCGGTGGCGTCGACCAAGGCCTTCTACGCACAGGTGGCGGCCGGTGCCGTGCTGTCATGCGCAATTGCTGAAGCCGCCTCGCTGGGCGAGCCGAAGCGCCGTCACCAGCTCCTCACGGCGCTCCGCGAACTGCCCGATGCAATGCGCGAGGTGCTCGAACGCCGTCCGGTGATCGCGCAAGCCGCCCGACTCGCTCCGCCGAAGCGCTACTGGGCAGTCGTCGGGAACGGTCCGAACAAGGTCGCGGCCGAAGAGGTCCGAATCAAGCTCAGCGAGCTCTGTTACAAGTCGATGGCGTGTGACTCGACTGAGGACAAGAAGCACATTGACCTCTCCTCGGAGCCGTTAATCCTCGTGTGCGCCGCCGGTTTGGTCGGCTCGACCGCCGACGACGTCGCCAAGGAAGTAGCGATCTTTAAGGCGCATAAGGCGACGCCGATAGTCGTGGCTAACGACGGCGAAACCCGCTACAACGCCGATGCCACGATCTACGTGCCGCCGGTCGACCCGGCGCTCGGATTCATCCTGTCGGCGATGGTCGGGCACCTGTTCGGGTACGAGGCGGCGCTTGCAATCGATGCCTCGGCGCTGCCGCTGCGAGAGGCCCGTGAGGTCGTTGAGCATCTTGCCGGTCGGGTTCTTTCCGGCGACGAATTACTCGAACTCGTCGCCGCCGCCATGCCGCAGCCAGCTGCAGCGTTCCACAACGGGCTGCGCTCAGGTCTGTACGACGGTCATCTCGAAGCGTCGACAGCAGTGCAGCTGTCGCGCATCTTCGATGATGTTCTCGCTGACCGTCCTGTCGAGCAGTATCAGCGACAGACCGGCAAGGTCGGCACGCCGGTGGCACTCATCGACGACCTGGTTGCCGCACTCAGTCGGGCCATCGACGAATTGACGCGGCCCGTCGACACGATCAAGCACCAGGCCAAGACCGTCACCGTCGGTATCTCGCGCAGCGACGAGGGCATCATTGGCCGTCCGCTCGTCCAAGCTGTCCTGAACGCCGGAGCAGGTCGTGACGTTCTCAGCTATCGGACGCTCAAAATCCTCGCTGACCTCGACCCAGCCATCGCTGAAGTTCGCGGGTTCACGCGATACGCCATCGACGGTGACTCGATCTCGGTGATTGACCGAGGTGGCATCTCACTGGAGTTGGAGAGTCGTGTCGTCGGAAATGCCGAGTTGCGCGGCACGAAGCATCGGATTGCTTCCGAACGCGAAGTACTCGTCGCGCAGGGGCGAAGTGACGGTCGCACCGTCATCTTCATCCCTGAAGTGAAGTCCGGTGAGGCTGTTGGAATCACACTGTTGCATGTGGCGTTCCACGAACTGCTCCCTGCCGACGACATGCGCGGCGTGCTCCAGGGCTACGACCGTCGCTACGACCGCCTCGTTGACTGGGTCACCGAAACCGAAGGCAGCTTCGATGACTCGCTGCTCGCCAAGTTGTCCGTGCAGGAACTGCTCGTCGGTCCGATCTCCGACGCCGCCAATTACTGGCGTTCGTGACCCGATGATCGGCATCGGGATCGACGTCGTCGACATTGAGCGGTTTCGCATGTCGCTGCAGCGGACCCCTTCGATGCGGACGCGGCTCTTCACGCCCATCGAACTGGCCTACGTCGAACCTCAGGTCGATCCGGTCCCATCTCTGGCTGCACGGTTCGCTGCGCGCGAAGCTGTCATGAAGGCCTTGGGTCTTGGCCTCGGTGCCTTTGGGTTTCACGAGGTGTGGGTTGAGCGAGCCGAATCGGGTAGGCCGAGCCTGGGGTTCGCCGGCCGAGCTGCCGAACTGTCTGCCAAGGCAGGTGTGACCACCTGGCACCTGAGCCTCACCCACAGTGATCTGGTCGCCGCTGCTTACGTTGTGTGTGAGTAGCTCCTTCGTCGCTCCTCTACGGCTGCGCCGCTCACCTCCTTCGTCGGTGCACACAAGTCTCAGGCCTGCGGCCTGACTCGCTCACGCTCGGGGGACGGAGCGCCTGCTGCGCCCGCCGCCGCTCACCTCCTTCGTCGGTGCACACAAGTCTCAGGCCTGCGGCCTGACTCGCTCACGCTCGGGGGACGGGGCCGCTGCCTTCCATTTGGCGTGAGCGAATACGGGGTCGTTCGCTGGAATCGCTCACGCGGATTCGTGGCGGCGTCCGGGTGGCTGCGATGATCAGCGGATGCTGATGGAGTTTCAAGAAGCGTGGGAAGAACTGACAGCGCCGGGTGCGCAGTTTGCGATGAAAGAGATCGAGGTCCGGGGGATCCCGATGCGGGTTTTTGAGTCAGCGCCACCGTCGATGCGGTTCGTGTGGGAGCTCGCAGGCGGCTACGCCGACCGTGACTACGTCGTCTTCGAAGACGAGCGATTCACCTATGCCGAGGCTGACGCGATCATCAAGTCGCTGGCTCACCACCTACGCGAAGAACACGGTGTTGGGAGCGGCGACCGCGTTGCCGTGGCGATGCGCAACTATCCGGAGTGGGTCTTCAGCTACTGGGCGATCATTTCCCTCGGCGCAGCGTGCGTCGGCATGAATGCCTGGTGGACTTCAGACGAGATGAAGTACGGCCTGGCCGATTCGAGTCCCAAGGTGTTGATTGCCGACAGCGAGCGGATCGAGCGAGTCGCACCGGTGCTCGACGAGCTCCGCGAAACAAATCCGCTGCACGTGATCGCCGTGCGGACACCAGCTGACGGCAAGGTCGAACTGCCTGAGGGCGCAACGCGGTGGGAAGACGTCGTTGACCCGTCGGCCGCGCCAGCGACCCTGCCGGAGGCCGATATCGACCCCGACGACGATGCCTGCATCTTCTATACCTCCGGCACGACGGGCGCTCCCAAGGGCGCACAGTTGACCCACCGCGGCTCGGTCCACAATCTGCTCAATCTTGCCTTCATGACCGGTGTTGCCGGGCTTGCTGGCGCGAAGGCTGCGGTTGCTGCTGGCAGCGAACCCCCTGCGGCTGCGGACCCCGACAAGCAAAACGTGTTCATGGCGCCGACGCCGCTGTTCCACGTCACGGCGAACAACTGCCTGTTGCACCCGGCAACGATCTCGGGCTCGAAAATCGTCCTCACCTACAAGTGGGATGCGGCCCGGGCGCTCGAACTGATCGAGCGCGAGGGCGTCACCAACTTCTCGGGCGTGCCGACGATGACCCGCGAGATGCTGATGCACCCCGACTGGCAAACTCGCGACACCTCCACCCTCGCCGGGCTCGGCGGCGGTGGCGCACCGTTGCAACCCGACCTGGTCGAGAAGATCGATAAGTCGCAACCGGGCACGTCTCCGAGCACGGGCTACGGCCTCACTGAGACACATGGCATCGTCACCGCGAACTCTGGTGCGCTCTACGTCGCCAAGCCGGCTTCGTGCGGCCGTATCGTTCCGACACTTGACGGCAAGCTGATCGACGAGGCTGGTAACGACGTTCCGAATAGCGGCGTCGGTGAACTCTGCGTGCGAGGCGCTGTCGTGATCAAGGGGTACTTGAACCGCGAAGAATCCACTGCTGAAGCGATTCAAGACGGCTGGTTCCGCACTGGTGACATCGCCACGATCGACGAGGACGGCTATGTATTCATCGTCGATCGCGCCAAAGACATGGTGCTCCGCGGTGGCGAGAACATCTACTGCTCCGAAGTGGAAACGGCGATCTACCAGCACGAAGCTATTGCCGAAGCTGCCGTGTTCGGTGTGCCCGACGATCGCCTCGGCGAGATCGTCGGTGTCGCCATCGTCCTTGCGCCTGGTGCGTCACTCGACGAGGCCGGCCTCCGCGAGTTCCTCGCGCCAACGCTTGCCAAGTTCAAGATCCCCGAGCGCATGTGGTTCCTCGGTGAGCCGCTGCCGCGCAACGCCAACGGCAAGTTCTTGAAGCGCGAGCTGCGCGAATCACTCACCGCATAGGTTGCAGCAATGCTCCCGGTGCTGACGCCCAGCCAAATGGCGGCAGTCGACGCCGCGGCAACTGAACCCATCGACGAACTGATTGATCGAGCAGGTAGAGCTGTCGCCAGAATCGCGCTGGACATGTTGGGTGGGAGCTACGGCCGTGTGGTCGTGGTGATTGCCGGTACAGGCAACAACGGTGCAGACGGACGCGTGGCCGCCGAAGTGCTTCGGCGCCGGGGCGTACAGGTAAAAGTATTTGACGCCGCCGCGCTGCCGGACACGTTGCCCTCGGCTGGCCTCGTCATTGACGCGGCCTACGGAACTGGCTTTCGCGGCGAGTGGCCTGCGCCTCATGTCGGGGCAACGCCGGTGCTCGCGGTCGACCTGCCGAGCGGCGTCGATGCCCTGACCGGCGTGGCCTCGGGCAGCGTGCTTCGAGCTGATTGCACCATCACGTTCCAGGCAATGAAGCCAGGTCTGCTCTTCGGTGACGGCGCGTTGCTGGCGGGGCGCATCGAGGTTGCTGACATCGGGCTCGAACTCCCCGTGGTCGACCAACATCTTCTGGGTGCCGCTGACGTCGTGGCGTGGTGGCCCCGGCGTGCGACCGATGCCCACAAGTGGCGTGGCGCTGTTCGTGTGATCGGTGGCAGCGAAGGAATGATCGGAGCAGCACGGTTGTGCGCCGAGGCTGCTGCTCGTGGAGGAGCGGGCTTGGTCAAGCTGTCGGTCCCCGGGCAGTCGATTGAGACTCGATCTGAGATCGTTCAGCTTGAGGTGTCGACGACCGGATGGGCCGCTGAGGTGCTCGTCGATATCGATCGATTCGGCGCCCTTGCGATCGGCCCGGGTCTTGGTCGTGGCAAGCAGACGATGGCAGCGGTACTTGAGACCATCGGTGCTGCTCCGGTTCCCACAGTGATCGACGGTGATGCGCTCTTCGCTTTGACGAGCGATGATCGGTCGCTGAGCGCTCTACTCAGTCGTCGAACTGCGTCGACCGTGTTGACTCCGCACGACGGTGAGTTCCGAACGTTGACCGGAGCGCTGCCCGGAAGCGATCGAGTGGCAGCGGCCCGCTCGCTTGCTGCCGACACAGGATGCACGGTTCTGCTGAAGGGGCCGACCACGGTCGTTGCCGCCGCCGATGGTGAGGTGCTCTTGGTCGACCACGGCGACGAACGCCTTGCCACGGCGGGGACCGGCGATGTACTGACCGGGCTTGTTGCCGTCGGACTTGCAGCAGGCCTGTCGGGGCTGCACGCGGCAGCTGCTGCGGCGTGGGTTCACGCCGACGCAGCGCGCCGGTGCCCGCCGGCGGGACTCTTGGCCGGAGATCTCGTCGAGATGCTTCCCGGGGTGCTGACTGGCCTACGGTAAGTGCAGCCATGAATGAAATGCGGAATGAAAAACGGTGGGCCTGGGCCGAGATCGATCTCGACGCGATCCAGCACAACATCGCGCACCTCCGTACGGTTGTTGCGCCGTCCGCCGTGTGGGCGGTCGTCAAGGCCGACGGGTACGGCCATGGCGCTGTCGACGTCGCCCGAGCCGCTCTGTCTGCGGGCGCCGCAGGCCTGTGCGTTGCCCTGGTCAGTGAGGGGATCACGCTCCGCCGTGCCGGCATCGATGGACCGATTCTGATCCTCAGTGAGCAGCCACCGGAGAGTGCGAGCGAAATCGTCGAGCATCGCCTGACTCCGACCGTCTACACGCGACCGTTTCTCGACGCACTCGTTGCTGCAGGCCCGACGGGTTTGCCGGTTCATATGAAAATCGACACCGGCATGCAGCGGGTCGGAGCCCACCCGCATGCCGCGAGCGCGCTTGCTGCATCAATTGCCGAACGAGCTCCGGCAATTCGACTCGCTGGCGTGTACAGCCATCTCGCGGTTGCCGACGATCCTGAAGATGAGTTCACGGAGCGTCAGGTCAAGCGGTTCGACGGGGCGCTGGCAAGCATCGTCGAACTCGTCGGCGCGGTTCCGCTGGTGCACCTCGCCAACTCGGCCGGAGCGCTCGCGCACCCGGCCACGCGTCGCTCGATGGTTCGCGTCGGCATCGCGATGTACGGGATTTCGCCCGGCCATGGGGTCGACGACTTGTCGGTCGAACTCCGCCCGGCGCTCTCGCTACGCGCCCGCGTTTCGTACGTGAAGATGGCGCGCGCTGGAAGCCGGATCTCCTACGGCCGCATCTACAAGTTCGAGCGTGATAGCAACGTGGCGACGGTGCCGATTGGTTACGCCGACGGCGTCCCGCGTCGATTGTCGACCAATGGCGGCGAAGTCCTCATCGGTGGGCGACGCCGTGCGATCGTTGGACGAGTCACGATGGACCAGCTCATGGTCAACTGTGGTGACGACGAGGTCCGGATCGGTGACGACGTCGTCCTGCTGGGTTCCCAAGATGGGCCCGACGGTCTTCAGACGATTCGTGCCGAAGACTGGGCCGACCAGCTCGACACCATCGGCTACGAGATTGTGTGTGGTATTTCGGGGCGCGTGCCGCGCTTCTCGCGCCGTAGCATCGAAGGCTGATGTTGCACCTCCGAGCGGCCTCGATCAGTGACACCCACGCCATCGCTGGGGCGATCGCCAGGCTGGTTCGCGTCGGCGATATCGTCGTGCTTGCCGGTGAAATGGGGGCGGGTAAGACCGCCTTCGCACAGGGCTTCGGAACAGCGTTTGACATCGACGAACCGATCACATCGCCAACCTTCGCACTCGTCCACAGCTACGACCTGCCACACACAGTGCGGGGCATTCGCACGATGCACCACGCTGACGTCTACCGGCTCGATCGGACCGCCGAACTGGCCGACCTCGCCCTGGGCGAACTCGCCGAATTCGGCGGCGTCGTCCTCGTCGAGTGGGGAGACGTCGTTGAAGGAACGTTCGGCGACCACCTCACGGTGATGCTCGACCAGGACCCCGACGACGAGGCCGACGAGTTGGCGCTCGACCGGGCCCGGTTCATCGAGATTGCTGGCACCGGGGCATCGTGGGCGAGCCGCTGGGACCGATTGAAGACGAGCCTGGAACGCTTTGCATGTTGATCCTCGGTATTGAAACTGCGACCGAAAGGGTCAGCGTCTCCATTGGGGGCCACGAGGGCGTGATCGGTCTGTTCGAAGTCACCAAGGGACGCAGGCATGCCGAGACGCTGGTGCCGGCAATCGACTTCGTCTGCAAGCAGGCTGGCATCGAGCTTGCCGAGATCAGCGTGGTCGCCGTCGACGTCGGCCCGGGGCTGTTTACCGGCATGCGCGTGGGGTTGTCCGCTGCGAAGGCGATTGCTCAGGCGTTGTCCGTGCCCATGATCGGCATCTCGTCGCTCGATCTGCTCGCGTTCCCTTGCCGTCATACCGACCGGGTGGTCGTCCCGGTCATCGACGCGCGCAAGGGCGAAGTCTTTTACGCCATGTACCGACAAGTGCCGGGTGGGATTCAACAGGTAGCGGAGCCGGCCGTCGGCCCCATTGAAGACCTCGTTGCAGACCTGATGGCGCGCAGCCAAGACGTCTTGGTCGTCGGAGACGGAGCCGTTCGATACCGGGACGAGATCCTCGAGGGTTTCCACTGCGAGATGGGTGGCGATGCCCACCCATCTGCCGGGCAACTCGTGCAGTTGGCGCACGCCCGTGCGCTACGCGAAGAGTGGGTGCAACCACGTGAGATCGAGCCTGTCTACCTGCGTGCACCTGATGCGAAGATCAACTGGGCGACTCGGGCGGCGCGCACATGAGCGTGATCGAGCGGCTGCTCCAGCGTGAGCCGGCTGATGGCAAAGGTCTGTCGATCGCGCCAATGCGTCAGCGCGATATTCGCCAGGGGATTATGGAGATCGAAGCGGCCGCCTACCCAGTCGGCTGGTCGCAGAAGGTGTTTGCCACAGAAATCGCCCAGGTCCGAAAGGGCGACCGGCACTACGTCGTGGCTCGTCGGGACGGAGCAATTGTCGGCTACGCCGGCCTGTGGTTCGCTGTCGACGAGGCACACATCACCAACGTTGCCGTCGTGCCGATCGCTCGGCGCCAAGGGGTTGCTCGGGCACTGATGCTGGACCTCGCCGAGACCGCGATCAAACGTGGTTGCGTTGGCTGGACTCTCGAAGTCAGAGCGACGAGCTCGGGGGCACAGGAGTTGTACCGCGAGTTCGGGTTTGACGCTGCGGGCGTCCGCCAGAAGTACTATGACAACGTCGAAGACGCCATTGTTATGTGGTGTCACGAAATGCAGAGCGACGTCTACCGCGCTCGGCTCGATCAGATCCGAGAGGCCGCCCATGTCTGAGCCGATCGCCCACCCCGAGTTCAACGACTCGACCCTTGTCCTCGGCATCGAGACGAGCTGCGACGAAACTGCCGCAGCGCTGGTCATGGGCGGGTACGACGTCGTCTCGAGTGTCGTCTCAACACAGGTCGAGATCCATGCCGAGTTCGGTGGCGTTGTCCCCGAAGTAGCGTCCCGCGCCCACCTCGAGATCCTGAATCCGGTGATCGCCCGTTCAATCGTCGAAGCCGGTGTCGAAGACTCGCGGATCGATGCTATTGCGTGCACCGTGGGCCCTGGCCTTGTCGGGGCACTGCTCGTCGGTGTGTCGGCTGCGAAGTCACTCGCCCTCGTCTACGACGTTCCGTTTATTGGTGTGAACCACATGGAGGCACACCTGTACGCGGCGTCGCTCGAAGACCCAACGCTCGAGTTTCCGCTCGTCGTGCTGCTCGTCTCGGGTGGTCACACGATGCTTGTCGAGATGCAAGACCACGGTCGCTATCGGCTCCTCGGTCAAACCATCGACGATGCGGCGGGCGAAGCCTTCGACAAGGTTGCGCGGTTTCTCGACCTCGGCTACCCGGGTGGCCCGGCGATCGACGAGGCGGCTCTGCTCGGCGACCCCGATGCGATCAGGTTCCCGCGGGCGTTACTCGATGGCAGCTACAACTTTTCGTTCTCCGGATTGAAGACCTCGGTGATGAATTATGTCCGCAAACATCCCGACGTCAGCTCGGCCGACGTCGCTGCGTCGTTTCAGGCGGCGGTCGTCGACGTGCTCGTGACCAAGGCCCGAGCAGCCGCGAAGGAAGTCGGAGCGAAAAGCATCGTGCTCGGCGGCGGCGTGGCTGCAAATTCGCTGCTGCGTGAGGAAGTACTCGACGGATGCGTCAAGGACGGCATCCAGGGTTTCCTGCCGAGCCGGTCCATGTGCACGGATAACGCCGCCATGATTGCGGCCGCTGGCTGGCATCGGCTCCGTTCTGACGGCCCGACTCCGCTTGATGTCGGCGCCACCCCGAACCTTCGCTTGCCCTTCCTGAATGTCTGAGTCGTCCGAACAGCCTGACGCTCCGGTGTTCCAGGTGATCGATATCGGCGCGATGCTTGACGTCGACGGCAAGCAATGGCCCACAGCAGTCATCGATGCGGAGGGCCACCCCGCCATCACCGACCTCGCTCGGGTCCACGCAGTCGAAGGCATCGGTGACATCCGTACCGAGGCGGTCGCGATGCCGCTCGCCCCCGAGCACGTGTCGGATGAGGCAACCCACCTCTTCTTGCTGGCCGTGGTGATCACCAAGCCAGTCGACTGCACCTTTGGTGTGTCGTTCGTGCTGCCGGCGCAGGGCCAGGTGCTTGTCGAAGCGGCTGCTGCCGGAAATCTCGTGATCGCCACAACGTCGCCCGACGAGATCAACGAACAGAACCAGCCGCTCTGGCTTGCGATCGACGTCGAAGCGGACCTTCTCGAACAAGCCATCGCCAACCTGCCGTGAAGCTGTCGCAACAAGGTCAGCTTGGTTTCAGGTCGTGGGTGTGACAAAACGCAGCCGATACCGTCGTGCCTATGACGTTCAAGATCGGTGATCACGAGCTGTCGGCTCCGGTGGTGCTTGCCCCGATGGCCGGCGTGACCAACGCGCCGTTTCGCGAACTCTGCCGTCGGTATGCCCCCGGCCTCGTCTATGTCAACGAGATGGCGATGGCGACACCGGTGGTGCACAAGAACGCCAAGACCGACCGGATGATCAGCTTCGGGCCGAACGAGCTGCCCCGCAGCCAGCAGTTGTACGGATCCGACCCGGCAATCATGGGCAAGGCCGTCCACATCCTGTGCGATGCTGACCGAGTCGATCACATCGACATCAACTTCGGTTGCCCGGCTGCCAAAGTGACGCGGCAGGGTGGCGGCGCAGCGGTCCCCGCCAAGCCCGAGCTGCTTCGTGCAATCGTTCGCGCTGCGGTGAAGAGCGCCGAGCCGTATGGCATCCCGGTCACCACCAAGTTTCGAATGGGCCTCTTCGACGACTGGCTGATGCACAAGAGGACCGGCCAGATTTGTGCCGAAGAGGGCGTCGCAGCGATAGCGCTGCACGCTCGCACGGTTCAGCAGCACTACTCGGGTGAGGCGCGGTGGGACGCAATCGGCGAGCTCAAGGATGCAGTGGGCTCGATCCCGGTGCTCGGCAACGGCGACATCTGGGAAGCCTCCGATGCAGTGAAGATGATGGAAGCAACCGGCTGCGATGGTGTTGTGATCGGGCGCGGCTGCCTCGGACGCCCCTGGCTGTTCGGCGATCTCGTCGAGGCGCTGTCAGGCCGTGAAGTTCGTCCGAGCCGAACGCTCGGTGAAGTGACCGAAGTGATGGCCTTGCACGGTCGCCTACTTGCTGAACACATGGGCGAAGACCACGCCATGCGTGACTTTCGCAAACACTCCGGCTGGTACATGAGTGGTTATCCGGTCGGTTCCGAGGTGCGGCGCCGATTCGCGCTCTGTGCGTCGCTTGCCGAGCTCGATGACATCATGGCGCTGCTCGACCCGACCGCAGAGATTGTCGAGGGTGGCGAGCGCATCAAGCGCGGCCACACGAACGGCCCGATCAAGGTCGCGTTGCCAGCAGGGTGGCTCGACGACGAGACGCGCGCCGGGCTCGACAGTGACGTGTCAGTTCCTGACGATGCCCACGTCATGGCCCTCTCGGGCGGCTGACCGTGCTCGGTTTCGCGGCGCCCCTCGTTCTGGCGTCAGGTTCACCTCGGAGGCGTGAGTTGCTGTCAGGCGCCGGTTTGCGTTTTGCAGTCCGGCCCGCCGATATCGACGAGACCCCGCTGCCCGGCGAGGCTCCCGCCAACTACGTGCGCCGGCTCTCCATCGAGAAGACGGATGCGTCCATGGCGTCACCCCTCGCCAGTCCGGTCGAGATCGTGCTGGCCGCCGACACCACCGTCGACGTCAACGGCGAGATCCTCGAGAAGCCGCTCGACGCCGACGATGCGTTCCGGATGTTGCGCATGTTGTCCGGGCGGAGCCATCTCGTCCACACAGGCGTCACCGTGTCCGTGCCCATCGCCGGAGCCCGCCGTTCCAGCACGATCGTCGTCACCACCGAGGTCACGTTCGCTGATCTCGAAGATGCCGCGATCGACTGGTACCTGGAGACCGGCGAGGCCATGGACAAAGCCGGGGCCTACGGCATCCAAGGTGCGGCCGGCGCCTTTGTCGAGAAGATCAACGGCAGCGTCACCAACGTCATTGGTCTCCCCCTCGCCGAGACTCTCAGGCTGCTTCGCGACGCCACGTCGGCCTGAACAGCAGAAGAACTTCTCGTGAGCAGTCGGCCCTGCCGGTTGCCATTGGCTCGCGCGACATTTATCATTGGCACTCGGTAGGGGAGAGTGCCAATTTGGTACCCGACCCAATCCGATACATCAGACACACAACAGTGACCTGCCAATGGAGGCAACACACATGAACCTGAAGCCGCTGGACGACCGCATCGTCGTCCGACCCGCAGAGCCCGAGACTCAGACCGCTTCCGGTCTCGTCATTCCCGACACCGCCAAAGAGAAGCCGCAGCAGGGCGAAGTCCTTGCCGTTGGTCCAGGCAAGCGCTCTGACAGCACCGGTGAACTCATCGCAATCGGCATCAGCGTCGGCGACACCGTTCTGTACAGCAAGTACGGCGGCACCGAGGTCGCCTCGGGTGGCGAAGACCTACTCGTCCTCAACAGCCGTGACGTGCTCGCCATCGTCGGCTGAGCAACTCCACCGCTGTAACCACCACAAGATCTGAAAGAGAAATAGCAACATGGCAAAGATTCTGAAATTCGACGACGAGGCGCGCCGCGCACTCGAAGCTGGCGTCAACAAGCTCGCTGACGCCGTCAAGGTCACCCTTGGACCGAAGGGCCGTAACGTCGTACTCGACAAGAAGTTCGGCGCACCGACCATCACCAACGACGGTGTGTCAATCGCCAAGGAAATCGAACTCGACGATCCGTTCGAGAACATGGGCGCGCAGCTCGTGAAGGAAGTCGCCACCAAGACTGACGACATTGCCGGTGACGGCACCACCACGGCCACCGTGCTCGCGCAAGCGATGATCTCGGCCGGCATGCGCAACGTCGCAGCAGGCGCCAACCCGATGTCGCTCAAGCGTGGCATCGAGGCCGCAGTCATTGCCGCCGTGCAGTCGATCGCCGATCAGGCGAAGGACGTCGACGACAAGAAGGACATCGCGTCGGTCGCCACCATCTCCGCCGCTGACGCCAGCGTTGGCCAGGTCATCGCCGACGCCATCGACAAGGTCGGCAAAGACGGTGTGGTCACGGTCGAGGAGTCGAACACGTTCGGCACCGAGCTCGACTTCACCGAAGGCATGCAGTTCGACAAGGGCTACCTGTCGCCGTACTTCGTGACCGACACCGAGCGCCAGGAAGTCGTCCTCGAAGACGCTTACGTCCTGCTCAACAGCGCCAAGATCAGCACGGTCCAGGCCATGCTGCCGACCCTCGAAGCAGTGATGCAGACCGGCAAGCCGCTCGTCATCATCGCCGAGGACATCGAAGGCGAAGCGCTGGCCACCCTCGTGGTGAACAAGATCCGTGGCACGTTCAACGCGGCAGCCGTCAAGGCTCCCGGCTTCGGCGACCGTCGTAAGGCAATGCTGCAAGACATGGCAGTCCTCACCGGCGGCCAGGTCATCAGCGAAGAGGTCGGCCTCAAGCTCGAGAACGTCACCCTTGACCTGCTCGGTACGGCCAAGCGCGTCGTGATCACCAAGGACAACACGACCATCGTTGATGGCGGTGGCGAAAGCGCCGACATCGAAGGTCGCGTCAACCAGATCAAGGCAGAGATCGAGAACACTGACTCCGACTGGGATCGTGAGAAGCTCCAGGAGCGTCTCGCGAAGCTGGCCGGCGGTGTGGCACTGATCAAGGTCGGCGCCGCAACCGAGGTGGAGCTCAAGGAAAAGAAGCACCGCATCGAAGACGCCGTGTCGTCGGTTCGCGCAGCCATCGAAGAAGGCGTGGTCGCCGGTGGCGGCACCGCTCTCATCCGTGCCCGCGCCGCAGTGCTGAAGGTCGTCGAGTCGCTGGAAGGCGACGAGGCAACTGGAGCCAAGACTGTCTGGGAAGCACTGCTTGCTCCCGGCCGTAACATCGCTAACAACGCCGGGCTTGAAGGTTCGGTCGTCGTGCGCGAAGTCGAAGCAGCTGAAGGTGCCTTTGGCATGAACGCTGCAACCGGCGAGATGATGGACCTCATCAAGGCTGGCATCATTGACCCGGCCAAGGTCACCCGTGCGGGTCTGCAGAACGCAGCCTCGATCGCAGCACTGCTCCTCACCACCGAGGTCCTCGTCGCTGACGCGCCCGAAGCTGCCGGCGACGGCGGCATGGGCGGCATGGGCGGCATGGGCGGCATGATGTGATCCTCCCGGCACGACTCTGACCCAAATCGGTCGTGCCGGCCCCTGACTCCGTCAGGGTGGATCGACTTCGTCGCTCCGATGATCAGTCCAGCCCCGGAATCGCATTGAGCGATTCCGGGGCTGCGCTCGTTTTCGCCCCGCTCGTGACCTCGCTGGCTCAACGAACGTCCGGGTTTTCTCTCCTTTCTCGTGAACGCCATCGGCCACGTCGTCGCGGCCTACACACTTTTTCACTGGCTGCTGGCCTCGTCTCTGCTGCGCCCCTCCTTCTGTTCTTTCTGTACTCTCTCCCTATGCCGGCGATTGAGGGTGCGCAACGTCCTTTTTGGATGCATCAGGTCGTTGAGTATTTGATCGGCATCGTCTTGATCGGCGCTGCGATTCAGGCGCCAGAGCCGGTGGTTCCTGCTGTGATGGGCGGGCTCGTTGTGATGAACGCAGCGATTGCCAGGGGGCCGGCCTCGGCGTTTCCGTTGGTGAGCCGGACGGTGCACCGCTGGCTTGATGTCGTGGTGATGTTGCTGCTGGTCGCTGCCGCGTTTCAGCCGGCGTTCGACGTGGACAGTACGGGGCGCTTGTTGCTCTGCGGCATTGCGTTCGTGATGTTCTTTATTTGGTTGAACTCCGACTTTGCCGAGAAGGCGATCAGCAAGAAAAACAAGCAGCAGGTCAAGCAGGCTCGGCAAGAGCGGTTGGCGCGTCCGCAGAGCGAAGAGATTGGTAAAAAGGCTGGTCGGGTTGTGGGTAGCGGGGTCAATGCGGCGAAGCGGATGAACCAGAAGCGCAAGGAAGCCGCGCAGGATGGGTTGGCGCGTCCGCAGAGCGAAGAGCTTGGTAGGAAGGCTGGTCGGGTTGTGGGTAGCGGGGTCAATGCGGCGAAGCGAATGAACGAGAAGCGCAAGGAAGCTGACAACGAGTGACACGTGCAGCGGGGTGTCAGCCCTACCGTCGACTCGTATCCTGGAGGTATGAGTTTTGTGCTGTCTGCGCCTGATCTCGCCAAGATGACTGCAGTGTGGGAACAGTTCGAAGCTGGTGAGCAGGGCCGGAAGCCGTTCGACCGAATGGTTTCATGACCGAAATGCGCGCAGGTGGCGCCCAACGCGATCGCGTCCCTCGCCCTCCTGCATTCACTGAACACTTCGCCACACCGTGGAAGCTTGGATCGTCATGGTCGGTTGATGAATTGGTTGCTCCGGTTCCAGAACGGTCGGGTCCGATGCTGCCGACCTTTCCCGATGCCAAGCTCTCTGCTGTCCTGTGCCTGCTGGCCGATGGGCCAAATGGCGCCGAGGTGTTGCTCACGCGACGCTCAATGGAGATGCGCAATCACCAGGGCGAGATCAGCTTCCCAGGCGGTCGCGTCGATCCGGGTGAGACAGCGATCGAGGCGGCTGTGCGCGAGGCACACGAAGAGGTCGGACTCGACCCCGCCCTGTCGACCATCGTCGGTGAACTTGAGCACCTGAGCACCATTGTCTCGAAGAGCTACATCGTTCCCGTCGTGGCACGACTCGATGCCGGGGAGCGGCCGCACCTCGAACCGCAGACCATGGAAGCCGATCGAGTTATGTGGACGCCCATCAGCGAACTCACCAAGCCGTTGACCTATCGCCTCGAGCGTTGGGGCAACCTGCCGCTCGACCGGCCATTGCACTTCTTCGAACTTGACGACGAAACAATCTGGGGCGCCACCGGTCGGATGCTGTTTGACCTGATCACCCTGCCCAGATAGTTGCGTATGGGGTCAGGCCCCTTTCGCAACTATCTGTCGGTCAGGCGCCCCAGCCGCCGGAGAAGTCGAAGAACTGCCCGGTCTGGAAGCGGTTCTTTCCGTCGAGGAGGAGAGCGGTCACGTGGGCCAATTCCTCGGTTGTTCCGAGGCGCCGCAGCGGCGTCTGCGCCTCGATTTTTGCACGATGCCATTCGGCCTGGCCCGAGTGCCGCAGTAGATCGAGGTGATCGGGTCGAGACGAGCGCCCGTCGACGATGTGAAGACGACGACTTGGCCCTGACCGGCAGCCTGCATCGGAGCGAGCACGGCTTGGACTGCTGCCTGGTTGCCGGTGGGCGCCGTCAGGTCGACGTCGTTGACCGTCTGGACCGCGGCCCGCGGGCTTCGAGGTCGGGGACGAGTTCAGAAATCGGCATCTCAGCGGTGCCTATTCGGCCGCTCTCGGCGCAGAGTCTGGCCCTGTCGTCCTCACCGGCAGAGAGTTGCGAAAGGGGCCTGACCCCCATCTGTGATGCGTCAGGTTGGTAGCTGGCTGGACGTTGCAGCACCTGCGAGGGCAAAGCCGATTGCCACGACGAACACAAGGGTGAACCCGCCGGTGATATCGGCAATCAAACCGCCGAGCTGCGGGGACGTGACCTGAGCGACGCCGAACGCAAACGTTGTAGCGGCGAAACTCGGGCCGAATGCTTCAGGACTCGTGTTCCGAACCACGTAACCAATGATGACCGATGGCAACCCGCCGAACATCAGGCCAATCACGACCGAACTCGCTGCGACGACACCGACGACGCCGGTGAGGACACCCGCGAGTGCAATTGCAAACATGACGTATCCCGTGACGAGCGTTCGTCGTTCGCCGAATCGGCCTGCGATCACGCCCATCATCACACCGCCGACGACCGCACCGATTCCGACAAGAGTGAACATCGTCGAGGCGAGGCCCTCGCTGAATCCGGCGTCGTCTTCCAACCGCGACGTCAGGAACGAGATGGCGATCAGGTAGCTGAACCCGTAGGTGACGTAGGCGCCGGTGATCGGGATCCAACCGGGCATCTGGCGCAGGATGCCGAAGCCAGCGCCACCTACCCGCTGGCGGCTGGGTGCGTTTTGGCTGTGGCGGAGCAGGAGGACGATTGCAATGACGATCACGATGCCGACCCCGAGGTCGATCCGGTAAACGTCACGCCAGGCGGAGTCGCCCGAGCGGTCGCGCACGACGCGTGCCAGCTGGCCGGTGACCACGATTCCAACGCCGACCCCGCCACCGACTGCGCCGACGGCGAGACCGCGCCGGTGTGGGCCGACAGCGGCTGCAGCGATTGCGGGCGACGGTACCCAGATCAAGGCGCCACCGAACCCCATCGAAAAGAGTGCGATGCTCAAGACGAACACGTTCGGTGCAACGGCAGCCAGCGCGATTCCGCCGAGGGAGAACGCAAACCCGCTCCGTAACACGGTGAGGAGCGCGAGGCGGGTGGTGAGCGACGCGACCACGAAGGTGCCGACCAGGTAGGCGAGCACGTTGGTGGTACCGAGCAGTCCAGCGACCGTGTTGGAGTGGTCGAGGTCGTTGCGAATCGCCGGCAGCAGGACGCTGTACGTGAATCGCCCAAAGGCCTGAGCAACCACGGCGCCGAGGCCGACCAGTACAACGGCGGCCCAGCCGCTCGCGGTGCGCATGAGGTCAGCTCTGCGAGTCGGCGACGGCCGCGAGCCGATCCCACATGACAACGACGTTGTCGCGCGTGGTGGCGCGCGCCCCGATCGAGATGCGCAGGACCGATCGCCCATCGAGCACCGTCCGGGTGAACAGGCCGATTCCCGAGGCGTTTGCTTCGTTGATGAGGGCGTCGGTCGCTTCGTCACCATCGGTGTGCGCGACGCACAACAGGTTCAGTGGGTGAGGTGCGACAATGTCGAGCCCCTGGTGGGCTGCGACCCAACCGGCGAGTTCCTGCGTGAGCGCAACGTGGTCGCGGAGCATGGTCTGGATCGGGACCACACCTTCGGTCCGCAACGCAAACCACAGCTTGAGTGCACGAAACCGCCGCCCAAGTGGGACTCCCCAGTCGCGGTAATCGATCGCGCTGCCTGACTGTGCGGCTTCGGATGCCAGGTATGGCGGGAGAATACTGAGCGCCCCAATCAACGCTGAACGATCGGCGGTCCAGAACAGGTTGCAATCGAAGTTGATCCCCATCCACTTATGCGGATTGGTGGTGTACGAATCAGCGAGGTCGAGGCCGTCATTAACCCAGCGATGCTCAGGAGCGAGCGCCGCGATGCCGGACATCGCGGCGTCGACGTGCAGCCAGATGTTGTGGTGCTGAGCGATCACAGCGATTGCCGGTGTCGGGTCGAACGCCATCGAGGAGGTCGTGCCGTGTGAGGTGACGACGAAGAACGGTGTGAGCCCAGCGGCAAGGTCGGCGGCCACCATGTCGGCAAAGGAATCGGGCCGCATGGCGAACTCGTCATCGGTTGGCACGACTCGCACACGGTCGGTGCCGATACCGGCGATGCGGAATCCCTTCTCGATGCTCGAATGCGCCTGGGCGGTGCAGTAGCCGACAAGGTGCGTGGTGTCGCCCGTGGCGTTGACTTCGCCGCCGGTGGCCCTCCAGCGTGCCGCCAGCATGGCAATCAGCGTCGACTCACTTGCCGTGCCTTGGATTGCTCCACCGCCACGTTCGCTGGTGGATCGGAATCGGTCTGGGAGCCCGAGCAGCTCGTGCATCCAGTCGAGCATCAGCGTCTCGAGTTCGGTTGCCGCCGGGGACGTGGCCCAGGCCATCACGTTGATGCCGAGCCCGGCCGACATCAGTTCGCCGAGTATCGACGGATACGTGATGTTCGACGGGAACCATGCGAAGAAATCAGGGTGTTGCCACTGAGTGAGCCCCGGGACGATGATCTGCTCCAGGTCGGCCATCACGGCATCGAACGATTCGGGCTCGGTGGGTGGGTGCTCGGGCAATTGCGCGCGGATATCGCCAGGCTTGGTCTCTGGGAAGACGCGCTGCTCAGCCACACCGTGTTCGAGAAACTCGGCGATCCAATCGACCATGTCGTGGCCGTGTTTGCGGAACTCTTCCGGCGTCATTGCTGCAGAATAGGACTCTGCGTCAATTCCGACTGCCTCGGGGCAGCCCGACGGATGACACACGTCGTTCTCGGCTCCGTCTCACGGTTGAGGACCGTGGGACCTGCGGCGGATGCGTATCTGGCGGCGCCCAGACAAAGTGCAGTCCATGCCCGACACCCCTGTCGTCACCGACGCCTCGCCAACAGCTACCCCAACAGCCATCCCAACAGCCCAGCGCATCGACAGCCTCGATGTGATCCGCGGCGTCGCGGCGCTCGGCATCCTGCTGATGAACGCCGTGTCGTTTGCGCTCCCCGATGCCGCCTACATGAACCTCGAGCAGGCCGGGAACGAGACACTGCTCGATACGGCGATCGGGGTCGCTGGTCGGATCTTGGTCGACCAAAAGATGATGGCGATCTTCTCGCTGCTGTTCGGTGTGGGCATCGTGATCTTTGCCGACCGAGCCGCGGCGAAGGGCCGTCGATCGATCTGGTTGAGCCTCTGGCGAAACCTGCTCTTGCTGATCGTTGGCGTCGCCCACACGATCTTGTGGGACGGTGATGTGCTGACGGTGTACGCCTTGTGTGCTCCGTTTGTTCTTCTGCTTCGCAAGCTGCCCGCAGCGTGGCTGTTTGGCATCGGCCTCGCGGTGGCAAATGCGCCTGCTGTCCTTTCGCTCATGGTCAACTCGTCGATCGAGGATGCTGATCTCGGTGGCGTCTGGTTTATCGGAGGCGAGCTGTCGGATGGTGTCGGTGGCCTGTTCCTCCTTGACGGATTCGGCCGGGCCCTCGGTTTGATGCTGATCGGGGTCGGCCTGTTCCGGCTCGGTTTCGTGCAGGGAAATGCCAGTCAGGCGACCTATCGACGTACTGCCGTGTGGGGCTTTGGGATCGGCGTTCCACTGTCGGCAGCGGGCTTGTTGATGAACACGTCCACCGACTGGGCTGGGTCGGCGGCCTTCTCGGGCCATGCCGTCTCGACGTTCGGAACGGTGCCGATGGCGCTCGGCTACCTGTCACTCATCGTCCTGTGGGCTGGCCGGAATTCTGGAGGGCTCCGTGCGCGGCTCCAGGCGGTTGGCCGGATGGCGCTGACGAACTACCTCACCCAGACGATCATCGGTGTTGCCGTCCTCACGATCGCGCTCGACAACGTCGACGTCTCGCGGACACTCGTGCTCGGGTTCGTCTTTGCGGTCTGGGCGTTGCAGCTCACGTGGTCGCCGTGGTGGCTTGCCCGGTTCCGCTTCGGCCCGTTCGAATGGGCATGGCGCTGCGCCACCTACCGGTCGCTGCAGCCGTTGCGCCGGTGACGTCAGCCGCTGCGTTTGCGGCTGCTGCGGATGACGTTGCCGAACACGATTGCGAGGCCGCTGAGGACGGCGAGCAAGATGAGCCCCTGACGCCAACCGCCGCGCTGCTCGCTGCCGCAACCTGGCCGTTCGAGCACGCCGACGCACGATGTGAGGTCGCGATCCTCGGGGAAGAAATCGTTGGCGGTGGTCGGCGGCCGTGGCGCATCGACGTCGACAAGATCGTCGGTCGACACCGGCAGCGTCTCAGATGGTGTTGCCTCGTCGGCCGGTACGTCGATTGCCTGTGCCGTTGCCGGTGTTGACGCGAACATGATGAGCATCGCGATGAGCGCGCACATCGTTCGACTGAACTTCTCGTTCAGGCCTGGGCGGCTGGATGGTGCCACTGCTCTACGATTCACAGTCTTGAGTCAATCGCAGCAGACCCCCCGTGCCACCGTCCTGGTCGTCGACTTCGGCGCTCAATATGCCCAGCTGATCGCTCGACGGGTTCGCGAGCTTCACGTGTTCTCCGAAATCGTCGGCCACCGGTTGAGCGCAGCCGAAATGGCGGCGAAGAATCCGGCCGCCATCATTCTGTCTGGTGGGCCAAAGAGCGTGAACGTCGAGGGTGCCCCCTCGCTCGACCCGGCCGTGTACGACCTCGGGATCCCGATCTTTGGCATCTGCTACGGAGCACAGTTGATCGCGCAGCAGCTCGGCGGCACCGTTGGCCGTGGCATGCGTGGCGAGTACGGCCGAGCCGAGTTGCAGCGGCTTGGCGATTCACTCATTCTGCCCGACGAGGCGCCGGACCGTCACGAATGTTGGATGAGCCATTTCGACGGCATCACTCAAGCTCCCGATGGCTTCACAGTGACGGCGTCGTCGCCCGGTGCACCGGTTGCCGTATTGGAGAACGATGAGCGCAAGATCTACGGCGTCCAGTTTCACCCCGAGGTCAAGCACTCGCCGTACGGCCTTGCAGCGATGCAACGCTTCCTCCACGAGCGTGCCGGTATCGCGCCCGAGTGGAAGATGTCGTCGGTCGTTGAAGAGCAGGTGGCGCTGATTCGCGAGCGCGTCGGCGGCGCGCGTGTCATCTGTGGTCTGTCCGGTGGAGTCGACTCCTCGGTCGCAGCGGCACTCGTGCACAAGGCGGTCGGTTCACAGCTGACATGCGTGTACGTCGACACGGGCCTCATGCGCAAGAACGAGAGCGCACAGGTCGTCGAGACCTTCCGTCGGAACCTCGGCATCGAGCTGATTCATGCCGATGAGGGTCCGTCGTTCTTTGAGGCATTGGCTGGGTTGACCGAGCCCGAAGCGAAGCGCAAGGCAATCGGCGAGCGGTTCATCCGGGTTTTTGAAAAGCACACCGGTGGTATCACCGAAGCGAAGTTCCTCGTCCAGGGAACGCTGTATCCCGACCTCATCGAGTCGGGCGGTGCCGACGGAACAGCTGCGGTTATCAAGAGCCACCACAACGTCGGTGGCCTCCCCGATGACATGGAGCTTGAACTGATCGAACCGCTCCGTGACCTCTTCAAAGACGAAGTCCGTGCGCTTGGCACCGAGCTGGGCCTGCCCGACGAGATGGTCTGGCGCCAGCCGTTTCCCGGCCCGGGCCTCGGCGTCCGGATCATCGGTGAGGTCACGCCAGAGCGCGTGGCGCTGCTGCAGGAGGCCGACGCAATCGTTCGCGAAGAACTGAAAGCGGCGGGCCTCGAACGCGAGATCTGGCAGAGTTACGCAGCGCTCCTCGCCGACGTCCACTCGGTTGGCGTGATGGGCGACGAACGTACATATGGCAATCCGATCATCATCCGGGCAGTGACGAGCGAAGATGCAATGACTGCTGACTGGGCACGCATCCCGTATGAGACGCTCGAAGTGATGAGTCAGCGCATCATCAACGAAGTCGACGGGGTCAATCGCGTTGCGTACGACATCACGAGCAAGCCGCCTGGCACCATTGAATGGGAGTGAGAAGCGGCTCCGCGGCTTCGGGCTGACGTCCGGACTCGCGCACCTTACGACAAACGTTCTGGTCTTGTTTTGTGTGAGCGATGGGGAGGTCCGACGCTGGAATTGCTCACGCAAAAATCAGGCGGTCTCAGGTGACCGATCGAACTGTGTGAACTTCTGTTCCGTTTTCGCAACATGATCGTAATATTCGCTAGGGTTCGTTTCGTTCCTATGAAGCAACTACTCCGAGTTCTTCCTGTTGCCGTGGCGACAGCCCTGCTGGTGCCAGCGTTCACGCCGACTGTTTCATACGCCAGCCCGGTCGATGCGCAGCGTGGACGCGTCGAAGACATCGTTGACGAGCTCGAACGACTCGAAGAAGATGCCCGCCGGATCGGTGAGGAATACGTGCTCGCCGTCGACACAAAGGCCACGCTCGATAAGGACATCGTCGAATCCGAAGCTCGCGTCGCTGCCAAAGAAGTCGAAATCGGCGACCTGCGCGGTGACCTGGGGGAGATGGCAATCCGCTCGTTCGTCGGTGCCGGGTCCACGCCGCTCGGACCGCTGTTCGAAGACACCTCCGACCTCAACGCGATCATGCAGCGCGACGAACTCGCCCGTGTCGCCCTCAGCGCCGGCACCGTCACAACCGACGAACTGAACGCAATTGTTGCCGACCTCGAAGAGGAGCGTGCAGACCTCGGCCGCAAGCGCACACAAGCCGAGCAACTGACTCAGGATCTTGCTGACGCACAGGCCCGCACCGACGACCTCACTGCTGAGTACACCGCGGCCCGGGCCGATGCAGAAGCCAAGCTTGGTCAGGTCATCCAAGAAGAAGAAGCGCGCCGCGCTTCCGAAGCTGCTGCCCGCGTTCGCGCCGAATACGAAGCGCAAGTTGCTGCAGCAGCAAATAACAGTAACTCTGGCGGGTCTTCGACGACCGCTTCGAATGGCGGCAACTCCACGCCAGCACCATCCAACAGCGGTGGTAACAGCAACTCAGGCGGAGGCTCGACGCCAGCGCCCACCGTCATGGCTCCTCCTGCGGTTTCGTCACGTGCGGGCGCGGCTGTGAACGCGGCGCTCAGTCAGCAGGGTGTGCCGTATCGTTACGCCACCTCGAACCCCGGTGTGTCGTTCGATTGCTCGGGCCTCACCAGCTACGCCTGGGCACAGGCTGGCGTTTACCTGCCGCACCAGTCGCGTGCGCAGTACGCGTCGATCCCGCACGTCAGCATTGGAGCTGCACAGCCGGGCGACCTGATTTTCTTTTACAGCCCGATCAGCCACGTCAGCGTGTACCTCGGCAATGGCCAGCAGGTCCACGCTCCGAACACGGGCAGCGTTGTGAACGTCGCTTCGGTGAACTGGAACAAGGTCGTCGGCGTCGGCCGTCCCGGCTGAGCGGCGCCACGTCGCCCGATCCCTGCGTCAGCCCTCTCCTCTCGTTGGCGAAGGCCAACTCGGGTTCATGCTTTCTTGGCCTCGGACGACCTGATCGCCGCTCAGCTTCGCATCGCCATCACGTTTCCTGCGTCAGCCCTCTCCTCTCGTTGGCGAAGGCCAACTCGGGTTCATGCTTTCTTGGCCTCGGACGACCTGATCGCCGCTCAGCTTCGCATCGCCATCACGTTTCCTGCGTCAGCCCTCTCCTCTC
>Ga0209284_10000117_pt1 | contig 114223 bp, 104 predicted proteins | sample FRY03_FD_187211 | JGI IMG/M metagenome (GOLD analysis project Ga0209284, IMG submission 187211) | Freshwater microbial communities from Lake Fryxell liftoff mats and glacier meltwater in Antarctica - FRY-03 (SPAdes) (version 2) | ecosystem: Environmental > Aquatic > Freshwater > Ice > Glacier... | reverse complement strand
ACTTTGATGCCGTATCCATCAGAGGATCCACCCCGCCATCGCGGGATTTCTTTCCTGATAAACGGCTGTTTCATCTCAGCACTCCTGTTTCCTTGCCCGTAGGCAGGGAGGCATCCATAACATCTCCAGACTGGTTTGACGGTGATGGGATTCGGGGTGCCGGGCCAAGCGACTCAGTGCGCTTGGGCGCGGTCGGTTTGCAACCACGATGCGTATTCGATCGAGCCGGCATCGGTCGTGTCGCCGCGTACTTCACGGCGCAACGTGCCCAGCGTGGAGGCCAGCGCGGTTTCGAGTTGCTGCAGCGTCTCTGGCGTCAAGGCCGGGGGCAACATCAGCACGGCAGCTTCGTTGCCGGGTAATGGAAAACTCAGTTGGCGGGTGTTCATGGTGATTTCCTTGCGTTTTTCGCGGGCCGGAACCGACCCGCTGTGGCCATCATGGCCAGCGGCCGTTCCTGATCCGTTCCTGGCCTCGCAGGCACTTGCGGAGTGCAAACAACGGGTTCAGACTGGGCCGTATGCAAACTCCATCGCACCGAAACGAACTGGCTGGCGATCCGCCGTCGCGGCTCCATGTGAAGCTTCTGGGGGGTTTCGAGGTGTCCATTGACGGTGCCGCCATTGGCGCCGACCGATGGCCGAGCCTGCGCGCTGCGCATCTGTTGCAGTTGCTGAGCCTGCAGCCCCGGCGCCGGATCGCGCGGGACCTGGCTATCGATGCCTTGTGGCCGCAACTCGACCCCGAGGCCGGCGCCGCGAACCTGCGCAAGGCCTTGCACCATGCGCGGCAGGCGCTGGGTCGTCACGACGGTATCACCTTGCAGGCGGGCGACTTGCTGCTGTGGTCCGAGCGGCCAGTGGATGTGGATGCCGACGCCTTCGAAACACAGGCACAGGCCGCGCTGCAGCAGCGCGACCCGGCCGAATGTGCCGAGGTGGCCAGTCACTACGGTGGCGATCTGTTGCCTGGCACGCGGTATGAGGCGTGGACCGAGCCTGCGCGCGAACGCGTGCGCGCCCTCTATCTGGAACTGTTGCGCGCGGGTGCGTTGTGGGAAGACCTTGCCCGGCATGAATCGACCGACGAGGCGGCGCACCGGGCGCTGATGCAGCGTGAGCTGGCGGCAGGCAACCGTGCGGCGGCATTGCGCTGGTACGCCCACCTGCGTGAAGCCTTGCAGCAGGGGCTGGGCGTGTCGCCCGACGCGCGGACAGAGGCGGTGTACGCGCGCTGTGTGGAAGGTTTACAGGCCGTGGGGCCAGTCTTCGTGGGTCGTTCACAGCTGCTGGGCCAGGTCACGGCGTGGCTGGCTGCGCCAGCGGCCGCACGACCCGGCGCCATCGTGCTGCGTGGCCCGTCCGGCATCGGCAAGAGCGCCTTGTGCCGCGAGATCGCGCTCCAGGCATCGCGCCGCGACTGGAAGGTATTGCGCCTGGACGCTGCCGAGAGCGGGCGGACCTATGGCGCCATCGCGGCCATCGTCGAGCGAATCCTGCTGGACGATCGCGGCACGCTCGACGGCATTGGCGCCTCCGCACGCACGGTGCTCGCGATGCTTACCCCGATTGCCGCGCCGGCCGGCGAACCCCTTGGACCACTGGGGCGGCACCAGGTGGTGGGTGCGGTGCGGCGCCTGTTGCTGGCAGTGGCGGACGGCGGCAACTTGTTGCTGCAGATCGACGACGCGCACCTGATCGACGATGCCGATGTCGACGTGCTGGTGCAGCTGGCGGTTGCCGGCGCGCCGCTGTGCCTGATCATCGCGACCCGGCCGATGCCCGCACCTTCAGCCCTGGGGCGCGGCTTGTCACGGCTGCAGCGTGCCGGCGTGGCGTGGCCGCTCGACGTCGAGCCGCTGGACGATGATGAATGCCGGCGTCTGGTGAACCTGGCCTTGCCGGCGCCGCAATCCGAAGCCGTGGTGGCACGTATCGTGGCGGCGGCCGAAGGCAATCCGTTCGCGGCGGTCGAGTTGGCGCGGTGTGCCGGTGCCGGTGCCGGTGGCGGCGACAACAACAAACGCCTGCCCGACAGCGCCGCGGAGGCGATCACCGAACGCCTGTGCGACGTACCGGCAACGGCGCTCGACCTGTTGCGCTGGATGGCCCTGGGCGCCGACACGCTGGACATCCGCACGGTGGAGGCACTTGCCGCGTTGGCCCAGGTATCGACCGATGCTGCGCTCGATCGGGCACTGGATGCCGGCGTGCTGGTCCTGGCGAACGGTTGGTATCGCTTTCGGCATGCGCTGGTGCGCCAGGCGCTGATCGGGCAGGTGCCGCCCCATCGCAAATTGAAGATGCACTGTGCCATTGCCGCTGCGCTGACCGACGTGGATGCCCCGCCGGCACTTGTGGCCCATCACTGGCGCGAGGGTGGCCGTGCGCGCGAGGCGCTGCCGTGGCAGCTGGCTGCTGCGCGCGACGCGGTGCGCCTGGCCGCGTTCAGCGATGCACTGCGCCATCTCGCTGCGCTGCTCGCGTTCGAGCCCGGTCATGCCGAGGCGCTGCGCCTGCGTGCCGAGGCGCTCGATGCAATGGGTGACCCGGCTGCGATGGCGGCCTACCGTCTGGCCGCCGACGCCATGGGTGGGCCCGAGGCGGACAACCTGCGTGCGAAGGCTGCACTGGCCCAGGTCAAGCAGGGGGACCCCAAGGGCGCGCTGGTGGAACTCGTTGGCCTGCAGCCGACTTCGGTCGATGGCCGCCTGAGCGAGGCGCTGGCGTATGCCGGCGCGGCCGCGTTGGGCGCGGCCGATCCTGCGATGGGAACGGTTAAGGCGGCAGCGGCGCGCCGGCTGGCGCTTGAATCGGGTGATACCACGGCCTTGGTGATCGCGTCCTGGGCACAGGCCGCGGCGGCACATGCACGCGGCGAATTGCATCGCAGCGTATGGGCCGATTTGCAGGAGACCAGTCATGTGCCACACCTGGCGCTGCGCGTGTTCGACGGCCACCTGTGCATCACGCAACGTTTCCTGTATGGCGCCAAGCCTTATGCCGACGTGATCGCATTTGCCGACGCGTTGGCCACCGAGGCCCAGCGTCTGGGCGCGGCGCGGGGCCATGCATTCGGCGTCACCTTGCGCGGCGAGGCCGAGTGGCTGTCCGGCGACCTGCAGTCTGCGCGTACGCACCTGCGCGAGGGTGCACGCCTGCATCGCGCCAACGGTGGGGCGGTGGGCGAAGCCCATTCTCTGCAGCGTCTGGCCGAAGTGGCGCTGCATGAGGGGCAGCGCGATGAGGCCCGTATGTTGATCGACGACGCGCTGGACGTGGCGCGCCAGACGGACATCGGCTTTCATCTGCTCGATCGCATCTACGGCACCCGCATCAACCTGTACCACGACGATCCGGCCGCGGCGCTGCATGTCATGGAAGACGCCAGCGCGTCGGTGCGTGGACCGCTGGAGACCTGCCCGGGTTGCCGCATCACTTTTGCCGTTCCCGCGGCGATCGCGGCCGCGCGTGCGGGTGAGGTGGCGCTGGCCGAGCAGCACGAAACCCAATGTGCCTATCTTGCCAACGTGGTGATGCGCCTGCCGGCGTGGTATGCGGCGCATCAGGAGGTGCGCGGCCATATCGCTGCGGCGCGCGCACCACGCGCCAAGGAGGCGACGACGCTGTTTACGGCTGCGGCCGAGCGTTTCCGGCAGGCCGGTCAGCCGCTCGACGCCGCGCGATGCGAACGCCTTGCGGCACAAGGGCCGCAAGCCACCCACCAGCGTTGATCGGCCCCTGCGCCGTCTTCAGATCAACAAGGCGTTGACCCGCTTCACATACGCCGCCGGATCGTCCGGCATGCCGCCTTCGGCCAGCAGCGCCTGGTCGAACAGGATGTGGGCCAGGTCGTCGAAGTGCACCGAGCCCTCGAGCTTTTTGACCAGTGCATGCTCGGCGTTGATCTCGAGCACCGGTTTCATGTCGGGGGCCTGTTGGCCGGCCTGCTTGAGCATGCGCGCGAGTTGCGTGCTCATGCCGTGGTCCTGCACCACCAGGCAGGCCGGGCTGTCGACCAGACGGGTGGTGACGCGCACGTCTTCGGCCTTGTCTTTCAGCGCTTCCTTGAGCTTGGCCAGCAGCGGCTTGAAGGTTTCGGTGGCTTCTTCTGCCGCCTTTTTCTCGGCTTCGTCCTGCAGCGAACCCAGATCGACCGCGCCCTTGGCCACGCTTTGCAGCGGCGTGTTATCGAACTCGTTCAGGTGGTTCAGCGCCCACTCGTCGACCCGGTCGGTCATCAGCAGCACCTCGATGCCCTTCTTCTTGAAGACCTCGAGTTGCGGGCTGTTCTTGGCCGCGGCCATCGAATCGGCGGTGATGTAGTAGATCGCCTCCTGGCCATCCTTCATGCGCGCCTTGTAGTCGGCAAAACTCACGCTGACGCCGTCGGTCGTGCTGGACGCAAAACGCAGCAGCTTGGCCAGCCGGTCCTTGTTGGCAAAGTCCTCGCCCAGGCCTTCCTTGAGCACGGCGCCGAACTCGCCATAAAACGCGGTGTACTTGCCGGCGTTGGCTTCGGCGGCGGCCTTGTCTTGTTCGCTGACCACGTCGGTCACCGCGTCGGTCACCGCGTCGGCGCCCTCAAGCGCGACGGGCTCGACGGGCTTGTCGTTGCGCGCCAGGTCTTCGAGCATGCTCAGCACGCGCTTGGTGCAACCGTCACGGATCGCCTTCACGTCGCGGCTCTCCTGCAGCAGTTCGCGGCTGACGTTCAGCGGCAGGTCGGCCGAATCGACCACGCCCTTGACGAAACGCAGATACGTCGGCAACAGCGCCTCGGCATCGTCCATGATGAATACGCGTTTGACGTACAGTTTGAGCCCGCCCTTTTTGTCGCGGTTCCACAGATCGAACGGCGCCTTGGCCGGGATGTACAGCAGCTGCGTGTATTCGGTGCTGCCTTCGACCCGGTTGTGGGTGTGGGCCAGCGGGTCTTCGAAGTCGTGGCTGATCTGCTTGTAGAAGTCTTTGTACTGCTCGGGCGTGATGTCCTTCTTGGCACGCGACCAGATCGCGTTGGCCTTGTTGACGGTTTCCCACGCGTCGGTGACGACCATCTCGCCGCCCTTGGTGGCGCCGGACGCGTCGCCCTCGATCTTCTCGCCTTCCTTCCACTCTTCCTTTTGCATCAGGATCGGCAGGCTGATGTGGTCCGAGTACTTGCTGATGATGCCCTTGACCTTCCAGCTGCCGCAGTAGTCCTCGGCGTCTTCACGCAGGTGCAGCGTGACGCTGGTGCCGCGCGCGGCGCGCTCGATGGTCTCGACCTCGAATTCGCCGGCACCGCCGCTGATCCAGCGCACGCCGTGCTGGGTTTCCATACCGGCGCGACGCGATTCGACCGTGATCTTGTCGGCCACGATGAAGCCCGAATAAAAGCCGACGCCGAACTGTCCGATCAGCTGCGAGTCGACCTTCTGGTCACCGCTGAGTTTGGACACGAAGTCCTTGGTGCCGCTCTTGGCGATCGTGCCCAGGTTGTCGATCGCTTCCTGCTCGTTCATGCCGATGCCGTTGTCGGTGATCGTCAGCGTGCGGGCCTTCTTGTCGAGCGTGACACGCACTTCCAGAGTGGGGGTGTCTTCGAACAGGCCGGGGTCATTGATGGCCTCGAAACGCAGCTTGTCGCAGGCGTCGGACGCGTTGGAGATCAGTTCGCGCAGGAAGATCTCCTTGTTGGAGTACAGCGAGTGCGTGACCAGGTGCAGCAGTTGCGCAACTTCGGCCTGGAACGATAAGGTTTGCTTGTTCATGGGCGTAGGGAATCTCTGTCAGTCAAAAGGAAAAACTGCCGTGCCCCTGATGCGGGGCAGGCGCGGGCAACCCGTAATTATGGGTGATCGGGCCGGTTTCAAGACCCGCCGACGGGCTACCGGGCCAGCCAGTCGCGCATCTGGCGCGCCACCTCTAGGTCGCTGAGCAGTTGCAGATGACCGGTCCCGTATCGCACACGGGTATGGCCGGCCGGGAATTGCAGTGCGCGTGCCGGCTCCGCATGTTGGCCCAGCGCGCTGCGCAGCGGCACCAGCCCGTCACCGAACAGGCGTTCGGCCAGTGCACCGCGCCGCTCGGCCAGGCAGGCCGCGAGCGCAAAACATGCCACACCCGCGGGAAGCGCCGCAGGTTGACGGCTGTCGAGCCCGCTGGCGTGCCGGTCCAGGCCTTGCCAGTCCTGCGCAGACACATTGCCGTGGCGCAGGTCGGTGATGCCGCAACTGCGCAGGCGGGTCAGGCGGGCGAACGGCGCGGCGTATGGTGTGCGCCCGAGCATTTGGTCGATCCAGCGGCCGGCCTGCTCCAGCGGGGCGCCGTGGTGCGGTGAGCCGAGGAACACCAGGCGTTTGAGCTTGGGCGGCCAGGCCATGCCAGCCGCCTGGGCTGCCGACACGGCGCTGCGCAGCACCAGGCCGCCCATGCTGTGCCCGACACAGCTCAGTTCCACCACGGGTGTCGGCCAAGCCGCGATCAGGCGTTCAAGCAGCAAAGCGAGGGCCGCGCCGTTGTCCGAGATGTGGCGCCCGGAGTTGTAGCGCAGGTATAGCGGCTGGTAGCCGAGGTGGCTTGCCAGATCTGCGCCGTGGCTCAGTCCCGGCACCAGCGCACCGTCGGTGCCTTTGCGCCAGGTCTGCCATTGCCGGTCGTTCATGCACAGGCCGTGGACCAGCAGCAGGATTTTGCCGTTCGCGGCGCCATTCGCCGGCGCATCCGGATTCAGTTCCTGACCGTCACCGCGATGCAAGGTCATCGGCAATGCCAGCGGATTGCCGTCGGCCAGCAGGCGGTCGCCCATCACACCATTGAGTGCGGCCAGCACCGCCAGGCGCTGCGGCGACTCCGCCGGCGCACGCTCCATCGCGTCTAGCAAGGGCTCGAGCCGGGACAGCGCGGCGTCCAGCCCGACTCCGACAGCTTGCGTGATGCCGGTGACGCAGCGATAGACCAGTGCGGTCAGGCCGCGCGTTTGGTCCGGCTGCTTGCCGCCCGGCACACCCATGGTGCGCCAGACCGACTGGTGCACGCCTTCGCTGATGCGTGTGGTCGCCAGCGTGGCCTGGGTGGCGAGCCGGGTGACGGCGCGCAGGTCGGAGGCGCGGACATGCTTGGCCATCAGAAACCTTCGTGCGGCGCCAGATAACGCCACTGCCCCAGCGGCAGATTGCCCAGCATCACCTTGCCGATCCGCACGCGCTTGAGGCCAACCACTTTGAGGCCAACCAGCTCGCACATGCGCCGGATCTGGCGTTTCTTGCCTTCGGTCAGCACCACGCGCAGCTGCTCCGGGTTCTGCCAGCTGATGCGGGCGGGCTTGAGCGCCTGCCCGTCCAGCGCCAGGCCATGGCGCAACCGCGCCAGCTGCTCGGTTGGGAACACCGCCTGTACGTTCTGGGTGACCGGGTCGTTCTCATGGATTTCGTCCAACTCCGCGTCGCCCGACGCCCCTGACGGCAGGCCGCCATAGGTGACGCGCACCAGGTATTCCTTTTCCATCACCGAGTCTTCGCCGATCAGCTGGCGCGCGACCCGTCCGTCCTGGGTCAGCACCAGCAGGCCGATAGAGTCGATGTCGAGCCGCCCGGCCGGCACCAGGCTTTGCAGCTGCTTGGGGTGGAAGAAGAAACGCGCGTTGTCCTCAGCCCAGCGGTTTTGCGGCTGGATCAGCGTGATCGCCGGCAGGTGACCGTCCTCGGCCTGACCGCTGACGATGCCCATGGGCTTGTTTACCAGGATCGTCACCTGGTTGGCCTGCTGGCCCTGGGCCTGCTTGTTGATCTCGATGCGCGCGTCGGGCGTGACCTGCATGCCCATGCTGGCGACCTCGCCATTGACCTTGACCCAGCCGCGCGCTATCCAGTCGTCGGCTTCGCGGCGCGAGGCCATGCCCAGCTCGGCCATGCGCTTGTTCAGGCGGCTGGTGCCGGCACTGCTGGCAGTGCCCGGCTGGGTGGTGGGGTTGCGCCGGGGTGCTTCGGCAGGTTTCGGGGCACGCCGGAAGCTCGGCTCGGTAGGTGGTTTGTTCATGGTGTCTCGTGGCGGGGAAATACCCGCGATCGCAGGGCGTCGGCGCTCAGTACGCGCAAGCCGCCATATTCGACCCGGATCACGCCCTGCTCCTGCAGGGCACTCAAGGCTTCGTTCACGCGTTGGCGCGACAGACCTACCAAGTAGGCGAGTTCCTGTTGCGTGATGCGCAAGACCTCGCCCACGCCGGGGTACAGCACCGGATTGAACAAGGCGGCCAGGCTGCGTGCGACCCGCGCGTCCGGATTGTTCATGCGGTCGATCTCGCGGGCGGCAATGAACTGGCCCAGCCGTTCATTGATCTGGTTCATGACAAAGCGGTTGAAGCCGATCGAGTGGTCGAGCAACCAGTGAAAGGTGTCGACGGGAAGTCCGGCCACGGTGCTCTTGCGCAGCGCCTGGATGTTGTATTTGTACGGTTCTCGCTTGAGCGCCGTACCTTCGCCGAACCAGCCGCCGGGCGGCACGCCGGTGAAGGTCATGCTGACGCCTTCGATGTTGTCGCTGCTCATCTTGAGCAGGCCGTCTATGACGCCGAACCAGTAGGTGACCTGGCGCCCGATGCGGCAGACATAGTCGCCGGGCGAGGCGTCGCCGACCTTGAGTTCAAACAGCACCTGTTCACGTTGCGCGTCGGTGAGCACGGCCATCCACGGAATGGCGGCGACCTCGGCCGCCGTAGGCTCGCGCCGGCGATGGTGCAGGGACAGTTCGGTGGACATGGTTCGGGTGGGGGCGCGCTGGCGGGATGCGATAAATCATGGAACCGAGGGAAATCCCTAGCCTCCATAACCCTTGAATTGTCGTTCAACCGACAGGATGACGTCAAATTAGATTCTATATTTGTTGAACAAGACAAGCTCCGCCGTGGCGTGATACGCACCGGTGTCCGCTTGTTGATCGACTGACCGCTAGGAGACAGCTTTGCAGACCACGTTTCCCCGACTGCTGCTCAAACATGCGCTCGAGAGGCCCAGGGCCACCGCCATGCGCGAGAAGGAATTCGGCATCTGGCAGGCGCTGCATTGGGCTGACCTGGGGCAGCTTGTCGAACACATCGCCTGCGGACTGCACCAGGCCGGCCTGCGCCGCGACGACCACATGGTGGTGGTCGGCTCCAACCGGCCACGGCTCTATGCCACGATGCTGGCAATACAGGCGATAGGCGCCGTGCCGATCCCGCTGTATCAAGACGCTGCCGCCGCCGAATGCGTGTTTCCGATCAACAACGCCGACGTGAAATTCGCGTTTGCGGAAGACCAGGAGCAGGTCGACAAGATGCTCGAGGCACGCGAGCAATGCCCGCTACTGGCGCATATCTATTTCGACGACCCGCGGGGCTTGCGCGACTATGACGAGGCTGGGCTGGCATCGATCGACGAACTGATCGCGGCAGGCACGGCGTTTGCGGCGCAACACCCGGATTTTTTCCGCCAACAGGTCGAGCAAGCCAAGCCGGACGACGTCGCCGCGATGTTCTTCACCTCGGGCACGACCGGTAATCCCAAGGGCGTGGTGCATACCCACAACAGCCTGCTCGACCGTGCCCGCGCTGGCGCTGACTTCGACAAGCTGACGGAACACGAAGAAGTGCTGGCCTACCTGCCACCGGCCTGGATCGGGCAGAACATCTTCAGTTATGCGCAGTGGCTGGCCTGCGGCTATGTGGTCAATTGCCCCGAGTCTTCGGCCACCGTCACGATCGACCTCAAGGAGGTCGGCCCGACTTATTACTTTGCGCCGCCCCGCGTGTTCGAGGGTCTGCTCACCAGCGTGATGATCCGCATGGAAGATGCCGGCGCACTCAAGCGCAAGTTGTTCCATGCCTTCATGGCGCTGGCCCGACGCGTCGGGCCGGACCGCATGGACGGCAAGTCGCTGGGCCTGATGGATCGCCTGATGTACAGCCTGGGCGACTGGATGATCTACGGCCCGCTGCGCAACAACCTGGGCCTGAGCCGCGTGCGGGTGGCCTATACCGCCGGGGAGGCCATCGGTCCGGATCTGTTTCAGTTCTACCGTTCCATTGGCATTAACCTCAAGCAACTGTATGGCTCGACCGAGACCGCGGTGTTTGTCTGCCTGCAGCCGGACAACGCGGCACGTGCCGACACGGTCGGACTGCCGATCTCCGGCGTCGAGATCAAGGTGGCCGACAACGGCGAGATCCTGGTCAAGTCGCCCGGTCTGCTCAAGGAGTACTTCAAGAACCCCGAGGCCACCGCCGAGGTGCTCACAAAGGACGGCTGGTACCACACCAGCGACGCCGGCTTTATCGATGCGCACGGCCACCTCAAGATCATTGATCGGGTCAAGGACGTCGGACGCATCAAGGGCGGAGCCAACGACGGCGCGATGTTCGCGCCCAAGTACGTCGAGAACAAGCTCAAGTTCTTCCCGTACATCAAGGAAGTGGTTGCGTATGGTGATGGACGCGAAAAGGTCTGCGTCATGATCAATATCGACATGGACGCGGTCGGCAACTGGGCCGAGCGGCGCAACCTGGCGTATGCCGGCTACACCGACCTGGCACAAAAGCCCGAGGTTTATGTCCTGATCAAGGACTGCATCGAGAAGGTCAATGCCGATCTGGCCGCGGACGAACTGCTGGCCGGCAGCCAGATCAGCCGCTTCCTGGTACTGCACAAGGAACTCGACGCCGACGACGGCGAGCTCACGCGGACCAACAAGGTGCGCCGCGGCTTCATCGCCGACAAATACCTGCCGCTGGTCGACGGGCTCTACGCAGGCAAGACCGAACAGTTCATCGAGACCGTCGTCAAGTTCGAGGACGGCCGCACCGGCAGCGTCAGTGCGACCCTGACGATCGAAGACACCAAAACCTTCGCACCTGTGAAAGCCGCAGCATGACCCAGGCCACGATCGATACCGGCATGTTGCCCGCAGCGGCCGACCCGGCGCCGCCGGCGGATGGCAAGAGCATTGGCGAGGTGATCCTCGATGTGCAGAACATCAGTCTGCGCTTCGGTGGTGTCAACGCATTGACCGACATCTCGTTCAACGTGCGCGAACACGAGGTGCGCGCCATCATCGGCCCCAACGGTGCGGGCAAGAGCTCGATGCTCAATTGCATCAACGGGGTCTATCAGCCGCAGGACGGCACGATCAGTTTCCGAGGCAAGACCTTCAAGCACATGAACAGCCGCCAGGTGGCGGAGATGGGCATTGCCCGCACGTTCCAGAACCTGGCGCTGTTCAAGGGCATGAGCGTGATCGACAACATCATGACCGGGCGCAACCTGCACATCAAGAGCAACCTGTTCCTGCAGGCACTGCGCATCGGTCCGGCGCAGCGCGAAGAGGAGGCCAATCGGGCCTTTGTCGAGAACATCGTTGACTTCCTGGAGATCCAGGCCTATCGCAAGACGCCGGTGGGCCAGTTGCCATACGGCCTGCAAAAGCGCGTCGACCTGGGCCGGGCCCTGGCGATGGAGCCGCAGGTGCTGCTGCTCGACGAACCGATGGCCGGCATGAACCTGGAAGAGAAGCAGGACATGTGTCGCTTCATCCTGGACGTGAACAGCGAGTTTGGCACCACCATCGTGCTGATCGAACACGACATGAGTGTGGTGATGGACATCTCCGATCGCGTCGTCGTGCTCGACTACGGCAAGAAGATCGGTGATGGCACACCCCAGGAAGTGCGCAACAACGAAGAAGTCATCAGTGCCTATCTGGGCACGAGCCACTGAGCCCGGAGACCGACACCATGGCATTTTTCATTGAAACCTTCATCGGCGGCCTGATGGCCGGCATGTTGTATTCGCTGGTGGCGCTGGGCTTTGTGCTGATCTACAAGGCCTCGGGCGTGTTCAACTTCGCGCAGGGGGCGATGGTGCTTTTTGCCGCGCTGGCGATGGCGCGATTCTCCGAATGGGTGCCGGGCTGGCTCGGTATCGAGAACAAGATCCTGGGCAACGTGATCGCGTTTGCGCTGGCTGCAGCGGTGATGTTCGCGCTGGCGTGGCTGATCGAGCGGCTGGTGCTGCGCCACCTGGTCAACCAGGAAGGCGTAACCTTGTTGATGGCCACGCTGGGCATCACCTACTTCCTCGACGGCCTGGGGCAGACCATCTTCGGCAGCAACATCTACCAGATCGACGTGGGCATGCCCAAGGACCCGGTGTTCCTGTTCCAGGACGTGTTCCAGGGCGGCATCCTGATCAGCCTGGAGGACGTGTACGCCGCCTGTGTTGCCGCGCTGCTGGTGGCGGCCCTGTCGCTGTTCTTCCAGAAGACCAGCACCGGACGCGCCTTGCGTGCAGTGGCGGACGACCATCAGGCGGCGCAGTCGATCGGCATCGGGCTGAGCCGCATCTGGGTCATCGTCTGGTTCGTCGCCGGCATCACAGCGCTGGTGGCCGGCGTGATCTGGGGCTCCAAGCTGGGCGTGCAGTTCTCGCTGACGACGGTCGCGCTGCGCGCCTTGCCGGTGATTATTCTGGGCGGGCTGACATCGGTTCCCGGCGCCATCATCGGCGGCCTGATCATCGGCGTTGGCGAGAAGCTCTCGGAGGTGTATCTCGGCCCGTTCGTGGGCGGTGGCATCGAGATCTGGTTTGCCTACATGCTGGCGCTGGTGTTCCTGCTGTTCCGTCCGCAAGGGCTGTTCGGCGAGAAGATCATTGATCGCGTCTGACGCCCCCTTGATGCCACAAGACAACGAGAGCCCCATTTATGTTCTATAGAGAAAACGGCCAGTTCAAGACCAGCTACCGGTCGGACCAGCAGATCTTCCCGATTGCGCAGGACCGCTGGGCCGTGCTGGCAATAATCGCCTTTGCCTTCATCGGCGTGCCGATGCTGGTGGACGAGTACATGTTTCGCGCCATCCTGATCCCGTTCCTGATCCTGTCGCTGGCGGCCATCGGGGTGAACATCCTGGTCGGGTATTGCGGCCAGATCTCTCTCGGCTCTGGGGCGTTCATGGCGGTTGGCGCTTACGCCGCGTACAACACGCAGATTCGCATCGAGGGCATGCCGCTGATCATCTCGCTGCTCTCGGGCGGCTTCTTTGCCACGCTGGTGGGCATCTTCTTCGGCATTCCCAGCCTGCGTGTCAAAGGTTTGTACCTGGCGGTGGCCACGCTGGCGGCGCAGTTTTTCTGCGACTGGGCCTTTCTGCGCATCGGCTGGTTCACCAACAACACGCCGTCCGGTTCGGTCTCGGTATCCAACCTGCAGGTGCTGGGCTGGCGCATCGACTCGCCGGTCGACAAGTATCTGTTCTGCCTGGGTTTTCTGGTGGTCTTTGCCTTGCTGGCCAAGAACCTGGTGCGTTCGGCCATCGGCCGCGAGTGGATGGCAATCCGCGACATGGACGTCGCCGCGGCGGTGATCGGCATCCGCCCGATGTACGCCAAGCTCAGCGCCTTCGCCGTGAGTTCCTTCATCATCGGTGTTGCCGGCGGTCTGTGGGGCTTTGTGCACCTGGGCTCGTGGGAGCCGGCGGCTTTCTCGATCGACCGTTCGTTCCAGTTGCTGTTCATGGTCATCATTGGCGGCCTGGGCTCCATCATGGGCAGTCTCTTCGGTGCTGCGTTCATTGTGGTACTGCCGATTTTTCTGAACCAGTTCCTACCCGCAGTCGGCGCACTGGTCGGCGTTGATATATCCACCGCCGCGGTGTCGCACACCGAGTTCATGATTTTTGGCGGGTTGATCGTCTGGTTCCTGATCGTGGAGCCCCATGGGCTGGCGCGCTTGTGGAGTATCGGCAAACAGAAGATGCGGCTCTGGCCTTTCCCGCACTGACGTTCAGCCCTACATGGTAAGGGGCGGCGCCTCGCGCTCCACGATGCCGGACAGGACGGAACAAGAAGGCCTGCGAATTTTTTTGAGTGTGTTTGATTTTTAAAAGGAGACAAATCATGAAGCTACGAAACCTGGTTCTCTCGGTGACGGTGGCATGCGCCGGCATATCCGCGGCGCTGGTGACGCCTATGGCATCGGCTCAGACGAATGAGCAGTACTTTCCGTCGCTGGTGTACCGAACCGGCGCTTACGCCCCCAACGGCGTGCCATTTGCCAATGGTTATGCCGACTACCTGAAGCTGACCAATGCGCGCGGCGGCATCAACGGCGTCAAGGTGTCGTTCGAGGAGTGCGAGACCGGCTACGCTACCGACCGTGGCGTGGAGTGTTATGAGCGACTCAAGGGCAAAAATGGCGGCGCCACGGTGTTCCAGCCACTGTCCACCGGCATCACGTTCGCACTGACGGAGAAAGCACCGATCGACAAGATTCCGCTGATCACCGCCGGTTATGGCCGCAGCGAGTCGGCTGACGGCGGCGTGTTCAAGTGGAACTTCCCGATCGCCGGCACCTACTGGGTGGCCGCAGACATCCTGATCCAGCATCTGGGCAAGAAAGAAGGCGGGCTGGCCAAACTCAAGGGCAAGAAAATCACCCTGATCTACCACGACAGCCCGTATGGCAAGGAGCCGATCCCGCTGTTGCAGGAACGCGCTGCGCAGCTTGGTTTTGAGCTCAGCCTGTTGCCGGTGACCCATCCGGGCGTCGAGCAGAAGGCCACTTGGCTGCAGGTGCGCCAGGCCCGTCCGGACTATGTGTTGTTGTGGGGCTGGGGTGTCATGAACTCGACCGCACTCAAGGAAGCACAGGCCACCGGTTATCCGCGCGACAAGATGTATGGCGTGTGGTGGGCCGGCGCCGAGCCGGACGTGCAGGATGTTGCCGCGGGTGCCAAGGGCTACAGCGCGATCACCATGCAGCACGGTACTGAGACCAATTCGGACGTGGCCCAGGAGATCCTGAAGAAGCTGCATGCCAAGGGCCAGGGCACCGGTCCGAAAGAGGAAGTCGGGCAAGTGCTGTACATGCGTGGCCTGATGAGCGCGATGTTCGGGGTCGAAGGTGTGCGTGCCGCGCAGGAGCGTTTCGGCAAGGGCAAGGTCATGAAGGGTGAGCAGGCCCGCTGGGGTTACGAGAACCTGAATCTGACGCAGGCCAAGCTCGACGCGTTGGGCTTCAAAGGTGTGATGCGCCCGATTTCCACCAGCTGCCAGGATCACATGGGTGCTGCCTGGGGCCGTATCCATACCTGGGACGGCAGCAAGTGGGTGTTCACCAGCGACTGGTACCAGGCTGACGACCAGATCATCAAGCCGATGGTCAAGGCCGCTGCCGACAAGTATGCCTCGGACAAGAAGCTGACCCGCCGCACCGGCGCCGATTGCCAGTCCTGATGCTGACCCGGACCATGCGCACCGATGTGCGCGTGGTCTGCTGGTGGCCCCGCGCGGGCCATCAACGCAAGGGTCGGCGCCGCCGGCCCTTGCGTTGGTTCCCAACCTCCTAACCGGATCTGCACATGAGTACCACGGACATCGTTCTCAACGTCAACGGCATCGAAGTGATCTACAACCATGTGATCCTGGTGCTCAAAGGCGTTTCACTGCAGGTGCCCAACGGCAAGATCGTCGCCATTCTGGGCGGCAACGGCGCGGGCAAGACGACCACGCTGCGCGCCGTCTCCAACCTGCTGCGCGGTGAGCGCGGCGAGGTCACCAAGGGTTCGATCGAACTGCGCGGCGAGCGCATCGAGAACCTGTCGCCATCGGACCTGGTGAACCGGGGCGTGGTGCAGGTGATGGAGGGCCGCCATTGTTTTGCCCACCTGACGATCGAGGAAAACCTGATGACGGGTTCCTACACACGCAAGGACAAGGCCGAGATTGCGCGCAACCTGGACAAGGTCTACACCTATTTCCCGCGACTCAAGACAAGGCGCACGGCGCAGGCGGCTTACACCTCGGGCGGCGAGCAGCAGATGTGCGCCATTGGCCGTGCCTTGATGGCCAATCCGAGTGTGGTGCTGCTCGACGAGCCGTCAATGGGGCTGGCGCCGCAGCTGGTCGAAGAGGTGTTCAACATCGTGCGCGACCTCAATACCAACGAGAAGGTGACCTTTCTGCTGGCCGAGCAGAACACCAATATGGCGCTGAAATACGCCGACTACGGCTACATCATGGAAAGTGGCCGCGTCGTCATGGACGGGGTGGCCACGGACTTGCGCGACAACGAGGACGTCAAGGAGTTCTACCTGGGCATGGGCGGGGGTGAGCGCAAGTCGTTCAAGGACGTCAAGAGCTACAAGCGCCGCAAGCGCTGGCTGGCGTGAATGGCGCCCGTTGCATCCGACTCTCTCAAACTTTTTCCTGATCCCATGACCGCAAGCTACGACGACCTGGAAACCCGTGACCCCGCCGCGCGCGAGGCTGCCTTGCTGGCTGCCTTGCCGGCCCATATTGCCCATGCGCAGACGCATAGCCCGGCGTTTGCCGAGATATTCAAGGGTGTGGACGCGCAGGCGGTCACCAGCCGCGTCGCGCTCGCCGCCTTGCCGGTGACGCGCAAGCATGAATTGTTCGAACGCCAGCAGGCACAACGCGCGCTGGGGGCGTTCGGCGGGTTTGCCACCGCGGGCTTCGGCGCGACCATGCCGCGCGTGTTTGCCAGTCCGGGGCCGATCTATGAGCCCGAAGGTACGGCGCGCAACTACTGGCGCGTGGCGCGTGCCATGTTCGCCGCCGGGTTTCGACCTGGCGAGTTGATTCACAACAGTTTCAGCTACCACTTCGTGCCGGCCGGCTCGATGATGGAAACCGGTGCCCATGCACTGGGTTGCACGGTGTTTCCGGCCGGCACCGGCCAGACCGAACAGCAGGTCCAGGCCATGGCCGAACTGCGGCCAGCCGGTTATTGCGGCACTCCCAGTTTCCTCAAGATCATTGTCGAGAAGGCTGCGTCCATGGGCGTGGCCTTGCCCAGCGTGACCAAGGCGCTGTTTGGCGGAGAGGCGTTCCCGCCCAGTCTGCGCGACTGGTTTACGGCGCGCGGCATTGCGGGCTACCAGTGTTTTGCCACCGCCGACCTGGGGTTGATCGCCTACGAGACCTCGGCACGCGAAGGCCTGGTCGTCGACGAGTCGGTGCTGGTCGAAATCGTGCGGCCGGGCACCGGTGATCCGGTGGCCGACGGTGAAGTGGGCGAACTGGTGGTGACCAGCCTGAGCCCGGTGTATCCGCTGATACGTTTTGGTACCGGCGACCTGAGTGCGGTACTGCCGGGCCCATGTCCGACCGGGCGCACCAACCAACGCATCAAGGGTTGGCTGGGCCGGGCCGACCAGACCACCAAGGTGCGCGGCATGTTCGTCCACCCGGGGCAGGTTCATGCCATCACCCGGCGATTCCCCGAAGTGGTCAAGGCGCGATTGGTGGTCAGTGGCGAGATGGCCAATGACGCCATGACCTTGCGCGTGGAGACGCAATGCAGCGGACCGGACAGCCTGATCGAAAAAATCGGCATGGCCATCCGCGAAGTGACCAAGTTGCGCGGCGATGTCGAACTGGTGTTGCCCGGCAGTCTGCCCAACGACGGCAAGGTGATCGAGGACGCGCGAAGCTACAAATGAGGTGCCCGATGGCAACCAAAACTGACCCTGCGACTAAGAGGGAATCGGTAGTTTCCTCGATTGCGGATTTCTCCAGTCTCACTTGATAAAAAATGCCGTAGCATATATAGTAAATATATACAACAGGAGGCGATCATGAGTGAAAGTTTGTTACTCAAATTTAAAAGCAGAGACACGACTGCGGGGGTCACGCGAAGGACTCTCAAGGTTGTCGCTGAGAGCTTGGGCTTGAGTGAGACCATGGTGGTGCACCACGCTTTGGCGGCGTTGGCCAAGGATGTCTTGCCGTCGTACGAAATGGACGATGGACCCTTGAGCAAGAAAGATATTGCCTGGGTTCAATCTGCAGCAAACGAAAAATTGCCTAAAGGCGAACTCGTTAGCTTCAAATCGCTGGTGTGAGGCCGCACTGTGTGGCCAGCACCCGAACCAGGGGATATCGTTTGGTGTCGTTTTCCTGAAAAACCAAAGAACCAACCTGGTCCGAAAGTTCGCCCGGCGCTAGTCATAGCGGTCGGTCAAAGGATAGACGGTTGCTTTGTGATTGCCGCCTATGGAACGTCCCAAAAACTGAAGCGAATTTACCCAGGTGAATTTGCCATCAAAAAAAATGGGAGTTTGGAGTCCTACCGGGCGGCGGGCTTGTCGTATGACACCAAATTTGATTTGAACAACTTTGTCGTCCTGCCTTGGGGAATGGATTTTTTTGAAACGGCTCTTGGGCCTCGAATCAAGAAATCTCCCAGGCTTGGCGCCCTTCAGGGTATTGCGATAGTGAGCTTCTACGCGGCTGCAGCCCATGCCCAATTGGGGCAAAGGGTATCAATCGCTAAAGAGGACAACAATCTGTCATGAAAATAGGCCCGATTTCACGCAAGTGATCGGGCCACAGGCCTTTTTGCATGTGCTTCACGCTAGACTGACACTTTCTTTCCAAACCACTATTCCCATCCTCCTATGAAACGACTTCTCGCCATTGCCTTGGCCGCGGCCTCCCTGGCAGCCAGCGCGCAGACCTTTCCCGGTTCCAAACCGATCTCCATCGTCGTGCCGTTCGCGGCTGGCGGCCCGACCGATCTGGTTGCCCGCCAATTGGGCGAAGCCATGCGCAAGGCCATGGGGGGGAACGCCAACTTCGTCGTTGAAAACGCGGCCGGAGCCGGCGGAACGATCGGAGCAACCAAGGTGGCGCGGGCCACACCTGACGGCCATACGCTGTTGTTGTTCCATATCGGCATGGCCTCCACGCCGACGCTGTACAAGAAAATCGCTTACAAGCCGCTGGAGGACTTTGAGTACCTGGGCATGGTCAACGAAGTGCCGATGACGCTGATCGGCAAGCCGCAACTGCCGGCCAATACCTACCGTGACTTCGAGAACTACATCCGGGCCAACGCCGGCAAGCTGAACATCGCCCATGCCGGTCTGGGTTCCGCCTCGCACCTGTGCAGCCTGATGTGGCAGTCGGCGGTCAAGGCCAAGGAGGCGATGACGACGATTCCGTTCGGCGGCACCGGCCCGGCCATGAACGCCTTGCTGGGCGGACAGGTCGATCTGATGTGCGACCAGACCACCAATACGACCGCACAGATCGAGGGCGGAAGAGTCAAGGCGTTCGCCGTCACGACGGCCAAGCCGCTGAGCAGCCACAAGATCCTGAAGGATTACCCAACCCTGCAGGAAATGGGTCTCAAGGGCTTCGATCTGACGGTCTGGCACGGTTTGTATGCCCCCAAGGGGACCCCGCCGGCGGTGACCAAGCAGCTCAACGACGCGCTCAAACTGGCGCTGAAGGATCCTGACTTCATCAAGAAGCAGGAAGCCCTGGGTGCGTTGATCGTCACCGACGGCCGGCTTGAGCCCGCTGCGCACAAGGCCTTCGTGGCAGCCGAGATCGCCAAACTCAAGCCGGTCATCGAGGCGGCCGGGCAGTTTGCCGACTGACGACTTGGCCGCTCCACCCCTTCGGGTGGTGGACTCGATCACCGAACTGCAGCCGGCGGATGCCGGCTGCATTGCCGTCAGCGGCTCTCATGGCGGGGTCAGTTCCGCACGCTATGCGATCGCGGCACGACCTCTACTGAGCGTATTCAACGATGCCGGCGTCGGTCTGGAGCAGGCCGGGCTGGTGGCGCTCGATCAGTTGCAGCAGCAAGGCTTGGCGGCCTGCACCGTTTCACACATGACGGCGCGTATCGGCGATGCAGGGAGCACGCTGTCCACTGGAGTCGTGAGCCATTGCAATGCCTACGCGGCAGACCAGGGTGTGGCGGCGGGGCAGAGCTGCAGGCAGGCGCTGGAGCGGTTTTTACATCCGCATTGAGGGGTATGGCGGGGCGGGGCGGAGGTCTGTTGCGCAAGGCGGACAGCCGGACATCCGGACAGCCTCTGAAGTGTTGGTGCCAGAGCAAAAATTGCTGCGCAATTTATTGGTCTGGCACACAAGGTTTCAAAATTTTGGGGACAGAGCTCGCTCACTTCACCGGAGCCGGCGTATGCCGGCTACGCAAGTAGCTCGGTCTGTCCCGCAAGGTCAGACAGCCGGACTTCCGACAAAGTGTTGGGGACAGAGCTCGCTCACTTTGTGTAGCTCGGTCTGTCCCGCAAGGTCAGACAGCCGGACTTCCGACAAAGTGTTGGGGACAGAGCTCGCTCACTTCGTGTAGCTCGGTCTGTCCCGCAAGGTCTCAGAATGTTGGGGACAGAGCTCGCTCACTTTGTGTAGCTCGGTCTGTCCCGCAAGGTATCAGGTTCCCCAAACAATCTCCTTATCTGCCTGATGGCAGCGCTTGAGCATGTCGATGAAGGGTGCTGCGCGCTGGCGCAGTGTGACCCGGTCGGCGGCTGGCACATCCTTGTCTGCGTCGGCACCGGCCGCACCGTCGGTGGTCGACGGGGATTTTGCCTGGGCGACGGCCTTTTCCAGCGCTTCGATCGCGGCCGGCATCTGCTCGGGCAGGATGATGCCCTTGGGGCCGGAGTCCTTGCCGATGATCTGCAGGATGCGCTCGCCATTGCCCTGCAACAGGATCAGGTCGCCCGCGGCCTTGGATTTGAATTTGTACAACATATCGGTGACCGTTGACGGCCAGGTTCGGTGGGCAGCCCGCAAGCGTCGCGGGCCAGGGTCTCACACGTACATGTAGGCACGCGTGAACGGATAGGGCGATTGTGCGCCGGGTGGCTCGTCGAAGGTGTTGTCTTCGGCAGGGCGTGACGCCAGCATCTGGTGCAGGGACAACCAGCCACGTTCGAAACTCATGGCGCTGCCGGCCAGGTAAAGGCGATAGGCGCGCAACACGCGCTCGGCCTGGGCCTGCGTGCTGCCATTCGCGCGCAGTGCCAGCAGTGCGGCGCCCAGTTGCGCCTCTAGCCGATCCGACCAGGCCCATAGGGTCCGGCCGTAGTGGGGCCGCAGGTTTTCGGTGTCGAGCGTCTCCAGTCCGGCCGCGGCGCTTTCGTGCAGCAGTTGGCTGACATGCAGCAACTCGCCGCCTGGAAAGACGTATTTCTCGATGAAGTTGCCAATGCCCGCGCCCAACTGCCCGGCCTGCGGACTGGCAGCGGTGATGCCGTGGTTGAGTACCAGGCCACCAGGCACCAGCAAGTCGCGGATCTTGCGGAAATAGGCGCCCAGATTGGCCTGGCCGACATGTTCGATCATGCCCACGGACGACACCTTGTCGTACGCTGGCAACACCGGCAGGTCGCGGTAGTCGCACAGCAGCACCCGCACCCGCGACTCCAGGCCCTTGGCGGCGATCAGTCGCGAAACATGGGCATGCTGGTTCTTCGACAAGGTGATGCCGGTGGCGTCCACGCCGTAGTGTTCGGCCGCCCACATCAGCAGCGCACCCCAGCCCGCACCGATGTCCAGGAACCGCTCACCCGGACGCAGCATCAGCTTGCGGCAGATATGGTCGAGTTTGGCCTCCTGGGCCTGGGTCAGGGTCATCGCGGGGCTGGTGAAATAGGCGCAGGAATAGACGCGTTTGGGATCCAGCCACAAGGCGTAGAAGTCATCGCTGACGTCGTAGTGGAACTGCACTTGTGCCGCGTCGCGCGCGATGGAGTGGAATGCGGCCGAGCGCGTGCGCCGCCAGATGCGCTGCCACAGGCTGCTGCGCCCGGGCACCGGCGATGCGGGCAGCAGGCGGGCTGCGATCTCCATCACATCGCGCATCGCGCCGTCGATGCGGATGCGGTCTTCGACGAAACCCTCCGCGATCTTGCCGATCTCGCCGGTGGCCAGCAAGGCCACGGCCGGCCAGCGCGAGAACTCCAGCGTGACGTCGGCGGGGCGCTGACCCAGCACCTGACCACCGGGCAGACGCAAGCTCAGGGGGATGTTCAGCCGCGCGAGCCGCAACTCGGCGCGTCGGATCAGCTGTTCCATGACGGCAAATTTTCCCCTTGTTGGGCGATTCGTCAACTGTCGGGCCGGGCGCGCTCTTTCCGGGTCGACCTGCAGCGTGTCTGTCAACGTGTCAGTGTGTCTTGACAGTATTTGGTTTAGGCGTAAACTATTTTCCCATGAATATCTTGTGCATTGGTGGTGGTCCGGCAGGCCTGTATTTCAGTCTGCTGATGAAACAGCAGGATCCATCGCGTCGCGTCGTGGTGGTGGAGCGCAACAAGCCGTTCGATACGTTCGGCTGGGGTGTGGTGTTGTCGGACCAGACGCTGGACAACCTGCGCCAGGCCGATCCGACCACTGGTCGCTTGATCGGCGACGCGCTGAACCACTGGGACGACATCGAGGTGTTCTACAAGGGCCGCAGTGTGCGCTCTGGTGGTCACGGGTTTTGCGGCATCGGGCGCAAGCACTTGCTCAATATCCTGCAAGAGCGTTGTCTGCAGGTGGGTGTCGAACTGGTTTTCGAAAAGGATGTGGCCGACGACCAGGCGCTGGCCATCGAGTACCAGGCCGACCTGGTGATCGCCTGTGACGGACTTAACAGCCGCATCCGCACCCGATATGCCGATGTGTTCCAGCCGGACATCGACACCCGCATTTGCCGTTTTGTCTGGCTTGGCACGCACAAGACTTTCGATGCATTTACCTTTGCGTTCGAGCAGACCGAGCATGGCTGGTTTCAGGCCCACGCCTACAAGTTCGACGACAAGACCTCGACCTTCATCGTCGAGACGCCGCAAGAGGTCTGGCAGGCGCACGGGCTGCAGGACATGGAGCCGGACCAGGCCGTGGCCTTTTGCGAGCGCCTGTTCGCCCGCTACCTGGACGGTCATGCGCTGCTTAACAATGCCACCCATCTGCGCGGCTCGGCCAACTGGATCCGCTTTCCGCGCGTGATGTGCAAGACCTGGGTGCACCATGTGCAACTGCCACAGGGCAGGGTGCCGGTCGTATTGATGGGCGATGCGGCGCACACCGCGCACTTCTCGATTGGCAGCGGCACCAAACTCGCGCTCGAGGATGCGATCGACCTGGCCCGCATGTTTGCCCAGGCCGGTGAGAGCCCCGACATGGACGCGGTGTTGCAACAGTACCAGGACCTGCGCAGTGTGGAGGTGCTCAAGATCCAGAATGCCGCGCGCAACTCGACCGAATGGTTCGAGAACGTGGACCGCTACACGGCCATGCCGATCGAGCAGTTTGCCTATTCGCTGCTGACGCGTTCGCAGCGCATCAGCCACGAGAACCTGCGCCTGCGCGATGCGCGCTGGGTAGGCGGATTCGAATCCTGGATGGCGCAGCATCTGCCGCGTCCGGACGGCAGCGACGCGCCGGACGCCGCGGCACTGCCACCTGGCGACGCGGCAGACCTGCCGCCGATGCTGCTGCCTTTGCAGGTGCGTGGCGCCCGACTGAAAAATCGCATTGTGGTCTCGCCGATGGCCACCTATAGCGCGGTCGACGGCGAGGTGCAGGATTTTCATCTGGTCCACCTGGGTGCGCGTGCGTTAGGCGGTGCCGCGCTGGTGATGGTCGAGATGACCAGTCCGACGCCCGAGGGGCGCATCACCCCGGGATGCACCGGCCTGTGGAACGATGCGCAGGCGGCGGGCTTGCGCCGCATCGTCGAGTTCACGCATGGCCAGAGCACTGCGCTGATTGGCCTGCAGTTGGGCCATAGCGGCCCCAAGGGCTCGACCCAGGTCGGCTGGGAGCAGACCGATGAGCCGCTGCCGCCAGGCAGCGCGCATGCCAATTGGCCGCTGCTCGCTGCCAGCCCGGTTGCCTATGGTGCGCAAAACCAGACGCCGGTGGCCATGACCCGCGCCGACATGGACCAGTTGCGCGATGCCTTCGTGGCGGCCACACAGCGTGCACAGGCGGCCGGGTTCGACTGGCTGGAGCTCCATTGCGCGCACGGTTATCTGCTGGCCAGCTTCCTCAGCCCGCTTACCAATCAGCGTGAAGACGCCTTTGGCGGAGCCGGCAGTGCGGGCCTGCAGAATCGGTGCCGCTATCCGTTGGAGGTGTTCACCGCGATGCGTGCGGCCTGGCCCCAAGACAAGCCCATGAGCGTGCGCATCTCGGCCCACGACTGGGCGCCCGGCGGCAACACGGCCGACGACGCGGTTCAGATCGCACGGCTGTTCAAGCAGGCCGGTTGCGATGTGATCGACGTATCGTCGGGCCAGACCACACGCGACGCGAAGCCGGTGTATGGGCGTATGTACCAGACGCCATTTGCCGATCGCATCCGCAACGAGGTCGGCATTCGCACCATGGCGGTGGGCGCGATCACCCAGGCCGATCAGGTCAACAGCATCATCGCGTCCGGTCGTGCCGATTTGTGTGCGCTCGCCCGGCCCCATCTGGCCGATTCCGCCTGGACGCTGCACGAGACCGCCGCGTTGCAGTCGCGCCAGGTCGAATGGCCGCGCCAGTATCTTGCCGGCCGTGACCAGATGTACCGCGAAGTCGGTAAGTTGCAGCAGGCCGCCGGTGGCGACAGCGCGCTGGCCGCTGCCGACGCCGCCGCCAAGGCGCAGGGGTTCTGAGCATGGACAAGGAAGCGCGGCTGGCCGGCACCGCCGCCGCCGAACATCCGCAGGCCCTGCGCCTGTGGCTGCGTCTGCTGACCTGCACCCAGCTCGTCGAGACGCGGATCCGCGGCGAGCTGCGCGACGGTTTCTCAATGACGCTGCCACGCTTTGACCTGATGGCCCAGCTCGAACGCGCGCCCGACGGATTGAAGATGAACGAGTTGTCGCGCCGCATGATGGTCACCGGTGGCAATGTCACCGGCATCACCGACCAGTTGGTGCAGGAGAATCTGGTCGAGCGGGTGCAGGTGCCCGGCGACCGGCGTGCCTATTGCGTGCGCCTCACGCCCAAGGGCCGCACCGAATTCGCCGAGATGGCCCATGCACACGAAGCCTGGGTGGTCGACGCCTTCCAGGCGCTCAGTGAACGCGAACAAGAAACTTTGCACCGGCTGCTGGGCAAGGTCAAGCAGCACAGCCAAACCCGCAACAAGGACACGTCATGAAACATTACATCGGTGCCGACAACCCCATGCGCAGCCGCTTCGAGGCCACGGCGCCCTATCAGGCGCGACACTTCGACTGGTCGTTCCACGAGGGCGTGGGCACCATCTCGCTTAGCCGACCCGAGCGCAAGAACCCGCTCACCTTCGACTCATATGCCGAGCTCGGCGCGTTGTTCGACAGCCTGCGCCGCAGCGTCGATGTCAAGGCGGTGGTGGTCACCGGCTCCGGCGGCAACTTCTGCTCGGGCGGCGATGTGCACGAGATCATCGGCCCGCTCACCAAGATGGCTATGCCCGAGCTGCTGGAGTTCACCCGCATGACTGGCGACCTGGTCAAGACCATGCGCAACTGTCCGCAACCGGTGATCGGCGCGATCGATGGCATCTGCGCCGGTGCCGGCGCCATGATGGCGCTGGCCTGCGACCTGCGCTATGGCACGGCGGCAACGCGCACCGCCTTTCTGTTCTCGCGGGTGGGACTGGCCGGCGCCGACATGGGCGCCTGTGCCTTGTTGCCCCGGGTGATCGGCCAGGGTCGGGCCAGCGAGTTGCTGTTCAGCGGCCGCGCCATGACGGCGCAGGAAGGCCTGTCGTGGGGCTTCTTCAATGCGCTGGTGGAGCCGGCCGGACTGCTGGCGCACGCGCAGGCGTTTGCCGCCGAGCTGGCCGCCGGTCCGACGTTTGCGCACAGCATGACCAAGACCATGCTGCAGCAGGAATGGGCGATGACGATCGAGCAGGCGGTCGAGGCCGAGGCGCAGGCGCAGGCGATCTGCATGCAGACACAGGATTTTTCCCGTGCCTACGAGGCATTCGCCGCCAAGGCCAAACCCGTGTTTGCGGGGAACTGAGCCATGTCGGCACCCACCGCGCAATACGCGCTGCCCTTCTTCGATTCCTCGCACCAGGTGCTGGCCGAGCGGCTCGCCGCCTGGGCGCCGACACAACAGGTCGACGAGTCCGACGACCGCGCGGCCTGCCGGACGTGGGTGCGCCTGCTCGGCGATGCTGGCTGGTTGCGCTATTGCGTGCCGCAGGCCTTTGGCGGCGCGCTGGAGCGACTAGATTCGCGCGCGCTGGTGATCCTGCGCGAGACGCTGGCCTTTCACTCGCCATTGGCCGATTTCTCGTTCGCGATGCAGGGGCTGGGCAGCGGTGCCATCACGCTGGCCGGTACGGCACAGCAGCAGGCGCACTATCTGCCAGCCGTGGCGCGGGGCGACAAGATTGCCGCCTTTGCGCTCAGTGAACCCGATGCCGGATCGGATGTGGGCGGCATGACGACGCGCGCGCGCGATGACGGCGCTGACGTCGTACTCGACGGTGTCAAGACCTGGATCAGCAACGGCGGCATCGCCGACTATTACTGTGTGTTCGCCAAGACCGACATGGCCAAGGGCACGCGCGGTATCACCGCCTACATCGTCGATGCCGACCGGCCAGGGCTGGACGACTCCGAGCAGTTGCATGTGATGGCGCCCCATCCGCTGGCCACCCTGCGTTTTGATGGCTGCCGCATTCCGGCCAGCGCGCAACTCGGTGAGCGCGACGCCGGCTTCAAGCTTGCGATGCAGACGCTGGACATCTTCCGCGCCTCGGTGGCCGCAGCAGCGCTGGGCATGGCGCGGCGCGCCTTGTATGAGGCGGTGCAGCATGCGCACAGCCGCGCCATGTTCGGCCAGCATCTGGGTGACTTCCAGCTCACCCAGGCCCGGCTGGGCGACATGGCGGCGTTGCTCGATGCAGCAGCCTTGCTGACCTACCGCGCCGCGTGGCTGCGCGACTGTGTCGGTACCGCTACCGCGCAGCAGGCGCAGGCCTATACCGCGCAGGCCGCGATGGCCAAGATGGTGGCCACAGAGAATGCACAAAAGGTGATCGACATGGCGCTGCAGATGCACGGCGGCTCCGGTGTGCAGGTCGGCAACAAGGTGGAAAGCCTGTACCGCGACATTCGCGCACTGCGCATCTACGAAGGCGCGACCGAGGTGCAGCAACTCATCATCGGCAAATCGGTATTGAAAGGAGCAGCCCAATGACCTCCGCCCAGTTGGATCGGTTTGTTCATGCGCGACTGCCTGCGCAGGCGCAGATGCCGGAGCTGCGTTTCGATCGGCCGGAGCTGCATTTTCCCGAGCAGCTCAACTGGGTCGAGGAACTGCTGGACAAGGCGCCGGCCAAGGGATACGGCGCGCTGCCTATGTTGCGATCGGACAGCCTGACGCTGACCTACATACAGGCCCGGGAGCAGGTCGATCGCATTGCCCATGTGCTGGTGCAGGACCTGGGCTTGTTGCCGGGTAACCGGGTGCTGCTGCGAGGCGGCAACTCGGTGATGATGGCGCTGGGCATGCTGGCCGTCATGAAGGCCGGTCTGGTGGCGGTGGCGACGATGCCGCTGCTGCGCGCCAAGGAGTTGGGCGACATCATCGACAGGGCGCAACCGGTGGCCGCGTTGTGCGACGCCAGTCTGCTGCAGGAGTTGACACTGGCGCAGGCCCAGCACCCGGTGCTGGCGACCATCGTTGGTTTCAATGCGCCCGATGGCGCGAATGCAGCCGATACCCTGGAGGCGCGTTGCGCCCGCATGGTGGGCAGCTTCCCCGCCTGCCCCACGGCGGGAACCGACATCGCATTGCTGGCATTCACGTCCGGTACCACGGGCAAGCCCAAGGCCGCCGTGCATACCCATCGCGATGTGCTGGCGGCCTGTGAGACCTGGCCACGCCATGTGTTGCGCGCCACGCCCGACGATGTCGTCATGGGCTCGCCGCCGCTGGCATTCACGTTTGGCCTTGGCGGCATGCTGGTGTTTCCGATGTGGGCGGGGGCGTCGGTGTACTTTCCTTCGATCGCCTATACGCCCGAGGCCATGGCGCGTCTGATGTTCGATGCGGGAGCGACGATCTGCTACACCGCCCCGACCTTCTATCGCCAGATGGCACCGCATTTGCAGACGCTGGTGGAGCAGCGCGGCCGTCCGCCGCTGCGCATCTGCGTCAGCGCCGGCGAAGCCTTGCCTGACGCCACGCGCCAGATGTGGAGGGAGGCCAGCGGCATCGAGATCCTGGACGGCATCGGTGCTACCGAGATGTTCCATATCTTCGTGTCGTCGCCGCCGGACCAGGTGCGATACGGCGCCATCGGCAAGGTGGTTCCGGGTTATACGGCCAAGGTGGTGGACGACGATGGCGTCGAGGTGCCGCTGGGCACGGTCGGCAAGCTGGCGGTGATCGGCCCGACCGGCTGCAAATACCTGGACGATGGGCGTCAGACGACCTACGTGCGTGACGGCTGGAACTACCCCGGTGACGCGTTCCTGCAGGACGCGGACGGCTACCTGTTCTACCAGGCGCGAACCGATGACATGATCATCACCTCGGGCTACAACGTCGGCGCGCCGGAGGTCGAGGATGCTTTGCTCCAACACGAAGCCGTGGCCGAATGCGCCGTGGTGGGTCTGCCGGACGCACAGCGCGGCATGCGCATCAAGGCGTTCTGCGTGCTCAAACCCGGATTTCCGATCGATGTGGCCATGGCCAAGCAATTGCAAGACCATGTGAAGGCGACCATCGCACCGTACAAGTATCCGCGCGAAGTCGAGTTCGTGGCCACGTTGCCGCGCACCGAAACCGGCAAATTGCAACGTTTCAAATTGAAGGTCACACCATGAAGTTTCTGCAACCGCCCGGATGGGCGCCAGCCAAGGGTTATGCCAATGGCGTTGCCGCGCGGGGAACCCAGGTATTCGTCGGCGGCCAGATCGGCTGGAATGCGCAGCAGCAGTTCGAGTCCGACGACTTCATTGCCCAGACCGCACAGGCGCTGCGCAACATCGTGGCCGTGCTCAAGGAAGCCGGGGCGGACCCGTCGCACATGGTGCGCATGACCTGGTACATCGTCGATCGGGTCGAGTACAACGCCCGCCTCAAGGAGCTGGGCGCGGTCTACCGCGAGGTCATCGGGCGCCATTATCCGGCCATGACCTGCGTACAGGTGGCGGCCCTGGTCGAGCAACGGGCCAAGGTCGAGATTGAGGTCACGGCGGTGCTGCCCGAATGACGCAGTCCAGGCGCTTGCCCGCCAGCAGGATCCTCGTCACCGGCGGCTCGGGTGCGGTGGGTCGATATGTGGTGGACGAGCTGCTCGAGCATGGCTACCAGGTGGGCGTGCTGGACCTGGTCGCGCCCAAGCGGGCCGAGCCGGCCTTTCACACGGTCGACATACTGGATCTGGAGGCGGTGACCCGCGCCATGGATGGCTACGACGCGGTAGTGCACGTGGCCGGCATTCCGCACCCTTTGAACGATCCGGCAAAGCGGGTGTTCGACGTCAACGTCAACGGCACTTTCAACGCGCTGCAGGCCGCGGCGCGGCACGGAATTTCGCGTTTCGTCATGACCTCGAGCGAGTCGACGCTGGGTTTTGCCTTTGCGACCCATGAGATGGCGCCTTTGTACGCACCAGTCGATGAGCAACATCCCAATCGTCCCCAGGATCCATACGGCCTGAGCAAGGTGGTCTGCGAGCAGATCTGCCAGAGCTATAGCGCGCGTTATGGCATGCAGACGGTTTGTCTGCGCGCGCCATGGATCTGGTTGCCTGAAGACGCCCAGCGCGACTTCTACCGCACGCTGGTGAGCGACCACGCGCTCTGGTACAAGAATTTATGGGCCTTTGTCGACGCGCGCGACGTGGCCACAGCCCATCGACTGGCGCTCGAGACGCCACTGACCGCGCAGCACGAAGCCTTCTTCATCACCGCAGAGCACAACTGGACCGGACAGGATTCCCGTGCCTTGCTGGAGCGCCACTATGCCGGCGTGACTGTCAGTGCCGCAGGACTGGAGGGCGCGCAGTCATTGATCAGCCATGCCAAAGCCACGCGGCTGCTGGGCTACCGGCCACGCTACGGCGTCGCAGATACGCTCGGCTGAGCGCTGACGGGGCGGGCTGATCGGCACGGCTTCGCGCGTGGGGCTCAGGTCGGCATCAGCGCCTGGCAGTTCCAGCATTGCTCGAACCCGCCCTCGACCAATTCGCCGCACTGGCACAACCAGCGCCGCTGCGGCACGTGTTGCAGATGGTGTAGCAACTCGCGCGCCCGGGTTTCCTGCTCTACGTGCCGGATCCACACTTCGGGCAGGCACTGATCGGGCGGCAGCTCGCCGGCCACACCAACCAGGAACTGGCGCTGCACGCTGGCCTTTATGCCCTCGTTGGTCAGGGCGTCGGCCCACAAGGTGGCAATGGCAAGGTTGGGGGCTTGGGTCAGGCGCAGCATCTACCTGCAGCATAAGCTTTTGCGACGCATCTGGCCAACGACGGTCCTGCGCTTACGGTTCTTGCTGTCGGCCCGCATCCCGCACAATCCGGTCATGGCGTTCGGTATGGTTGACTATTTCAGGGCCCGCGGTCGGGCGGGAGCGGCGTGCCGCTGGGCGCTGCGCGCCATGCTGGGCCTGGCGACTCTGGGCCTGTTGACGGGTTGTGCCGACACCCGCTACTACTGGCAATCGGTCAGTGGCCATCTGCAGCTGATGCAGGCATCGCGGCCGGTGGAGCAATGGCTGTCGGACCCGCAGACCCCTGCGCCATTGCGCGAGCGGCTGGAGCTGGCCCAGCGCATGCGCGCCTTTGCGGTGACCGAACTGGCGCTGCCGGACAACGCGAGCTACCACCGCTATGCCGATCTGCGCCGCAACGCCGTGGTGTGGAATGTGGTGGCCGCGCCGCCCTTGTCGCTGACACTCAAGACCTGGTGCTTCCCGGTGCTCGGCTGTGTGTCGTATCGCGGCTACTTTGACGAGGCGCAGGCCCGGCGCGAGGCCAGCGCGCTGCAGGCGCAGGGCATGGAGGTCAGTGTTTATGGCGTGCCGGCGTATTCGACGCTGGGCTGGATGAACTGGGCCGGCGGCGACCCGTTGCTGAACACCTTCATCCACTATCCCGAGGGTGAGCTGGCGCGGCTGCTGTTCCATGAACTGGCGCATCAGGTGCTGTATGCGCGCGACGACACCATGTTCAACGAGTCGTTTGCCACCGCGGTCGAGCGCCTGGGAGGGGCGACCTGGTTGCAGCGCGAGGCGTCGGACGCGGCGCGCACGCAATATGCCGCATTTGACGCCCGCAGGCGCGCCTTTCGCGCCTTGAGCTTGTCGACCCGCGCCCGGCTGCAGCAGGTCTATGTGCAGTCCGGCAAGGCGCCAGAGGCGGATTTGCTGGCCCGCAAGCAGGCGGTGATGCAGGCGTTTCGCGACCAGTACGCCGAACTCAAGCAGCAGTGGGGCGGCTTTGCGGGATACGACCGCTGGGTCGCGGATGCGAACAACGCCAGCCTGGGTGCGCAGGGTGCCTACGACGACCTGGTGCCGCAGTTCGAAGCCCTGTTCGTGCGCGAGGGGCGCGACTGGCCGGCGTTTTATCATGCGGTCAGGCGCATCGCCGACCTGCCGTTGGATGCGCGCAAGAAGGCGCTGGCAACGCCGGGCCCATAACCGGAATCGGAGAAGAATATCGTGGCAGATCTGCACATCGAGCGCAAACATACGCTGGGGCTGGTACAGGCGCGCAAGGTCGCGTTCAACTGGGCTGAGCAGGTCGAAACCGACCTGGGCATGCAATGCATCTATGAGGAAGGGCGCACTTCCGACCGGGTCACCTTCAGCCGCTCCGGGGTCAAGGGCGAATTGCAGGTGACCAAGGACAAATTCGAGCTCGATGCCAAGCTCGGCTTTCTGATCGGCGCCTTCAAGGACCGGATCGAGACCGAGATCACCGACATGCTGAACCGGTTGGTTCCGGCCGCCGGTGCCAAGCCCAAGGTGGCGGCGGCGAAGAAAGCTGCGAAAAAGTCATGACATTGCCCGTGGGAGCGCTCGCCGGCCTGCGCGTACTGGAGCTTGGCCAACTCATCGCCGGGCCGTTTGCCGCCAAGACGCTGGCCGATTTCGGCGCCGATGTGATCAAGATCGAGGCGCCGCCGGACCCAAGGGACACGTCGCGCGGCGGCGGCGATCCGTTGCGCCAATGGCGTCTGATCAAGGACGGCACGTCGGTGTGGTGGCAGGTGCAGTCGCGCAACAAGCGCTCGGTGGCGCTGGACCTGCGCCAGGTCGAGGCTCAGGACATTGTGCGCAAGCTTGCGGCGCAGGCCGACGTGGTGATCGAGAACTTCCGTCCGGGTGCGATGGAGGGCTGGGGCCTGGGCCCAAAGGTGTTGCAGGCGGCCAATCCGGCACTGATCATGCTGCGCATCAGCGGCTATGGCCAGACCGGCCCTTACCGCGACAGGCCGGGTTTTGGCGTGGTGGCAGAAGCCATGGGCGGCCTGCGCCACCTGACCGGCGAGCCGGGCCGCGTGCCGGTGCGGGTAGGCGTGAGCATCGGCGACACGCTGGCATCTCTGCACGGGGTGATCGGCATCCTGATGGCCTTGCAGCATCGGCACAAGAGCGTCAGTGCCGAAGCGCCCAAGGGCGTGGGCCAGGTCATCGACGTGGCCTTGTACGAGGCGGTCTTCAACTGCATGGAAAGCCTGCTGCCCGAATACAGCGTGTTCGGCGCGGTGCGTGGCCCGTCGGGCAGCGCCTTGCCGGGTATTGCGCCGACCAATGCCTACCAGTGCCAGGACGGCTCCTACGCCATCATCGCCGGCAATGGCGACAGCATCTTCAAACGCCTGATGCAGGCGATCGGGCGTGACGATCTGGCAAGTGATCCTGCGCTGGACGACAACGCCGGACGCGTGGCCCGGGTGCAGGAGATCGACGCAGCGATCGGCGCCTGGGCGGCCACGCTGTCAGCGGAGCAGGTGTTGCTGGCGCTGGAGAAGGCGGCCGTTCCGGCGGGGCGAATCTACACCATTGCCGACATCGCCGCCGATCCACACTATGCGGCGCGGGATATGTTGGCGCAGGTCCGGCTGGGCGACGGGACGCCGGTTACGGTGCCCGGTTTTGTGCCCAAGCTGTCGTTGACGCCGGGCCGTCACCGGCGCAATGCCCCGAGTCTGGGCCAGGACACGGTGGCGGTGCTGCGTGAGGTCGGGCTGACCGAGGCGCAGATCGAGGCCTTGCGCGCGCGCGGTGTGGTCAGCGGCGAGATGCCGCCGACCTGATTAGCTCAACCCAGGTCAGCTCAGTTCGGCGATCAGGTCGATGTATTGCTGCATCGCGTCGTCCTGCGTCGTTCCCTTGAAGCCATTCCAGGCGTCCCATTTGGCGCGACCCACCATGTCGGAGAAGCCGGGTTTCTTGTCGGTGATGTCGCCCAGGCTGCCCTGCTTGTAGAGCGCGTAGATCTTGAGCATCGTCGCGTTGTCGGGACGCTCGCTCAGGTTCTTCGAATTGGCGGCGGCGGCTTCAAACTTCTTTTTCAGGTCGGCCATGGTGTTGCTCCGTTGACAGGTGAAGCCGACATCTTAAGGCCCAGTTTGCCGACACAATAGACTCGGGTCAGCAGCCCTTGCTTTTTTGGGCCGGCGATGACCCTGGCGATCAAGGAGACAGAACGCATGGTTACCCGAATCACGAACGACCGGTCGCACCAAAGTGTGAGCGAGCTTGCGGCGCCGGCCGTGCGGCGTTCGCGCAAGATCGCGGGACAGGCCGCACGCAGCCTGCGCGACAACTTGAGCAGTGCCGTCGGGGGCACGCTGGGCCTTCGCGGCGAGCGCATGAGCAAGGTCGATACCGCCTGGCTGCGCATGGATTGCGAGGCCAACCTGATGATGATTGTCGGGGTCTGGGTGCTCAAGCCGGGCATACGCCGGGCAGACCTGTGCCAGCGCATTTCTGAGAGGCTGCTCAAGTACCCGCGCTTTTGCCAGCGTGTGGAGCAGGACGCGGCCGGTGCAACCTGGGTGCATGACGACGACTTCGCTATTGATCGCCATGTGGTGAGCGAGACGCTGGCGCGCATGCCGCGCGGGCGCGAACAGGAGGCCTTGCAGGGGCGCCTGGGCGAACTGGCCATGACGCCGCTGGACATGGCGCACCCGTTGTGGCAATTCCACCTGGTTGAGGATTACCAGGGCGGTTCGGCCATGATGGTGCGCATCCACCATTGCATTGCCGACGGCATTGCGCTGATTTCCGTGACGCAGTCGCTGGTCGACGGCGGCGCTGCGCCGCCGCAGCGCAAGCGGCTTACCCCGACATCACACGACGGCCGCCATGGGGCGCAGGATTGGCTGGCCGACACACTGGTCAGGCCCTTCACTGAGTTGGCGGTCAAGGCGCTGGGCAGCGCCGGCACCGGCGTGGCGAATGCCTTCGATCTGCTGGCCGACCCGCAAAAGGGCATGGAAAAAGGCGTCGCCGGTGGCGCGGACATGGCGCGGATGGCTCTGCAACTGGTACGCGATGCCGCTGCGCTGGCGCTGATGGCCGACGATTCACCCACCCGTCTCAAAGGCACGCCTGCCAACCGCAAGCGGGTGGCCTGGTGTGATCCGATACCGCTGGAAGAAGTCAAGGCGGTGAGCAAGGCCTTGAACTGCTCGATCAACGACGTCCTGCTCAGCTGTGTCGCCGGGGCCATCGGCGCCTACCTGCACGGCAAGGGCGACACGATCGCGGGCAAGGAGATCCGTGCCATGGTGCCGGTCAATCTGCGGCCGATGGAAGATGCCTACAAGCTGGGCAACCGCTTCGGCCTGGCACCGGTGGTTTTGCCGATTGGTCTGGACAATCCGGTTGAGAGGGTGTACGAGGTTCGCCGGCGCATGGCACAGCTCAAGGGCAGCACGCAGCCCTTGCTGGCCTTCGGGCTGCTGGCCGTGGCCGGGCTGCTGATCAAGCCGGCCCAGGACGCCATGCTGGGCCTGTTCGCGCGCAAGACCACGGCGGTGATGACCAATGTGCCGGGGCCGCGCGAGAAGTTGCAGTTTCTGGGTTCCACGCTGGAGCAAAGCCTGTTCTGGGTGCCACAAAGCGGCAATGTCGGGCTGGGCGTGTCGATTTTGAGTTACGGCGGCGGTGTTCAGTTCGGTGTCATCACCGATATCGGACTGTGCCCCGATCCGCAAAAGATCATCGATGGCTTCGAGCCCGAATTCGCCAAGTTGTCGTTGTTGACGCTGATGCTGCCCTGGGGGGAGTGAGGGGTGCGTCGGCGTCGGGCGCGGTCGACCTCAGGTCGATTGGCCCGGCGACGCATGGCTGTAGGCGTCGACCAGCGTCATCAGGTGCTGGCGTTGCGCCGGCTCCAGGTAGGGTACGAGAAGATTGAGCACATGGTGCGCACCGCGCAGCAAGGCGCTTTGCGCGCTTTCGGGCTCCAGCGCATGGCGCGGGTCACGCGTGTATTCGAAGCTCAGCCAGTAAGTCAGCACCACCACCATGCTGGTGGCCGTGGGCTCGGCTTCGCGCGAGTCGATGCGAACCGCCCCCGATCGGCTCATGCCGTCGAGCATGGCCCGGATCGAACGCGTCTTGTTCTTGAGCATGGTTTGCACGTGGGTTTCCAGGCGGCGGTTTTTCGACAGCAGGTCGTTCAGGTCGCGGTACAGGAAGCGGTATTGCCAGATCAGCTCGAACAGGCTGTGCATGAAGAACCAGGCGTCTTCGACATCGCGCACGCCGTCGCTCGCGTTGAGCAGTTCATTGAGTGCGGTCTCGAAACGATCGAACAGCGAATTGATCAGTTCGTCCTTGGCCGGGTAGTGGTAGTAGAGATTGCCCGGGCTGATGTTGAGCTCGGCCGAGATCAGCGTCGTCGATACATTGGGCTCGCCGAAGCGGTTGAACAACTCGAGCGTCACCTCGAGGATGCGTTCGGCGGTGCGGCGTGGGGCTTTCTTGGCCATGATGGTGTTCAGGTGTTGGCCCGCTCAAGCGCGACCATGTGTCCCATATCGTCCATCAAGTCCTGCAGCGACGCAATGGCCCGGCCCACACGGGACGCCTTGCGCACCGGCGCGCACAGGTGCACCCGAGGATCGTCGAGCGCGGCATGGTTGACGGTGATGCCGTGGCGTGAGAGTTTGGCCGACAGACCGGTCTTGGTCGAGCGCAGCATCTGGCGTGTCTGCTGGAACGCGTGTTCGGCCAGGTGGCGGCGCTGCCGGTAGCTGAAGGTGTTGGCCAGATACAGCTCGGGGTCGCGATGGTCGGGTTCGATCAGCACGATGTCGGTGTCAGGGTAGGCCCGCTCGTAGTGCTTCATGCCCAGCTCCATGCGCGAGTGGATCATGGAACGGAAGGTCTGGCTCAGCACCGAGGGCAGGCCGCCTTCGACGATGCGCGGAATACGGCGCTTTGCGGGGGCCAGACCGCTTTGCATCACGCGGGGCGTCAGCGGCGCGCTGGAGTCGAACGGCACCAGCGGGTTCAGGCACAACATCAGGTCGACACCCTGGTCCATCGCCACCGAGGCATGCAAGGTCTTTTTCAGTGCGCCGTCAACGTAGTACTGGTCGTCGATTTCCACGGGCGGGTAGAGACCGGGCAGGGCCGAGCTGGCTTGCACCGCCTTTGAGATCGGCACATGGTCCCAGCCGGGGCTGCCGAACGGGGCGGCCTCGCCGGTGTCCAGGTTGGTGGCCACCAGAGTGAGCCGGGTCTTGAGCTGGCGGAAATCGTTGGTGCAGCCTTCGCGGCCGAAAAGCCGCGCCAGCTGGGTGTCAATGCTGCGATTGGAGAAGACGCCGGTGGGCAGTCCGGCACCGAGGTGTTCGAGCACCTGGGTCAGCGACTTGCGTCCGACCGTGAGTTGCCAGGCCGCGCCCGCCAGCAGGCCGGGCCACATGATGCCGCGGCGCAAGAATTCGTCGAGCGCCGGCTTCATCAGCCAGGAAGGGTTGAAGTCGCCGCCATCCAGTGGGTCGTTTTCGATGAAGGCGGCGCAAAGTTCGCGTGCGGAAATGCCGTTGGCCAGTCCGGCCGCGATGAAGCCACCGGCCGACACGCCGACATAGTGGGACAGCCGGTTCAGGTCCAGCCCGACCAGGGATTGTTCGAGCGCACACAGGGCGCCGATCTCGTAGATTGCGCCGAGCGGGCCGCCGCCGGCCAGTGCCAGCGCAATGCGCGGCGACTGCACAGTGGCGGCCCGGCGTCGGGGGCGCGCTTCGCGTGTCGTCGTCAACTCAATCGGCCGCCGGCTTGCCGGCGGCTACGCTGCGTTTGGCGGGTGTGCGGCGTACCGCTTTGGTGGCCTTCTTGGTTGCCGCTTTTTTGGCGGGCGCCGGGGTTTTGGCCGCCGAGAGCTTCTGCACGCTCTGGTTCAAGGCGTCAATACGCGCGATCAGTGCGCTGACATCCTTGGCCGACGGCACACCCAGCTTGTTCAAGGCCTTGGCGACGCGCTCCTCGAAGATGTTCTCGAGTTTGTCCCAATGGCCGGATGCCTTGGATGAAATGTCGGTTGCCATGTTCGTCATGCGACTGGTGGCTTCGGTGATGCGCTCTTCTGCGGCGGCCTGGGTCTTGCGCTGCAGCGACGTGCCTTCCTTGACCAGGGCCTCGAAAGCGCGGCTGCCTTCGGCTTGCGCCTTGGAGAAGGCACCCAGACCGGCCTGCCAGATCTGTTGCGCCGAGTCTTTGATCGAACTGGCCAGCGCCGCGTCGTCTTGTTCGGCTGCATGGTTCTTGGTGGCAGATTTGCCGGTCTTGTGAAGTTTGGTGACCATTGCGGGTGTCTCCTTGCGCAAGCGCGGGTGGGGTCGCCAGTAGGCGATCAACGTTTGACTGTACGAACAGTGCATGCGGTGGTGTAGATGCGTGCCACTAATTCGCGCATTGTCTGATTCCGTGGACCGGGGGTAATTGCTGAATGCCAGCGCTCGGCTTTTCGGCAAGAATGGTCCGGATGGCCATTCAACAGAACCAATAGGGGAAATTCATGCAGTATTTCGTGACCGGTGCGACCGGCTTTATTGGCAAGCGGCTGGTCGCCAAGCTGCTTGCGCGCAAGGGTTCAGTGGTGCATTTCCTGATTCGCAAGGAGAGTGAGTCCAAGGTCAAGGCGCTGCGTGAGTTCTGGGGTGTTAGTGCCGCCAGGGTGGTGCCGGTGTTCGGCGACCTGACTGCGAAGAAGCTCGGCATTACCTCGGACGTGGTCAAGGCGCTCAAGGGCAAGATCGACCATTTCTACCATCTGGCCGCTGTCTACGACCTGGCGGCGGACGAGCAGACCCAGGTGGCCGTCAATATCGACGGCACGCGCAATACGGTGGAACTGGCCAAGGCTATTGATGCCGGGCACTTTCACCATGTCAGCTCCATCGCCGCAGCGGGTTTGTATGAAGGTGTGTTCCGCGAAGACATGTTCGAGGAGGCCGAGAACTACGAGCATCCGTATTTCATGACCAAGCACGAGAGCGAAAAAATCGTGCGCCAGGAATGCAAGCTGCCCTGGTCGGTGTTTCGCCCGGCCATGGTGGTGGGGGACAGCACGACCGGCGAGATGGACAAGATTGACGGCCCGTACTATTTCTTCAAGCTGATCCAGCGCATGCGCCAGTTGCTGCCGCCGTGGATGCCGTCGATCGGACTCGAAGGCGGGCGCATCAACATCGTTCCGGTCGATTTTGTTGTCGACGCGCTTGACACGATCAGCCACAAGAGCGGCATCGCGAAGAAGTGTTTTCATCTGGTGGACCCTGAGGGTTACCGGGTCGGTGACGTGCTCGACATCTTCAGCAAGGCGGCGCATGCGCCCAAGATGAACCTGTTCGTCAACGCTGCATTGCTCGGCTTCATTCCGCGCAGCGTGACCAAGGGTCTGATGGCGCTGGCGCCGGTGCGCCGGGTGCGCAATGCGGTGTTGCAAGACCTGGGCCTGCCCGAGGACATGCTGACCTTCGTCAACTACCCGACCCGCTTCGACTGCCGCGAGACGCTGGCTGCGCTCAAGGGCAGCGGCATTGAATGCCCGAATCTGAAAGACTACGCGTGGCGTGTCTGGGACTATTGGGAGCGCCATCTCGATCCCGACCTGCATATCGACCGATCCCTGCGCGGCACGGTGGGAGGCAAGGTGGTGCTGGTCACCGGCGGTTCATCGGGCATCGGCCTGGCGACGGCGCACAAGTTTGCCGAAGCCGGTGCTACCACCATCATCTGCGGGCGCGATGCCGACAAGCTTGAGGAGGCGTGCCAGGAAGCCAAGGCGAAAGGCTACAGCTTTATCGCGTATCCGGTCGATATCGCCGACATGGCCGACTGCGACCGGTTCACCAAGTTGCTGCACGACAAGCACGGCGGCGTCGACTTCCTGATCAACAACGCGGGGCGCTCCATCCGCCGTGCCATCGAATCGAGTTACGACCGGTTCCATGATTACGAACGCACGATGCAGCTCAACTATTTCGGCTGCCTTCGTGTCACCATGGGCGTCCTGCCGACCATGGCGACCAAGAAGAAGGGCCACGTGGTCAACATCAGCTCGATCGGCGTGTTGACCAATGCGCCGAGGTTCTCGGCCTATGTGGCGTCCAAGGCCGCACTGGATGCCTGGACGCGCTGCGCATCGAGCGAGTTCGCCGACCAGGGCATATCCTTCACCACTATCAACATGCCGCTGGTGCGCACACCGATGATCGCGCCCACCGGCCTGTACAACAACGTGCCGACCTTGTCACCGGAAGAAGCGGCCGACATGGTGGCCCAGGCCTGCATCTTCAAGCCGGTGCGTATCGCCACCCGGCTGGGCATCACCGGCCAGATCCTGCACGCCCTGCTGCCGCGCGTAGCGCAGATCGCGATGAACACCAGTTTTCGCATGTTCCCGGATTCCAGCGCGTCCAAGGGGGCGAAGCCTGGCGACAAGCCGGCGAAGCAGCAGCTGTCGGCCGAGGCGGTGGCGATGCAGCAGATGATGAGGGGGATACACTTCTGAACAGGCTGGGAAGGCTGATCGCGGGGCACCTCAGGGTGCCCCTAGGTATTTTCCAATCCAGGTATGAGCCTTGGAGGCTTGAGTCGGTGACTCTGCGTTGCTCAGGATGATCTTGCCCCCGAAAAACGTACTCCATAGCTGATGGTAAAAATCATGCTATGGAGAGACGCAAATGAGCAAGAGAAAAGACGGGCAAGCCCGTGGCAAAGACACGCTGGAACTCAAGCTGGCTCGCCGGCGCGCCAAGTTGGCACGGGTGAAGATGGAGCGCGACATCTTGAAAAGCCACCCTGGCGGTTTGCCCCGTCCCATATGCATAGAAACAAGCAGTGCCTACACTGCGATGACACTTTGACCGCGACTTCCGAGCGGGCGATGTGCGCCACAGCCAGGCCGACGTCGGCATCGCCCAGCGCCTGCTGGGCTATGCTCCGACGCATACCATCGGCCAGGGCGTTCATGCCGCTCTGGGCGGGTACATCAAGAACCAAAGTAACCTGGAAGGCGTGGAAAAATGAAAGCGGTAATTCTTGCGGGCGGTTTAGGTACTCGTATCAGCGAAGAAACCCACACCAAGCCCAAGCCCATGATCGAAATCGGCGGCAATCCCATTTTGTGGCACATCTTGAAGACCTACTCCCACCACGGCATCAATGACTTCGTCATTTGCTGCGGATACAAAGGCTATGTCATCAAGGAATATTTTGCGAATTATTTTCTGCATAGTTCGGATGTCACTTTCGATATGACCAGTAACCAGATGCATGTGCATCAAAAGTATGCCGAGCCCTGGAAGGTAACCATCATAGATACTGGCGATAGCACCATGACGGGTGGTCGGCTTAAGCGCGTGAAGGATTATCTGGACGACGAGGACTTCTGCTTTACCTATGGCGATGGCGTTTCGGATGTCAATATCACCGAATCGATCCGCTTTCATCGCAGCCAGAATGTGCTGGCAACGGTGACTGCGGTACAACCGCCTGGCCGGTTTGGGTCCCTGGCTATGCAAGGTTCCCGTGTGACCGGCTTCTTGGAGAAGCCTGCCGGCGAGGGGGGCTGGATCAATGGGGGCTTCTTTGTCCTGTCGCCCAAGGTGATCGATTTGATCAAGGATGACACGACGGTCTGGGAGCGCGAGCCGCTTGAAAACCTGGCGCAACAAGGCCAGTTGACACCCTATATGCACCAGGGTTTCTGGCAGCCCATGGACACGTTGCGCGACAAGATGCATCTGGAAGAGCTCTGGCAATCCGGCAAGGCACCCTGGAAGGTCTGGACGTGAGCCACTTTGGCGGCGCGTTCAGCGGGCGCAAGGTGCTGCTGACCGGGCACACCGGATTCAAGGGCAGTTGGCTGGCACTGTGGCTTGCACAACTGGGGGCCGAGGTGGTTGGACTGTCGCTGCCGCCTGACACCGAACCCAGTCACTGGCGCTTGCTTGAACTGGGCCTGGAAGATCATCTGACCGATATCCGTGACTACGCGGCTGTACAGAAAATTGTTGCTCGGGTCCAGCCCGAGATCGTGTTCCACCTGGCTGCGCAGCCACTGGTTCGGCGCTCCTATGTTGATCCGCTGACCACGTGGTCTACAAACGTGCAAGGTACGGCCCACGTGCTCGAAGCGTGTCGCCATGCAGCCAGCGTCAAGGCCATCGTCGCCGTGACGACCGACAAGTGCTACGAGAACCAGGAATGGCTCTGGGGCTACCGCGAAAACGACCGCCTCGGCGGCCATGACCCGTATTCGGCATCGAAGGCGGGTGCTGAGTTGGTGGCGGCTAGTTACCGCGACTCCTATTTCAGGAAAGAAGGCGCGCCTCTGCTCGCCACCGCGCGCGCGGGCAATGTCATTGGCGGGGGCGACTGGTCTGAAGACCGGCTCATTCCCGACCTGGTGCGCGCCAGTTCCCGCGGTGAGTCCGTGGCAATTCGCTCACCGCATGCCACCCGGCCCTGGCAACATGTTTTGGAGTCGCTGTCCGGCTATCTGCTGCTCGGTCAGCGCTTGCTTGCGCGGCAGCCCGGCTTCGCCGAGGCATGGAACTTTGGACCTGATGAGGCAGGCAACCAGACGGTCGCCACGGTTCTCTCCAAGCTCACCCAGAGTTGGGACGGACTGCGCTGGCATGTAACTGGCGCACCCCAGCCGCACGAGGCCGGCCTGCTCCAGCTCGACAGCACCAAAGCGCGTACCTTGCTGCTTTGGCATCCAGTGTGGGGCCTGGAAGAAGGCCTCAAGCAAACGGCCAACTGGTACCGTACGTTCCAGGAAAAGGGCGAAGTGATCAGCCGCGAGCAACTGGCCAACTATGTTGCGGCGGCAAAATCAAAGAGTATTGCGTGGGCGGATTAGCGTGAATCTCCTCCCGACCGCCATCGCCGGCGTTTTCGTCGCAGAAACCAAAGCTTTCCAGGACAAGCGCGGCGCCTTCGCGCGGCTGTTTTGCGAGCGCGAACTGGCCGATGCCGTGGGAGCACGCCACATCGAGCAGGTCAACCACTCGCGCACGTCTGCGCTCGGAGCTGTGCGGGGCCTGCACTTCCAGCACGCGCCCCATGCCGAAATGAAGATGGTGCGTTGCCTGAAGGGCCGGGTCTGGGATGTCGCCGTGGACCTGCGCAAAGGCTCGCCGACGTTTCTGCGATGGCATGCACAAGAGCTGTCCGCCACCAATGCCTTGATGCTGCTTGTCCCCGAGGGCTGCGCGCATGGATTTCAAGTGCTGGAGCCGGATTCGGAGTTGTTGTATCTTCATACCGCCAGCTATACGCCGTCGGCCGAAGGCGGGGTGCGGTTCGATGACCCCGCATTGAACCTGCCATGGCCCTTGCCGGTGGCAGACTTGTCCGAACGGGACAAACAGCACCCACTGATCAGTCAAAACTTCCCCGGAATTACCGTATGAATTGCCGCCATTGCAGATCTCCCCTCAAGCATGTGTTCCTGGATTTGGGTTTTGCCCCACCGTCCAATGCGTATTTGAACCAGGCCGACCTGCAGGCGCCTGAGACGTACTTCCCGCTCAAGCTGTTCGTTTGCGACAAGTGCTGGCTGGTGCAGACCGAAGACTACGCGCGCTCGGACGAGCTCTTCACCAAGGATTACGCGTATTTTTCTTCTACGTCCACCACCTGGCTGGAACATGCGCGCACGTATGCCGACTTGATTACCAAGCGGCTGAATCTTGACTCGAACAGTTTCGTCATTGAAGTGGCGTCGAATGACGGTTACCTGCTCAAGAACTTCGTGGCCAGCGGCGTACCGTGTCTGGGGGTCGAGCCTACCAACAGCACGGCTGCAGTGGCCGAGGCAGCCGGTATACCTGTGGCCCGGGAATTCTTTGGCCAGGACTTTGCCAGCAAGCTTGTGAAATCAGGGAAACAAGCGGACCTGATCATCGGCAACAACGTCTACGCCCATGTGCCGGACATCAACGATTTCACGGCCGGCCTTAAAACAGCGCTGAAACCGGGGGGAACCATCACGCTGGAGTTTCCGCATCTGCTGAGCCTTATGCGCCTGAATCAGTTCGACACGGTCTACCATGAGCACTACTCGTACCTGTCGCTGCAGTCGGTCAGGGCGATCTTTGCAAAAGCCGACTTGCGGGTGTGCGACGTCGAACAGATCCCGACCCACGGCGGCAGCCTTCGCGTCTATGGTTGTCATGCCGATGACACGCGCGTCGATGGCGCGGCGCCGGCTCGCATACTGACCGAAGAGATCGCCAGCGGTCTGCAAGACCCCGCAACATACCAGCGCTTCCAGCGTGAAGCGGACAAGGTCAAGAATAATCTGCTGGCTTTTTTGCTCGAGGCGAAGCAGGCCGGCAAGTCGGTTGCTGCCTACGGTGCCGCCGCTAAAGGCAACACGCTGATGAATTACGCTGGCGTCAAGCCCGACCTGATGTCGTTCGTCTGTGATGCGGCTGCATCGAAGCAGGGCAAGTTCATGCCGGGCAGCCATATCCCGATCCTGGCCCCGAAAGAGCTGCGCGAGCGCAAGCCCGATTACGTTGTGATACTTCCGTGGAACATCGCGGACGAAGTCGTCACGGCCAATGCGTTCGTTCGGGAGTGGGGCGGCAAGTTCGTTGTGGCGGTCCCGGTACTGCGCATATTCTGATGAAGGTACTGGTCACCGGTGGTAGCGGATTCATTGGGCAGTATTGCCTTGCGCAGCTGCACGCCAAGGGCTATGAGGTTCATGCTGTTTCCTCGGTGCCGCAACTCAGCGCTGCAACGGCGCAATGGCATCACGCCAACCTGCTCGATATCGGACAAACACGAGCCATGGTACGCGCCATCAAGCCTTCCCATTTGCTCCATTTGGCCTGGTACACCCAACAAGGCAAATACTGGACTGCGCCGGAGAATCTGAACTGGGTCCAGGGCAGCCTGGCCCTGATTCAGGAATTTACCGAGTCAGGTGGGGCGCGCCTTGTGGCAGCGGGCACCTGTGCCGAATACGAATGGGGCCACGGGGTTTGCATCGAGGACCAGACACCCCTTGTTCCGGCGACTCTGTATGGAACTTACAAGCATGCCCTGCAGTTAATGCTGCGTTCCTGGAGCAAGCAAACAGGATTGTCCAGTGCGTGGGGGCGCGTGTTCTCGCTCTACGGTCCGCGAGAAAATCCTGAGCGCCTTGTGGCTTCGGTAATTACAGCCATTCTCCGCGGCGAGACGGCGACATGTGGCAACGCTGCGCTCGTGCGCGATTATTCGCACACGGAGGACGTCGCTTCTGCCTTTGTTGCGCTTCTCGAAAGCCAATTGGAAGGGCCGGTGAATATCGGATCCGGGGAAGCCGCCACACTGGGTGAGATTGTGGAAAAGATTGCGGGGAAACTTGACGGCCGCGACCTCATAAAGTTTCGAGCGGCACAGCCATCCTCCAGCAGCGAGCCGGAGTTGCTCTTGGCGGACGTCACGCGTCTTGCCTCGACCAGCTGGAAGAGGAAGTTTGAACTCGATAGCGGGCTGGACGACACGATCGCGTGGTGGCGTTCACGTCTGCGCGCGGGTGTCAAATGAGTCCGGGCGTCTTGCCATGTCCAAATTCAAGTCCAACATCGTTTTCAATTTCCTGGGCAATGCCTGGCTCGGGATACTGACGCTTGCAGTCACGCCGATTCAGGTGCACTTCCTTGGTGTGGAGGCTTTCGGTTTTGTCGGGCTCATCACGATTCTTCAGGTATTGCTGGGCACGCTTGACCTGGGCATCTCGGCGACCGTGACGAAGGTGGTGTCGTCTGATCATAGCGAACGGCACAGTGAAAGTTCCAACGCCGTGAACACGGCCTCAACCGTGTACTGGGTCATCGCGCTATTGATGGCCGTGCTGCTTTGGGTGAACTCCGACAAGGTGGCGGCGTTCTGGTTGAGCCGCACGAGCCTGGAGCCGGCAACCGTCGCGCTTGGCATACAGATCATCGCGGTGTACCTGGGCCTGCGCTGGCCAGTCGCGTTTTATACGGGTGTCATCAGTGGCCTGCAGCGCATGGATGTCCTGAATATGATCAAGGCGGGAGTTCAGACGCTGCGCCTGGTCGGCGGGGTCATCGTACTTTTCTTTGTGCCCGACCTCGTGGCATTTCTCGTATGGTTTGCGATCAGTTCGGGGGTAGAGCTCCTCGTCTATGCGCTTGTGACCTACCGTATGCTCCCGACATTGCGGCTGTCGTTTTATTTCTCGTTGGCCGCGTTCAAGGACATCTGGAAATATTCCGCCGCGATGAACCTTATCGCGCTCACGGCACTGGTGTTGAGTCAGGCCGACCGGCTGGCAGTCACAAAATTTCTGAGTCTTGAAGCCTTGGGCTACTATTCGATCGCATACAACGTATCAATAGCGATCTCGCTCGTGCAAAGCGCTATAAATAGCGCCTCCTTCCCGGCGTTTTCTCATTCGTTTAGCATCGGCAACCACGCCGAATTGCTATCGCGATACGACAAGACCAGCCAATTAATGGGTCTGGTCGTTGCGTTGCCTTGCTTCGCCCTGGTTTTCTTTGGCCATGAAATTCTGCATATCTGGATCAACGCCAAGGTTGCCGACGAGGCCGCGCTGACGATGGCGTGGTTGGCCATCGGATTCTTCTTCAATGCGATGGTCTCAAACGCATACATGGCAGCTGTGGCCTGCGGTCAAACCAATTTGCCGCTCAAAGTCAATCTTATAGCTCTGCTGATATATCTTCCTGCGGTTTACTGGCTGGTTCACTTATACGGGATCAGCGGCGCAGCCGCGGCGTATGCGGGTCTGAACGCCTATTACGTTTTCACGCTGGTTCCGCTGGTCCAGGTGAAGGTCATGAAGCAAGGGTTCGGGGTATGGCTGCGTGCCAACTTGTTGCCCATCCTGATCGCTGGGATTGGAACCTTGGGCAGCGCGAAAATCCTGGCCCTGGCCTTGGCCGTGCAGCCAGGCTGGCAGAGTGCAGCCGTGTTGGCCTTGGGCATTGCGCTCTATGCAGCCGTAGCCTGGTTTCTGCTGTCAGCGGCGCTGCGTATGGATCTCAAGAACATGATTAATAAGGTGATCCTTCGATGAAGCAACGTACCTGCCTTTCATGCATCGTCAGCCGCTCGCATTTCGGCAGAAATTGATATGCCCGTCACACAAGTGGCCCCCGTAGCGCACAGCCAACTGCAATCTTGCCCGCTTTGTGGCGGCAAGACGCAGCCCCTTTTTACGGCGGTTGACGAAAATCACCGCGTCTCCAGCACCCCCTTCACCTACCTGAAGTGCTTGATGTGTGAAGGCATTTTTCTCGACGAGCCACCAGATGACCTGGGTCGCTACTATCAAAACGAGTACTACGCTATTCCTTCGCTGGAGCGGCTCCAAAGGGTGGCCGACAAGGACCGCAACAAAATTGACACGGTTCTTCGGTTTGCACCCGGTGGCCGCCTGCTTGAGGTGGGGCCCGCTTTTGGCGTGTTTGCATGGCAGGCCAAGCAAGCGGACTTTGTTGTGGACGTGATTGAAATGGATGCGCGCTGCTGCGAGTACCTGCAGGGCACCTTGGGTGTCAACGTGACGCAAAGCGACAACCCAGTCGTGGCCATGGAGGCGTTGCCGCAGCACGATGTGATCGCGATCTGGCATGTGCTTGAGCATCTGCCCGATGCACTGGCTTTTTTGCGCGCTGCCGCAAACAACCTCAGGCCTGGCGGTGTGCTGGTGATTGCGATGCCCAACCCCGATGCGTGGCAGTTCAAGGTCATGGGTCGACACTGGCCGCATCTTGATGCGCCACGGCATTTGACCTTGATTCCGCAGGCGTGGATTTCTCGACAGGCCGCGGAGTTGGGTTTGGAAACAATGTGCTTGACCAGCGACGACAGCGACGCCCGCAGCTGGAACCGTTTCGGCTGGCAGCGCCTGTTGATGAACCGTTTTTCAGCCAAGTTTATGCAGCGAATCATGTTCGTTCTGGGCTACGCCTTGAGCTTGGTCTTGGCACCGTTTGACCGCAGGAATTTAAACGGCAGTGCCTACACAATCGTGTTCCGAAAGAAATAATTCTTCTATGAAATTTTCAGTCCTGCTCCCGACCCGCAACGGAGGTCCTTACCTCGAAAACTGCATTCTATCTATCCTTGACCAGAACTACGACGATATGGAGTTGGTCATTTCCGACAATGCCAATACCGACAAGACTCCTCAGATCATCGAGCAGTTTGCCGTCGACCCGCGCGTGAAGGTATTGCGTTTGGAAACGCCAGTTTCGGTGACTGATAACTGGAACAACGCTCTCAATGGGTCATCAGGTGACTACATTCTCATGATGGGCGATGACGACTACTTGCTCCCGGGTTACTTCCGTCGCGTGGAGCAGATTCTCGACAAATACAAAGAGCCCGATTGCGTGGTGCACAACGCCTATTCGTACGTGGCGCCGGGTTCCATCGACAACAACCGGCAGAGCTTCTATAGCGAATCGCATTTCCATTTTGGCGACGATCTTACGAAAGAAGGGCTACTCACACCTAAGCAGCGCTTTGGCATCGTGCACGACATGTTCAACTTCAAGGTGCGAATCCCGCTGAACATGCAGACAACGCTGGTCGCGCGCAAGGCGATCGACAATGTCAGCGGGGGCCTGTTTCAAAAACCCTTTCCTGATCATTACGCACTGAACGCACTGCTACTGACGGCCGCCAACTGGGTATTCTCGCCAGAAAAGTTTCTTGTTGTCGGGGTATCACCCAAGTCATTTGGTCATTACGTCTATAGCAACAAGCAGACTTCTGGCCTCAGCTACCTGGGTATTAACTCTGAATTTCCTGGTCGCCTGCCAGGAAATGAATTGGTGAACGGCATGTATGTCTGGCTCCTCCTGCTTAGGCAAAACTATCCCGAGTTGCTGAAGGATGTTGAAATTGACCGTGCCGGCTACGTGCGCCGCCAGTTCTACGCGTGGTTCATGCAGCGCAAGCTTGGCGCCATCACTACAGGCGATCTCGTGCGCAATTTGCGGCTGCTGTCGTTTTCGGATTGGGTGGGCTTGGCCGCCACGGTTTTTGACAAGGCCAGTTGGGCGCGTTTGCTGCGCGTCATTTTCGCAAGCTCGAAGAAAAGCGGAGCCGAGGCGCAATGGCATTCGTTGCGGCCGCTTGATGGCATCATGAACATTCGTCAGTTCGACCAGTGGCTGGCCCGCCGGGACTCGATGCGCCAATGACAGTGAACGCTCCTCACCAGCAGGACTTGCGGCATGCCCGTATCGGCTACGTGCCTTACAGCAATGCGTTGGACAGGCCGGGCGATCGGCGCCGCTTTCCGTACTACGCAAGCAAGCGCGGCATCCGGTTCGAGATTGCAGATCCGGCGGCGGAATATGACATGGTCATTCTGTCGGAACGTGCCGACATCAGCATCTGGAGCCGCTATTCCAAGGCGAAGCTGGTCTACGATTTGATTGACTCTTATCTCGCGATTCCAAGGACCAGTCTGAAAGGACAACTGCGCGGATTGTTCAAGTTCCTGTCGCGGCAGAGCCGCTACTTGCAGCTTGATCACTGGAAGGCAATTGGTCTTATGTGCCAGCGCGCCGATGCGGTGGTTTGCTCGACTGAAGAACAGCGACACGACATCCTGAAGTTTTGCCCCAATGTGCACATCATTCTCGATGCGCATATGGGGGTCGCGCGAACCGTCAAGACGGATTACGGTGCCAGACAGCCTTTTCGTCTCGTTTGGGAGGGCTTGCCGCATACCCTTGACTCACTCAAGCAGATACGTCCCGCACTGGATCAGTTGCGCGAGCGCTATCCGATCGAGGTACACATCGTGACCGACCGCGAGTACTGTCGCTATCTTGGCAAGTACGGCAAGACCCGCACTCTGGAAGCCGCTCAGCGCATTCTGCCGGATGTGCGTTTCCATGAATGGAGAGAAGCCGACTGTGCCGATATCATCTGTTCGTGCGACTTGGCCGTTATTCCGTTGGCGTTGGATGATCCGTTTGCCGCCGGGAAGCCGGAAAACAAATTGTTGCTGTTCTGGCGCATGGGAATGCCTGTGGTGACGTCTGCTTCGCCGGCTTATGTTCGCGCCATGCAGGCTGCGGGGATGGGTTACACCGCAAGAGATGGTGTTGAATGGCTGGCGATGCTTGAGAGCCTATTGGGTGATGAGGACACCCGCCGCAAAGCCGGCATGATGGGTAAAGCCTATACCGAGAGGGAGTTTTCTGAGGCCAGTTTGCTGGCTCGGTGGGACGCGGTTTTTGCATCGCTGGGCTTCTCCTGCGGAGCGAAGTGTTCGGTCGATTGATGATGCGTTTTACGCAACCCTTATGCAAGGCTGGGCATTAACATGTGCGGCTTTGTAGGTACGTTGTGTTGGGCCGGCTCGGCAATTGCCGATGCGGAGTTGGTGCAGCGCATGGCCCAAGCCATAGCGCATCGGGGTCCTGACGATGCAGGTGTTTGGGTAGATGCGTCTGCAGGCATTGCGTTGGCGCACCGCCGCCTCTCCATCCTCGATCTTTCCCCCGCCGGGCATCAACCCATGCAGTCAGGCAGTAGCCGGTATGTGATTGCCTTTAACGGCGAGATTTACAACCATCTGTTACTGCGCAAAGCGCTGGAGGCTACTGGGCAGGCGCCAAGTTGGCGTGGCCATTCCGATACCGAATCGCTGCTGGCTGGCTTTGATGCATGGGGTATCCAGGGCATGGTGGAGCGAGCTATCGGCATGTTTGCATTTGCCGTGTGGGACAGGCAAACCAGCACGCTGACGCTTGGGCGAGATCGCCTTGGTGAAAAGCCGCTTTATTACGGTTGGCAGGGGCGGGGTAACGATGCCGTCTTTTTGTTCGGCTCTGAATTAAAGGCATTGCGGGCACATCCGGCTTTTGAAAACAACATCAACCGCGGTGCGCTGAGCCTGCAACTGCGACACAACTACATTCCAGCGCCGTATTCCATATACGAGGGGATTGCCAAATTGCCGCCCGGTAGTTTGCTCACGGTATCACTGCGCCAGCGCGAGCCGAAGGTGTGGGCGTATTGGTCTGGCGCGCAAGTGGCCGAGTTTGGCGTGGCCAATGCATTTGTGGGCAGCGCTGACCAGGCGGTGGACGAGTTGGAGGTGCTGCTCAAGGACGCGGTGCGCCAACAGATGATGGCCGATGTGCCGCTGGGGGCATTTTTGTCGGGCGGAGTCGATTCTTCCGCGGTAGTGGCTCTCATGCAGGCGCAGTCATCGCGACCGGTGAAAACGTTCACCATCGGGTTTGACGAAGAGGGTTACAACGAGGCAGTGCATGCCAAGGCGGTGGCCAGACACTTGGGGACGGACCATACCGAGCTGTATGTCACGGCTGCGCAAGCTTGTGCCGTGATTCCGCGTTTACCCACTTTGTACGACGAGCCGTTTTCAGACTCGTCGCAAATCCCTACCTTTTTGGTGTCGCAACTCGCCCGGCAGCATGTCACGGTGTCGCTTTCCGGCGATGCGGGCGATGAGCTGTTTTGCGGCTACAACCGCTACCAGATGACGGCAAATCTCTGGCGCAAGCTTGCTGCTGTGCCGCTGCCTTTGCGCAAACTGGCCGCGCGGGGGCTGACCAGCATTTCGCCTCAGTCGTGGAATAGGCTGGCAGGTGCCTTAGCTGGCTTCATGCCTAGATCGGCACGGTTTGCGAATGTGGGGGACAAGCTGCACAAGGGCGCGGGAGTGTTGGCAAGCCAATCAGCCGATGCTTTGTATCTTGGCCTGGTATCGCATTGGCATGACCCGGCATCGGTAGTCATCGGTGGGCATGAGCCGCCCACCTTGCTGACTGGCAATGTGCCGGCCCTTAATGGGCTTGATGATGTGCAGCGCATGATGGCGCTGGATATGCTGACCTATCTTCCGGATGACATTTTGACCAAGGTGGACCGGGCCGCAATGGGCGTTTCGCTGGAAACGCGCGTGCCGTTTCTGGATCATCGGGTGGTGGAGTTTGCGTGGAGTCTTCCACAATCCATGAAGTTGCGCGATGGGCAAACGAAGTGGGCGTTGCGGCAGGTGTTGTACCGGCATGTGCCCCAAGCGCTGATCGAGCGGCCCAAGATGGGCTTTGGTGTGCCGATTGACAGCTGGCTGCGTGGGCCGCTACGCGAGTGGGCCGAGGACCTATTGAGCGAAACGCGCCTCAAGCGCGAGGGCTTTTTCAACCCCGCGCCCATTCGCCAAAAGTGGGCCGAGCATCTGAGCGGGCAGCGCAACTGGCAGTACCACCTGTGGGATGTGCTGATGTTTCAGGCGTGGCTGGAAAGCCAGTAGCAAGCTTGGTATACTTTCTTTCATCCCGCCCTTGGCAGTACGCCGTCCATCCATCCAGGACTCGCCGAACCCTTGGGCGTTTTTGTTTTTGGGGGGTGACATGCCAACAGCCATATTGATAGACGGCGCTTATTTCATCAAGCGTTTCAGGGCCATAGAACCGCACAACGCCTACAACGCTGAGCGGGCGGCTGATTGTGTTTTTCGGTGGGCGGCGGCTCATTTGTCTAGCCCGCCTACCAATGGCGGCACTGGCAGTAACGCAGCGCGCAGGCAAAGTCGGCGTGACCTGTACCGGGTTTTTTTTTACGATTGCCCGCCACTGGAAAAGAAGCTTCACAACCCCATCTCCAAACGTTCTGTCGATTTTTCAAAGTCAGATGAAGCAATCTTCCGCTTGAGTTTGCATCAGCGCTTGTTGTCCAAGCGTAAGTTGGCCTTGCGCTTAGGTCATTTGTCAACCGACACACCGTGGACCATAAAACCCCGAAAGATCGTAGAGTTGTTGGCGGGCAAGACGACATTTGAAGCCTTGGAGCCCGATGATGTGATGCCGGGCGTGAGGCAAAAAGGCGTCGATATGCGCATTGGTGTGGATGTGGCCTCGCTGGCTTTCAAGAAGCAGGTTGACCAGATTGTCCTGATTGCAGGCGACGCTGATTTTGTGCCAGCCGCAAAACTGGCACGACGCGAGGGCATTGACTTCGTGCTGGACCCGATGTGGCGCTCGATACCTCAAAGCTTGATGGAGCACATTGATGGTTTGCGATCCACCTGCCCCAAGCCGACGCCAAGGTCTGGGTTGATTGCGCATTAAGCCTGTGGGATATGTTGATGTTCCCGTCTTGGCTGAAGGCGAATCGCGCATGAGCCCGACGCTTCTGTTTGTGGTCAATGTAGACTGGTTTTTCTTGTCGCACCGCCTGCCAATCGCGCTGGAAGCCATGCGGCAGGGTTACCAGGTACACATCGCCACGGGCCTGACTGACAAGCAGGGTGAGCTGCAGCGCAACGGCTTGGTGGTACACCCGTTGGCGCTGGATCGCAGCAGCGCGGGTTTGGGCAACGCATGGCGCACCATGGTGCAGTTGTGGCGGATATTCAGGGCCGTGCGGCCTGATCTGGTGCACCTGGTTACCATCAAGCCGGTGTTGCTGGGCGGGTTGGTGGCGCGGCTGGCCGGGGTGCCGGCGGTGGTGGCGGCCGTGTCAGGCCTTGGGTTTGTTTTTGTGGCGAAGGGCGTTAAGGCTTCTGCAAGACGCTGGTTGGTTGGCGGTTTGTACCGTTTGGCGCTGGGGCACCACAACCTGAAAGTGATTTTTCAAAACCCCGATGACCGGGCCAGCTTGGCTAGACTTGCACATTTACCACGCCGCAAGGTGGCCATGATTCGTGGGTCTGGTGTTGACCTGACTCAATACGGCGTGATGCCGACGCCGCCAGGTATGCCGGTGGTTGTGCTGGCCGCGCGCTTGCTTGCAGACAAGGGCGTGCTGGAGTTTGTGCAGGCTGCTCGCCTGTTGAGGCAGCGCGGTTGTAATGCCCGGTTCGTCTTGGTGGGCACGTTGGATACGGCTAACCCGACCAGCTTCACAGATGCTGACGTAACAGCCTGGGTGCATGATGGTGTGGTGGAGTGGTGGGGCCATCGTGCAGATATGCCGCAGGTGTTGGCGGCTACGCAGTTGGTGGTGTTGCCTTCATACCGCGAGGGGCTGCCCAAGATATTGATTGAGGCGGCAGCCTGTGGGCGCGCCGTGGTCACCACCGATGTGCCCGGTTGCCGCGATGCCATCGACCCTGGCATCACCGGCGTCTTGGTGCCGGTGCGCGATGCCGCGGCTTTGGCCAATGCTATGGAAACCCTAATCGATAATCCTCTGCGCTGCCAAGCGATGGGCGACGCCGGGCGGGCCTTGGCCGAGAAGGCTTTTGATGTGCGGCAGGTTGTGGCGGCACATTTGCAGATTTACCAGGAACTGATCGGCAAATCGTGAAGGTATTGGTAACGGGAGCGAACGGTTTTGTAGGCCAGGCGGTGTTGTTACGGCTCAATGGCATGAGCGGCGTGACCGCCATAGGTAGTGTGCGCCGTGCGGCAATGTTTGCAGATGCTGGTGCACCAATTGCGACGGTGGGCGAGCTGTCAGCGCAAACTGATTGGTCAGGGGCCTTAGCTGGTGTACAGGCCGTGGTTCACACGGCTGCTCGCGTGCATGTCATGCAAGAGGCTGCAGTCGATCCGCTGGCCGAATTTCGTCGGGTCAATGTGCAAGGCACCTTGAACCTCGCCCGACAGGCAGCTGCAGCAGGTGTGCGCCGTTTTGTGTTCGTCAGTTCCATCAAGGTCAACGGCGAGGCGACACAGCCAGGGTCACGGTTCACGGCAGACGATGTGCCTGCGCCACTCGATGCCTATGGCGTTTCCAAGATGGAGGCCGAGCAGGGCTTATTGGCTTTGTCTGCACAGACGGGCATGGAGGTGGTCATCATCCGGCCACCGTTGGTCTACGGCCCCGGTGTGAAAGCCAACTTTGCCGCAATGATGCGCTGGCTGCGGCGCGGCGTGCCCTTGCCGCTGGGCGCCATTCATAACCGGCGCAGTCTGGTTGCGCTCGACAACTTGGTCGATTTGATCGTGCTTTGCCTCACGCATCCCACTGCAGCCAATCGGACCTTTTTGGTGTCCGATGGCGAGGACGTTTCTACCACCCAACTGTTGCGCCGCATGGGGCAAGCCCTTGGACGCCCGCCGCGTTTGATTCCGGTGCCGGCCAGCATTCTAAAGTTAGCGGCCGCTATGGTGGGAAAGTCGGATGTGGCGCATCGCTTGTGTGGGTCTTTGCAGGTGGATATATCCAAAACCCGGCAGCTGTTGGGCTGGACGCCGCCGCTGTCACTGGATGAAGGCTTGAAGAGGGCGGCAGAAAGAGTATGAGTTCGAAGCGAATAGTCGATTTGTTGCTGGCCTTGGCGGCAGCTGCGGTTTTGGCGGTGCCGGTATTGCTGATTGCGCTCCTGGTGCGGCTGACATCGACCGGCCCCATATTGTTCTGGTCGGACCGCGTGGGCAGATATAACGCGATATTCAGGATGCCGAAATTCCGCAGTATGCGTGTGGATACTCCGGCGGTGGCCACCCATTTATTGCAGAACCCGGACCAGTTCCTCACGTCCATCGGGGGTTTTTTGCGCAAAAGCAGTCTGGATGAATTGCCCCAGTTATGGAGCATTATCTGCGGCGACATGAGTTTTGTCGGGCCGCGGCCGGCACTGTTCAATCAGGACGATCTGGTGGCGCAGCGTACCGAGGTCGGGGTCGATGCTCTGGTGCCGGGGCTGACGGGCTGGGCTCAGATCAATGGTCGCGACGAATTGCCGATTCCCCAAAAGGTGGCGCTCGATGCCGAATATCTGCGCCGGCAGTCGTTCGGGTTCGATCTAAAAATTTTGTTCATGACTTTCCTTAAAGTGGTCCGACGCGATAACGTCACGCATTAGAATGCGCCATCAAAAAATAAAAACCACGCTTTTCAGGGTTATGTTTTCAATTCCTAAAGGATCCCCACATGAGTAATCTGATCGATATTCAAGGTCAAATCGACAAACTGCAGAAGCAGGCCAGCGATATCCGCGCGCGGGAATTCGATAAAACCGTTCGTGAGATTCTCGCGACCATGCGTGCGTTTGGCATCACCGCCAAGGATTTGCAGGCCGCGAGCGCCAAGGGAGGCAAGGTCAAGGCTGGCAAGGCGGTCAAGCAGCCGCGCGCCAAATCCGCGAAAAGTAATGCCGGCGTCACCGTGGCGCCCAAATTCCGCGGGCCCAACGGGGAGACCTGGAGCGGCCGGGGTTTGACGCCGCGTTGGCTGGCGGCGCTGGAGGCGCAGGGAAGCCGGAAGGAAGACTTTGCCATCAAGGACTGAGTCTGTCTCTGCTGCCGGAGCCGGCCTTGCCGGCGATGAGGGGTTCCGTCACAAGTTCTTGACCGGCGTCGCGTTCAGTTGGGGGTTTTGCGCCTATTTCCCGATTGGCGTGATGTACCTCAACCTGTTGCTGATGCTCACTGCACTGGCAATCTGGCCCGGTGCAAAGCAGGCACTGCTGCGCCTGCGGCAGCAGGCCGTCATGTTGCCGCTGGCGCTGTTTGTGGCGTGGACTCTGGTGGCCACGTTTTCCGGCGACTGGTTTCCTGACACCGGCACGCGCTTGTTCCATACTTTTCGGGTGGCCCTGGTGTTGTGTCTGGGCATGATGCTGACGCCGGCCCGGGCGCGCGTCGCGTTTCTGGGGTTTCTGGCCGGATCGGTCACGGCCGCCATGATCGTGGCGGCGCACCATGTATGGGGCATGCCGGACTGGGAGTTATGGGCCAGCCTGCTTGTGACACGCAACAACTTCAGCAGCGGCAACATGATCACCATGGCCACCGCTGCAGGTGCCTGTCTTGTGGTCGGGATCGGCCGTGGCGTGGGGCGCAGCACCCGATGGTTGCTGCTGGCCTTGTTTGTTGGGCTGGCGCTGACCGTGGCGCTGCATGCGGTGTCGCGCAATTCCCAGTTGCTGCTCGCCGGCTTGATGCTGGTCGCGCTGCTATACCGGTTTCGATCGGTCAAGGCCGCTGTGGGTGGTTTAGCCGCGGTCGCGTTACTGGCGGTCGTGACATGGCAGTTTTCGCCCACGACCAGCAAACGCTTTGTCGAAATGGCGTCCGACCTGCATGCGGTCGCCACGGCACACAACTACAGCACCAGCGTCGGGGTGCGTTGGCGCATGTACCAGGAGGCGGTGCAGGGTATCGGTGAGCACCCCGTGCTCGGCACCGGTCTGGGCAGCTGGTTGCCACGTTGGCGTGGGGTCTGGCAAAAAATCGGTGACTCCCAGCCGCCGGAGCTGCACGCGCAGTTTGGGGAAATCAACAACCCGCACAACGACTTCCTGCTGACCGGCATGGAGATCGGCATACCAGGCATGTTGTTGATGATGTGGATGCTCGGCGCACTCTTCTGGTCGGGGTGGCGCTCCCGATCGACGTTGGGTGGGGTGACCGTGATTTTTGCCGCATCCATCGTGGGTACGGCCCTGGTCAATGCTCCGTTGCGCGACGCTGCATTGGGCATGACCTTGCTCTGGTTGCTGGGCGTAAGCCTGGCATTGCGAGGTGATCCCGCCGATGCATGACACCCTGCTGGCGCTGCCGCGCCTGGGCAAGCAGATCGCCGTCGTTGCGCTCGATGTCGTGCTGGCTGTCGTCGCGACCTGGCTGGCCTATAGCCTGCGACTCGATGCCTTGCACTGGCCGGAGTCGGCGCAGTGGCGGGTGTACGTTCTGGCGCCGGCCATGGCCATCCCGGTGTTCATCCGGATGGGGCTTTACCGCGCCATCTTCCGCTACACCGGCCTGGACGCACTCATGGCGATTGCCAAGGCAGTGGCTATTTACGGCACGGTGCTGTTTGCATTGCTGGTCTGGCAGCGCTGGCCGGACGTGCCGCGCAGCATGGGAGTATTGCAGCCCATCATCTTTCTGCTGCTCGCGGGCGCCAGCCGGGCATTGGCGCGATTCTGGCTGGCCGGAATCGGCAGCAACCGGGTGGCGACAGAGGGGCGCGTGCTGATCTACGGTGCCGGAGAATCCGGCGTGCAGACGGCCGCGGCCATCGGCAATGCGCGGCAGTTCACGCTGGTCGGTTTTGTCGACGACGACGCGCGCAAGACTGGGCGCAGCATCAACGGCGTAACCGTCCATGCGCCGGCAAAGATCGCCGATCTGGTGCACAAGCAGGCAGTGACCGACATCCTGCTGGCCTTGCCCAGCGTCACGCGTGCCCGGCGCAACGAGATCATCGCCAGTTTGAGCACGATCCCGGTCCATATCCGCACATTGCCGGGCATGTCGGACCTGACCAGCGGCCGGGTGACCGTCAGCGATTTCAAGGAACTGGACATCGAAGACCTGCTCGGGCGTGATCCGGTCGTCTCGGAGCCTTACGTGCGCACCCGGCCGCTGGCCGGCCAGGTGGTGCTGGTCACTGGTGCCGGGGGCAGCATCGGCAGCGAACTGTGTCGCCAGATCGTGCAGCAGGAGCCGATGCGCGTGCTGCTGTTTGACCACAACGAATTCGGCCTGTACAGCATCCACCAGGAGTTGCAGACCTTGTGCAAGACCAAGCGGTTGACGGTGGAACTGGTCCCGCTGCTGGGCAGCGTTGCGAACAGTCGACGCCTGCGCGAGATCTGCCAGTCGTACCGGCCGGCCTGGGTCTACCATGCGGCAGCCTACAAGCATGTCCCCCTGGTAGAAAGCAACCCGTCCGAGGGCATTGCGAACAATGTGTTCGGAACCTTGAACGTGGCGCAGGCGGCACTGGACTCGGCTGCGGCCCATTTCGTGCTCGTCTCCACCGACAAGGCGGTGCGCCCGACCAATGTCATGGGCGCGAGCAAGCGCATGGCCGAACTGGTACTGCAGGGGCTCGCGACGCAGGATGCGGCATCAGGGACCCGGTTTTCGATGGTCCGGTTCGGCAACGTTCTTGGATCGAGTGGCAGTGTGGTGCCGCTGTTCCGTGCCCAGTTGACCGCAGGCGGGCCGCTGACGGTGACGCACCCGGACGTCACGCGTTATTTCATGACGATTCCGGAGGCGGCGCAACTGGTGCTTTACGCCGGCGCCATGGCCCAAGGCGGCGAGGTGTTTGTGCTCGACATGGGCGAGCCGGTGAAGATCATGGATCTGGCCCGGCGCATGATCGACCTGTCGGGTCTCAAGCTGCGCGACGAGCACAATCCGGACGGCGACATCGCCATCGCCATCACTGGGCTGCGCCCGGGCGAGAAGTTGTACGAAGAGCTGCTCATCGGCGACAACCCCGCGCCGACCTCGCATCCGCGCATCATGATGGCGCACGAGGAGTTCCTGGCCTGGCCGGAGCTTGAGGCCGAGCTCGGCAAGCTTCGCACTGCGGCCGATGCCGGCGACGTCGACGGCATCAAGTCGGTGTTGTCGCGCTGTGTGCATGGCTATGTCGAATCGGCGTTCGGTGGATTGAAATGATCTGCTCGCCGTGATGCTGCACAATGGACGTTCATCCATCCGCTACCTGTGTGACCATGACCGAACCATCCAAGATCGCTCTGCGCGACAAGGCCGAAATACTTGCCATGGCCTTGCCCTATATCCGCAAGTTTCATGGCAAGACCATGGTCATTAAATACGGCGGCAACGCCATGACCGACCCCGGCCTGCAGGCCGACTTCGCCGCAGACGTGGTGCTGCTCAAACTGGTCGGCATCAATCCGGTGGTGGTGCACGGTGGCGGCCCGCAGATCGAGAGCGCGCTCAAGCGTCTGGGCAAAAAGGGTGAGTTCATACAAGGCATGCGCGTCACCGATGCGGAGACCATGGAAGTGGTGGAGTGGGTGCTCGGTGGTCAGGTGCAGCAGGACATCGTCGGCCTGATCAACCAGGCCGGTGGCAAGGCGGTCGGCCTGACGGGCCGCGACGGCGCCATGATCCGGGCACGCAAGCTCAAGATGGTCGATAACCAGGACCCGACGCGCGAACACGATGTGGGCCAGGTCGGCGATATCGTCAGCATCGACCCGAGCGTGGTGCGTGCCTTGCAGGACGACGCCTTCATTCCGGTGATCACGCCGATCGGCTTTGGTGACGACAACGAGAGCTTCAACATCAATGCCGACGTCGTGGCCGGCAAGCTGGCCATGGTGCTGGCGGCCGAGAAGCTGCTGCTGCTGACCAACACCCCTGGCGTGCTCGACAAGGCAGGCAATCTACTCACCGACCTGACGGCGCGCGAGATCGACGCAATGTTTGCCGACGGAACCTTGAGCGGCGGCATGTTGCCCAAGATCGCGTCGGCACTGGATGCGGCCAAGAGTGGCGTGGCGTCGGTGCATATCATCGATGGCCGGGTGCCCCATGCGCTGCTGCTGGAGATCCTCACCGACCAGCCGTTCGGCACGATGATCCGTTCGCACTGAGCCTAGGTAATACCCTAGGGTCCGGTATGCGAGAATAAAAATTCAAACTTCTTGCCACCATGCCAGACGCACTGCCCAGACTTAGCGCCACCGATTCGGCCAGTGATGATCCACCCGTCACGCGCAAGCGACCCAAGCCGGGTGAGCGGCGCGTTCAGATCCTGCAGGCACTGGCGGAAATGCTGGAGCAACCCGGTGTCGACCGCATCACCACCGCAGCCCTCGCGGCGCGGCTGAGTGTCAGCGAAGCCGCTCTTTATCGCCATTTCGCCAGCAAGGCGCAGATGTTCGAGGGATTGATCGAGTTCGTCGAGCAAAGCGTGTTCACACTGATCAACCAGATCACCGAACGGCCGGTCTCCGCCGGTCCGGGCGAGGCCGGTTCCGGCAAGCGTCAGGCCGCCCAGATCGCTGCGATGGTGCTGCAGTTCGCCGAGAAAAATCCCGGCATGACACGGGTGATGGTGGGCGATGCGCTGGTGTTTGAGAACGCCCGCCTGCAGCAGCGCATGAACCAGTTTTTCGACAAGATCGAGGCCATGCTCAAGCAGTCGCTGCGGCCGCTTGCCGATGACAGCGTCTCGGCCACGCCGAGCGTTGACGCGCAGGTCATGGCATCGGCACTGACGGCCTTTTTGGTGGGGCGCTTGCATCGGTATGCGCGTTCGGGCTTCAAGCGGCTCCCCTCCGAACACCTGGACGCCAGCCTGAGCTTGATGCTTTAGGCGGCTGCGGGGACAGGCTGCCCAGGGGGCAAACACCGTATTGCAGTGTGCATCGACGCCCCGCAACTCTACCGCCCCATTGAATCATGCTCCGCTCGGATCACGTCGGTTTCCTGGGTGTCCTGATACTGGACACGCGTTTCCCGCGGCCACCGGGCGACGTGGGCAATGCCGAGACCTTCGAACGCCACGGCATTTCCGTGCGTTTTGCCATCGTCAAGGGGGCATCCCCACGCAGGATCGTCCAGCAAGCCGACTCTTCTTTCGTGCAGCCATTCGTCGATGCCGCCATCGGGTTGGTGCAAGACGGCGCGACCATGATCACAACGAGTTGCGGCTTTCTGGCAAGTTATCAAGAGCTTCTGGCACAGGCCGTGCCAGTGCCGGTGTTGACGTCAAGCTTGCTGGCGTGCCGGCGTTTTGCGCACCCCGGCATCGTCACCTTTGATGCGGCGTCGCTCGGTCGCGCTATCCTGGACGTCGCGGGGGTGCCCGCGTCGACACCGGTGCAGGGCTTGCAGCCCGGATGCGAATTGCATCGACGCATCCTGGGCAACGAGACCCTGGTCGTTGCGCAGTGGCGGTCGCTGACGACCCGGCCATAGCGCCAGGTCCGGGCGGCGGCGGGTGGCGCGCTACTGCGCGTTGACCGCACACCCCACTTTGGAACCTGCGTCGACGATGGCCTGCCAGGTGTTGTCGTCCACCACGATGCCGCCTTGTTCGCGCGCCACACGCGCGGTGCGCTCGGGATCGCCGGCAATCTGCACGCCGCCCGAGCCTTCTGGCGCCGGGCTTTGCTTGAGCCAGGTAATGAACTCCGCGGCCTCATGCTCGAAGCTCGCGCGTGTGCCCAGCTTGTCCGGGTCGATCAGGATGGTCAGCATGCTGTTGAGCACCGCGGACCGGCCATCGGTCTCGCCGCGCCAGGTGGCGCCACCCGACAACGCGCCGCCCAGCAGCTCGCAAGCCACTGCCATGCCGTAACCCTTGTGTTCACCGAAGGTCATCAAGGCGCCGAAAAGCCCGTTGGATTGGGGCACGACCACCACGCCGGGGTCGTTCGTGGGCTGGCCCTGGGCATCGATCAGGTAGCCGGGAGGGACCTTGCGGCCTTCGTTGTGCGCCACGCGCATCTTGCCCTGGGCCACGCGGCTGGTGGCGAAGTCGAGCACGAACGGCGGCTGGCCCTTGAGCGGAATGCCGATGCAGCAGGGGTTGGTGCCGAAGCGACCGTCGCCGCCGCCCCAGGGCGCAACGATGGGGCGGGCCATCACGTTGACGAAGTGGATGGCGACCAGCCCGTTGGCAACCGCCATCTCGCTGAAATGGCCGATGCGCCCGAGGTGGTGGGCGCTCTTGACGGTCATGATGCAGCTGCCATGCTTGCGGGCGCGCTCCATGCCCAGTGCCATGGACTGTTCGCCGATGACCTGGCCGAAACCGTGGCCGCCGTCGATGGTCAGCAAGGTGCCGGTGTCGAGCATGACCTTGGCGCTGGTGTTGGGAGACAGGCCGCCTTCGAGCACCGCGTCGACATAGCGCGGCAGCATGCCCACGCCATGCGAGTCATGGCCGCTGAGGTTGGCCAGCACCAGGTTGTGGGCGACGGCGGCGGCTTCGCCGGCCGAACTGCCGTTGGCGAGCAGGACCCGTTCGACGGTGGCGCGCAATGCGCTGGCGGAGATGGTAAGGGACATGGTGTGGGCGAAAGTAGGGTGGAGGTGGGGTTACTGCAAAGCGATCACATCACATGACGGCGCCGACCTGCCAGGGCACGAACTCGTTCTGCCCGTAGCCGTGGCGCTCGCTCTTGCTGGCATGGCCGGACGCGGTGGCCAGCACCATGTCGAAGATGCGCTGGCCCATATCGGCCACCGAGCAGCTGCCGTCGATGATCTCGCCGCAGTTGATGTCCATGTCGTCCTCCTGCTTGCGCCACAGGTTGGAGTTGGTGGACAGCTTGAGCGAGGGCGACGGTGCGCAGCCGTAGGCGGAACCCCGGCCGGTGGTGAAGCAGATCAGGTTGGCACCGCCAGCGACCTGGCCGGTAGCGCTGACCGGGTCGTAGCCGGGCGTGTCCATGTAGACGAAGCCGTGTTTGTCGACTTTTTCCGCGTATTCGTAGACCGCTTGCAGGTTGGATGTACCACCTTTGGCGACCGCGCCCAGCGACTTCTCCAGAATGGTGGTCAGGCCGCCGGCCTTGTTTCCGGGCGAGGGGTTGTTGTTCATCTCGCCGCCATTGATGGCGGTGTAGTTCTCCCACCACTTGATGCGGGCCACGAGTTTCTCGCCGATGGCCTGGTCCACGGCACGGCGCGTCAGCAGGTGTTCGGCGCCATAGATTTCGGGCGTCTCGCTCAGTATGGCGGTGCCGCCATGGGCCACCAGCAGGTCGACCGCAGCGCCCAACGCCGGATTGGCACTGATGCCCGAGTAGCCGTCGGAGCCGCCGCACTGCAGGCCGATCGTGATGTGGCTGGCATCGACCTCTTCGCGATGCGCCTTGTTGGCGTGGGGCAGCATTTCCTGAATCAGTGCGATGCCCTTGGCCACGGTCTTGCTGGTGCCGCCGCTGTCCTGGATGTTGAATACGCGCAGGGTCTCGCCTTCGCGCAGGCTGCTGGTGGCCAGCCAGGCGTTGATCTGGTTCGACTCGCAGCCCAGGCCCACCACCAGCACGGCGGCGAAGTTGGCGTGGGTCGCATAACCGGCGAGCGTGCGCTGCAGGATCTGCATTCCCGTGCCTTCGGTGTCCATGCCGCAGCCGGTACCGTGGGTCAGGGCGACCACGCCGTCGACGTTGGGAAAGTCCGCCAGCGCCTGCGGGTGGTTCTGGCGCGAGAAATGGTCGGCAATGGCCCGCGCGGCGGTGGCCGAGCAGTTCACGCTCGACAGGATGCCGATGTAGTTGCGCGTGGCAACCCGACCGTCGGCGCGCTTGTAGCCCATGAAAGTGGCCTTGCGCGGTGTGGGCACGGGCTTGACGTCGGCGCCGAACGCATAGTCGCGCGCGAAGTCGCCCTTGTCCGGTCCCATGTCGAGGTTCTGCGTGTGAATGTGCTCGCCCGGCGCGATGGCGCGGGACGCAAAACCGATGATCTGGTTGTAGCGTCGTACCGGTTCGCCTGCAGCGATGGCGCGGGTTGCGATCTTGTGGCCAGGCGGGATGATGCCGCGCACGGTAATACCCTCGACGACTGCGCCGCCCACGAGTTGGGCGCGGGCGATCAGCACGTCGTCGGCCGGGTGCAGGCGAATGAAAGGTGTCATGGTGATGGTTTCCTGGTTTGGCGTGTATGGCGCCAGCTGACGTTGAAGCGGGTGTGTGAACGATCCATGTGCTCGTGCATCGCCGCGCGCGCCAGCGCCGGATCTCGGGCGCGGATCGCCGCGACGATCTTGTCGTGCTCATCGATTGCGGCATTCCACGACTCGGGTGTTTCGAAATGGTCGACCATGCGTTCGAACATCGGGCCACGGCGTGCGTCCCAGAATCGCTGCACGGTGTCGATCAACACGCTGTTGCCGCAGGCCTGCACGATGGCCGAATGAAAGTCACGGTCGCCTTGCAGCGGCAGCACACCCTTGGCCGCGTCGCCGCGCATGGACTTCAGGGCCTCGGCCATGGCGCCCAGGTCCTTGCGCTTGGCCGACACGGCCGCAATGGCGGCAATCTCGCCTTCGAGCACACGCCGGGCGCGGATCAGCTCCAGCGGGCCCCATTCACTGGGATGGGCCTGCGCGGCCGCGGCAGCCGCGCGAGACGGCCCTTTGAGCACGTAGACGCCCGAACCGGTACGCACCTCGACATAACCTTCGACCTCAAGTGCGATCAGTGCTTCGCGCACCGAGGGCCGGCTCACGCCGAGCTGCTTGGCCAGGTCGCGTTCGGCCGGCAAGCGCTCGCCCTCCAGCCATGCGTGTGCCTTGATGGCGGCACGCAGCTGGTCGGCGATCTGTCGGTACAGGCGCTGGGTTTCGACAATTTGAAGGGCCATAGGGTTATCGATAATTGGCCAAGTGGTAAGGCCAATCAATACTTGCATCATACCGGGCCTATGGCATCAGGCGAAACCCTGATGCCATAGGCTTGGCGGTTCCGGGGACTTGCCGACGGACATCGCGGCTGCTCCGGCTTGTGGTGGCACGCTGCCGCTGGCGGTGACACGTTCCCAGACATCGACACGGAGAAATTCCCCATGAACATCCCATCATCAAGTACGCGCCGCGGCCTCGTGGTCCGCGCCGCCTGCGCAGGTACGCTGGCAGCCCTGCTGGCACTCGGCGCGCAGGCACAGTCCTGGCCGACCAAATCGGTGCGCGTCATCGTGCCGTTTCCACCCGGCGGCGCATCCGACACCCTGGCGCGAACGGTGGCGCAAAAACTCGGCGAGCAGACCGGCCAGACCTTCGTGATCGAGAACAAGCCCGGTGCCGCCAGCACCATCGGTATTGCCGAAGCCGCCAAAGCACCCGCCGACGGGTATTCCATCTTGCTGGCGGCAGCGCCGTTCGTCATTACGCAATACGTGTATCCGAAGCTCAGCTATGACGTGCAGAAGGATTTCGTGCCACTGGGTCTGCTGCAGACCACGCCGCTGGTGCTGGTCACGCACCCGTCGCTCGGACTCAAGACGCCAGCCGAATTCCTGCGCGCGGCCAAGGCCAGTCCGGGCAAGATGAACTACGCCACGCCGGGCGCTGGCAGCCTGCCGCATCTGGTGGGCGAGTTGTTCAAGCAGCAGGCCGGCGTCGACCTGCTGCACGTGCCTTACAAGGGCGGTGGTCCGGCCGTGGCCGACCTGCTGGCTGGGCATGTGAACAGTGCCTTCTTCTCACCGATCGAGGTTCAGGCCCACGTGAAGGCCGGCAAGATGGTGGCGATCGCATCCACCGGGCTCAAACGCACCAGTGGCCTGGGCGAATTGCCGACGCTGGCCGAATCCGCGGTGCCGAATTTCGAGGCGCTGGCCTGGTTCGGTTTTGTTACCCGCGCCGGCACGCCGCCCGACGTACTGGCGCGCATGTCCGAGCAATTTGTCAAGGCCTTGAACAGTCCGGACATTCGCGACAAGATCGCGCAGACTGGCGACGTGCCGGCCGGCACCCAGGCCGAGTTCGCCGAACTGCTCAAGGGCGAACACGTGCGCTGGGAGCGCACCGTCAAGGCGGCCAACATCACCCCGAACTGAAACACCACCGATGGCAAGCACCCGCCCCAACATCCTGTGGTACTGCGCCGACCAGCAGCGCTGGGATACCGTTCACGCGCTCGGCAACGCCCACATCCGTACCGACGCCGTCGATGCCCTGGTGGCCGGCGGCGTGGCGTTCAACCGGGCCTACACCCAGAGTCCGATCTGCACCCCGGCCCGGGCGACCTTTCTGACCGGCCGCTACCCAGCATCACACCATGTGTACCGCAACGGCAACGCGTATTTTCCGGCGCACGAAAAGCTGGTCACCAAGCGCCTGGCCGAAGCCGGATATGACTGTGCGCTGGTCGGCAAGTTGCATCTGGCCGCGGCCAAGCACTACGAAGTGCGCACCGACGACGGCTATCGGTTGTTCCATTGGAGCCACCATCCCACGCCCGATCAGGCCTACGGGCACGACTACGAGAACTGGCTCAAGCACGAGAAGAAGGTCGACCCGCAGGCGCTGTACGCCGACCTGAACTACTTCTGCGGTCCTGGCGTGTCCACCGAGTACCACCAGACCACCTGGTGTTCGGAAATGGCGATGCGCTTCATCAGTGAGCGGCGCGACCGGCCGTGGATGATCAGCGTCAATCCGTTCGATCCGCATGGGCCGTTCGATGCCCCGCCCGAATACCTGTCGCGTTACGATCCGTCGACTCTGCCGCTGCCGCGCTTTCGCGATTCCGATGTACAGCGCCAGAAGGCGTTTGCCGCGATCGACCAGCAGACCAAGCGCGCGGAAGACCCGCGGGTGCGCAAGAAGATTGTCCCGGTGTCGGCCGATGGCGGCCATGACGCGATTGCGTCGGCGCACAACGACTATGACGCACTCGACGTCAAGGCCAACTACTACGCGATGATCGAGCAGATCGACGACCAGTTCGCGCGCATCATGCAGACGCTGCGTGACACCGGGCAGCTTGAGAACACCATCGTCATCTACATGAGCGACCATGGCGAGATGCTTGGCGACCACGGCCTGATCCTCAAGGGCTGCCGCTTCTTCGACGGGTTGGTGCGGGTGCCGCTGATCATGTCCTGGCCGGGGCAGTTCCAGGCCGGCCTGCGCAGCGATGCGCTGGTCGAGACGGTGGATGTCGCGCCCACATTGATGGATGCCTGCGGCCTGGGCGTGCCCGAGACCATGCAAGGCAAGTCATTGCTGCCGTTGATGCGCGGGCAGGTCGATCCGGCGACGCACAAGAAAGCCGTGGTGTGCGAATACCGCGATGCGATGGGCGGGCACCCGGACCACACCCATGCGTCGATGGTTTTCGACGGCCGCTACAAGAGCGTTTTTTATCACGGGCACGACATCGCCGAGTTGTTCGATCACGCGCAGGACCCCGAGGAGTTTGACAACCTCTGGGTAGCACCGGGCAACGAAGCGCTCAAGCTGCAGCAGTTGCGCGCCCATATGAATGCGCTGATGGCCACCGTAGACGTCGGGCCGCCGCGCTTCGTTAACTACTGACATCCAAACGATGTCCCATGACGGACCGCATTTTCCTTCGGTCATAATTGGCCAAGTGGTAAGGCCAGTTTATCGGCCAAACCCGCCGAACGGCACGGGGCGAAGCAGGGCTGCGACGTGCTGAACATCTGAACGGAGGAACTATGCGACTGAACGGGAAATCGGCTCTGGTGACCGCAGCAGGTCAGGGCATCGGCAAGGCCAGCGTGCTGGCGACGGCGCGCGAGGGCGCCAAGGTGCTGGCGACCGATCGCGACCCGGCACTGCTCAAGGCCTACGAAGGTGTGGCCAATGTCGAGACCGCCGTACTCGACGTGCTCGACAAGGATGCCATCACCCGGCTGGTGCAGGGCATGGCGAAAATCGACGTGGTGTTCAACTGCGCCGGTGTCGTGCACAACGGCAGCATCCTGCAGGCCAACGATGCAGACTGGGACTTTGCCTTCAACCTCAATGCGCGTGCCCAGTTCTGGATGTGCCAGGCGGTGATCCCGAAGATGCTGGAGAACGGCGGCGGCAGCATCATCAACATGGCCAGCGTCTGCGGCAGCCTCAAGGGTTTGCCCAACCGCTTCATCTACGGTGCCAGCAAGGCCGCCGTCGTGGGACTGACCAAGGGGATCGCGGCGGATTTCGTGGCCAAGGGCATCCGCTGCAACGCCATCGCACCCGGAACCGTGGACACCCCTTCGCTGCAGGAGCGCATCAACAGCTACGCTGATCCGGTGCAGGCACGCAAGGACTTTGTCGCACGCCAGCCCATGGGCCGGCTGGCGCAGGCCGAAGAAATTGCACCCATCATCCTGTACCTGGCCAGCGACGAGTCGGTGTTCGCTACAGGGCAGATTTTTTCCGTGGACGGAGGTATGACGATATGAACCAACTCGATTTGAACGGCCGCCATGCGGTCATCACTGGCGGCGCGACCGGTCTCGGTTTCGCGATTGCGCAACGTGTGCTGGCTTCGGGCGGCAGCGTCACCTTGTGGGACCGCGACGACAAGGCGCTCGCACGGGCCTGCGATGAACTCGGCGCCAAAGCCCGGGCGGTACAGGTCGACGTGGGCGAACACGCCTCGGTGGTCGCCGCGGTGAAGAAGACGATCGAGCACAACAAGACCATTGACGCGCTGGTCAACTCCGCCGGTGTGGCAGGCGCCAACGCCAAGACCTGGGACTACGAACTCGACGAATGGCACAAGGTGATCCAGGTCAACCTCAATGGCCTGTTCTACTGCTGCCGCGAGGTCGTACCGCACATGCGCGCGAGCAACTACGGGCGCATCGTCAACATCGCGTCGGTCGCCGGCAAGGACGGCAACCCGAATGCCAGTGCCTACAGCGCGAGCAAGGCGGCCGTGATCGGCCTGACCAAGTCGTTGGGCAAGGAACTGGCCGACACCGGTATCCGTGTGAACTGCATTACCCCGGCCGCCGTCAAGACGGCCATCTTCGATCAGATCTCGGCCGAACATATCCAGTTCATGTTGTCCAAGATCCCGATGGGTCGCTTTGGCAAGCCGGAAGAGATTGCGGCCATGGTCGCCTGGCTGTGCACCGAAGACTGCTCGTTCTCCACCGGCGCGGTATTCGATCTCTCGGGTGGGCGATCCACCTATTGATGGTGCGGGGGGACACAATTCCTGGCGGGAGTGAGAATAGGCCCCCGCCCATTTTTTGAAATTCATCGAAAGGCAAGCTCATGAAACTGGTTCGTTATGGCAAACCCGGCAAGGAGAAACCCGGACTGATCGACGCAGACGGCAAGTTGCGCGACCTCAGCGCCGTGCTCAAGGACATCGGGCCGGACCAGCTCGGCGATGCGGCACTGGCCAAGCTGCGCAAGCTCAAGACCGACAAACTGCCGCTGGTCAAGGGTTCGCCCCGCATGGGATGTCCGATTGCCGGCGTGCCCAAGTTCATCGCCATCGGTCTGAACTACGCGGACCATGCGGCCGAGTCGAATCTGCCGATTCCGAAGGAGCCGATTGTTTTCACCAAGGCTACCAGCTGTATCCAGGGTCCGAACGACGACGTGATGTTGCCCAAGGGTTCGGTCAAGTCCGACTGGGAAGTCGAACTCGGCATCGTCATCGGCACCCGTGCGCGCTATGTGTCGCAGAAAGCGGCACTGGACCATGTGGCCGGTTATTGCACCATCAACGACGTCAGCGAGCGTGAATACCAGATCGAGCGCGGCGGCACCTGGGACAAGGGCAAGGGTTGCGACACGTTCGGCCCGATCGGCCCCTGGCTGGTGACGCGTGACGAGATCACCAACCCGCAGAAACTCGGGATGTGGCTGGACGTCAACGGCAAGCGCATGCAGACCGGCAGCACCAAGACCATGATCTTCAGCGTCGCCAAGCTGGTCAGCTACGTCAGCCAGTTCATGACGCTGGAGCCGGGTGATGTCATCACCACCGGCACGCCGCCCGGCGTGGGTCTGGGCATGAAGCCACCGGTGTACCTGAAGAAGGGCGATGTCATGACCCTGGGTATCGAAGGCCTGGGCGAGCAGCGCCAGACGGTGGTGCCGTTCAAGCTGTAAGCACGCATCTGTTGCCAGAAGTCATGGGCCCTGCGGGGCCCTTTTTCTTGAGCGTATCGGCCATCGGCTCCGGCGCGCCAACGGCAGATCACCGTGCGGGTTACTCCGGAGTGGCCTACCTTGTATAGACAAGATAAACTAAGCAGCTTGTTGGCATGGGAAATGCTAGCTTGAAAGCGGTTGCGGGTCGGACGGGGCGCCCATCAGGAGTCGCGCCTTCGGCTGGTCGCAGCAAGACCCATTCTGTGGATTTCGATTTTAATCAACCATCGAGGTATTTCGTCATGAAGAAAACTCTGCTCACCGCGTTGGCGCTTTCCCTGAGCGTGTCGCTGGCCCATGCGCAGGACACCAAGGTCCTGATCGGCATGTCCGGCTGGACCGGCTTCGCGCCGCTGACCCTGGCCAAGGAGGCAGGGTTGTTCAAGAAGCATGGCCTGGATGTCGAGATCAAGAAGATTCCGCAAAAGGACCGTCACCTGGCGATTGCCTCCGGTGACATCCAGTGCGCCGCCACTACGGTGGAGACCTGGGTGGTGTGGAACGCCAACGGCATCCCGACCACGCAGATCTTCCAATTGGACAAGAGTTATGGCGCCGACGGCATGGTGGTGAAACCCAACATCGCCAAGATCAGCGACCTCAAGGGCAAGACTGTTGCGGCCAGCGCGCCGGGCACAGCGCCGTACTTCACCCTGGCCTGGATGCTGAAGAAGAACGGCCTGAGCGTGAAGGATGTGACGGTCGTCAACCTCGAGCCACAGGCCGCGGCCAATGCCATGATCGCCGGCGTCTCCGGCATCGACGCCGCCATGACCTACGAGCCCTACCTGGGTGCCGTGCGCGAGAAGCCGGAAGCCGGCAAAATCATCGCCACCACGCTGGACTACCCGATGATCATGGATACCTTCGGCTGCACGCCCAAGTTCCTGGCCGAGAACCCCAAGGCAGCCAAGGCACTGGCCGATGGTTACTTTGACGCGCTCGCGATGATCAAGTCGGATCCGAAGAAGAGCTACGAGATCATGGGCGCCGATGTCAAGCAGACGGGCGAGAAGTTTGAGGCCAGCGCCAAGTACCTGCGCTGGCAGGACCGTGCCGCGAACCTGAAGTTCTTTGCCGGCGAACATGCCGAGTTCAGCAAGGAAGCCGCCGGCCTGCTGATGGAAGTGGGCATCATCAAATCCTTGCCCGACATGAGCAAGCTGGCCGATACGCGCTTCATCAAGTAAGCAGGACATGCGACCGTTGCAAGCGGTGCACCCCCGCACCCGTGTGGTGCTGGGGGTGAGTTTCTTCGTCCTGTTTTTCGCGCTCTGGTCGCTTGTCACGTTCGGCGGATTCGTGCCCAAGATTTTCCTGGCCGACCCGCTGACCATGGTGCGCTCGGGTTACGACCTGATGGTGAACCAGAACTTTGCCTACGACATCGGCATGACCGTCTGGCGCGTGCTTGGTGGTTTCGCCATTGCGTCCGTGCTGGCGATACCGCTGGGCGTGCTGATGGGCGCGTACAAGCCGATCGAGGCCTTCTTCGAGCCCTTCGTCAGCTTTGCCCGTTACCTGCCGGCATCGGCCTTCATTCCCTTGCTGATCCTGTGGGCCGGCATCGGTGAGGCGCAAAAGCTCAGCGTCATCTTCATCGGCAGCTTCTTCCAGCTGGTGTTGATGTTCGCCGTCAGCGTCGGCAACACCCGGCGCGATCTGGTCGAGGCGGCCTACACGCTGGGTGCTGCAGACCGTGGCGTCGTGACCCGCGTGCTGTTGCCCAGTGCGGCGCCGGAGATTGCGGAAACCTTGCGCATGGTGCTGGGTTGGGCCTGGACCTATGTCATCGTGGCCGAGTTGATTGGTGCCTCCAGTGGCATCGGGCACATGATCACCGACAGCCAGGCTTTGTTGGCCACCGACCAGATCATCTTCGGCATCATCGTCATCGGCCTGATCGGCCTGATCACGGATCTCGCGTTCAAGGCCTTGAACCGCAAATTGTTTCCATGGGCCCGGTTGTGATGACCGTAAACGCTGCGACATGACCATCCTGACCATTTCCCAGGTCTCCAAGACCTTTCCCGGCGCCAACGGCGGAACGACCGCTTTGCAGGCGACCGATCTGCAAGTGGCCGAGAACGACTTCATCACCATCCTGGGGCCCTCGGGCTGCGGCAAGAGCACCTTGCTGCGCATGGTGGCCGGGCTGGACGTGCCGACCACCGGGCAGATCCAGCTCGACGGCAAGCCGGTGACCGGCCCGGGCGCGGACCGGGGCATGGTGTTTCAGAGCTATACCTTGTTTCCCTGGCTCACGGTGCTGCAGAACGTGTCTTTCGGGCTGCGCGAAAAAGGACTGCCACTGGATGAGCAACAAGCGATCGCGCACGCCTTCATCGGCAAGGTCGGGCTCAAGGGGTTCGAGAACCACTTTCCCAAGCAGCTTTCGGGCGGCATGCAACAGCGTACGGCCCTGGCCCGCGCGCTGGCCAACGACCCGCGCATGCTGCTGATGGACGAGCCCTTCGGCGCGCTCGACCACCAGACGCGCGAATTGATGCAGGAGTTGCTGCTCGGTATCTGGGAGGCCGATCGCAAGACGGTGTTGTTTGTCACGCATGACATCGACGAAGCGGTGTTCATGGGTTCGCGCGTAATGGTCATGAGTACGCGGCCGGGGCGTATCAAGCTGGACCGGGAGGTGCCGCTGGCGCATCCGCGCCACTACAGCGTCAAGACCACGGCACCCTTCGTGGAACTCAAGGCCGAACTGACCGAGCAGGTACGCGCCGAGGTGTTGGCGGCGCAAGCTGCGATGGCCGCCATGGCCTGAACCCGTGGCTGGCCAAGCCAGCCGGGTGGCGCACCCGGGTTTACCCGAGGATTTCCTAGAAGCCCGGCTCTATTGAAGGGTCGGACCACGGAGATGGCCGCGTTCTGACGCAAAATAGCACGATCGTTCGTTTTATTCTGCCCAGATGTCCGTTTCACCGATTCACCGCAATCCGCAGTCGTCTGCTGACGACGAAGCGGTGCCGCGCGCTGCCGAGTCGCGCGGCTCGCTCAAGGGCCAGCAGACCAAGGCTGCCATCGTCGATGCGGCGCTTCAGATGGCCAGCCAGATGGGGCTGGAGGGCCTGAGCATCGGCGCCGTCGCGGCCATCATGCACATGAGCAAGTCCGGCGTTTTTGCCCACTTCGGTGCCCGCGAGGAGTTGCAGATCTCGGTGGTGCGCGAGTACCACCACCGCTTCGAGCAGGATGTGTTCTATCCCGCACTCACGAAGCCCGCCGGGCTGCCCCGCCTCGAGGCCATGTTTGCCAACTGGATGAAGCTGGTGGCGGTGGAGATCCAGTCGGGCTGCATTTACATCAGCGGTGCGGTGGCGTTCGACGACCGGCCCGGCCCGGTACGTGACACCCTGGCCGATTCGGTCAACACCTGGCTTGCCGCCGTGCGCCGCGCCGTGTTGCAGGCCAGTGCGCAAGGCCATCTGCGAGCGGACGTGGACTGCGAGCAGATGGTGTTCGAGATCCACGGACTCATCCTCGCCCTGCATTACGAGGCGCGTTTCCTCAACAAGCCCGGATCGATTGCGCGCGCGCAGGCCGGCTTCGCCCACATCATTGCCACCTACGGTCACGCCAGCGCGGCCCAGGGTGTCAGCAAGTCTCGACCTTCCCGCTGATATTCTTTTTTCCAGGAGCCGACCAACATGCCAACCTATACCCCTCCGCTGCGTGACATGCAGTTCGTCATGCACGAAGTGCTCAAAGTCACCGACGAGTTCAAGGCGATACCGCGCCATGCCGAGATCGATGCCGAGACCATCGACGCGGTACTCGAGCAGGCCGGCAAGTTTGCCGCCGAAGTGGCATTGCCGCTCAATATCAGTGGTGACCAGGAGGGCTGCACCATCGATCCGAAAACCCATGCGGTGACCGCGCCCAAGGGCTTCAAGGAGGCCTATGCGCAGTTTGTCGCCGGCGGCTGGCCGGGCCTGAGCTGCGATCCGGTTTTCGGTGGCCAGGGCCTGCCACTGGTGGTCAACCAGTGCCTTTATGAAATGCTCAATTCGACCAACCAGGCCTGGACCATGTACCCGGGTCTGACCCATGGTGCGTACGCCGCCGTGCACTCGTATGGCACCGACGCGCAGAAGCAGACTTATCTGCACAAGATGACCAGCGGCGAGTGGACCGGCACCATGTGCCTGACCGAGTCGCATTGCGGCACCGACCTGGGCCTGATGCGCACCAAGGCCGAGCCGCAGCCCGATGGCACCTACCGCATCACCGGCAACAAGATCTTCATCAGCGCCGGTGAACACGATCTGGCCGACAACATCGTGCACCTGGTGCTGGCGCGCATCACCGACGCACCGGCGGGCATCAAGGGCGTGAGCCTGTTCATCGTTCCCAAGTTCCATGCCAACCAGGACGGTTCGCTGGGCGAGCGCAATGGCATCTACTGTGGCGGCCTCGAACACAAGATGGGCATCCATGCCAATGCGACCTGCCAGATCGTGCTCGAGGGCGCGGTCGGCACGCTGGTGGGCGAACCCAACAAGGGCATGGCGGCGATGTTCGTCATGATGAATGCGGCCCGCCTGGGCGTGGGCAACCAGTCGCTGGGCCTGACCGAGGTGGCCTATCAGAACGCACTGGCCTATGCCAAGGACCGCATCCAGATGCGGTCGCTGTCCGGCGCCAAGGCCAAGGACAAGCCGGCCGACCCGATCATCGTGCACCCGGATGTGCGCAAGATGCTGCTTACCGCGCGGGCCTACGCCGAAGGCGGCCGTGCGCTGGCGATCTTCTGCTCGGTGCTGCTGGAAAAGGAACACTTCCATCCTGACGAGAAGGTGCGCAAGGACAGCGGCGAGATGCTCTCGCTGCTCACACCGGTGGTCAAGGCCTTCCTGACCGACAACGGCTGGGAAGCCACCTCCGCCTGCCAGCAGGTGTTCGGCGGCCACGGCTACATCAAGGAATGGGGCATGGAGCAGTTCGTGCGCGATGCCCGCATCAACATGATCTACGAGGGTACCAACACGATCCAGAGTCTGGACCTGCTGGGCCGCAAGGTCCTGGGCAATAACGGGGCCACTTTGAGGAAATTTGGCAAGCTGATTGCTGCGCTGGTGGAAGAGGAGGGCGTGAACGAGAAGATGGCCGAGTTCATCAACCCGATCGCCTACCTCGGCGACAAGATGACCAAACTTACCACCGAGATCGGCTTCAAGGGCTTTCAGAATCCGGATGAAGTCGGCGCTGCTGCGGTGGACTACCTGCGGGTTGCGGGTCACCTGGTGTTCGGTTATTTCTGGGCGCGCATGGCGCAGGTCGCGCTGCGCGAAATCGCGGCCGGCAACACCGATCCGTTCTACCAGGCCAAGCTGCAGACGGCACGTTTCTACTTTGCCAAGCTGTTCCCCGAGACCGCATCGCTGATGCTCACGGTGCGGGCCGGCGCGCGTAGCCTGATGGACACTGAAGCCGTGTTTGCCTGATATTTTTGCTGCCGATTTCTTGTTTTCGATTCATTCTTTTTGAGGGAACTTTCATGATCAAGCCAATTTTTACCGGCGCGCTGTTGTTGTTGTCGGCGGCCGGCGCCGCAATGGCGCAGATGAGCCCGGTGGGCACCTGGCACACCATCGACGACAAGACCCGGGAGATCAAGTCGGAAATTCAGATCGTCGATAGCGGCGGCATGCTAAGCGGCAAGGTGACCAAGCTGCTGCGCAAGGAAGCCAAGCAGGATGCGGTGTGTGACGAATGCACCGATGAGCGCAAGGGCAAGCCGATGCTGGGCCTGGAGATCGTCCGCGGCGCCAAGAAGGCCGACGGCAAGGACATCTGGGAAGACGGCAAGATTCTCGACCCCGAGAACGGCAAGACCTACGGCCTGCGCATGACGCCGATCGAAGGCGGCAAGAAGCTCGAGGTCCGCGGCTCCATCGGTCCTTTCGGCCGTACCCAGACCTGGGTGAGGGTTCCCTGACATCGGTGTATTGCGCCCGGTTCGCCGGGTGTGCCCCGCGTGGTTCACGCGCGAACAGAAAGAGATTCCATGTCCCGTTTTCAAGTCAAGCAAGTCGCCGTACTGGGCGCTGGTGTCATGGGTGCGCAGATCGCGGCGCATCTGGTCAATGTCCGAGTGCCGGTGATCCTGTTCGATCTGCCGGCCAACGAAGGCCCGAAGAACGGCATCGTCAGCCGGGCCGTTGACAGTCTGAAAAAGCTCAAACCGGCGCCGTTGGGGCTGGCCGACGAGGCCTCCCTGATCCGGCAAGCCAATTACGAAGAGCACCTCGACCTGCTGCAGGAGTGCGATCTGGTGATCGAGGCGATTGCCGAGCGCATGGACTGGAAACTCGATCTGTACCAGAAGATCGCGCCGCATCTCGCACCCCACGCGATCGTGGCCTCGAACACATCTGGCCTGTCGATCACCAAACTCAGCGAAGCGCTGCCCGATGCGATCAAGCCGCGCTTTTGCGGCATCCACTTCTTCAACCCGCCGCGCTACATGGCGCTGGTCGAACTGATCAACACCCCGACCACTGAAGCCCAGGTGCTGGATGATCTTGAGGCCTTCGTCACCAGCGGACTGGGCAAGGGTGTGGTGCGTGCCCACGACACGCCCAACTTCATCGCCAACCGCATCGGCATTGCCGGCATGCTGGTGACGATGAAGCAGGTCGAAAACTTCGGCCTCACGTACGACGTGGTCGACGACCTGACCGGCAAGAAGCTCGGCCGCGCCAGCTCGGGCACCTTCCGCACTGCCGACGTGGTGGGCCTGGACACCATGGCCCACGTGATCAAGACCTTGCAGGACAACCTGAGTCTGGAGACCGACCCGTTTTATGGCGACTTCGGCACGCCACAGGTGCTGGTCGATTTGCTGGCCAAGGGCAATCTGGGCCAGAAGACCAGTGCCGGCTTCTACAAGAAGGTCGGGCGCGACATTCTGCGTTATGACGGCGCCGCCGCTGACGGCAAGGGCGACTATGTGCCTGCGGGTGGCAAGGCCGACGAGGTGGTGGGCCGCATGCTCAAGAAGCCAGCCGGACAGCGGCTGAAACTGCTGCGCGACGCCGAAGGCGCGGAGCCGCGTTTCCTGTGGGCCATCATGCGCGACCAGTTCCACTACGCAGCGCTGCACCTGAAGGACGTTGCCGAATCGGCGCGCGACATCGATCTGGCGATGCGTTGGGGTTTTGGCTTCAAGCAAGGTCCGTTCGAGTTGTGGCAGGAGGCTGGCTGGCTCGACGTGGCCGCGATGATCCGCCAGGACATCGATGCCGGCAAGTCGATGTGCAAGACGCCTTTGCCCGAGTGGGTCTTCAAGGGGCCGGTCGCGGACGCCGGCGGCGTGCACGCTGCGCGCGGCTCCTGGAGCGCATCGGCCGAACGCTTTGTGCCGCGGCGCGAGCTGCCGGTTTATGCGCGCCAGCATTTCCGCGAGGACGTGCTCGGTGCCAGCACGGTGGCGGCGCAAACGGCCGGTACCACGGTGTTCGAAGACGACGCGATCCGTCTGTGGACGCTGGACCAACCGGTCTTGATCGCCTCGATCAAGACCAAGATGCACGCCATCAGCCCGGCCGTCGCCGAAGGCCTGATGCAGGCGGTTGACCTGGCCGAACAGAGCTACGAAGCCCTGGTGATCTGGTCGCCGGACGAGATGTTCTCGGTCGGCGCCGACCTGCAGGCGATGTTGCCGGCCTTCATGCTGTCCGGCATCTCGGCCATCGACGGCGCCGAGCATGAGTTGCAAAAGACGATGCTGCGCCTGCGTTACGCCAGCGTGCCGGTGATTTCGGCGATCCGCGGCCTCGCCCTTGGCGGTGGCTGCGAGATTGCGGTCTACAGCGCCAGACGTGTCGCGGCGATGGAAAGCTACATCGGTCTGGTCGAGGTCGGTGTTGGCCTGGTGCCCGGCGCCGGTGGCCTGACCTATATCGCCCGGCGCGCCGCCGAGCATGTGGCCACATCGACGAACAAGGACTTGCTGCCGTTTCTGACCGGAGCGTTCACCGCCGCCGCCATGGCCAAGGTCGGTACCAGCGCGCTGGAGTCGCGCCAGCTGGGCTATTTGCTGGACCACGATGTGATCGTGCCGCACAAGGACGAACTGCTGCATGTGGCGATGGCCCAGGGCCGCGCGATGGCGCAGTCGGGTTACCGCGCGCCACTGCGCCGTCCGATTCCGGTGGCCGGCCGCAATGGTGTCGCCACCATCAAGGGTTCGCTGGTCAATATGCGTGACGGTGGCTTCATCAGCGAACACGACTTCCATATCGCAGGCCTGATTGCCAACGTGGTGTGTGGCGGCGACGTGGACGCCGGCACCCTGGTCACCGAGGAATACCTGATGGCGCTCGAGCGCAAGGCCTTCTGTGCGCTGGTGGTTCACCCCAAGACCCAGGAGCGCATCATGGGCATGATGTCCACCGGCAAGCCGGTGCGCAACTGACCCGAGCCCACCGCCACCTACCGTCCATACCCCAGCAGCGCGCCGCAAGCGACCTGCCAAAGGAACACCATGAAACAGATCCAGAATGCCTATATCGTCGCCGCCACCCGAACCCCGATCGGGCGTTCGCACCGCGGTTTCTTTCGCAACATGCGCCCGGACGACCTGCTGGTCAAGGCCATTCAGGCCGCTCTGGCCCAGGTCCCGACCCTTGATCCGCAGGCGATCGAGGACCTGATCTGCGGCTGTGCCATCCCCGAGGGTGCGCAAGGCCTGAACGTGGCGCGCATCGGCGCCGTGCTCGCCGGATTGCCACACAGTGTGGGCGGCATCACGGTGAATCGCTTCTGCGCCTCGGGCCTGAGCGCGATCCAGATGGCGGCCGACCGCATCCGTGTCGGCGAGGCCGACGTGATGATGGCCGCGGGCACCGAGAGCATGAGCATGGTGCCGATGATGGGCAACGCGCCGTCGTTGTCGCCGTCCATGTTCGACCACGACGAGAACATCGGCATTGCCTACGGCATGGGATTGACGGCCGAAAAAGTCGCCAACCAGTGGAAGGTGTCGCGCCAGGCGCAGGACGCGTTTGCCGTGGAGTCGCACCAGCGCGCCGTCGCCGCCATGAAGGCCGGCCATTTCAGCGACGAGATCACGCCGATCGAGATCACAGAGCGCACGCCGGATCTGGACACCGGCGAAGTGGCAATCAAGACGCGTACCGTGTCGCTGGACGAAGGCGCACGCCCGGACACCTCGCTCGAAGGCCTGGCCCGACTCAAGGCGGTGTTCGCCGCGCGCGGATCGGTGACCGCCGGCAACAGTTCGCAGACCTCGGACGGCGCCGGCGCCTTGCTGCTGGCCAGCGAGAAGGCGATCAAGCAGTTCGGCCTGACCCCGCTGGCGCGTTTTGTCAGTTTTGCCAGCAAGGGCGTACCGCCGCACATCATGGGCATCGGCCCGATCGAGGCGATTCCGGCGGCCTTGCGCAGCGCCGGGTTGAAGCAGGACGACATCGACTGGTTCGAACTCAACGAGGCGTTTGCCGCGCAATCGCTGGCCGTCATCAACACCCTGGGGTTGGACCCGTCCAAGGTCAATCCGCTGGGTGGTGCCATTGCGCTGGGCCACCCGCTGGGCGCAACCGGCGCCATCCGCGCGGCCACGGTGATCCATGGCCTGCGTCGTACCCAGAAGCGCTACGGCATGGTCACGATGTGCGTGGGTATGGGGCAGGGCGCGGCAGGAATCTTCGAGCGGGTCTGACCCGTGGCGCAGCATCGGTGATTTGCTGGCCACCAGCCACCAGATGGTGTACTACAAGCAACAGGAAGGCAGGCACACCATTACCGATTCTGCGCAAAGGCCTGCGGTAGCGCTGGTCATCGGTGCTGGCGACGCCACCGGTGGTGCGGTCGCACGGCGCTTCGCGCGCGAAGGCCTGACGGTCTGCGCCACGCGCCGCCAGGCCGACAAACTCGAACCCTTGCTGGCGCAGATTCGGCAGGACGGCGGCGTGGCCCATGGTTTCGGAACGGACGCGCGCAACGAGGACGCGGTGGTGGCGCTGATCGAGCAGATCGAGTCAACGATTGGCGCCATTGAGGTGCTGGTGTTCAACATCGGCGCCAATGCGCCCAGCAGCATCCTGCAGGAGACGAGTCGGCGCTACACCAAGATATGGGAGATGGCCTGTCTGTCGGGATTCCTCAATGGTCGGGAGGTTGCCAAACGCATGGTGGCACGCGATGGTGCAGGGCACAAGGGCACAATCATCTTCACCGGCGCCACCGCGTCCTTGCGCGGTTCGGCCCATTTCGCCGCGTTTGCCGGTGCCAAGCATGCCTTGCGGGCATTGGCCCAGAGCATGGCGCGTGAACTCGGTCCCATGGGTGTGCATGTCGCCCATGTGGTGATCGACGGTGCCATCGACACGGCCTTCATCCGTGACAATTTTCCGCAGCGTTATGCGCTGAAGTCGCAAGACGGTATCCTGAACCCGGACCATATCGCCGACCAGTACTGGATGCTGCACCGCCAGCCACGCGATGCCTGGACTCACGAATTCGACCTGCGACCCTGGATGGAGTCGTTCTGACCCCGCCGATTCGCCGGCGTCCACCAACTGAAAGGAAATCCCATGAGCAAGACCGTTGAATTCCTGTTCGACTTCGGCAGCCCGGCCGCCTACTTGGCCTGGACCCAGTTGCCCCGACTCGCGTCGGACACCGGCGCTGCCGTCGATGCACAGCCGATGCTGCTGGGCGGCGTGTTCCAGGCCACCGGCAACCGCGCGCCGATCACGGTGCCGCTCAAGGGCAGCTATCTGTTCAAGGACCTGAACCGTTTCGCCCGCAGCTACGGCGTGCCGCTGGTGATGAACCCGCATTTCCCGATCAACACCATCACGCTGATGCGCATCGACGTGGGCATGCGCGACGCCGGCCACGCGCAGTTGCAGGCCTATCGCGACGCGGTGTTTCGCGCGATCTGGGTCGAGCAGCGCAACATGGGCGATGCCGACACGGTGGCCGAAGTGCTCACGACAGCCGGACTGGACGCGCCGGCCCTGTTGGCCATGGCGGCCGATCCGCTGGTGAAGGAGGCGCTCAAGACCCGCACCCAGCAGGCGGTGGAGCGTGGTGTATTTGGCGCACCTACTTTTTTTGTCGGCGACGAGATGTTCTGGGGCCAGGACCGGCTCGACTTCGTGCGCGCGGCTTTGACTAATTGATGAACCAGGAGCATTTTTGATGAGCGACATATTGACCGACGTGACCGATGGCGTGATGACCATCACCTTCAACCGTCCCGACAAAAAGAACTCGATCACCGCGGCGATGTACGCCACCATGGCCGACGCCCTGGTCCAGGCCAAGGAGCAGGACGCCATTCGCGTGGTGGTGTTCCAGGGCCACGAGATGATTTTCTCGGCCGGCAACGACATTGCCGACTTTCTCGACCGGCCGCCGACGACGGCAGAGTCGCCGGTCTATCGCTTCCTGTTCGGCATTTCCTCGTTTCCCAAACCCTTGATCGCGGCGGTCTGCGGCCCGGCCGTGGGTATCGGCACGACTATGCTGATGCATTGCGATCTGGTCTATGCCGGTGACAACGCGGCGTTTTCAATGCCCTTCGTCAACCTCGGCCTGTGCCCGGAGGCGGCATCGAGTCTGCTGGTGCCCCAGATGCTGGGTTACCACCGGGCCGCCGAAGCCCTGTTGCTTGGCGAACCCTTTATGGCCGAGGCGGCGCTGGAGGTGGGGCTGGTCAATCGCATCGTACCCCCGACCGAGGCCAGCAACCTGGCGCAGGCGCAAGCACGCAAACTGGCGGCCAAGCCTATCAGCGCGCTGATAGAGACCAAGCGGCTAATGAAAAAAGGCCAGGCGCAACTGGTGCTGCAACAGATGACCGAGGAGGGCGCCAGCTTCGCGCGCATGCTGGGCGAGCCGGCGGCACGGGAGGCTTTCACCGCCTTCATGGAAAAACGCCGGCCCGACTTCTCGCGCATCTGACCCTTTCAGTCTGACCCTTTCAACTTCACGCAGGAGACCCTATGAGCACCCTCGCAGGCAAGACACTTTTCATCACCGGCGCCTCGCGCGGCATTGGCCTGGCCATTGCCAAACGCGCCGCAGCAGACGGCGCCAACATCGTGGTGGCGGCCAAGACCACCGAAGCCAATCCCAAACTCCCGGGCACGATCTACAGCGCCGCGGCGGAGATCGAAGCGGCCGGCGGCAAGGCCCTGGCGCTGCAGGTCGACATCCGCGACGAGGATTCGGTGCGCGCTGCGGTGGCCAAGGCGGTCGAGACGTTCGGCGGCATCGACATCCTGGTCAACAATGCCAGCGCGATCAACCTGACCGGCACCGAAACCACGCCGATGAAGCGCTTTGACCTGATGCACGGCGTCAACGCGCGTGGCACCTACCTGTGCACCATGGTCTGTCTGGCCGAGCTGCGCAAGTCAGCCGAACAGCGGCGCAACCCGCATGTGTTGACGATGTCGCCACCACTGTCCATGCGTACCCACTGGTTCGAGAACCACCCCGCCTACAGCATGGCCAAATACGGCATGAGCATGTGCACGCTGGGGCACGCCGGCGAGTTCCTGAAATACGGCATTGGCGTGAACAGCCTGTGGCCGCGCACCGCGATCGCGACCGCCGCACTGCAGATGATTCCCGGCATCGACCTTGCCCGTTGCCGTAAGCCCGAGATCCTGGCCGATGCCGCCTATCTGGTGCTGACCAGCGAGAGCAGCCAGACCGGCAACTTTTACATCGACGACACCGTGCTCGCCAGCCATGGCATCACCGATCTGGAGCCGTATTCGGTGACACCGGGAACGATCGACTTCATCCCCGACTTCTTTGTCGATTGAGCGTGCTCGCTTTGCCGTAGACTGCAAGATTGTCCAAGGCACTGCCATGGTCTTTAACGCCAAGGGAGTGTGTGCCGATGCGCCTGGGTTCGCCTGAAGAATTGCTCGAAGCCCATCAGGGGATGTTGATCGACGGGCTCACCAATGTATTTGGTGCGTTCGACCAGGACATGTTGCGCCACGTATTGCCGCAAGTCGAGTGGATCGAGCTCGGTGGTGGCGACACGCTGTTCCGCCAGGACGACCACGACGAGAGCCTGTTTTTTGTCGTCAGCGGCCGACTGCGCGCATCCAGCGTGGATGCATCGGGACAACGCAAGGTGCTCGGCGAAATCGCACGCGGCGAGACGGTTGGCGAGATGGCGTTTTTCACCGGAGAGCCACGCACGGCAACGGTGGTCGCAATTCGCGACAGCGTGCTGGCGCGATTCTCCAACAAGGTGTTCCGGGAGTTGTTGCTGGCCTACCCGCTGGTGTCGCTGAACATGACGCGCCAGGTGATCGAGCGTTTCAAACGCGTCAACGCCGGACGCCAGCCGGTGGTCAAACCGGTGATCATCGGCGTGCTGGGCATCACCCGCAACATTGACGTTGCCGCGTTTGCTCAGAAGCTGGCGCTGCAGCTGCAGACCCATGGCAAGACGGCCGTCGTGGATTCGCCGCGCATGGACGAACTGGTCGGCGAGCCCGGCGCCGCGCAGGCGGCGCGCACGGATTTCGAACGCTCGCGCATGGTGACGGTACGCCTGGACAAGATCGAAGCACAACATGACTTCGTTGTGTTCGTGGCAGACGCACAGCGCAGCGAATGGACGCAGCGCTGTATTCGCCACTGCGACGAGCTGCTGCTGGTGGCCGACGCTGACCAGCCACCGGTGCTGCATCCGAACGAGGCCGAGCTGCATGCACAGGACGACGGAGATGATGCGCGGGTCGTGCTGGTTTTGCTGCATCCGGATGGTCGCCGCACGCCGACGGATACCGGCCGCTGGCTGCAAGGCCGCCAGCTGTCGGACCATTGCCATGTGCGCCGGGGCGAGGCGCGGGACTGGCAGCGTCTGGGGCGGGTGGTCAGCCGCAACACCGTCGGCCTGGTGCTCTCGGGTGGCGGCGCGCGCGGCTTTGCGCACCTGGGTGTGATGCGGGCGATGGAAGAGGTGGGCATCGGTTTCGATCGGGTGGCGGGCACCAGCATTGGCGCGGTCATGGCGGCGTATGCGGCGATGGATATTCCGGCGCTGGAAATGATCCAGGCGGCGCGCAAGGCGTTTCGGGAAAGTCCCACCGGCGACTACAACCTGATTCCGCTGCTGTCGCTGATCAGCGGTAACCGCCTGCGGCGCATCATCGATTCGGCGGTAGTGGACAGCCGGGGCCAGCATATCGACATCGAGGACCTGTGGAAGGGCTACTTCTGCATCACCAGCAACTATTCGGCGGCACGCGAGGCGGTGCAGACCCGTGGACAGCTGGCCCGGTCGATTCGCGCCAGTGTGTCCATCCCCGGTGCACTGCCACCGGTCATGCTCAATGGTGAACTGCATATCGACGGCGGCACCTTTAACAACTTCCCGACCGACGTGATGGTGCGCCATGGCGCTGCCCGCATCATCGGCGTCGACCTGTTGCGCGAGCGTGGCCATTGCTACGACATCGCCGATGTGCCCGGCCCGCTGGAGTTGATCCGCGACAAGCTGCGCGGCCGTGGCCGCAAATACCGTCTACCGTCGCTGACGTCCTTGCTGCTCAATACCAGCATGATGTACAGCTACGCCCGCCAACAGGAATCGCAATCCCTGGTGGACCTGCACTTTGCGCCGGCCGTGTCCAAGTTCGGCATGCTGGAGTGGTCGCAATTCGACCGCATCGTCGATGCCGGATATCGCCATGCTGTCGCACAATTGGAGCAAGACGGGGAGGCAGCGATTGCCCCGTTTCGAGACACATGAACGCGGTCGCCCGGCGCACGGGATGTGCGCCGGACGGATCAAGCCAGGAGAGAACATGGGATACGCATCGGTATTCAGGCCCGGCCTGTTTGAAGGTCGACTTGTCGTGGTCACCGGGGGTGGCTCCGGCATAGGGCGCTGCACTGCGCATGAGCTGGCTGCGCTCGGCGCCCGGGTGGTACTGATCGGTCGCAAGCCCGACAAGCTGCAGGCGGCGTGCACCGAAATCGCCCAGGATGGCGGACAGGCCGAGTTCCATGTCTGCGATATCCGGCAGGAGGACGCGGTGCGCCAGACGGTGGCTGGCATCGTTGCCAGCCATGGGCGCATCGATGGCCTGGTGAACAACGCGGGCGGTCAATACATCACACCGCTCGAGGGTATCTCGGCCAAAGGCTGGCAGGCGGTGATCGATACCAACCTCACCGGCGGCTTCCTGATGGCGCGCGAGTGTTTTCTGCAGTCCATGCAGCGCACGGGCGGCGCCATCGTCAACATCGTGGCCGACATCTGGGGTTCGATGCCCGGCATGGCGCACAGTGGTGCAGCCCGCGCCGGCATGGTCAGCCTGACGGAGACCGCGGCCGTCGAATGGGCGCCCAGCGGCGTTCGGGTGAACGCGGTGGCGCCGGGTTATATCGCGTCCAGCGGTATGGACCACTATCCGCCCGAACATGGACCACGGCTGCGCGCGATGGCCGCGACGGTGCCGCTGGGGCGCTTCGGCAACGAGGCCGAGACCGCCGCGGGCATCGTGTTTCTGCTCAGCCCTGCGGCATCGTTCATCAGTGGCACCACTCTGCGCATCGACGGCGCTCGCCCGCAGGCCCGCATGGGCTGGGAGTTGCGCCACGCTGACGCGCAAGGCGATGCGACGCCCGATGCGGTCCGGCCATTCGACGGCTATCACCGCGCGGTCACGCCGCGCCTGTTCCAGCGCTGACCGGAGCGCGCCTCCCCTGATAAAGACAAGATCATGCAATATACCCACGAACACCTGGAAATCCAGAACACCCTCAAGCGCTTCATCGACGCCGAGATCAATCCGCATGTCGACGAATGGGAAGCGGCCGAGATGTTTCCGGCGCACGAGGTTTTCAAGAAGCTCGGCGACCTGGGCCTGCTCGGCCTGACCAAGCCAGAGGAATTCGGCGGCGCCGGGCTGGACTATTCGTATGCGATGGCGATGGCTGAAGCCCTGGGGCATATCGACTGCGGCGGTATTCCGATGGCCATCGGCGTGCAGACCGACATGTGCACGCCGGCGCTGGCGCGTTTTGGCAGCGACGAATTGCGCCGGCAGTTCCTGGCGCCGGCCATTGCCGGCGACATGGTGGGCTGTATCGGCGTCAGTGAGCCCGGCGCGGGCAGCGACGTGGCGTCGATCAAGAGCCATGCGCGCAAGGACGGCGACGACTATGTCATCACCGGCCAGAAGATGTGGATCACCAACAGCCTGCAGGCCGACTGGATGTGCATGCTGGTGAATACCGGCGAGGGCCCGCAACACAAGAACAAGTCGCTGGTCATGGTGCCGATGGACAGCCCGGGCATCGTGAAGGCGGCCAAGATTCGCAAGATCGGCATGCATTCCAGCGACACCGGCCTGATCCACTTCGACGAAGTGCGGGTGCCGCAGCGTTACCGCATTGGCGCCGAAGGTCAGGGCTTCATCTACCAGATGATGCAGTTCCAGGAAGAGCGGCTGTGGGCCGCGGCCAGTTGCCTGCAGAGCCTGACCAACTGCATTGGCTGGACCATAGCATGGGCGCAGGAGCGCAAGTTGTTTGGCAGCACGCTGGCAGACCAGCAGTGGGTGCAGTTCAAGCTGGCCGAGATGAAGACCGAACTCGAGAGCCTGCGCGCCTTGACCTATCGTGCTTGCGAGTTGTATGTGCAGGGCCAGGACGTGACCGAGCTGGCATCGATGGCCAAACTCAAGGCCGGTCGACTCAACCGTATCATTCCGGACGGATGCCTGCAGTTCTGGGGGGGCATGGGCTTCACGCTCGAGAACAAGGTCTCGCGCATGTACCGCGATGGGCGTCTGGGCTCGATTGGTGGTGGCGCCGACGAGGTGATGCTGGGCATCCTGGCCAAGATCATGGGCACGGCGAAGAAGCCCCCACGGGGTTGAGACCAACGGTTCCATCGAAGGAGGTCCATTTGAGCGCAAGTCAGCATTCCGGTCCGAACTCGGGTTTCGATCCCGAAGAGGAGCGCAACGACATCGAGACCCTGTCCTTTCTGGTGGCGCGTTTCGCCGCCAAGGAGATCGCCCCCCACGTGGGCGAATGGGACCGTGCCGGCGAATTTCCGCGCAGTTTGTACAAGCGCGCGGCGCAGATCGGACTGCTCGGTCTGGGATACCCGGAAGACCTGGGCGGCACGCCGGCGTCGCAACGCATGCGCAACGCACTGAGCTATTCGATGGCGCGCCACGGCGCCAGTGGTGGTGTGTTCGCCGGCCTGCTCTCGCACAACATCGGCCTGCCGCCGATCGTGCGCCATGGTTCAAAGGAACTGCAGCACGAGATCATTCCCCCGGTGCTGCAGGGCGAGAAAATCGCCGCGCTGGCGATCACCGAGCCCGGTGGAGGCTCGGACGTGGCGGCGATCCGCACCAGCGCGCGACGCGAGGGTGATTTTTTTGTCGTGAACGGCGAGAAGACCTTCATCACCTCGGGCATGCGGGCCGACTACCTGACGGTTGCCGTGCGCACCGATGACGGCGCGGCATTTCCGGGCGATGCCGATGACGCGCGCGGCGCGCAGCCGGTGCGCGGCTCCCACGGCATCTCCTTGCTGGTGGTGCCCGGCGACAGCGAAGGGCTGACCCGTTCACCGCTGCAAAAGATGGGCTGGCATTGCTCCGACACCGCGCAACTGCACCTCGACAACGTGCGCGTGCCAGCCCGTTACCTGATCGGCGATCCGGGTGCTGGCTTCAAGATGATCATGGGCAACTTCAACGGCGAACGCCTGGCCATGGCGGTGGCAGCGCTCGGTTTTGCCCAGGCCTGTTTTGATGAGGCGCTCGACTGGGCGCGCCAGCGCAAGACCTTTGGCCAGGCGCTGGTGGCCCATCAGGTGATCCGGCACAAGCTGGTCGACATGCAGATGCGGCTGCACTCGACCCAGGCATGGATCGACAGCCTGTCGGAGGCCGCCGATGCCGGTGCCGAGCGTGCGGGCGGCGACGCGGCGGCGCAATGGGTGGCGCAGGTCTGCCTGCTCAAGAACCATGCGACGCAGACCATGCAGTTCTGTGCCGACCAGGCGGTGCAGATCCTCGGTGGCATGGGTTACATGCAAGGCTGCCGCAGCGAGCGCATCTACCGCGAGGTCAAGGTGATGATGATTGGCGGCGGCGCCGAAGAGGTGATGAAGGATCTGGCGGCGCGCCAGCTTGGCCTATGAGCCGCCGGGCCGCCCCAAGGCGAATCCCGCAGTGCGCAGCACGCAGGGTAGTCCAGTGAGCCGCCGGGCCGCCCCAAGGCGAATCCCGCAGTGCGCAGCACGCAGGGTAGTCCAGTGAGCCGCCGGGCCGCCCCAAGGCGAATCCCGCAGTGCGCAGCACGCAGGGTAGTCTTGTGACCGACGCTGTGAACAAACGTGCCGCCGCCCCGGGTCCAGTGGTGTTCGAGCCGGAGTTCGTCGCCGGCCTGAAGAAGATCTTCGAGGAAATGATCGTCTTCAACCAGGTGCTGGGGTTGAAGATCATGGCGCTGGAGCCTGAGTTGGTGACCGCCCGCATCGAGATGCGCCACGACCTGGTCGGGCATTTCGCCTACAACCGTCTGCATGGCGGCGTCATCAGCGCTGGCCTGGACGCCATGGGCGGACTGGCTGTGATGGCCGCCATCGGCGCGCGCCACATGGATGAGAGCCCCGATGTGCGGCTGCAGCGGTTTGCAAAACTCGGCACCATCGACCTGCGCGTCGACTACCTGCGCCCGGGCATCGGCGAGCACTTCGACCTGAGCGCCACCGTGATGCGGCTGGGCTCGCGGGTTGCGTCCACGCGCATGGAGTTCAAGGGGCCGGACGGAAAGCTGCTGTCAACCGGCTCGGGCGTTTACATCATGTCGTGACAGTGTGCGGGGCGCGGCAAGGCAAGACGTCCCGCGCACAAAAAAAGGCCACCCGAGGGTGGCCTTCTTCACGTCTGTGGGAACTGAATCAGTTGAAATATTCCGACACGGCCTTCCAGCGGCCATCAGTGATCTGCGACAGGCGTGACGCGTCGCTGCCCAGTCGCTTGGTCGGCGAGAAGGTCGCCTGTGCGCTGCCAAACATGTCGGGCGGGATCACCATCGTGTCCATCACCTTGATGAAGCTTTCGGTGCTCAAGCCGGCACCGGCCTTGCCTGCTGCCTTGGCGAAGGTGTCGATGATGTTGTAGCCATAGACCGAGAACACTGTGGGCTCCTCGTTGAACTTGGTCTGGTACTTGGTAGCCCAGAAACGGATCGGTTGCGAGGAAGAGTCGGTGTAGGGATTCTGCACCGTGTTGGTGGCGTACAGGCCGTTCATGGCTGGGCCACCGAGCTTGTGAATCAGGTCGGTGTAGGCTGCACTGGATCCCAGGAAGATCGGGTTGTAGCCGAGCTTGCGCGCAGTTCCGATGCCGCCGATGGTCTCGCGGATGATGGTGCCCAGCACGACCATGTCGCATCCCGAGGCCTGCATTTTCTGCACCTGCGACGAGAAGTCGGTGGCGCCACGCTTGTAGGTGGTCTCTTCGGCAAAAGTCATGTTTATGGTCTTCAACCCGGCCTCTGCGCCGCGCTTGACTTCCAGCCCGAACTCATCGTCCTGGTACATCGTGCAGACCTTCTTCGCACCTTTCTCCTTCACGAGCTTGGGCACTGCGTTGCGCATCTGGTCAAAATAGGTCGCGGCGAACGAGTACTTGAGCTTGTGGAAGGGCTCGTACATCTCGCGCGCGGCGGTGATCGGGAAGAAGTTGATGACATTCTTGTCGAACTGCACCGGCATTGCGGCCAGGTTCTGCGCGGTGCCGATGTGGCCGACCATCATGAAGATCTTGTCCTGGTTGACCAGTTTCTGCGCCGCCAGCACGGCCTTCTTCGGGTCGTAGGCCGAGTCTTCGACGATCAGCTTGAGTTTGCGGCCATTGATGCCGCCCTGCTCGTTGATCTCGTCGACGCGCAGCATCATTCCCAGTCGGGATTGCTTGCCGAAGCCGGCGATCGGACCGGATAGATCCTGGATCGAGCCAAGCAGGATTTCGTCCTTCGAGACACCTTGCGATGTCTTCTGGGCGTTGGCCCCGAATGCGGCCAGCGCGAGCGCGGCCAAAACGGCGGTAGTCTTCAGTTTCATGGTGAGTCTCCTTTCGTGGTTAACCATACATGGCCTCGATCTGAGGCTGGTATTTCTTTTCCACCAGTTTGCGTTTGAGCTTCATGGTGGGCGTGAGTTCCTCGTCCTCGGCGCTGAGCTGGGTGTCGAGCAGGAAGAATTTCTTGATCTGTTCGACCCGGGCAAACTTCTTGTTGACCCGGTCGATCTCCTGCTGGATCAGATTTTGCACCGCCTCGGTCTTGGTCAGACTGGCATAGTTGCTGAAGGGTACGTCGCTGTCCTGCGCAAATTTTTCGACATTGTCCTGGTCGATCATGATGATCGCTGTCAAGTAAGGCCGCTTGTCGCCGATCACCACCGCGTCGGTGATGTAGGGCGAAAACTTCAGGTCGTTCTCCAGCTCACTAGGCGTGACGTTCTTGCCACCGGCGGTGATGATGATGTCCTTCATCCGGTCGGTGATGGTGAAATAGCCCTCCTCGTCCATCCGGCCGACGTCGCCGGTGTGCATCCAGCCATCCTTGTCGATGGTCTCGGCGGTCTTCTCCGGCTGGTTCAGGTAGCCGGCAAAGACGTTCTTGCCGCGCACCAGGATTTCGCCGGTGGCCGGGTCGATTTTCATCTCGTTGAACGCGGCCGCAGGGCCGATGCTGCCCGGCTTCATGCGGCTGGCCGGAACGCCGCTCGAGCCCCCGCAGGTCTCGGTCATGCCCCATACCTCGAGCATGGGCACACCCAATGCCAGGTACCAGCGGATCAGGTCGGCCGAGATCGGCGCCGCGCCAGTGAACAGCACCCGCGAGCGGTGGATGCCGATCATTTTGCGCACATTGTTCAGTGCCAGCCAGCCAGCCACGCGGTATTGCAGCTTGAGCCAGACACTGACGGATTGTTGGGCCAACACCTTGTCGGCTATCTGCGTGCCCACGCCAATGCCCCAGCCATAAACCAGCTGCTGCAGCCAGCCGGCTTCCTTGAGCGCGATCAGCACGCCGGAGTAAAACTTCTCCCAGACCCGTGGCACGGCGACGAATACCGTGGGCGCGATCTCGCGCACGTTCTCGGGGATGGTCTCCGGGTTTTCGACAAAATTGAGTTTGGCGCCGGTATACAAGGCGTGGTATTCGCCGCCCATGCGCTCGGCAATATGGCACAGCGGCAGGAAACACATGCGCTCGTCGCTTTCATCCTGCTGGACCAGCGAACTGTAACCGCGCATCGTATAGACCAGCCCGCCGTGCAGATGCATCGCGCCCTTGGACTTGCCGGTTGTTCCCGAGGTATAGACCAGAATCGCAAGATCCTCGGGTTTGACCGCATTCGAGCGTTGCATCAGTTCGTCCGGATGCGCGGTGTTGTACTTGCGCCCCATTTCGCGCAGGTCGTCCAAGCCGATCACGTCAGGATCGTCCAGGTGGCGAAGGCCCTCCATGTCCAGCACGACGATCTTGCGCAGCAATGGCAATTGCGCGCGTACTTCCAGCGCCTTGTCGAGTTGCTCGTCGTCCTCGACGAAGAGAATCGTGGTGCGTGAGTCTTCACACAGGTAGTGCACCTGGCTCGGCGCATCGGTCGGATAGATGCCGTTGGAGACGCCGCCGGCGCACAGGATGGACAGGTCGGCGATCACCCACTCGACCACCGTGTTGGACAGGATGGCTGCCGTCTCCTGAGGTTTGAACTCGAGCGCCATCAGGCCACCAGCAATCTCGCGAACCGCGGTGGCGGTCTCGTTCCAGGTCAGGCTGCGCCATATTCCCAGATGTTTCTGCCGCATCCAGACGGTGGGGCCGCGCTTTTGCACTGCATTCCAGAAAACCTGCGGAATGGTCTCGCCAGCAACCGCGATTCCCGAGCTCGGCTTAATATGGCTGAGGTCCCAGATCTGATTCATGGCGAAATGGCCCCCCTGCGTCGGGCACCCGTGTCCAGGCATGGCCCGGCGGCGCTCATCCGTTCCTTTGTCACGTCATCATCTCCAGTTCTTCTTCTTCTTCCAGCGCCGCTCCGCCCGCTGGCCTTCTTCCTTCATGCCGAGGTAGAACTCCTTGATGTCGTCCTTCTCACGCAGCCGGGCGCAGGTGTCTTCCATCACGATGCGGCCGTTTTCGAGCACGTAACCGTAGTCCGCCGCGTTCAGCGCCATGTTTGCGTTCTGCTCGACCAGCAGGATGGTGGTGCCGTGTTCGCGGTTGATGCGCACCACGATCTCGAAGATCTCCTTGGTGAGCTTGGGTGAAAGGCCGAGGCTGGGCTCGTCGAGCAGCATCAGGTCGGGCTTGGCCATCAAGGCGCGCGAAATCGACAGCATTTGCTGCTGCCCACCCGACAGCAGGCCCGCATCCTGGCTGGCGCGTTCCTTGAGAATCGGAAAATAGGAATATACGAGCTCGATGTCCTTGGCCACGCCGTCGGAGTCGCTGCGGGTGTAGGCGCCCATCAGCAGGTTGTCGCGCACGCTGAGCAGCGGAAATACCTCGCGCCCTTCGGGCACATGCGACAAACCCTGCTGCACGATGAAGGCCGGATCTTTTGCGGTGATGTCATCGCCCTTGAACTCGATCGAGCCCTTGCGCGGATCGATGATGCCCGAGATGGTCTTGAGGATGGTAGTCTTGCCGGCTCCGTTGGAGCCCAGCACGGTGCCGATCTCGCCGCGGCGCACCTGCAGGCTGACGCCGCGGATAGCGCGGATCGGACCGTACGCGCTCTCGACGTTGAGCAGCTTGAGGATTGGCTGGTCAGTCAGCGGGACGGGAGTGGTGCTCATGATATGGCCCCCACGCTTGTCACTTCGTGTACTGCGCTGCCCCCCGAGGGGGCTAATTTCCCTTGGGGCGGCCCGGCGGGAAATTGGCCCCCCACGCTTGTCACTTCGTGTACTGCGCGGCTCATGGCTTCCTCCGCAATGACGACACATCGTCGATCGAGCCCAGATAGGCCTCGATGACCCCGGGGTCGTTCTGCACCTCGCGCGGCGTGCCCATGGCCAGCACCGCGCCCTGGTTCATCGCCACCACACGGTCGGATACCTTGGACACCAGCGACATGTCGTGTTCGACCATCAGCACCGTGATGCCCAGCTCGTTCTTGATATCGGCGATCCAGAACGCCATGTCGTCGGTTTCCTCAACGTTCAAGCCCGACGACGGCTCGTCGAGCAACAGCAGCTTGGGTTCTGTGCACAGGGCGCGGCCCAGTTCGACCACCTTGCGCACGCCATAGGGCAGGCCAGCCACCATGGCATCGCGGTGGTGTTGCAGGTCGAGGAAGTCGATCACGCGTTCGGCCTTTTCACGCGCCTCGATTTCGGCCTGCATGGCCTTGCCGGTGAAGAACAGCTCGCTCCAGAAGCCGGTCTTGCGGTGTGTGTGACCGCCGATCAGCAGGTTGTGCAATACCGAGGCGTGTTCAAATAGCTCGATGTTCTGGAAGGTACGCGCAATACCCAGCGCTGCGATATCGTGCGGTGGATGCCGGATGAGATCTTCACCCTGGTAGAAGATGGTCCCGGCCGTGGGCGTGTAAATGCGGCTGATCAGGTTGAATACCGTGGTCTTGCCAGCGCCATTGGGGCCGATCAAGGTGAACACCTCACCAGGATTGACGTCGAAACTGACATTGTCGACCGCCAGCACGCCGCCGAAACGCACGGTCAGGTCCTTGGCCGAAAGAAGATGTTCGGTCATCGTAGCCGGTCCGATTTCTGGAACGCTTTCTGCCGCTTGAACATGCCCTTGCGATAGAACGGAAAGATCTGCAGGTAGGTACGCACCTTGAGCCAGCGGCCGTACAGCCCCATCGGCTCAAACAGCACGAACGCGATCAGCACCACACCGTATACCAGGCCTTGCAGTCCCGGTGCTGTTCCGATGAAGGTCGGCAGGTGGTCCTTGCTCAGCGCGATGACCTGCGGCATGGAAATCAGGAAGATGGCGCCCAGGAATGCGCCATGGACCGAGCCAAGTCCGCCGATCACGACCATCAGCAGCAGGTCGATCGATTGCAGGATGTTGAACTGGTCGGGTGAAATGAACTGCAGCTTGTGCGCATAAAGGGCACCCGCCACCCCGGCCAGCGCGGCCGATATGGCAAACGACAAGGTCTTGTACTGCGCCAGGTTGATGCCCATGCTCTGCGCCGATATTTCCGAATCGCGTATTGCCACGAACGCCCTGCCGGTGGCCGAACGCAGCAGATTCAGGATGCCCAAGGTCGCGGCGACCGTAATGACCAGACACAGCAGGTAGAACTCGGTGGCCGACCCCAACTCCCAGCCGAACATGTTGGGCGCCTTGATGTGCATGCCGGAATTGCCGCCGGTGACCGATTCCCAACGTGCGAAGACTTCCTCGACGATGAAGCCGAACGCGATGGTCGCGATGCCCAGGTAGATGCCCTTTACGCGCAGGGCCGGCAGGCCGACCACGACACCCACCGCGGCCGCGATGCCGGCGGCAAGCGCCAGCGCAAATGGAAATGGCAGGCCCATGCCCGTGAATACCGCCTGCGTATAGGCGCCCACGCCCAGGAAGGCCGCGTGGCCGATCGAAAATTGGCCGGTGAAGCCGGCCAGCAGCATCAGGCCCAGGCCCGCTATTGCGTAGATCAGGATGAAGGTGAGTTGCGCCAGCCAGTACTCGGCGATCACCCAGGGCGCTGCGGCCAGCGTCAGCAGCAGCAGGCTGTACCAGAACACATGGCCGCCGTGTTTGGCGAGCCGAATGTCCTGGGAGTAGTCGGTCTTGAATATGAAACGCATCTATTTAGTCGGTTGGGGACAAAGCAGACCGGCTACGCTGTTCTGCTCTGTCTCGCAAGTTTTCAAAGCTACTTTTCGGATCTTTCCAGTTGGGGACAGAGCAAAATTGCTGCGCAATTGTTGGTCTGTCCCGCAAGGGACCTTTCCAGTTGGGGACAGAGCAAAATTGCTGCGCAATTGTTGGTCTGTCCCGCAAGTACTCATACTTTCTTCCTCAGTTTTTCTCCGAACAGGCCGTTGGGTTTGACCATCAGCATGATCAGCACCACCACATAAGGTGCAACGTCCTTCACGCCGGCCGGCGCGTAGAAACCGGCCAGCGACTCGACGATGCCGATGATCAGCCCGCCGACAATGGCCCCTGGCAGGCTGCCGAAGCCGCCCACGACGGCGGCTGGAAAAGCCTTCAGGCCGATGAAGCCCATATTGGCGTGTACGAAGGTGATGGGCGCCAACAACAGCCCGGCGATTGCCGCGACCGCTGCGGCGAGGCCCCAGACCAGGCCATTGATGCGCTTGACCGGAATGCCCATGTAATAGGCCGCCAGCTGGTTTTGCGAGGACGCCTGCATCGCGAGGCCGATCTTGCTGTATCGGAACAAGGCGTACAGGATGCCGCACAGGATGGCAGTGACGGCGATCACGACCATCTGCTCGACGTTGATCACCAGCGTGCCCAGGCGCCAGATTTGGTCCTTGTAGGGCACTGGCAGCGTATGGGTCTCGGTGCCGATGACCGGGATCATCGTGATCACGCCACGCGCGACATAACCGATGCCAATCGTCAGCATGACGATCGAAAACGCCGGTTGGCCCAGGATGGGGCGGATTACGATGCGCTCGATCAGGAAACCGAACAGACCCATGCCGGCGATCGCGCAGATGACCGACAGCCAGAACGGAAATTCGAGCAGGGTCATGCAGACCAGGCCGCCGAAGGCGCCCAGCATCATCAGGTCGCCCTGGGCAAAGCTCACCGTTTCCGTGCCTTTGTAAATCAGCACGAAACCCAAGGCGATCAGTCCGTATATGCAACCCTGTGCGACGCCACTGATCAACAGTTGCAGAAAAATCACGCGGTCCCCTATTCTTGTCTTGCGTCGTTTATAGCGGGTATGCACCGAATCGCGCTGAGGGTTGTCCCCGATAGGCGCCTCAGAAGACGCGTGCATCTAATGGCAACCATGACGATTGCTGTTCAAACCCGTCGGCACGGCGCGGTCACCTTGGTGACACTGTGTCGGCCCGACGTGCGAAATGCCGTGGATGCGCCCACGGCCCTGGCGCTTTACCAGGCCTTTCTGGCATTCGATGCCGACCCTGATGCCAGGGTTGCGGTGTTCCATGGTGACCATGGGCATTTCTGCGCTGGCTGGGATCTGCAGGCGGCGGCGCGCGGTACAGACCGATCAGCGTCCAGCGCACAATCACTGGCGTCGGCGTTCGACTTCGATCCGGGCGATGCGCCGGTGCAGGGGCCGATGGGGCCGTCGCGTCTGTTGCTGGCCAAACCGGTGATTGCCGCCGTCAGCGGGGCTGCGGTAGCCGGTGGCATGGAGCTGGCCTTGTGGTGCGACCTGCGGGTGATGGAGCAGGACGCTTATTTCGGCATTTATTGCCGCCGTTTCGGCGTGCCGCTGATCGACGGCGGCACGGTGCGCCTGCCGCGCCTGATCGGCATGGGCCATGCGATGGACCTGATCCTGACCGGACGGCGGGTCGACCCGCCCGAAGCCTTGCAGATGGGCTTGTGCAACCGCGTGGCGCCCACCGGCTCGGGGCTGGCTTGCGCGCTGGAACTCGCACAGCAGCTGGCCGCGTTTCCCCAGGCCACGATGCGGGCTGACCGCGCCAGCGCTTACGCGCAGTGGGATCTGCCCATGCCGCAGGCGCTGCACCAGGAATGGGAGCGCGGCAAAGCCTGCCTGGGCGATGCCTTGCAGGGTGCCAGCCGGTTCGCCGGCGGCGCAGGCCGGCACGGCAAGTTTTAGGAGGCTGGCGGGATCTCTCGCGGCTTGCCGGTGTCGTCTACCGCCACGTAGGTCAGCGACGCTTCGGTCACTTTGACGTACTTACCCTGGGTGCGGAACTGCTCCGCATACACCTCCACTTGCACGGTCACCGAGGTACGGCCGATCCGTGTCACCGATGCGAAGAACGACAGAATGTCGCCGACGCGCACCGGCTGCTTGAAGATGAACTGGTTCACGGCCACGGTGACCTGCCGCCCCTGCGTATGGCGTGCCGGCAACACGGCGCCAGCCAGGTCGACCTGGGCCATGACCCAGCCACCGAAGATGTCGCCGTTGGCGTTGCAGTCGGCCGGCATCGGGATGACTTTGAGCACCAGTTCCTTGTCGGTGGGTAACAAGACCTCGGGTGCGCTGGAGTGGTGGGAGATGGTCACAATGGGGTCCTGATGCAATGAAGGCGCGCAACGTGCGCCCGTGGGGGCGCCGCAGCGCCTTTTTTTGTGCTTACCTGATTCACCGGATTGTCCCGCATGCGCCACGCCGCCCATTCTTCTTCGCCCTCAGCTCCCTTGCCGGGCCAGAGCGCCGGCCAGGAGCGGCGCTCCGACTGGGCCGCGCTGAGCCGGCTGCTGCCCTATCTGTGGCAATACAAGTGGCGCGTCGGGTTTGCGCTGGCGTTCATGGTCGGCGCCAAGCTGGCCAATATCGGCGTGCCGCTGCTGCTCAAGGAGCTGGTCGACGGCCTGAGTCCGAACGGCGGACGCAACCTGGCGCAGGCGGCGCCCGCCGAACTGCTGCAGGCGGTGCTGGTGGTGCCGGTCGCACTGCTGTTCGGTTATGGCCTGCTGCGCCTGTCGACCACGCTGTTCACTGAACTGCGCGAACTGGTGTTCGCCAAGGCCACGGAAGGCGCGGCGCGATCCATCTCGCTGCAGGTGTTTCGCCACTTGCACGCGCTGAGCCTGCGTTTTCACCTGGACCGCCAGACCGGCGGCATGACGCGCGACATCGAGCGCGGCACGCGCGGCGTGCATTCGCTGATTTCGTATTCGCTCTACAGCATCGGTCCGACGCTGATCGAGGTGACGCTGGTGCTGACCTTGCTGGCGGTGAAGTTCGACGTCTGGTTTGCCTGGATCACGATCATCGCGCTGGTGGTCTACATCACGTTCACGGTCACGGTCACGCAGTGGCGCACCCAGTTCCGGCGCGAGATGAACGAACTCGACTCGACAGCGCACAGCCGCGCCATCGACTCGCTGCTGAACTACGAGACCGTCAAATATTTCAACAACGAGGAGTTCGAGGCGGGGCGTTACGACGAGAGCCTGGAGCGCTACCGCAAGGCGGCCATCAAGAGCCAGCGCACGCTGAGTCTGCTCAATACCGGCCAGCAACTGATCATTGCCGCCTCGCTGGTGGCCATGCTGTACCGCGCCACCCAAGGTGTCGTCGACGGGCGCATGACGCTGGGCGACCTGGTCATGGTCAACGCCTTCATGATCCAGCTGTATATACCGCTCGGGTTCCTGGGCACCTTGTACCGCGAGATCAAGCAGAGCCTTACCGATCTGGACAAGATGTTCCGGCTGATGGAGCAGCAACGCGAGATCGCGGATCCTCCCGGAGCGACGCCGCTGGCATTCGACGGTGAGCCGACGATCCGCTTCGAGCATGTGGACTTCGCCTACGACAGCGGCGTGCCGGTGGCCGGCACATTGGCCACACGCAGCATCCTGCAAGACATCAGCTTCGAGATCCCGGCCGGCAAGACCGTGGCCGTGGTCGGGCCTTCCGGGGCCGGCAAGTCGACACTGGCGCGGTTGCTCTACCGCTTCTACGATGTGCAGGGCGGGCGCATCACGATTGCCGGGCAGGACATCCGCGGCGTGACACAGTCCAGCGTGCGCCGGGTCATCGGCATCGTGCCCCAGGACACGGTGCTGTTCAATGACACCATCGCCTACAACATCGCCTATGGAGCACCCGGCGCGAGCCAGGAACAGGTCGAGCAGGCTGCGCGCGCGGCGCGTATCCACGAATTCATCGTCAGCACGCCGGCCGGATATGGGGCCATGGTTGGCGAACGCGGTCTGAAGTTGTCGGGCGGTGAGAAGCAGCGCGTGGCCATTGCCCGCACGCTGCTCAAGAATCCGCCGATCCTGATCTTCGACGAGGCCACCAGCGCGCTGGACTCGGCCAACGAACGGGCGATCCAGGCCGAGCTGCGCGTGGTGGCGCGTGACAAGACCACGCTGGTGATTGCGCACCGATTGTCGACCGTGGTCGACGCCCACGAAATCCTGGTCATGGATGGCGGGCGCATCGTCGAACGTGGCGCACATGTGCACTTGCTCGCCGCCAAGGGACGTTATGCCCAGATGTGGGCGATGCAGCAGTCTGCGCAGACTGACAAGGGTTGACACGGGCCCCACGCGGTGGGTCACGGCCCCGCAATCCAAGCCGTTCGGCGAACCGGGTCGATTGCTTCTGCGCCGCAGAATCTGATCTTGCGGTATCCAGCTTCCACGCGCGCCGCCGCTTGGGCTCCTGGCATTGGTATGCCTATAAATTGAAAGTGGTAGTGGATTGCTGACCACTTGATTCCATAATGCAGCTGGATGCAATTCGGGCCAGCTGGCAAGCTAGCCTTTTTCCCTGAACTCTGATGGAGATTCCTGCTATGAAACAAGGTGTACTTCAGCGCGTTTTGCCGACCATCGCGCTCGTGGCTGCGGCCATGGCGGCGGGTCCTGCGGCGGCCCAGTTGACCGTTGTGTCTTTCGGTGGCTCTTATCAAGAAGCGCAGAGCAAGGCCGTGTTCCAGCCTGCCGCAAAAGCGATGGGTATCACGGTCAAGGAAGAAACCTACACCGGCATCGGTGATCTGCGCTTGAAGGCCAAGGCCGGAGCGGTAACCTGGGACGTGGTGACCAGTGGAGCCGGGGGCTCGGCCCGGGCTGGCTCGGAGGGCATTCTGGAGAAAATTGACTACAAGATGGTTGATGTTTCCAATTTTGTTCCCGGCACCTTTGGTGACTACTACGTGGGCGGAGATATTTTTTCGACCGTGATGGCTTGGAACACCAAGACGTACGGGGAAAAAGGTCCTCAGAACTGGGCCGATTTTTGGGATGTCAAGAAGTTTCCCGGCAAACGCTCCATGCGCAGTACCTATGCCGGCATGCTGGAGCCGGCCCTGATGGCAGATGGTGTGCCGCTCAACAAGGTGTACGAAGTTTTGTCTGCGCCCGGGGGCATCGAGCGCGCCATCAAGAAGATCAAGGAGCTCAAACCGCATATTGCTGTTTGGTGGAAATCAGGCGCCCAGCATGCGCAGCTGATGAAGGATGGTGAAGTGGATATGGTGATCGGCTGGAACGGTCGCTTCGACGCAGTTGCCAAAGACGGTGCGAAAGTGGCTTACACCTATAACCAGGCGTTGCTCGATGCGGATACCTTTGCGATTCCGAAAGATGCGCCGAACAAGGCCTTGGCCATGAAATTCCTGGCAGAGATCAGCAAACCACAATACCAGGCTGAACTCACCAAGTACATCACCTACGGCCCCGCCAACAAGAAGGCGTTCGAAGGCGGTGCCATTGAGCCAGCGTATGCCAAACGTTTGCCGACCCATCCGGACAATGCTGCCAAGCAATTGCCTCTGGACCAGAACTGGTATATGAAGTTCGAGCCTGTTGCCGCTGCCGCCTATCAGAATATGGTGACCGAATAGGTCGGCGGGCGTGGCGGGGGTGAATGCCGTTCCGATAACTGCACGAGGCTTGCGCAAGCGTTATGGTTCGGTGAGGGCGCTGGATGACGTGGATCTTGAGGTAAGGCCAGGCGAGTTCTTGACTCTGCTAGGACCGTCCGGGTCTGGCAAGACCACCTTGTTGATGGTGCTGGCCGGTTTTATCCGCCCGGATCAAGGTAGTCTGTTGTTCGGCGACGAGGAGGTCATCCGCCTGGCACCGCACAAGCGCAACATTGGCATGGTTTTTCAGAACTATGCATTGTTCCCGCACATGGATGTTGCCGGCAATGTGGCCTACCCGCTGATTTTGCGTGGCTTGAAGGGTCCAGCCTTGGCCGAACGGGTTGAGCGTGCGCTCGAAACCGTGCAGTTGAGTGGGTACGGCGAGCGGCGGATCGATGCGTTGTCGGGCGGGCAACGACAGCGGGTGGCGCTGGCCAGAGCTATCGTGTTCGAGCCGCGGATCGTTCTCATGGACGAGCCCTTGTCGGCTTTGGACAAGCAATTGCGCGAGCGCATGCAGATCGAACTGCGCCGATTGCACGATAAGCTGGGAACCACCACCATCTATGTGACGCACGATCAGCGCGAAGCATTGACCATGTCAGACCGGATTGCAGTGATCAACGAGGGCCGCATCCAACAGCTTGACACGCCTCGAGCCCTGTATGAGCGTCCCATCAGCCGTTTTGTAGCTGAATTCATTGGCGAGTCCACTGTACTCAATGTAACGGTGGGGCCCTCGCGCGATTCCTGCATCTGCGCCGGACAAGTGCTGAAACTGGCACAGACCGCCTCGCGTGAAGGTGCCGCGTTGCTGATGCTCAGGCCCGAGCGCCTCAAAGTGCTGGCGGCAGACGCGCAGATTCAGCAGGGCCAGAATCAACTCCAGGCTCGAGTAGTGGACAACGTCTACCAAGGCGACAGCTTCTTGTTGCAGGCGCAATTGACAGACGGCAGTGTCATTGGCTTGCGCGGTATTGCCGGCACGGCAGAGCTTGCGGCATTGCCGGCGCGCGGTGAGAGCCTTCGACTGGGCTTTGACGTCTCCGATACGGTGTTGCTGGCAGATGCAGATGCCTGAAACGCGCGCGCCTGCCGACGACCTGCACGCGCAGGCGCTGCGACGGGACGAGCGCAAGGAGCGCTTGGTCTTGCTGGGTCTGAGCGGACCGGCGCTGCTGCTGCTGACGGTCATCATGATTTTGCCGGTTGCCTGGCTGCTTGGCTTGTCGTTCATCGGTGACGATGGTCACTTCACACTGGTTCACTATCAGCGCATGTTGGATCAACCCTCGTTCCGGCGCATTTTTTTCACCACTTTTCAGGTCAGCCTGATCACCACGCTCTTGTGCGTTCTGGCAGGTTATCCACTGGCCTACTTGATTGCCCAGTTGCCCGAACGAGCCGCCAGTGTGTGTCTGATAGCAATATTGATTCCGTTCTGGATTTCCGTTCTGGTGCGAACCTATGCATGGCTCGTACTGCTGCAGAGAAAGGGATTGATCAATCAGTGGGGAATTGCAATGGGCTGGTGGGATGAGCCATTGGCCCTGGTACACAACCTGACCGGTACCTTGATCGGCATGGTGCACATCATGTTGCCCTTCTTGGTACTCCCGTTGCTGGGGGCCATGCGTTCGATCGACATGAATCTGATCAAAGCCGCCTCCAGTCTTGGTGCAAGCCCTGCGCGTGCTTTTCGAACCGTGTTCCTGCCGCTCTCATTGCCGGGCCTGATCGCTGGCAGTGTGATCGTTTTCATTCTTTGCCTCGGCTTTTACATAACCCCAGCAGTTCTGGGGGGAGGCAAGGTGATCATGGTCTCCAACCAGATTGCCAACGACATCGAAATGTTCTTCAACTGGGGGGCCGCCAGTGCCTTGGGTGTGGTGCTGCTGGCACTGACACTGGTACTGCTTTGGCTGGCTGGCCGCCTGATGCGCCTGGACCGTATGTTGGGCGGGGTGAACTGATGCGTGACTGGTTGAACGCCAGTGCCGGTGATTCCCAGGTGACGCACCGGCAACGGCTGTGGCTCTACCTGGTGGCGGCGCTGGTGTTGTTTTTTCTGGTGGCGCCTACCCTGATCGTGGTGCCCATGTCTTTCTCGGCGTCCCAATATCTGGAGTTTCCGCCGCGCGAATGGTCTTTGCGCTGGTACCGTGCCTATTGGGAGTCAACCGAATGGATGCAGGTAACGAAGACATCCTTTCTGATCGGCGGTTTGACCACGCTGCTTGCGACGCCGCTTGGAACATTGGCGGCATACGGTCTTTTTGCATCGCGCTTGCGTTTCGCGCGTGTGATTCATACCTTGTTGCTGACACCGATCATTGTTCCCGTGGTGCTGGTGGCGATTGGCGTCTTCTACGCCTTTGTAAGACTCAAACTTGTCAATTCCCTGGCAGGGATCGTGTTCTCGCACAGCATGCTGGCGATTCCATTGGTGGTGCTGGTCGTCAATTCGGCGCTGAAGAGTTATGACATGAACCAGGAGTTGGTTGCACGCAGCCTGGGCGCCTCCCGTCCGCGGGCGTTTTTCACCATCACGTTGCCGCAGATCCGGTTCGCGTTACTGACGTCCGCCTTGTTGGCGTTCCTGACCTCTTTTGACGAGGTCATCATGGCCCAGTTCATTGCTGGCGGTGACAACTCAACCCTCACACGCAAAATGTTCAGCTCCCTGCGCGATCAGATCGATCCTACGATCGCGGCGATATCCACACTCATGATTGTTGTGACAACTGTCTTGCTTGGGCTGACACAGTTGCTCGGGCGCGCGAAGAAGTGATTGACTACGCCGGTTCCCGATGCGACGGGGGCGCCTGAGCCTGATGCAGTGCGCAGCATTCAAGCATCCGGCGCTGCGTTGAGGAAGTAGAGTTTCCGCATATGCTCATGGATCACCCATTCGCCCTTCCAACCGATGGGCAGCACCAGCAGATCGCCAGGACCGATGCGGCGAACGCCGCCGCCTTCCTGATTGGCGACCGTGGCCGAGCCGGAAATGATGTGGCAGTATTCCGCGGCCTTGCTGCGATCAGCGGTAAAACGGCCGGGCGTGCATTCCCAGACTCCGATCGAGGTCTTGCCGTCTTCTGACCCCCAGAGCTTGGTTGACGCCTCGCATTGCCCTTCGGTGAGTGTGGTCGGTTTTGCTGCGAAAGTGCCGACGGGAACCGAGGCGAGGTTGGCGAAGGTCTTCAGATCAATCATGGTGCTTCCTTGCAAGTTGATGGATGGTTCCGGGTCCGCTACCCGTCGCGATGCGCGGCGATGGAATGGAACCTGGGTACACCTCCGTTCGGCACGAAAACCGGGGGACATTGCGAAGATGGGCCCCGTTGGCTGTGCGAATCACCCACGGGATTGCGCGAACCGATCGGGTGCGTAGGGTTCGAGGGCTATATCGGGCGGCTCGCCCGACGCCAGTGCCGCAATGATGCGCGCGGTATTGGGCGCAGCTGTCAGGCCGAGATGACCGTGACCTGCGGCAACAAAAATGTTGGGGTGGCCTGGTAAAGCCCCGATGGCAGGAAGGCTGTCCGGCATACCCGGCCTGGGCCCCATCCACTGCGTGCCGTCATCGAGCCGGGCGCGCGGAAACATGCGACGGGCCTGCTTTTGCAGCACAGCTGCGCGACGCCATGACGGTGGATCGTCCGCGCGGCCAAGTTCTTCGGTACCAGCAACGCGCAGCCCGGTTTCCATGGGCGTAACGGCGAAATGCATTTCGAGTTCACTCACGACATGCCGCAATGTGATGTCGGGTTTGGCGAATGTCATGTGGTAGCCGCGTTCGGCGATGAGGGGTAGCGCCAGACCCAGCGGCTCGACCAATGCGCGCGTCCACGCGCCTGCAGCGATGATCACCTTGTCGGCATCCAGGACTGCGCCGGAGATGTCCAAGGCTACGGTGACCCCAGTGGGTCTCAAGCGGAGCACCTCAGCACGCAGCACCTGTCCGCCGCGGCGCGAGAACAGGCTGCAATAGGCCTGTGCCAATCGGAAGGGGTTGGCCGTATAGCCCATCGGACCAACACGCACGCCGCGCGTATACGCTGGCGACAATTCGGGTTCGGCATCGCGCAAGGCGGCGCCATCAAGCACTTCGATCTCGGCTCCGCGTTCGCGCCGCAGCCGCCAGGCCAACCCGCCCCACACGTCGATGGCGCTCGGGTTGCGATGAACATAGAGTCCCGGCGTTGATCGCACCAGCTCCGGCACCCCGGCCTCGTCGGCGAGTGCGCGATGCAGCGTAACTGACGTGCGGTGCAACGCTCCCATCGCGTCAGAAATCTGCGGTACCCTTTGCGCGTTGGCGGCGCGCCAGAAATGCCGCAGCCACGGCAACGTCTGCGGCAGTGAGCGCCAACGGACAACCAGAGGACTGTCAGGGTCGAGCAACATGCGCGGCAACTGGCGCTCGAAACCTGGCATGCCGACCGGAACGACCGCCATGGATGCCAGAATCCCGGCGTTACCGAACGAGCAAGCGGTGCCAGGCTCGATCCGGTCGACGATGGTCACGGCCCAGCCGCGCCGCTGCAGTTCGAGACCCGTACAGATGCCAACGATGCCCGCGCCCACCACGACGGCTCGGCGTGCCCCCGTCATGGAAGGACTCGATTTGCCGCGGGGTCGGCCACATCAGTTCCGACATCCCGAAGGAATAGTGCCCCCAAGTGTTTCATGGCGGACAGCCTTCCAACTTGTACCGTCGATACCGAATAGTCACGATGGCGGGGCCATTCACGAATCATCGCCAAGCCGTATTTCGATTGCCGCAATGTCACGCGATGCGTGCGGCGACGCTCTTGACCTTGCAATAGCTGCGCAACGCCTCCAGGCCCTTTTCGCGGCCAAAGCCGGACATCTTGTTGCCGCCGAATGGAACGGATATGCCGCCTGCAAAATATTCGTTGATGAAGACCTGACCCGCATCAATATCGCGTGCAAGTCGATGGGCGGCTCCGAAGTCGCGCGTGAACACTCCGGCGACCAGGCCGAATCGGGTGCCATTGGCCAGCGCCAGCGCCTCGTCGAGGTCGTCGAAAATCTGTACAGCCAGAACCGGCCCGAAGATCTCCTCCTGCACCGCCTCGTCAGTCGGCTGCAGGTTGTTCAGCACGGTCGGCTGGAAGAACCAGCCCTTTCCAGTTTGAGGATCGCAGGTCTGTGCACCGCCACACAGTACTTCGACACCTCGTGCCCTTGCCCGGTCGACATAGCCAGCAATCTTATGCAGGTGGGCGTACGAGTTGACCGGGCCCATGCCAGGGTCGCGCAAACCATGGCCGAGTGTCAGCGCGCGCGCACGGTCGATCACGCGCTGGACAAACGCCTCGTGGATGTCGCGGGCAATCACCAGGCGCGATCCCGCCGAGCAAATTTGCCCTGCGTTTTCAAAAATCGCGCCGATGACGCTTTCGACCGCAGAGTCCATGTCGCAGTCGGCCAGCACCACCACCGGGGATTTGCCGCCGAGTTCCAGAACCAGCCGGGTGACATTGGCTGCGGCCGACTGCATCACGTGGATGCCTGTGGCGACCGATCCGGTAAACGTGATGTGATCGATTCCGGGATGGCGCACAAGGGCTGCGCCGGCCGATGCGCCTGTGCCGGTAATCACGTTGCATACGCCAGGGGGAAGGCCTGCCTGCAGGCACAGTTCGCCCAGCATAAGGCAGGTGAGGGGCGTCTGCTCAGCCGGCTTTGCCACCACGGTGCACCCAGCCGCCAGCGCTGGCGCAATGCCGCGGGCTGCGGTCGACAGCGGATAGTTCCAGGGAATGATGTGGGCCGTCACGCCGATTGGTTCGTTCAATGTGTAAGCCAGATAGTCCGGACCCATCGGAATGCTGCTGCCCTCGTGCTTGTCGCAGGCTCCCGCGTAGTACTCGAAACAATTCGCAGCACCGGCGACGTCCCCTTGGGCCTCAACCAATCGCTTGCCCGAATCCAGGCATTCGACAACTGCGAGGCGATCCGCATTGGCGCGGATCAGCAAGGCGATCTGGCTCAGCACTTTGCCCCTCTGGCTGGGTGTCGCGTCCCTCCAGGGGCCCGTCAAGGCGCCACGGGCTGCCGCCACCGCAAGATCGACATCCTGCGCATCTCCCGCGGCGAATTCGGCGAAGGCCTGACCGGTGCCCGGGTCGAAGGTTTGCATCTGTGCGCCGGTCACCGATGCGCGTGCCTTACCGGCAATCAAATGTTTGTCTGGGAGGCGAGCCAGCGTACCGGTCGCCTGGGCCTCACGCACCAGTTCTTGCAGTGCGACGTTGCCTGTCGTGTTGTTCATGCTTGCTCGCTGACTTGGTATGTGGCGCGTTCGAGCCAGGCAGGACTGATTTCGACACCCCAGCCGGGGCCGTCGGGCAACGCAACCTTGCCGTCACGCACCTGGTAGGGAGACTGCACGAAAAGCCCGTCCTGCCACGGGTAGTAGTCCGGGCCTTCGATCGACAACTCCAGGTATTTTCCGGGATTGGGAATGGCGCACAGCAGGTGCATCGTGAACAGCGTGACCATGGACAGGTTGGCGCTGTGCGGCGTGCACGGCAAGCCGGCCGCATGGGCCAAGCGCGCTACGCGCATGGTGCGCGCCATTCCGCCCAGGTAGCACACGTCGGGTTGCACGATGTCCACGGCCTTCATCGCGATCATGTGTTGCCACATCGGCAGATAGCAGTCCTGCTCGCCTCCGGTGACGTCGAGTTCCAGCGCATCGCGCACTTCGCGCGTCTGCTCGAGTTCCCAGTACGGGCAGGGCTCTTCGAAATGGCATACCCCATTGTCCTGCAGCATCTTGCCGATCTCGATCGCGCGTTTCGGTGAATAGCAACTGTTGGCGTCCACGAGCAATTCCACGTCGTCTCCCAACGCGCGGCGCATCGTCGGCACGATCTCCTCGGAGCGTCCGGGCCACTCGTCCACGTCGTGACCACATTCGGAGCCGACCCTGAATTTGAAGGCGTCAAAGCCTAGCGTGTCGCGAAGTGCCACCATGCGCTTGGCCTCGTCCGACGGCGTGATGTCGCGTTTCATCGACGAGGCGTATGCACGGATCGATCTTGCCGTTCCGCCCAGAAGCTCGGCCACGCGCTTGCCCTCACTTTTGCCGCGCAGGTCCCACAGAGCGGTATCCAGACCGCACATGGCACGGTACAGGTAGGAGGATGGAAACTTGTGTTCACGCTCGGTGATGCGATCCATCAATGCGTCAATGTTCAGACCACTCTGGCCCAGAGACCATGGCGCCACCTGACGATGCAATACCTGCACCGTGATGTCGGCGTTATACGGCGAGACCTGGCCCCAGCCCTGCGCACCATCTTCGGTTGTGACACGCACAAAGCCGACGAATGCGTTGCAGAAGGTCTCTATTCGATTGATTTTCATGGTTGTGCCCAGCCATTACGGGTCTGTGAATATCTGGATGATCCCGCCAAACTGGATTGGCCTGAAGGTCCATTTTGAACAATGGGTGATACCATTATTTTTGCTTTTTCCTGGTGCAACATGATGGTCAAACGTGCGGGTGGTTCATTGTTGCTGTCGATCAAGATCGACCGGAGTTCGCCGCAGCCGGTCAGCACCCAGCTGTGCGTGGCACTGCGGGAGATGATCCTGGACGGCGGCTTTCATGCTGGCGAGCGATTGCCGGCGAGCCGCACACTGGCGCGTGAACTCGGTCTGTCACGTACCACGATCATTGAAGTATTCGATCGTTTGGTGGCCGAGGGTCTGATCGAGTCCCATACCGGCTCGGGCACCTTCGTCAGCAAGGTGTTGGGGACGAGTCGCCCAGGGTTATCCCGACCCGACGTGTCGTCGGCGGCGCATGTTGCACCCAGACTCTCGCGCCTGATGGCGCAGGCCGTGACCCGCTTTGGCGATCGCCAGCGTTTGCCGCACCTACCGCGTGCCTTCACGACCGCGCTGCCGGCGTTCGACGTGTTTCCGATGTCGCAGTGGGCGCGCTTGACAGCCAAATACCTGCGCGGTGCACGCAATGACATCATGGGTTATGGCGACCCGAACGGCTCACCACAATTGCGCCGGGCCCTGGCGACGCACCTGCGCGCGAACCGGGGCATCGTCTGCGACCCTGAGCAATTGTTCATCGTTGGCGGCGCGCAGCAAGCGTTTCACCTGATCGGGTCCACGTTGATCAACCCGGGCGAGAAGGTATGGTTCGAGAACCCTGGCGCGATCGGCGCGCGCAACAGCCTGATCGCCAGTGGCGCGGAGCTGGTCCCGATTCCCGTGGACGCGCAAGGACTGTGCGTGGACGAAGGCTTGCGCCTGAGCCCGCAGTTCCGGCTTGCCTTTGTCACGCCATCGCACCAGCAACCATTGGGTTGTGTGATGAGCCTGGAGCGCCGCTTCGCGCTGCTGCATGCGGCCGAACAGGCCGGTGCCTGGGTCATTGAGGACGACTACGATGGCGAGTTCTTCTTTGGCGGACGTACACCGCCCACGCTCAAGAGCGTGGACACGACGGGGCTCGTGATCTACGTCGGCACGTTCAGCAAGTCGCTTTTCCCGTCGTTGCGTCTGGGCTACCTGTTGGCGCCGCCCGCGCTGGTCGGCACCTTCGCGGCGATCATGAGCAAGTTCCTGCAGGGCGTGCCGTCGCAGACACAAGGTGTCGTGGCCGAGTTCATTGACGAGGGGCATTTTTCGGCGCATGTTCGGCGTATGCGGCATGTGTACCTGGAGCGGCACGAGGCATTGCTCGAGGCAGCGGGCCGGCGCCTGTCGGGCTTGCTCGACGTCCAGCCCACACTCAGCGGGCTGCATACCATCGGCCACCTGCCTGCGTCGATCTCGGAGGTGGCGGTTGCCCGGGACGCCGATCAGCGCCAGGTGACCGCCTCGCCGATCGGGCGGTTTTCGCTCGCGCCAGTAGCGATCAATGGGTTGGTGCTGGGATTCGGGGGAGTTTCGCCCAAACTGATTGACGCCGGCACCGAAGTGCTGGCCGAGGTGCTCGAGAAACACCTGACTGCCTTGGTCCCGCGCAAATCCGCGACACGTGCCGCGGTGGTTTGACATTTCTTCCAGAGCGGATCTGTGCGCTTCACCCGTGGCCGTGCGAAGCTTGACTCCATTGACGCATGGGGCCAAGTGTGACGGAGTTCGATTTCATCGTGGTAGGCGCCGGAACCGCGGGTTGTGTACTTGCCAACCGACTGTCGGCGTCGGGCCGGCATACGGTGCTGCTGCTCGAGGCCGGCGCAAGCGATAGGCGATTCTGGCTGCGCACGCCGATCGGATACGGCATGTCGTTCTACAACCCGCGCGTCAACTGGATGTACCGCACCGAACCAGACCCTGCCCTGGGCGGCCGCCAGGGTTACTGGCCGCGTGGCAAGGTATTGGGCGGTTCGAGCACTATCAACGCGATGGTGTTCGTGCGCGGTCAGCCGCGCGACTTCGACGACTGGGCAGCATTGGGCAATCCCGGCTGGGCCTGGAGCGACGTGCTGCCGTATTTTCGGCGTCTGGAAGACAGTGTGCACGGGCCCAGTGCCATGCGCGGCACAGGTGGCCCGTTGCGCGTAAGCGATGTGCATGCCGATGTGCACCCGTTGTGCGAGAACTATCTGCGTGCCGGCGAAGAACTGGGGTTGACGCGCAATCCCGATATCAACGGCATATCGAACGAGGGCGTGACGATCAACCAGATCACGACCCGCAATGGCCTGCGCGAGTCGGCCAGTACTGCCTATCTGCGCCCTGCGCTGGGGCGTGGCAACTTACGGCTGGAGACCGCCGCCCACGTCATGCGGGTGTTGTTCGATGGTCGGCGTGCCAGCGGTGTTGTAGTCATGCAGCGTGGTCAGGAGAAACGCTTTTCAGCTCGGTGCGAGGTGATTCTTGCTGGTGGTTCGATCAATTCGCCGCAGCTCCTGCAGCTTTCCGGTGTGGGACCGGGGGCGGCGTTGCAGGCACTGGGAATTGCGGTCGTGGCGGACGTTCCGGCAGTGGGGCGTCATCTGCAGGACCATCTGTGCATCGACCATGTCTACCGCTCACGGGTACCAACACTCAATCGCGAACTGGGCACCGTGTGGGGCAAGTTGTGGGCCGGCGCACGGTACCTGTTGCAACGACGGGGACCGCTGGCGCTGAGCATCAACCAGGGTGGCGGATTCTTCCGTTCGCGCGCAGGGCTGGCGCATCCCGATATGCAGCTGTATTTCTCGCCACTGAGCTATATTCGCGCCGTTCCCGGGCGCAGGGCGCTGACCGCCCCCGATAGATTTTCTGGTTTCTCGCTCAGCGCGCAACCCTGCCGGCCGACCAGTCGCGGCTTTCTGGAACTGCGCAGTTCCGACCCGATGCAGGCGCCGCGCATCGTCGCAAACTCGTTGAGCACACAGGGCGATCGCGATGACATGCTCGCGGCAACTTCCTTTTTGCGCACGCTTGCAGCGGCGCCGTCACTGCGCGAAATCATTGACCATGAGATATTGCCGGGGCCGTCGGTGCAGACGGCGCAGAGTCTGATGGACGATGTCGCCCAGCGTGCGTCCACGGTTTTTCATCCGGTCAGCACCTGTCGCATGGGCCCGGACCCGTTACACGCGGTGGTGGACCCGCAACTGCGAGTGCATGGCGTGTCGGGGCTGCGTGTCATCGACGCATCGGTCTTTCCGACACTCACCTCGGGCAATACCAATGCCCCCACCATCATGCTGGCCGAAAAGGGCTCGGACCTGGTGCTGGCGCAACATCAACACTGAAAACGACATGACCGACAACGAATTGATGCAACAGTGCAAATTGGCGCCGTACTGGTGGGACGACGTACCGCGTCCCCGCTTGCCGGATGTTCCGCTGCCGGCAACGGTCGACGTGGCTGTGGTCGGCGCGGGTTATACCGGGCTGCATGCTGCTTTGCAGACAGTCCGTGGCGGACGCTCGACACTGGTGTTCGATGCCGAGGACGCCGGATGGGGCTGCAGCAGCCGCAATGGTGGGCAGGTCTCCACCAGCATCAAGCCCAGTTTCGAGCAGCTCGCGCGTCGTCACGGGCAGCAGCGTGCCTTCGATATTCTGAAGGAAGGGCAGCAGTCGCTGGCCTGGATCGCGCAGTTCATGCGCTCCGAGGGCATAGCCTGCGATTTTGCTCAGGTGGGGCGATTTCACGCGGCACATAACGCTGCGCAGTATGAGGCTCTGGCTGCCAGGATTGCGTCCCAGCCAAAAGGCCTGGAAGTGGACGCATTCATGGTGCCCAGGGCGCAGCAGCGCGCGGAACTCGGCACCGATCTCTACTGGGGAGGTGCGGTCTATACGCAGCACTGTTCGGTGCATCCGGCGCGTTATCACCAGGGTTTGCTCGACCGCGTGTTATCGGCGGGTGGACAGGTGGCGGCCCGCTGCCCTGTGCAGGCGATCAAGCGAAGCGGCGCGCAGTTCCTGCTGAGCACGCCGCAGGGCGATGTGCGCGCGCGCGACGTCGTGATCGCAACCAACGGATACACCGGCAACTTGACACCATGGCTGCGTCGGCGCGTGATTCCCATCGGCAGTTACATGATCGCGACGGAACCTGTGCCCGAGCAACTGATGGATCGACTGTTTCCGAGCAACCGGATCGTGAGCGACACGCGCAAGGTGGTCTATTACTACCGGTGTTCTCCCGATCGGCGCCGCGTGTTGTTCGGCGGGCGTGTATCGCACCAGGAGACAGACCCGAGGATCAGCGGTCCCAAACTGCATGCTGACATGGTGCGCCTGTTCCCGGAGCTTCGCGAAACCCGAATCAGCCACTCATGGTGCGGATTTGTCGCCTACACCTTTGACGAACTGATGCACATCGGCAAACACGACGGCATGCACTACGCGATGGGTTACTGCGGCGCCGGTGTCGGAACCTCCAGCTACTTCGGCATGCGTCTGGGTCAGCAGGTGCTGGGGTTGAAGGAAGGACGCACGGCGCTCGATGGCCTGGCGTTCCAGACCCGGCCACTTTACAACGGCAATCCGTGGTTTCTGGCGCCGTCAGTGGCGTACTACCGCTGGCGCGACAACCGGCCCATTTGACGCGTTGGCCCATTCGGCAGCCGGCTCCTTGGAACGTCGGCCGCCACTGACGTGGGTCTGACGGCCCTGGTTCAGCGCGGTCTCAAACGCGCTCGAGCACCACCGCAATGCCTTGACCGACGCCGATGCACATGGTGCACAAGGCATACCGGCCGCCAGTCTTCATCAATTGATTGACGGCGGTGGTCGCCAGGCGGGCGCCGGAGGCTCCCAGCGGATGGCCCAGTGCGATCGCGCCGCCGTTCGGATTGACGCGAGGGTCATCGTCCTGCACACCGAGGGCGCGCAATACTGCGAGTCCCTGGGCCGCAAAGGCTTCGTTGAGTTCGATGACGTCCATCTGGGCGATGGTCAGGCCTGTCAGCGCCAGCACTTTCTGGCTCGCTGGCGCCGGCCCCATGCCCATGATGCGTGGTGCGACGCCGGCCGTGGCCATGCCCACGACGCGTGCGCGTGGTGTCAATCCGTGCTTGGCGGCGCCGGCCTCGTCGGCCAGCAACAAGGCACAGGCACCGTCGTTGACGCCGCTGGCATTGCCGGCGGTGACGCTGCCATCCGGCCGCACGATGCCTTTGAGTTTGGCCAGCAACTCGAGCGTTGTCGCGCGCGGGTGCTCATCCTTGTCGACGATGACCGGGTCGCCTTTTTTCTGCGCCAAGCTGACCGGTGTGATCTCGGCATCGAAATAACCCGCCTTTTGCGCGGCTACCGCCTTCATCTGGCTGGCCAGCGCCATCGCATCCTGGTCTTGTCGGCTGATGTTGAAGTCGGCCGCCACGTTCTCGGCGGTTTCGGGCATGGCATCGACGCCGTAGCGTTCCTTCATCAGTCGGTTGACGAAGCGCCAGCCGATGGTGGTGTCGTAGACCGCATTGGCGCGGCCAAAGGCCGTCTCGGCCTTGGGCATGACGAAGGGGGCGCGGCTCATGCTCTCGACGCCACCGGCGATCATCAGGCTGGCCTCGCCGGAGCGGATGGCGCGTGCGGCGGTACCTACGGCGTCAAGGCCGGAGCCGCACAAACGGTTCACGGTGACGCCCGGCACCTCGATCGGCAGGCCAGCCAGCAGCGCCGCCATGCGTGCCACGTTGCGGTTGTCCTCGCCGGCCTGGTTGGCACAACCGTAGATGACGTCGGTCACCGCCTGCCAGTCGACCTTGGCGTTGCGCGCCATCAGCGCCTTGATCGGGATCGCGCCGAGGTCGTCCGTGCGCACCGTACTGAGTGCGCCGCCATAGCGGCCGAAAGGGGTGCGGATGGCGTCACAGATATAGGCGTGGTTCATGGTAAGTCTCCAGTTTGGCAATGGCATTGGCAGGAGCGGCTCGGCGTGTCGCAGACCTGCGCAGGGTTTTCAGGCGGCGATCGGCAGACCGACCAGTCGTTCGAGTTCAGCGTGGGTCAGGCCTGGGACCCGGTCGATCAGCTTGAGGCCTTGGGGCGTGCATTCCAGCGTGGCCAGATCGCAGTAAATGCGCTTGACGCAGCCGATGCCGGTGAGCGGGTAGCTGCATTGCGCCACCACCTTGCTCCCGCCTTGTTTGGTCAGCAAGTCCATCATGACCCAGGTCTGCTTGGCGCCGATGGCCAGGTCCATGGCACCCCCGACCGCGGGGATGGCGCCGGCTTCGCCGGTGTGCCAGTTGGCCAGATCGCCCGTGGCAGAGACCTGGAACGCGCCGAGCACACAGATGTCGAGATGGCCGCCGCGCATCATCGCAAAGCTGTCGGCATGGTGGAAGAAGGCACCGCCCTTGCGCAGCGTCACCGGCTGCTTGCCGGCATTGATGAGGTCGTAGTCCTCGTCGCCGGGCGCGGGCGCCGGACCCATGCCGAGAATGCCGTTCTCGCTTTGCAGGATGACTTCGCGGTCGGGTGGAATATGGTTGGCCACCAGCGTTGGCATGCCAATGCCCAGGTTCACATAGGCCCCGTTGTGGATGTCCTGCGCCACGCGCTGGGCGAGTTGCTCCTT
>Ga0209284_10000110_pt1 | contig 116649 bp, 109 predicted proteins | sample FRY03_FD_187211 | JGI IMG/M metagenome (GOLD analysis project Ga0209284, IMG submission 187211) | Freshwater microbial communities from Lake Fryxell liftoff mats and glacier meltwater in Antarctica - FRY-03 (SPAdes) (version 2) | ecosystem: Environmental > Aquatic > Freshwater > Ice > Glacier... | reverse complement strand
AATTAAATAAAAACTACGGCCAACAAAGAACTCAGGTAAAAAACAACTTTTTTCTTCATTAATTCAAGACACTGTTTAACGTCAGCATAAAGTGAACTTGAAAAAGCAACAATGCCCCCTCTTTAGTGCTGTTTGGGTGCGTTTTAAGAATGGCTTCCCCGCTCTCAATGATTTTGTGTTAACATTAGAAAAATGCCCTAAAAATGACTTCTAAGGCGTTAATTTCTTATTCAATTTATTCATCTCCTCACTCACTTTCTTCTGTACCACCTTTCCATAATACTCCTGTGTAATTTTCATACTAGAATGTCCCAATAATTCACTCACTATCTCCATGGGAACATCATTATAAAGAAGTATTGTAGAGGCAAATGTTTTTCTAGCAGTATGATGACTTACAAGTTTTTCTATCCCAACTATGCCTGTAATCTCCTTTAAATAGGAATTAATCTTCTGATTACTAAATTTAGGTAGGGCAAAATTATCCGCTTCATTATTATATTTATCTAAAAGAACTTTAGCTTTTGGTAGCAAAGGGACAGATATTATCTTACTTGTTTTCTCCCTTTTAATTTGAATCCATAGATTTCCATCAAAGCCTTTAATAATATGTTTCTTTTTTAAATGGGACATCTCATGGTATGCTAATCCTGTATAGCAACAGAATATAAAAAGATCCTTTACCAATTGCAGTCTTGGCTGAGAGAAATTATGACTTTCCAACTTTTCTAATTCTTCTGTAGACAGAAAAATAACCTCTTTCCTGACCCAAACAGGTTTATGAAATACAAATGGGTCCTTTTCCAAGTATCCCTCGCCTAAAGCATCCTTTATGGGCTTTCTAAAGCGCTGAATAGCCTTATTGATAGTTACTTGTGATTGCCCTCTTTCCGTTTTTAAATAGTATTCAAAATCAAGAATGAATTGGAGCTTTAATTTGCACAAAGGATAGTCTTGTTTGCCATATTTCCACTTAATGAAATCTTTCACTTGTAGATGGGAATAATTAAATTTTTTCCATGTGCCTAGTAGGATGTCTATTCCTATTAGTTTTTTCTTCTTTTCCAAAAATTCATTGAAACATTGAATAGTTCCAATCTCCTTTGTAAATGGCTTTCCAACGTAATTAGTAAAGATATCGTCTACTGTAAATTGAATATCTAATAATTGTAACTGTAAAAAGACCTTTTTAATTTTGGCTGTTATAATTTCAAGCTGTAGCTGAGTTTGTTTGTAAGCGATACTACTAGATACTACTTTTTGACTTTTAGCGCTCCAATCTAAAGAATTTATGAACTCTCCTGTTGAGAATTCCTTTCTCCTTTTATTATAGGTGATTCTGCACTTAATAGGGCATAGCCCCTTACTGTTTAATTTAGATTTGTTCAAATAGAACAAAATCAGAATAGAATTTTGATTCATAACCAATTGATTTTAATTTTAAACAATTGGCGTACAATTCAGATTTTAAAAGTGGGACACCCAGGATTCCAAATGGGACACCTGTAGGGACACCTAAAAAACCATGAAAAAAGTTGACATGTTGACTGTTATGAACGAAAAAGTGGGCAGTATGCTGCGTTTCGTCTCCATTCAATAAAATAAACTAAAATCATAAAAAAACCCCAACATGCTGATTAACAACAAGTTAGGGTGATTTTGTGGTCCCACCTGGGCTCGAACCAGGGACCACCTGATTATGAGTCAGGTGCTCTAACCAACTGAGCTATAGGACCCGCATAAATGCGAACCTTTCAGTGAAAGGAGGGTGCAATATTACTACTTATTTTTGTCTGTTACAAGAGAAAAAACGCTCTTAAATGTCTGCGCAGAGTTCTACAAGGGTTCCGTGGGTATCTTTTGGGTGTAGAAATACAATCTTTTTACCATCGGCGCCAGCCAAGGGGTGTTCAGAAAGCAGCCTAAATCCTAGTGTTTTAAAATGGGCCATAGCGCCTTCTATATCTGTCACTGCATAAGCAATATGGTGCATGCCGGGGCCGTTTTTTTGTATGAATTTTGATATGGGGCTGCTGGGCTGGGTGGCGGCCAAAAGCTCTATTTTACTTTCTCCCATCTTAAAGAATGCGGTAGTAACCCCCTGAGAGGGCACGGCCTCTTCTTTATAGGGTGCTACGCCAAACAAGGAGGTATAAGTGGCCTTGGCCACCTCCATATTAGATACCGCTATGCCAATGTGTTCTATTTTATCAAGTCCAAAAGGAGGTTTTGGGTTCATTATTGGTCTTTTTAAGTGATTTTGCTCCCAAAAAAGAGGCGGCAAAGGGGTAAAAGTGCGGTAAATGTACTTACAGTACTAAAGTACACAATATTGTGCGTATTTTTGTAGCATGGAAGAAACACAACGTCAGAAAAAAATAGCGGGAGTCATTCAAAAAGATATGGCAGATGTTTTACAGCGTGCTGCAACAGATGGGGGTCTTAAGGGCCTATTAATTTCTGTGAGCAAAGTCACTGTGACATCAGACCTTTCTATTGCTAAAATTTATCTTAGTATTTTTCCAGAAGACAGAGGAAAGGAAATGTTGGAGGGTATTCAATCCAACCAACCTCTTATTAAGCACGAGCTGGCAAAGCGCACCAGAAACCAACTCAGAAGAATGCCGCAGTTGTTGTTTTACATAGATGATTCCCTGGCTTATATTGACGGTATAGAGCGCTCTTTAAAAGGAGAGAACAATCCTATTAAAGACCCAGAGTTATTAGAAAAAAGAAAAAAGGCATAGGGTGTATTTTCCCTTCTACATAGCCAAAAGATACCTACGCGCCAAGAGTTCTCAAAACGCGGTTAACATCATTAATTACATTACATCTTTTGTGGTGGTCATAGGGGCTGCGGCTCTTTTTATAGTGCTTTCGGGCTTTTCTGGCCTTAAATATTTTAGTCTTTCTTTTAGTAATGCCTTTGATCCAGATTTAAAAGTCCAGCCAAAAACAGGAAAGTTTTTTGAGATTAGTTCTCAGCAGGAACAGGCCCTTTTATCCTTAAAAGGAGTGGCCTCTTACTCCAAAGAAATTGAAGAAAAGGTGTATTTGTCACACAGAGACAAGAGCCAAATAGCATTTTTAAAAGGGGTAGACTCTGCGTATAATCAAGTCATTTCTATTGACAGCGCCATTTATGCAGGCGCTTGGGATTTAGAACAGCATGGGGTTGTTGGCATTGGCTTGGCCAATATTTTAAGCCTTAGCATTCAAGATTATTACAACCCTCTTAAAATTTTAGTGCCAAGACCCCTCAAAAAAAAGGGCGAAACACTTGGTTTTGGAAGCAAGCCCTATACCGAGGCTGCCATAAGCATGAGCGGTATTTACGCCATAGAAGCAGATATAGATGAAAAGTATTTATTTACGAGTCTGCCTTTTGCTCAACAACTATTAGAAAAAGGGCCCTTAGAGGTCTCTGGAATTAATATAAAGCTAGGGCCTGCGGCCGAGGCCGATTTACTAGCCCTTCAAATTTCTCAAGTTCTCCAAGAAAAAGTCTTAGTAAAAACTCGTGCTCAACTCAATAGCAGCCTTTACAAAATGCTCAATACAGAAAATATAGCCACCTATCTTATTTTCACTCTTGTACTTATTATTGCACTTTTTAACTTGGTGGGGGCTATTATTATGATGATTTTAGACAAAAAAGGGAATAGTAAAACGCTTTTTAGCGTAGGGCTTACCATAAAAGAAATTAGACGCGTTTATTTTTTACAAGGCGTGGTGGTCACTGCTTTAGGAGGGATTGTAGGAGTAGGCTTGGCCAGTGTCCTTATAGGGTCACAAATGCTTTTTGGATGGCTTAGAATTTCTCCTAGTTTGGCGTACCCTGTAGCCTTTGAGTGGTTTAATGTAGGGGTGGTGCTAGGGACTATTAGCATACTTGGAATTATTGCCTCCTGGATAGCGAGCTTAAGAGTGAATGAAAAATTATTAAAAGGATAGCTGGTTTTTAAACAAACTGATGGTCTGCAAAAAGCTCTAGGACTTCATCAAAAGCGTTAAACACATCATGAGACGCATCTGAAGTCACCATTTTCATGCGGTGCTCTTTAAAATTAGGAATGCCCTTAAAATAATTAGTATAGTGGCGTCTGGTTTCAAAAACTCCTAACTGCTCTCCCTTCCAATCAATAGCCATTTGTAGGTGTCTTCTAGCGGCGTATACGCGCTCTTCTAAGCTAGGGGGTGCTGCGTGAGTCCCTGTTTTAAAAAAATGCTTTACTTCATTAAAAAACCAAGGGTAACCAATGCTAGCCCTGCCAATCATAGCGCCATCTAGCCCGAATTCGTCACGCATTTTCATAGCCATTTCTGGACTGTGTATATCTCCATTTCCAAAGATTGGAATGTGCATACGGGGGTTGTTTTTTACTGCTGCAATAGGAGCCCAATCTGCCTGTCCCTTATACATCTGAACGCGGGTACGTCCGTGTATAGAAATGGCTTTTATGCCTACGTCTTGAAGGCGTTCTGCCACCTCTAGAATTTTAATACTATCATGATCCCAGCCTAAACGGGTCTTTACAGTAATAGGAAGGTTGGTGTGCTTAACCATAGCAGCTGTAAGCTTTACCATAAGCGGAATGTCTCTTAAAATTCCAGCCCCTGCATTTTTGCAAACTACCTTTTTAACTGGACAACCAAAATTAATGTCAATAATGTCTGGCTTAGAGGCCTCTACAATTTCTATGGCTTGTAGCATAGAATCTAACTCTGCTCCAAAAATTTGAATGCCCACTGGACGTTCTTTTTCATAGATATCCAATTTCATGGTGCTCTTAGCGGCGTCTCTAATAAGCCCTTCAGATGAAATAAATTCAGTATAAACCACGTCTGCACCCTGCTCTTTGCACAGGGCCCTAAAAGGGGGGTCGCTCACGTCCTCCATGGGCGCAAGTAAAAGAGGGAAGTCTGGTAATTCTATATCTCCAATGCGCGGCATAAGGTGATTATTAAATTTCTGCCCACAAAGATACGGAAGCAGGGGCTGCGCGCAATGGTTTGGAGCTATTTTTAGCCTATATTTGCACTTTTATAGGCCCTGTACGCATGAAAAACATTCGAAACTTCTGTATTATTGCTCATATTGACCACGGTAAAAGTACCCTGGCAGACCGTTTGTTAGATTTCACGGGCACCGTTACCGAACGTGAAAAGCAAAACCAGCTGCTAGACACTATGGACCTAGAAAGAGAGCGAGGTATTACCATTAAAAGTCATGCCATTCAAATGGAGTACACCAGAGATGGTGAAACCTATATACTAAACTTAATAGACACCCCAGGCCATGTAGATTTCTCTTATGAGGTTTCAAGGTCAATTGCGGCCTGTGAGGGGGCGCTGCTTATTGTAGACGCTGCACAAAGTATTCAAGCACAGACCATCTCTAATTTATACCTAGCCCTAGAAAATGATCTAGAAATTATTCCTGTCCTAAACAAGATAGATTTGCCCTCTGCCAACCCAGAAGAAGTAACGGATGACATTGTAGATTTATTAGGGTGTAAGGCAGAAGATGTCATTCCGGCATCGGCCAAAACGGGTCTGGGTATTGAGGCTATTTTAAATGCCATTATTGACCGAATTCCCCCACCAACAGGAGAAGTAAATGAGCCGTTGCAGGCCTTAATTTTTGACTCTGTTTACAATCCTTTTAGAGGAGTAGAAACTTACTTTAGGGTCATTAATGGAGAGATCAAAAAAGGACAAAAGATAAAGTTTGTAGCCACAGACAAGCATTATTTTGCAGATGAGGTGGGTACTTTAAAACTTACACAGCAGCCTAAAAAAAGCGTAAAAGCAGGAGATGTAGGCTATTTAATTACTGGAATTAAAGAGGCTAAAGAAGTAAAGGTGGGAGACACCATTACAGACGCAATAAACCCAACAACTAAGCCGCTTAGTGGTTTTGAAGATGTAAAACCAATGGTTTTTGCGGGTATTTATCCCGTAGACACAGATGAGTATGAAGAATTGAGGTCTTCTATGGAAAAGCTTCAGCTCAATGACGCTTCTTTGGTCTTTGTGCCAGAAAGTTCTGCGGCCTTAGGTTTTGGTTTCCGTTGTGGCTTCTTGGGAATGCTCCATATGGAAATTATTCAAGAGCGTTTAGAGCGTGAATTTGAAATGACTGTGATCACTACAGTTCCCAATGTAAGTTACCACGCCTTTACTAGAAAGGACCCTACAGTGGCCGTAATAGTGAACAACCCTACCGATTTGCCAGACCCTTCTACGCTAGACCATGTAGAAGAACCTTATATAAAAGCCACTATTATTACCAAGTCTGATTTTGTTGGAAATGTCATGTCTCTTTGTATTGACAAAAGAGGCGTTATTACCAACCAAACCTATCTGACTACCAACCGTGTGGAGTTATCTTTTGACATGCCACTAGCAGAAATTGTATTTGATTTCTATGACCGTTTAAAAACAGTCTCTAAGGGCTATGCGTCTTTTGACTATACCCCAATAGGTTTGCGTACTTCTAAATTAGTGCGTGTAGACATCCTTTTAAACGCCCAGCCAGTAGACGCTCTTTCTGCATTAATTCACGCAGACAATGCGGCCAATATTGGCAAGAAAATGTGTGAAAAACTAAGGACTCTTATTCCGAGGCAGCAGTTTGACATTCCTATTCAGGCCGCTATTGGAGCTAAAATTATTTCTAGGGAAACCATTAAAGCGCTTAGAAAAGATGTTACCGCCAAATGCTACGGTGGTGATATTTCTCGCAAGAGAAAGTTATTGGAGAAGCAGAAAAAAGGAAAGAAACGCATGCGCCAAGTAGGGAACGTAGAAATACCTCAAGAAGCCTTTATGGCGGTGTTAAAACTCAATGATTAAGCCTCTAAAGACTTACCTAAGTACACTAATTTAAGCCCTGCCTTGTCTGCTTCATTTTCTGCTTGAAAAGAAGGAATGATTTTAAGATCTCCATCTTTGCTTTTCAAAAAAAGAGGAATGCTCAAGCCTTCGCTTAAAGCTTTTTCCATAAGTAATTCATAGTGGGCATTGTCTTTAAAGCTAATTTCCAAGATATTGGGATAAAGGCGGGCTGTTTCTTCTAAACTTATAAAATCATCTGAACTAGAAAAAAGACTTTGCTTGTTTTGAAGGCTTTTGTCTCCTTTTTCAGAAGCATGAATAAGTCTAAAGGCTCCGTTTTCTCCAAATTGCTTAGTAAAGCGGTCCAGGGCAAAGGCATTAATATCTGCGTTTCCTGTAAGGGCCATTAAGTAACCCATGTCATTAAGCTCTATGTTATCTGCTAAGTTGTCTGAAAATATATTAGCCGTAATAGCTTCTAAGCCTTTATCTTGGGCCTTAGAAATGTTGGTTTCATTGTTGTCTATAAGCACCACATGTCGGTTGTTTTCTTGAAGGTATTGAGCTATTAGTTGTGAGGCAGGAGCGGCTCCTACAATTAAAATCCCTTCAGATTTTTTAAGAAATACCCCCAGCCACTTGGCCACTAGTCTGGCAGTGGTGGCGTTTAAAAGCACCGTTCCAAGCACTATCATAAAAACCAATGGTGTTATGTATTCTGCTCCTATTTCTCCTCTAGCTACTAATTTAGAGCCAAAAAGAGAGGCAATACCCGCAGCTACAATTCCCCTAGGCCCTACCCAGGATATAAAGAATTTTTCTTTTAGCTTAAGCTTAGACCCAGCACTACTAAGGAAGACTCCTAGTGGGCGTACCACAAGAATAATACTAGCAAAAAGAATGCCGGTACGCCAATCGTATAAAAGCATGAGCTGGTCTACGTTAATGTTGGCGGCCAATAAAATAAATAAGATAGAAATGAGCAATACGCTTAAAGATTCTTTAAAATATAGAAGCTCCTTAAGGTTGGGAAGCTTGCTGTTCCCCATCACCATGCCCATAACCACCACGGCTAACAGTCCAGACTCATGGGCTAAAAAATCTGAGATTACAAAAACCAAAAGGACGGTAGACAAGGCCACTACATTGAGTAAATAATGAGGAATAAATTGCTTTTTAATAGCAAAAACCAATGCATGGGCAAAGGTGAAGCCAAAACTAAAGCCATATAATAAAATTTTGCCAAAGGCAATGAGTGCTGTCTGAGTAAAATCCTGAGCCCCTTGAATACTGATAAATTCAAAAACTAATACCGCTACTAAGGCCCCAATAGGGTCTATGAGAATTCCTTCCCATTTTAAAATAGCAGAAACTTCTTTTTTAAGAGGTATATTTCTGAGAATAGGCGTAATTACCGTAGGGCCAGTCACTATAATAAGAGCAGAAAACAAGAAAGACATAGGCCAGCTCAATCCAAAAATATAGTGGGTAGCAATCCCGGCAACAAAAAAGGTCACGGCAGAACCTAGGGTAATTAATTTTGAAATAACCGGGCCTGTAGTGACAATCTCTGAGCGCTTTAAGGTGAGTCCCCCTTCAAAAAGAATAATACTAATAGCTAAAGAAACAAAATAATACAAGCTGTCTCCGGGAAACAAGCCTTTGGTGCCATTCCAAATGGGTTCTATGATTTTTTCTCCGTCTACAGTGTATAGGGTGGAAATAGGCCCTACCAATAAACCAATAAGAATAAGAGGAAGAATGGCTGGGAGTTTAAGGCGCCAAGCTACCCACTGAGCCACTATACCTAAAATAATAATTCCTGCAAGTTCAATCATAGTGAGTGTTCTTTAATATGTAAAGCCATTAGATTAAACGCTTTCTAAAATGAAATTTAGGTTTTTTTTAGCGTTCTATAGCCTGGGTTTTCGTTATTTTTAACATTCAAAGATAGCAAAACACTTATCATGACCCTACACCCAATAGAAGCAGGAAATTTTAAATTAGACGGGGGCGGTATGTTTGGCGTAGTCCCCAAAACCATTTGGCAAAAAACCAATCCTGCAGATGCCAATAACCTCATAGATATTGCGGCGCGTTGTCTGCTTATAGAAGAGGGTGATAAACTCACCCTTATAGACACAGGAATGGGCCACAAACAGTCAGAGAAGTTTTACGGCTATTATTCACGCTGGGGCGCACATGATCTAGAGAGCTCACTTAAAAAGGCAGGTTTTTCTATGGATGATGTCACAGATATATTTCTCACACACCTACATTTTGACCACGTAGGTGGTGCGGTTCAATGGAATAAGGACCGCAGCGCCTATGAGCCCGCCTTTAAAAACGCACAATTTTGGACCAATGAAAAACACTGGCAGTGGGCGGTCATTCCCAACGCTAGAGAAAAAGCGTCTTTCCTAACAGAAAACCTGCTGCCCATGCAAGAAGCGGGGCGGCTGAGATTTTTAGAAAACAATAAAACCGTAAAAGAAAAAGCTTCAGACTTTAATTTTGATGTGTTTTATGCAGACGGACACACAGAAAAACAGATGCTCCCTATGATTTCTTATCAGGGCAAAACATTAGTCTTTATGGGAGATTTATTGCCCACCACCGGGCATATTCCCCTGCCTTATGTCATGGGCTATGACACCAGGCCGCTGATTACACTAAAAGAAAAGGCTGTGTTTTTAGACCTCGCCGCCACCCGTGGCTACTTCCTGTTTTTAGAACACGACGCCCACCATGAAGTCATTACGGTAAAACACACAGAAAAAGGCGTACGCCTAGACCGGGTTTTTACCTTTAAAGAACTGTTTGAATAAAAAAGAATTGTTTAAATAAAACCTCTCCCTTATGAAAACCTCATTATTAAATAGAACTGGCCTGTTATTGGGGCTTCTTGTATTGGCTGGCTGCAAAGCCTTAGCCCCCTCATTTGTCACAGAAACCCCTGTTTTGGTTGGCAAAAAGACCCCTTTAAGCTTAGTAGAGAAAAAAAGTTGGAGTCACCAAGACCCTTACACAGACAGTATTCCCGGAATGGGTGTAGCAAAAGCCTACGCCTATATAAATGCACAGGGCATGACGGCTAAAGAAACCATTGTAGTTGCCGTATTAGACTCTGGTATAGACCTCTTGCACGAAGATCTTTCAGGGGTGCTTTGGACCAATGAAGCAGAAGTAGCAGATAACGGAATTGACGATGATGGAAATGGTTATATAGATGATATTCACGGCTATAATTTTTTAGGAGACTCTTACAATGAACAAGTTGAAATCACTAGAATTGTAGCCCAGAAACTGGGCGATGCAGCGCTCCAAGAAAAGGCACAAAAAGAGCTAGATAAGGCCTACCCAAAAGCGCTTGGAGACAAAGCGCAATACCAGCAAATATTACAAGCGGCAGAAACAGCCCATGCGGCCTTTAAAAAAGCCTTTGGGCAAGACTCTTACACTAAAGAGGACTTAGAAAATTTTGAAACCAACAGCATCATGCTCAAGCAAAAATTAAACGTTTTAACTCAAATGTTCACTTTTGTAGATAGCATTCCGCAGGCCATTAAAGAAATTAAAGCGGGAGTAGCTCACTTTAGTGAAATGGCAGACTACAACCTAAACATACGCTTTAATGGACGCGTGCTAGTGGGAGACAATCCCTATGATATTTCAGATACAAGTTATGGAAATGGAAACCCTAAGAACAGCACAAAAGAAGAAAGTCATGGCACACATGTAGCGGGTATTGTGGGAGCACAAAGAAATAATGGCCTAGGCGCAAAGGGTGTGGCCCAAGACGTAAAAATTATGGCCATTAGAGCGGTACCTAATGGAGATGAATATGACAAGGACATAGCGCTTGGCATTCGTTACGCTGTAGACAACGGTGCAAAAATTATAAATGCCAGCTTTGGAAAGTCGTATTCTCCAAATGTAACATGGGTATATGACGCTATTAAATATGCAGCGGCAAAAAACGTTCTAATTGTTCATGCCGCCGGGAATGAAGGAGAAAATTTAGATGAGCCAAGCCACCCTAATTTCCCCAATGACCAAATAAATAATGGCCCAGAAATTGCAGATAATGTGCTTACAGTGGGTGCCTTAGGGCCTGTTTATGGAGAAAATTTAGTGACAGAATTCTCTAATTATGGACTTATAAATGTAGATGTCTTTGCGCCGGGTGCAGATATTTATGCTAGCATGCCAGATAATGAATACGACTTTCAAGACGGCACCTCTATGGCGGCGCCCGGCGCAGCTGGCGTAGCCGCCTTGGTGTGGTCTTACTATCCGACACTTACAGCGGCACAGCTTAAAAAAGTGCTCATGCTCTCTGGTGTGCGCTCACAAATAGAAGTATTATTGCCCTCAGATCCAGAACAAAAAGTGCCTTTTAACCGCCTTTCTGTGTCTGGAAGGATGGTAAATGCTCATAATGCCTTAATTTTAGCCAAGCAAATCACCAATAAAAAACTAAACATCAATAAATATGACTTTACTCGCTAAACGCATACTAGTCCTTTTCTGTTTTTCGCTAACCCTAGTTGTTACAGCTCAAAACAATGCCTATTGGCAGCAAGAAGCCAATTATACCATGGCGGTAGAAATGGATGTAAACACTTACCAATACCAAGGAACACAAGAGATTGAATATACCAACAACGCTCCAGAATCTTTAAGCCAGGTTTTCTATCACCTCTATTTTAATGCCTTCCAACCAAACTCAGAGATGGATGTGCGCCTAAGTAGCATAGAAGACCCGGATGGTAGGATGATGCTAAACAAGAAAAGCCGCATTACACCCCTTTCTGAAACAGAAATAGGGTATTTAAGGGTGGGCAATCTCTTACAAGACGGGAAACCCGTTGCCTTTACTGTAGAAGGGACTGTTTTACAGGCCATCTTAAATACACCCATTGCCCCAGGTGGTAGCAGTGTTTTTGCGCTAGATTTTAAAGGACAGGTCCCTTTGCAAATTAGAAGATCTGGAAGAAATAGTGAAGAAGGTATTGCGCTATCTATGTCTCAGTGGTATCCTAAAATGGCAGAATTTGATTTTGAAGGCTGGCATGCAGACCCTTATATAGCTAGAGAATTTCATGGAGTTTGGGGAGATTATGACGTAAAAATTACCATAGATAAAAACTACACCTTAGGAGGTACTGGCTATTTACAAAATCCCCAAGATATTGGCCATGGCTACCAGGCTAAGGGGACTCAGGTAAAAAAACAAAAAGGGAAGTCACTTACTTGGCATTTTAAAGCGCCAATGGTACATGATTTTATGTGGGCGGCAGACGCTCAGTACGTTCATGATGTTCTTGAAATGAAGAACGGTCCCACCCTTCACTTCTTGTACAAAAACAAGCCAGAATTGGCAGAAAACTGGAAAGCCTTACAGCCAAAAACAGCTCAAGCCATGGAATTCTTTAGCAAGAATGTAGGCAAGTACCCTTATGAGCAGTATTCTGTCATACAAGGAGGAGACGGCGGTATGGAATACGGCATGAGCACCCTTATTACTGGAGAGCGCAAATTAAACTCTCTCATTGGCGTTATGGCACATGAAATGGCGCACTCTTGGTTCCAGCACATTCTAGCCACCAATGAAGCCAAACACGCTTGGATGGATGAAGGTTTTACCTCCTTTATTTCTTCTTTATGCATGCAAGAACTCACAGGAAAATCAGAAGAAAACCCCTTTTCGGGAAGTTATAAAAGCTACCAATACTTAGTGAACTCTGAAAAAGAGCAACCACAAACTACTCATTCAGACCGCTACGCATACAATAGCGCATACAGCATAGCTGCCTACTCTAAAGGATCTATTTTCTTGTCTCAACTGGGATATATTATAGGGCAAGACAAGCTTATGGAAACCATTAAAACCTATTTTAATGAGTTTAAATTTAAGCACCCCACACCTAATGACATAAAAAGAACAGCAGAAAGAGTTTCTGGCTTACAGCTAGATTGGTACCTCATGGATTGGACCCAAACCACAAACACCATTGATTACGCCATAAAAGAAGTGAGTGCTAAAGATTTAGAAACCACCACCATTAAGCTAGAGCGCAAAGGGCTTATGCCCATGCCATTAGATATTTTAGTGGTGTATAAAGACGGCAGCCAAGAAACTTTTTATGTGCCTCTAAGGATGATGCGCGGCGGAAAAGAAAACCCATACGCTAACATTCAAAGAACGGTAATGCCTTCGTGGGCATGGGCTTATCCCGCTTACAGCTTTGAAATTAATAAGCCCTACCAAAGCATAGAAGCTGTGCAAATAGATCCCTCTGGCCTTATGGCCGATGTTGATCTAGAAAACAACTCCCTACGGGCGGCTCAATAAAAAAGAGCCAGCTTTAATTTAAATGGCACAAAAGACATTTTTGTCTTATTCGAAATGACAGAACAAAAAATAAATCCGCTAGAGCAAACGCCTAACAGACAAAAATTGGAGCGTTTCACCTTAGGTGCCAAAGAACGACTAAAGAGCAAAAAAGCCATAGAGCAAATTTTCACCCACGGAAGCGCTGTGAGTTTGTTCCCTTTGCGTTTGGTCTATCAGGGCGTCCCCGTAGCCCAAACCCCAATGCAGTGCGCTTTTAGTGTCTCTAAAAGACACTTTAAAAAAGCGGTAGACCGCAATAGAATTAAAAGATTGCTCAGAGAGGCTTATAGGATACAAAAACCTGCACTTTATAAAACACTCCCCGCTCCATTTATAGGAATGATGCTTTTTACAGGAAAAGAGATCCCTTCCCAAGAAATAATGAATAAAAATGTAGAGAAGCTTTTAGAAAAATGGGGAAAGAGTATATCTTTGTAGGGCTATAAAAAACCCATGAAAGAGATCCATAACCTACAGCGCTCTTTAGAGCCCCTTAGAACTACACTACAACAACACCCCCTGTACCGCTCCTTAAACTCACTAGAAGACGTGAGCGCTTTTATGGAGCAACACGTATATGCGGTTTGGGATTTTATGTCCCTTTTAAAAGCGCTACAACAGCAACTCTCTTGCGTAAGTTTGCCTTGGCTTCCCCCAAAAAACCCAACCCTTTCTAGGTTTATCAATGAAATTGTACTTGGAGAAGAAAGTGACATAGATTTAAACGGAAATGCTATAAGTCATTATAAAATGTACACGGATGCCATGCAAGAAGTGGGCGCCAACACCCAGGGAATAAATGCCTTTTTAGACGCCATTGCGTCTGGTACTCCAGTACAAGAAGTCATTGAAAAAGCACCATTAATTCCTGCTGTAAAAAACTTTTTAAGCTTTACTTTTAAAACTATTTCCTCTGGGAAATCACACTTAGTAGCAGCCGCTTTTACTTTTGGAAGGGAAGACCTCATACCAGATATGTTTATAGAAATTGTTGGAAAAGCCGCCAAGAAAAACGAACAAACTTACCCTCAATTCATGTACTACCTAAACCGCCACATAGAAATAGACGGAGGAGAGCACGGCCCATTGTCTTTGAAAATGGTGTCTGAATTGTGTGGCGAAGATCCTATAAAATGGTCTGAAGCCTCCGCAGTAGCTATAGAGGCTTTGGAGGTGCGTATTACCCTATGGGATGCCATAAACGAGAAAATAAACGCTATTTTAGTGGTGTAAATAAACCGGTATTAAATTGGCTTTATGCCTTTTATAAAACCTTAATTCTGTGCCATTATGAAATCGTTTTGCGCTCTTTTCTTTTCTTTTGCCCTCTTATTTAGCTATAGCTGTACAAAGCAGCCAAAGGCACTGCCAGAAAAAGATTTGGCTTCATGGGAAATAGGCCCTTTTACTAAAATAGACCATTTAAACCCTATTTTAAAACCAGATCCAAGCGTACTGTTTTTAGATCCTGTAAGCGGTGAAGAAACTGCCTGGGAAGGCAGAAACGTATTAAACCCTTCTGCGGTTGTAAAAGATGGTAAAGTATATTTAATATACAGGGCACAGGACCAAAAAATGACCTCTAGAATTGGCTTAGCTATTAGTGAAGATGGGGTTCATTTTGCCAAACAAGCTGCGCCCATTTTTTATCCAGACAATGATCATATGCTCCCATATGAGCAAATAGGTGGGGTAGAAGACCCTAGAGTGGTGCAGGGGCCAGATGGCCTATATTTACTCACCTATACTGCCTATGACGGTAAAACTGCTAGGCTTTGTCTGGCCAGTTCAAAAGATTTAAAAACATGGGTCAAACACGGGCCTGTATTACAAGACCCTAAAAACATAAATCTATGGTCTAAGTCTGGGGCCATTGTAGTGGCCCAACAAGGAAATGAAATGCGGGCAAAAAAAATAAATGGGAAATTCTGGATGTATTTTGGAGACACCAACCTTTTTATGGCCCATTCAGAAGACCTCATACACTGGAAGGTTTTGGAGAATAAAGAAAACGGAAAAATGGTGGCTGTTTTACACCCAAGAGCGGGTTACTTTGATAGCCGCTTAGTAGAGCCTGGCCCTTATGCTTTATGGACAGAGCAAGGGATAAATCTTATTTACAACGCTAGCAATGCGGCCAACAACAATGATCCATCATTGCCAAAATACACCTATGCTGCTGCCCAGGCGCTATTTAGTGCACAGGCTCCCTATAAGCTCTTAGACAGAACAGAGGGGTATTTCATATACCCAGATAAGGACTATGAAAAAGTAGGAGAAGTCAATGAGGTTTGTTTTGTAGAGGGCTTGGTATACTTTAAAGAAAAATGGTTTTTATATTACGGAACCGGCGATTCTAAAATTGCGGTAGCCACAGCTCCTTATAAAAAAAAAGCTGCTAATACAAACTAGGCTTTGGTTTGCATATTAATATGCGGAATACCATCTTCTAGATAAGAATCTCCAAAAGGTTTAAAGCCTAAGTTTTGATAGAAACCCAATAAGTAAGTTTGTGCGGAAATTTCTATTGCTTTAGTTTTAAAATGTAGTGACACCGCCCCTATAGAGGCCTTCATGATCGCTTGCCCTAAACTTAATTTTCTGTATTTTTCATGTACCAAAACCCTTCCTATAGACGCTTTTGGCAAATAATCTCCCGCCTTAAAAATTCTAGTGTAGGCGGCCAAAACCCCCTCTTCAAACCCTAAAACATGAAGCGCTTTAATGTCTTTACCATCAATATCTTGGTATACACAGTCTTGTTCTACCACAAACACGGCCGATCTAAGCTGTAAGACTTCATAAAGTTGCTGGCTACTTAATTGAGAAAAAGAGAGTACTTGAATTTCCATTAGTCTTGTATGATTGAGTTTTTAAGATCTTTTTTTTCGAATTCTGGCTGTAAGGTCACATGATTAATTCCATATTTGTGACACAAAATATGCTCAATCTCCAAAAGCACCACATCAAAATCTTTGAGAGACATATTGCTGTTTAACTCTAAATGTGCTTCTAGGTGAACCTCTGCTTCATTGAGCTGCCATACATGAAGATGATGTAGGTTTTTGACAGATGATATTGAAGAAACATCGGCCTGTAAATCCTTTAAATTAATGTTCTTAGGGGTAAAGAGCATTAGTATTCTAGTGGATGCATTTATCAGAGCATAGCCCATATAAATAAGGTAGAGAGCAATGATTAATGTAAGGAGTGGGTCTATCCAAAAAAGACTGAAATAATGCATGAGTAAACCACCCGCTAAAACGGCTACAGAAGCTAGCATATCTGAAAATAAATGAACATAAGCAGAGCGCATATTCATATTGTCATGAGAAGCTTTTTTTAATAAAAGCACACTAAAGCCGTTGGCAACAATTCCCAGTAAAGAAAACCAAATAACTAAATTGGCCTGTATTTCTGTAGGAGATATAAAGCGCTTATAGGCTTCAATAATTAAAAAAACAGCCACAACAATAAGAGATGCGGCGTTTATAAACGCCGCCATTATTTCTGCTCTTTTATAGCCAAAAGTTTTAGAATAAGAGGCCTTGTTTTTCGAGAGCTTGACCGCTATATAGCTCACTACTAATGAAACTACATCTGAAAAATTATGTAGGGCGTCTGAGAGCAAAGCAAGACTTCCAGACCAAATACCACCTACTACCTGAGAGGCGGTTATAATAATATTTAAAAGAATAGAAATCAATAAATTACCACCATGAGTGTCATGGGTATGAGAATGACTATGTGAATGTGAACCGCCCAAAATTTAACTGCAGGATATTTTATTCACTCTTGTGGTGTGTCTTCCGCCCTCAAAAGGAGTGTTTAAATATACCTCTACCATTTCTAGGGCCTGTGCTAATGATACATACCTAGCAGGTAAAGAAAGAACATTGGCGTTGTTGTGCTGTTTTGCTAGGGCAACAATTTCTTTGTTCCAACAAAGGGCAGCTCTAATATCTTGGTGTTTGTTCGCTGTCATGGCGGCACCATTTCCACTCCCACAAACAATAATACCTAAAGTGGCTTTTTTAGTGCTTACAGCGGCAGCTACTGGGTGAATATGATCTGGGTAATCTACACTATCTTCGCCGTCTGTCCCAAAGTTTAATACTTCATGGCCTGCAGCTTGTAATAGCGTAATAATAGCGTATTTATACACTGTTCCGGCGTGGTCATTTCCAATAGCAATTGTCATAAGTGTAAAGGTGTTAAATTATGAATATGAATTAATAAGGTATAAAGGTATAAAAGCCTTTGGTGGTTTTTTAACTTATAAACAATGCTTTTTTAAGTATTTACTAACTACCTATCTATTAAGGTATTAATAATTTTATTATTTGTTAAGAAGTGACTTATAAAAGACTAGTTTAAAATTTGGTGTTTTATTAAAAAAATGGAGGTATAAAAAAAGAATTATAAACCTTATTTAGTTGTGCTTTTTTAAGTAAAACTTATAAAGAATAAAAAGAGAGTTGTACACCTAAATAGAAAAAAAAAGTATTAAAAAAAGCGGTTTATAAGTGTTATAAACTACTGTTAACAAAGCTTATAATTCACTGATTATCTATTTAATAATAATTTTAAAAGATGTTAATAAACTGCTTTTTATATTCATATATATATTACCAGTAAAAAGTTATAGCACTTATAAACACCTTATAATAAGCATTATTTATTAATTAAATTTTAAAAATAAAAAATGTAGTATGATATAAATGTGAATAAGTAAAAGATTGATTTAATGTTCACTTTCAATTCAGACTCAGTTAAATTATAATTTGTAATTTTAACAAATTTAAAATTTGAATGTCAAAAGAAAAAAACAGCTCTAAAAATCACCAAAAAAATACTATTGTTAAAGAAATTTTCACGGTATTAGAGCAAGGCGCCTCAGAGTCTTTTACTTATAAAGATATTGCGCAAAAGTTAAATATCACAGATGCCACTACTAGGAATACCCTTATTAAGAAATTAGTATCACTTAAAGAGCAAAGAAGGATATTAGAACCAACAAAAGGATTTTACCAAGCGGTTCAAAAAGATTTAACCAAACAATATCATGAAGGAAGGGTAGATATTACTGGAAAAGGGAACGCTTATATTATTATAGAAGGTTTAGACGATGATATATTTATACCATTTAATAAATTAAAAAAAGCCTTTCATAGAGACACAGTACAGGTATATATTTTTCCAAGAAGAAAAGGAAAAAAATTAGAAGGTGAAATTATGAGCGTTGTTAAACGCTTTAAAGAGTCTTTTGTTGGTATTATAGAAATACAAGAGCGCTTTGCTTTTGTTAGAATGTCTGATTTTAGAATGTACACAGATTTTTTTATTCCTCAAAATGCTATTAATGGCGCTAAAGACGGTGATAAAGTGGTGGTGGAAATGGCTAAATGGGAAGACGCTTCTAGCTCTCCAGAAGGAATAATCACCCAGGTTTTAGGTACCCCAGGAGAACACAATACTGAAATACACGCTATTTTAGCTGCCTATGGTTTGCCTTATGAATTTCCTTTTGAGGTAACTGAATTTGCTAACCAAATAGATACTAGTATTAAAGCTTCTGAAATAGCTAAAAGAAGGGATATGCGAGACGTATTAACTTTCACTATTGACCCTAAAGACGCCAAAGATTTTGATGACGCTCTTTCGTTTCAGATTTTAGAAAATGGTCACTATGAAATAGGAATTCACATTGCAGATGTGTCTCATTACCTACAAGAAGGAACTGTTTTAGACGACGAGGCTTTTAAAAGAGCAACTTCTGTATATTTAGTAGATAGGGTGGTTCCTATGTTGCCAGAAGTACTTTCTAATGAAGCCTGCTCTTTAAGACCACATGAAGAAAAATATACATTTTCCGCTATTTTTGAAATTAATGAAGATGCTAGGGTAGTTTTAGAGTGGTTTGGAAGAACTGTTATTGATTCTAATGAACGCTTTTCTTATGAAGAAGCGCAGCACATTATTGAAACGGGCTCTGTAGAAATTCCAATGGAAATATCTATTAGAGAAGGGGCTTATAGTGTTTCTAATGAAATTAAAGAGGCCACTCTTATTATGGACCGTTTAGCTAAACTCATGAGAGGTAGAAGGATGAATGACGGGGCTATTTCTTTTGACAAAGTAGAGGTGCGCTTTGAGTTAGATAGTGAATTTAACCCTACTTCTGTGTTTTTTAAAGAGTCTAAAGATGCAAATAAACTTATAGAAGAATTTATGTTGTTGGCCAACAGACAAGTTGCAGGATTTATTGGCAAACAAAAACCAGAAAAACCTTTTGTTTACAGAATTCACGATGAACCAGATGAAGATAAATTAATGGCCTTACAGGGGGTTGTCTCTCGTTTTGGACACCAATTAGATTTTAAATCAAGTAAAACGATGAGCCAATCTTTAAACACACTTTTACAAAATGTAAAAGGAAAAAAAGAACAAAATTTAGTAGACACATTAGCCATTCGCTCTATGAGTAAAGCTGTATATACTACAAATAACATTGGTCATTACGGCTTAGCTTTTGATTATTACACTCATTTTACCTCTCCCATTAGAAGGTATCCGGATGTAATGGTTCACCGCCTTTTGCAACATTATTTAGATGGCGCCACTACTGCTGAAAAAGAAAAAATAGAGAAGAAGAGTAATCACAGTTCAGATATGGAAGGCCTTGCCGCAAACGCAGAGAGAGAGTCTATTAAATACATGCAAATTAAATTTATGGAAGACCATCAAGACCAGGAGTTTATTGGGGTTATTTCTGGAGTTACTGAATGGGGTATGTACGTAGAAATAATAGACAATAAATGTGAAGGAATGGTACGTATTAGAGATATTAAAGGAGACTATTACGCCTTTGATGCTAAAAACTATGCTATTGTTGGTGAGCGCAAGAACAAGACATTCACTTTAGGAGATGAAGTGGTAGTGATGGTAAAAAGCACAGATCTTGAAAAGAGACACTTGGATTTTTCATTAATAGGGAAATACCCTTTAGAGGCACAATAATAGATTTTTTAGTACCTTCCCAATTCAACGTTTTTTGAATAAACATGAAGTTTAACTTTTTTATTCTTTTATTCTTTTCTGCTGCCGTGGGTTTTTCACAGTCAGATGTCATTACAGTGACCACTGCTTCTTTTTCTGAAGTGAAGGTGTACGATGGCCTGTCTGTTACCATTAAAAAAGGCGCTGCTAATGAGTTAAAAATAACAGGGGAAGATCCTAAAAATGTGGTTGTTTTAAACGAAAAAGGTGTTTTAAAAATTAAAATGAAATTTAAAAAAATGTTTAGCGGTTACCGCACATTTGTCACCCTTAGCCACAGTAGCTCTTATGTTCTTTTAGATGCTAATGAAGAGTCTAGTATTGAGGTTTTATACCCTATTTCTCAGCCTATTTTAGAAATTAAAACACAAGAAGGCGCTCAAATTACTGCAGATCTAAAATTAGAGCAACTTATTGTAAAAGCAGTGAGTGGTGGCACAGTTTCTACTAAAGGAAGTGCTAAAATTCAACATGTTTCTATTAATACCGGAGGTATTTACCAAGGCCAAAATTTGACGAGCTCTTTTACTACTATAGATGTAAACGCAGGAGGTAAAGCTAGTATTAACGCCAAAGACTATGTAGGGGCTACTGTTAAAGCGGGCGGCTCAATAAAAGTATTTGGAGATCCTAAGAAAATGGATGAAAAAACATTTTTTGGTGGCACCATAGAACGCGTTATAAACTAGCCTATGTTTTCAGACATTCAAGCTGCTATTCCACTAGGCTTTTTCTTGAGCTTTATGATTGGCCCTGTTTTTTTTGTGCTCTTAGAAACTGCCGCTTTAAAAGGCTTTAAAGCTGCGCTAGTTTTTGATCTTGGAGTTGTTTTGGCAGATGTTATTTTTATTTCCGCAGCGTATTTTAGTAGTATTCAGCTCTTAGAAAATCTGAGCAACCAGCCTAGTATCTATGTTTTTGGAGGTCTTATTCTATTTATATACGGAACAACTATTGCTTTTAAAAAAGAGACTCATTCACATCAATTAGCAGTGAAGGTAACCAAAGGGGACTATATTAGTTTATTTATTAAAGGATTTCTTCTCAATTTTATAAATATAGGAGTGTTGGTTTTTTGGTTAGGCGTCATTATTATAGTAGGCCCCAACTTAGATAACAATCCCCAACGTATGACGCTCTTTTTTAGCGCTATGATAGGCGCCTACTTTATAACAGATCTTGTTAAAATTTTACTAGCTAAACAGTTAAAATCTAGGCTTACCTCCAAAAGAGTGCACTATGTAAAGAAAGTCATTGGACTTATTCTCATAATTTCTGGACTGGTTTTAATAACAAATGGTTTTTTGCCAAAAGACACTTTAAACATTGAAAAAGGAATTGAAATTTTGGAACAAAAAAACCCATCTTAAGATGGGTTTTTTATTAGATGAGGCATCGAGCAGATTCGAACTGCTGTACGAGCTTTTGCAGAGCTCTGCCTAGCCACTCGGCCACGATGCCTTAATAAGGCTGCAAATATACTGCTTTTTATTATTTTAATAAACCTATACTAAGGCCTTTTTTCTTTTAATATCACAGCCACCTCTGGAACATCGCCCCCTATGGGCGGGTTTACCTTAGCCACTGAGACCTCTATTTTTTTAATAATCCGCACTTGTTTAAAGACGCTGTCTATAATTCTTTTTGCTATATGTTCTAAAAGCTTAGAGGGCACACCCATTTCTTTTTTTACAATGGCATTTAATAACACATAGTCTACAGTGTCTTCTAAAGCGTCTGTTTTAGCTGCTTTATCTAAAGAAGACCACACTTTTATATTTACCAAATAATTACTTCCTATAAGGGTTTCTTCTTTTAAACAACCGTGATAGGCGTATACTTTAATGTTTTTTAAAAATACAATTCCCATAAATTCAAAGGTAGTATAGACGCGCTTAAAAACCCACTATTTATAGCTGTGAATTTCTTACTTTTGCGAAAGAATTTCCTTTTATGAATGAATCTGAAAAACCTCTCAATTTTATTGAGCACATAATAGAAGAAGACTTAAAAACAGGCCATACCAAGGATCAGCTTCGTTTTAGATTTCCTCCAGAGCCTAATGGGTATTTACACATTGGTCACGCCAGTTCTATTTGTTTAAATTTTGGTTTAGGTAAGCGTTATGATGCTCCTGTGAACCTCCGGTTCGATGACACCAACCCTGCCAAAGAAGAGCAAGAATATGTGGATGCTATAAAAAAAGACGTCTCTTGGTTGGGTTTTTCCTGGGATCAAGAATGCTATGCATCTGATTATTTTGAACAACTCTATTTATGGGCTGTTGACTTAATAAATCAAGGGAAAGCCTATGTTGATAGTCAGACTGCTGCAGATATTGCCCTGCAGAAAGGAACCCCTACAGAAGCAGGCACAAACAGTCCTTTTAGAGATAGATCTGTGACTGAAAATGGGACGCTTTTCCAAGAAATGAAAGAAGGAAAACACGAGTCTGGAACGCATGTGCTGCGCGCAAAAATAGCCATGGGCGCCTCTAATATGCTTATGAGAGATCCTATTATCTATAGAATTCTCCACAAGTCACATCACAGAACTCAAAATGACTGGTGTATTTATCCTATGTATGACTGGACCCATGGAGAAAGCGACTACCTAGAGCAGGTGTCACATTCTTTTTGTACACTGGAATTTGCCATGCACAGAGAGCTCTACAACTGGTTTTTAGATCAGATAGTAGACCCTAGTTTGCTTAGACCCAAGCAAAGAGAGTTTGCTAGAAGGAATTTTAGTCACACTGTTGTGAGCAAGAGAAAGCTTTTGCAACTGGTAGAACAGGGAGTAGTAAGTGGATGGGATGACCCTAGAATGCCTACTATTTCTGGTCTTAGGAGACGGGGTTATACCCCAGAATCTATAGTGAATTTTGCCAACACTATTGGAATCGCTAAGAGAGAAAATGTGGTAGATGTTTCTTTGTTAGACTTTACCCTAAGAGAGCATTTAAATAAGATTGCCCCAAGGGTTATGGGGATATTAAATCCATTAAAATTACGCATTACAAATTACCCAGAAGAAAGCACTGAGCTTTTAATAGCAGAAAACAACCCAGAAGATTTAAATGCGGGAGACAGAACGCTGCCTTTTTCTGCTCAGCTTCTTATAGAGCAGGAAGATTTTCAAGAAGAGGGAAATAGAAAATTTTTTAGATTGAAATTAGGTGGAGAAGTGCGTTTAAAAAACGGCTATATTATTAAAGCAGAAAGCTGTACTAAAGATGAAAACGGTCAAATTATTGAAGTTCAATGTACCTATGATCCACTTTCTAAAAGTGGTAGTGGTACAGAAGAAAGCCTAAGAAAGGTAAAAGGAACCCTTCATTGGGTTTCTGAGCAGCACGCCATCCCCGTAAAAGTAAGGCTCTATGACAGGCTTTTTACAGACCCAACACCAGACGCTCATAAGGACAGGGATTTTATGGAATTTATTAACCCAGACGCACTACATGAAATTACTGCATTTGTAGAGCCAAGTTTAGTTTCTGCTAAGGACGGAGACCATTTTCAGTTTCAAAGAATGGGCTATTTTGTTGTAGATAAAGATAGTTTAGAAGGGCAATTGGTGTTTAATAAAACGACCGGCTTAAGAGATAGCTGGGCTAATTTAGCTACTGAATAATTAAACTAAAGACAATAAAAAGAGAGGCATTCGCCTCTCTTTTTATATTAATACTTTAATTCTTTATTTTTTATTTTTTTTAGCGTCCACTAATTCTCTTTGTTGTTTCATGGCTTCTCCTATTTGGTTGCTCGCCGTAAAAGACGCTACCATATTGTTAAGCATATCACTTCCCGCCTGTGGTGAATTTGGTAAGAGGATGAGGTTGGAGTTTGTGCTTTCTCCAATAGATTGAAGGGTGTCATAGTGCTGGGTCACTACAATAAGCGCGGAGGCTTCTTGAGAGTTTATGCCCACTTTATTAAGAACTTCTACAGATTCTTCTAAACCTCTGGCAATTTCTCTTCTTTGGTCTGCAATTCCCTGCCCTTGTAACCTTTTACTCTCTGCCTCTGCCTTTGCTCTTTCTACAATGAGTATTCTAGCGGCATCTCCCTCAAATTGGGCGGCAATTTTTTCTCTTTCAGAAGCATTAATCCTATTCATCGCTTCTTTAACCTGACCATCCGGATCTATATCTGTCACTAAGGTTTTAATAATATCAAATCCGTAATCTAGCATGGCGTCTTGTAGTTCAGACTTTACCGCTATAGCAATGTCGTCTTTCTTTACAAAGACATCATCTAATTTCATTTTAGGAACCTCTGCCCTTACCACGTCAAATACGTAGGAGGTGATTTGATCCTGTGGATATTCTAACTTATAAAAGGCTTCGTATACCTTTTCTCTTATGACAACATATTGCACAGAGATTTTAAGCTTAACAAAAACATCGTCTTTTGTTTTTGTTTCTACAATGACGTCTAATTGCTGAATTTTAAGACCTACTCTAGTGACAATTCTGTCTACAAAAGGTATTTTAATTTGTAAACCAGAAGTTCTAGCAGAATGAAAACGTCCAAAGCGCTCTACAATAGCTGCAGTTTGTTGTTTAACAGTAAAGAATGAGCCTAAAAACCCTAATATGATTAAGGCGATAATAAAAATACTAAAGAATTGTTCCATTGTTTTTGTTTTTTATAAAAGGTACAAAAAAAGCAGCTTTTTACCTATTATCATTATACATATAGACAATTGCAGCTTTTAAAGGAGCTTTTTGTTTAAGTTTCTAAGCCCCTAATATTTTTTGAATATAAGCGATTCTTCTCAGGCACTCTTCTTTGCCTAAAACCTCCATGATATCAAATACATGGGGCCCAGAGAGGGAGCCTACTAAGGCCAAGCGGAGCGCAGGCATTACAGCCCCAAAGGACAGCTCTTTTTTGCTTATATATGTTTTCACTTCTTCTTCTATATAAGCGCTGTTAAAGTCTGACTGTGGTCTTAAAAACGTTTTTACAGCCTCTAGTATAGATGGCGTTTCTTCCTTCCATTGTTTTTGTGCTGCTTTTTCTTCAAAGTTAACAGGGGCTATAAAAAAATAAGCCGAAAGAGACACTAAATCTTTTCCAAAGACCGCACGCCCTTTTATAAGCCCAATTATTTGAAGCAATGTAGTGTCTGTTTTGTTTGCTAGCACCTCTTTTCCAAGCATTGCAATAAGATTTAATTTAAAAGAAGACAATAAGCTTTCATTGCTTGAGGCTTGTAAATATTGCTGGTTAAACCATTTTGTCTTTTCAGGATCAAAGCGTGCACCAGATTTTTGAACTCTTTCTAACTCAAAAGCACTTACTAATTCTGCTAAGCTAAAGAGCTCTTGTTCTGTTCCAGGGTTCCAGCCTAGTAAGGCCAAGAAGTTTATGACAGCTTCAGGCAAATAACCTGCTTCTCTATATCCCTGTCCTTCTAGCCAAGTTAGTGGGAATATAGGAAATCCCCCTATCTCACCATCTCTTTTGCTTAGCTTCCCTTTTCCTGTAGGCTTCATAATGAGGGGTAAATGAGCAAACTCTGGCGCCTGCCAACCAAACGCACTATACAGCTGTTGGTGAAGCGCCAAGGAGGGCAACCATTCTTCGCCTCTTATTACATGGCTAATCTCCATAAGGTGATCATCTACTACATTAGCTAAGTGATAGGTGGGCATGCCGTCGCTTTTAAACAATACTTTGTCGTCTAAAACCCTACTTTCAAATTTTACATGACCCCTTATAATATCTGTAGTCTGTATGGTTTGGTCTTCTGGTGTTTTAAAACGAATCACATAAGGCGTGCCATCGGCCAATTTATTGGCCACCTCCTCGTTATTTAAACCTAGACTGTTGTTTAGTTTTATCCTATTGTGTGCATTGTAAATAAAAGTTTTACCCTTTTCTTCATGTGCTATTCTGTGCTTATCTAAACTTTCTGAACTGTCAAAAGCGTAATAGGCATGCCCGTTATCTACCAGCCTAAGGGCATATTTTTTATAGCTTTCCTTTCTTTCGCTCTGTCTGTATGGTCCGTAACCACCGTCCTTGTTGGGGCCTTCGTCATAGGGAATGCCACACCACTTTAAGGCCTCTTCTATATAGCTTTCTGCCCCTTCTATAAAACGGCTTTGGTCTGTGTCTTCTATCCTTAGAATAAAATCACCACCGTGTTTTTTGGCAAATAGATAATTAAAAAGAGCGGTTCTCACTCCACCAATGTGCAATCCTCCGGTTGGGCTTGGCGCAAAGCGCACCCTTACTTTTTTAGTCATCAAAATCTTTTATAAACACAAAGATACCTCTTGTGTTTTAAATCTTTGTTTGTTTTTGAGCTTGAATTTTCTTGGCTATTGGTATTAGTTCTTTATTTATACAAGGAACAGCTTCCTGTAATTTCCTATTTCTAAGACCCACATTTTTAGGAATTTAATCTCTTATGTGTACCTTTGCTCAAATTTGTAATATGATTGAGTTTCATTATCAAGAGGTGGAGGCTATAGAGAGCGAAGAGCTATTCACACTTTGGCTTGATAAACTGGCACAATCAGAGGGCTTCACCGTTGGTGATCTTACTTATATTTTCTGCAATGATGACTATTTACTAGAGTTAAATAAGACTTATTTAAAACACGATACGCTCACGGACATCATTACTTTTGATTATGTATCTGGCAGTCTTCTTTCTGGAGACATTTTCATCTCTGTAGAACGTCTTTTGGAGAACGCTCAAGCCTTTAATGATACTTTTAAGAATGAAAGATTGCGCGTAATGGCTCATGGCTTACTTCATTTAATGGGATTTAACGACAAAAGCACTGAAGATCAGGCTATTATGAGAAAAAAAGAAAACGAAAAAATTAAAATGTTCCACGTGGAACAATAGAAGATATGTTTTTAGATCAATATGATGTAATAGTTGTTGGAGGTGGTCATGCTGGAGCAGAAGCCGCTGCCGCTGCTGCTAATATGGGTTCTAGCACCTTATTGGTAACTATGAACTTACAAAACATTGGCCAAATGTCTTGCAATCCCGCTATGGGTGGTATTGCTAAAGGGCAAATTGTAAGAGAGATAGATGCGCTTGGCGGCTATAGTGGTATTGTTTCTGATTTATCTGCCATTCAGTTTAAAATGCTCAATAAGTCTAAAGGGCCAGCTATGTGGAGTCCTAGAACACAAAATGATAGAATGCGTTTTGCTGAGGAATGGCGTTTGGCTCTAGAGCGTACAGAAAATGTAGATTTTTACCAAGACATGGTGACTGAGCTTATTATAGAAAACCACAAGGTCTGTGGTGTAAAAACCTCTTTAGGCATTCCAATTAGAAGTAAAACAGTGGTTCTTACTAATGGAACCTTTTTAAATGGACTTATTCATATTGGCGAAAAACAATTAGGAGGTGGCCGTGCCGGCGAAAAAGCAGCTACAGGTATTACAGAGCAATTAGTTTCTCTTGGCTTTGAATCTGGCAGAATGAAAACAGGAACACCCCCTAGGGTAGATGGTAGGTCTCTAGATTTTTCAGTGATGATTCCTCAGCCCGGAGATTCTGCACCAGAAAAATTTTCCTATAGCAACACAAAGGCCCTTTCTGTTCAAAGAGACTGCCATATGACCCATACGTCTTCTCTTGTACATGATTTGTTAAGAGAGGGCTTTGATAGGTCTCCTATGTTTAATGGCGCTATAAAAAGTATTGGACCTAGATATTGTCCCTCTATTGAAGATAAAATAAATAGATTTGCAGACAAGGACAGTCACCAGCTATTTGTGGAGCCAGAGGGTTGGGATACGGTTGAAGTTTATGTAAATGGATTTTCAACTTCACTACCCGAAGAGGTGCAATTTAAGGCTTTGAGATCTGTTAAGGGCTTTGAGAAAGTCAAGTTTTTTAGGCCTGGTTACGCTATTGAATACGATTATTTTCCACCCACCCAATTGACCCATACCCTAGAGACCAAGCTCATTAGTGGTTTATTTTTTGCCGGTCAAATAAACGGGACTACCGGTTATGAAGAAGCGGCCTCGCAAGGATTAATGGCTGGTATAAATGCAGCGCTTTTAGTTCAAGAGAAAGATCCTTTTATGCTTAAAAGAGACCAAGCCTATATAGGGGTTCTTATAGACGATCTTATTACTAAAGGCACAGAAGAGCCTTATAGAATGTTTACTTCTAGGGCAGAATACAGAACCTTGCTTAGACAGGACAATGCAGATTTTAGACTAACACCTTTGGGTTATGGATTGGGCCTGGCTTCTGAAGAGCGCCTTATTGCGATGGAAAAAAAAGCAACTCAGTCAGAGTCTTTCGTAAACTTTTTTAAGGAAACTTCTGTCAAGCCCGATCAAATTAACGAACAGTTAGCCAGTGTGGCCTCTGCCCCTATTTCTCAGCCAGGAAAATTGTTTAAGGTTTTTTCAAGACCAAATGTCACGATGGATCATATGTTAACTTTATCTTCTGTTTCTGACTTTGTTGTTGCTAATAACTTTCCTAGAGAAGTATTAGAACAGGCAGAAATTCAGGTGAAGTACGCTGGCTATATTGAGAAAGAAAAGAATAACGCAGACAAGCTTTTAAGACTTGAGCACGTAAAAATTCCTCCTGGTTTTGATTACAGCGAATTAAATTCGCTATCCTATGAAGCAAGAGAAAAGTTTATGAAGATTAAGCCAGTAACCATTGCTCAAGCCTCTAGAATTTCTGGAGTTTCCCCTTCAGACATTTCTGTTTTACTTGTGTACTTAGGTAGATAATTGTGTCATTGTTCCACGTGGAACATATTGTTGTTTTATTGTAAGATGAATAAAAAGCCCGTCAAATTTCCAAACCATATTGTAGATCACGCCTACAGCAAAGAGTCTTTTTCTTTGTTGTCTGAACAAGAAGGGGACCTATTAAAAACAGATCCACTACCTATAAATCTCGCTGCTTATTATTCTGAAAATAGCTACATATCTCATCAAAAAAACTTTAGCTCTTTTACAGAGAAGATTTATTCTGTAGCAAAAAATTACCAGCTTAAGAAGAAAACGGCTTTATTAGAAAAGCATTTGGTGGGCTCTAAGAAAGTATTAGATTTTGGAGCAGGCACCGGCTCCCTAGTTTCCTATTTAAGAAACAATAAATGGCATGCATTGGGCGTTGAGCCAAGTGAAAATGCCAGAGCTATTGCGCTAGAAAATAATTGCGTGCTTCATTCAAGTTTGGAGGGCATTCCCAATCAACAGTTTAATGTCATTACACTTTGGCATGTACTAGAGCACCTTCCTGATTACAGCGAGAAAATAGATGAGTTAATGACATTTTTAAGCCCTGGCGGCCACTTAGTTTTAGCTTTGCCAAATTTTAAATCCTGGGATGCCAGACATTATAAAATGCATTGGGCGGCTTTTGATGTTCCTAGACACCTTTGGCATTTTTCTAAAATTGCTATTCAGCAATTAGCAAAAGACAAAGGTCTTGTTCTAGAAAAAACATACCCCATGCCTTTAGACGCTTTTTATGTCTCTTTGATTTCAGAAAAATTTAAGGAAAGTTCGTGTGCTTTTTTATTCGGTTTTTTTAAAGGTTTTTATTCTAACCTAAGTGCGTGGTTCACTGGAGAGTATTCTTCTCTTATTTATGTTCTAAAAAAACCAAACGAGCACATTTAAAGCTTTTTTAGAGCTGTTTGCCGCGTCTAATATAAGATTGGGTGGATTCCCCTCCAAACACGCTTAAACACGCTTAAAAAAGCAGACTTTTTATAAAGCAAACTTATTTTATTGCAAGCAAACTATAAGTATTTATTATTATCCCATTTCTAAAAAGAATACCAAGAGAATAGTGGGAATTAAATAGATGACTATTGTTCTGGCTCCGTCATAATCTTTAGCTACTCTTTGGCCCAAAAGAAGCATTAGAAGCGTAATAGTACTTAAGACTGCTGCATAAAAAGCTATAAGACTTCTCTGATTAAACAATAAATCATAGATGCCCCAAAGACACACTATAGCCGTTATGATTTCCATAATTGCTATAATTCCCAATAAAACAGGAACAGAGTTTTTGAAAATACTTTTTTCAAAATGACCATTCAGCCAAGCTAAGTTACCTTTCCAATCTGTTATCTTATCCAAACCGCTTTGAGAAAAGCTTATAAATATAAAGGCCAAAAGGAGGGTGTAAGTGATGTTGTTTTCAAAAATGATCATCTGAGAATTTTTAAAGATTATAAAACCAAGGTACTTTTAATGTTTCATAAAAGTAATATTAAAAAGGGAATTAACTTTCTATTGAAGGCGTGTGAAGGTATCGGGTGAGTTTAATGGCTAAGTCTGTGAAAATCATCTTGGCATTCCCGTTTCTTTCTATTTCATAAAAAGCAGCTTCTAAAGCCGCAGTAATGGCTTCTATATTCCCATGATGAATAAAAGGAGTAAATTTTTTAAAGTCAAAATTATTTACTACAATTTGAGTGTGGTGAAGATTTTCTAAGCCGTAGTTTATAAGGATTCCTTCTCTAAACAAGGAGAGGCAATAGACTAAAAAGTTTTTCTGAGTTTCTCTTCCAGACTTAGCCACCTCACCACTCCAGCTTATAAGTTCGTTAATAGCGCCTTTGTTTCCTTTTGCTTTAAAGGCAGCCCTTACCCAAAACACAAACCATTCTCCAAACCTGAGCTCCTCAGAGTCTTTTTTATATAAATCAAGGGCTTTATTAAAATTGCCTTCTGCTTCAATGGCTAATTTTTTGGCCTCTAGTTCATTAGCCCCTATAGATTTTAATCCCTTAATAATATGAGCATCTGTAAGTTTTTTAAAATAGGTGATTTGGCACCTAGATTTAATGGTAGCTAGCAACTGGTTTTCATTTTCTGCAATGAGGACAAAAAGGGTTTTAGCAGGAGGCTCTTCTAAGAGTTTGAGCAGTTTGTTAGCTGCTGGGGTATTCAATTTTTCTACCCCCCAAATAAGCATGATTTTATAGCCCCCTTCATATGATTTTAATGACAATTTTTGAGCGATATCTCTGGCCTCATCTACGCCAATATTTCCTTGCTTTTTTTCTGTCCCAATAAGTTGGTACCAATCAAAAAGGTTGCCATAGGATTGTTCTTTTAAAAACAGCCTTCTTTCTGTTGCGTAGTGATCACTTATAGGTTTTGTTTTGGCTGTTTCTGAGGCGGCAACAGGAAAAACAAAATGTAGATCAGGGTGGTTGTAGTGGTCACATTTGCTTTGGCTTGCCCTCTTTTGCTCCTCATTTATCCCAGGGATATTACACAACACTTCTCTTGCCAAAGCAAGAGCCATAGGCAGAGTGCCACTTCCCTCTGGTCCTACAAACAACTGTGCATGTGCCAAACGGTTGTTGGCCAAAGCCAAAGCCAAGCGAGTTTTTATAGATTCCTGTCCTAAAACTTCAGAAAATTGCATGACCAAATATACAAAAAGCCACCGCTAGCGGTGGCTTTTTTTAATTGAAAAAGCTTAAGTCTTATCAGGCGCTTAATGCCCAATCTAAGAATAGCACGAGTATTTTTGCAAGAAAGATCACAGCCTGTTATTTTTCTTTTTTACTAGTGATAATAATTACGCCATGCACTCCCTTTTCTCCGTAGGTTTTAACGGCGGCTTCTCCTTTTAAGACACTTATACTTTCAATATCATTGGGTTTTATATCGTTTATATTTTTGCCGGTTGGCTGTTCTTTTCCATCTATGATGTAGAGAGGCTGGTTGTCTTTATTTTCCCATTGGGTTCTGGGTTTTTTTATTTTAAGCTCTGTTTTGTGATTTTCATTTTCTGTGTTAATAACAAAAAGTTCATTTTTCCCTGCCTTCAAACCCCCTAAGCTATGAGCAATGCTGTCTGGAAGAACAAGGTCAAAATCTATATCTTTTAGTTTTTCGTACTCAAAGGCTATGGTGTCCCCCACAAAAGACTTTCCATTTATAAAAACAAAAGACTTTTTATTGGTGTCCTTATTAAAAAAAACAAATTCTACACTGTCTTTTTCTTGATACGCAAGCTTATCGATTGTGATTTTCATGACTTTCTTATCCTTTTGTTTCTCATAATTTTTTTCTTTCATTTCAACAGCCTTCAGCACCTTCAATGCCTTAATGTGTTTGATCACCTCATCAGCCTTTGCCCTAAAACCAGCATTCACTAGTTTTTCATCCCCGTCTAATTCAGCAAAAAACTCAAAGCTTGCTATGGGTTTATCTCCGTTTACGGCATAGATGCCAGAGGTTCCGGCGTCACTTTTAAAAGCTGCTTTTATGCCAGTGATTAGTCCTTTAGCGTTTCTTTTAATTTTATTAAAGCTAAGACTAATGCCGTATTCTTTAAAAAAGCCAAGTTCTCTATTTAGTGACTCTTCTGAACTAGCCGCTTCAAAGCCTACCGCAATAGACATTTTTGAGACCATAGGGGGCGGCGGCGGAATTAAAGAAGAAAGTTGACCCACCACTAAAGTGTCAGATACCAGTCTTGGTGGTGGTGGCGGCGGAATTACTGAGGCAGGAATAGGGGGAGGTGGAGGGGCTATTTGAGCCACTATTTTGTTGTTAAAAAGAAGCACAAAGCCCACCATTATTGGGACTAAGATTAAACTGGCCCAGGGGCTTTTTTTAGGGGTGTTTGCGTTGAGCATCATAATGCGTTTTTTTAGAAATGAATGATAAAATGGGTGTGCCAAAACAAGTTGTTGCTGTGGCACTGTTTGTTGTAATAATATATACTGGTAGGCTTTGGATTCTTTAGTTTTAGACACCGTTAAATGGTCTGTTAAAAACTCAAGATTTTCTATTATTGCTTTTTTATAAACCCATAGCAAGGGGTTCCACCAGCCAAAAACTAAAAACAAATGCACCAATAAGACATCAAAAGAGTGACCCTGTTTTACGTGTATTTTTTCATGAGCTAATATGACTTCATAGTTAGGTCCTAGGTAAAGTTCTTTTGGAAATACTATTTGTTGCAAAAAGGAAAAGGGCGCTTTGGCAATGTTAGAAACCAATAACTTTGGTTTTTTTCTTTGTACTATTTCACTTTTGTAAATAATTTTGTAAATGATAGCCGCCCTAAAGAGCAGTTGGATTAAAACAAGCGCACTCCCTGTTAAAAGGCCAATACCAATCCAGTCTAAGAGGCTTATAAATGGCTGGCCATTGTTTGCTAAGCTTACATATTCTGTGGCCTCATTCATTGGTGGGACCCATTGAACCCAAACTATTTTTTTAATCTCAATGAGTGGCACCACTACAGAGGCTAACAAACCAAACAACAAAAAGAACCTGTTGTAGGCAAATTGTTTCCTGCTGTAGAGCCAAAATTTATAAGCAGCCAAAAACAAACCCGTCAGGACCAGATGTTTTAAAGCGTAAATAAGGAATGTTTCCATGGCTATTTGTTTTCAATGATTGCAATAATATCCCTGAGCTCCGCTACTGATATTTTTTCTTCTGCAGCAAACTGAGACACCAGATGTGAGTAAGAATCACTAAAGAAGTCTGAAATAGCTTTATCCATATACACTGCCCTATAAGACTCCTTGCTAATGAGCGGAAAATACTCATGTGTTTTCCCATAGGCTTTATGAGTCACAAAGCCTTTTTCTTCTAGATTTCTCACCATAGTAGATAAAGTATTGTAATGCGGCGGTTCTTCTTCAGAGGCATATGCTGTGAGTATGTCTTTAACAAAACCCCTTTCTATATTCCAAAGGATTTTCATGACTTCCTCTTCTTTATTGGTTAGTGCTTTCATAGAGTGTACAATTAAAATTTTCTACAACAAAGATATAACTAAAAAAATAGTTATGAAACTATTTTAATAGTTTTTTAACTGTTAAAATAGTTTAAGGTATTTAGAAAGCCCTTTTTAAAGTCATGGGCACACTATATCGATGTCGTACAATTTTAGGCATTCACCCTAATAATAAGCCCCAATTTTAGGTATATTTGTCTTTGTTCATTTTTAAAAGACCCCCATGAAAACACTTTCAGATTTTGATTTTAAAGGAAAGACAGTCCTTATTAGAGTAGACTTTAATGTACCTATGAACCAGGCACAGGAAGTGACAGATACCAATAGAATTACCGCAGCAAAACCTTCTATAGACGCCGTTTTGGCAGCAGGAGGAAAAGTTGTTCTAATGAGTCATTTTGGGCGCCCAAACGGGCAGCACACCCCCAGCATGTCTTTGTCTTTAATTGCTAAAACTGTTTCTGAAGTTCTAGGGGTTCCTGTAGCTTTTAGTAAAGATTGCGTGGGTTCAACTGCCCAAGCAGCCGTAAAAGCACTCCCATTAGGAGGCGTATTGCTTTTAGAAAATCTTAGATTTCATGCAGAGGAGGAAGCTGGCTCAGAAGATTTCGCCAAACAACTGGCCAGCCTTGGAGACATTTATGTGAATGACGCCTTTGGAACCGCACACAGACCGCACGCCTCTACCACTATTATAGCTCAGTTTTTTAAAGGAAATTGTTGTTTTGGAGTCCTTATGGCCAAAGAAATTCTTGCCATAGACACCGTCATGAGTAGTGGAGAAAAACCAGTAACCGCTATTTTGGGGGGCTCAAAAGTGTCTTCTAAAATAACTATTATAGAAAACATTTTAGACAAGGTAGACCACCTTATTATTGGAGGAGGAATGACTTATACTTTTATAAAAGCACAGGGAGGCTCTGTTGGAAACTCCATTTGTGAAGATGATAAGATGGCCCTTGCATTAGAAATTTTAGAGAAGGCAAAAGCCAAAGGAGTTCAGGTACATTTACCAGTAGATGTCCTTGCGGCCGATGATTTTAGCAAGGACGCCAACACCCAAGTGGCAGACGTATTTCACATTCCAGACGGCTGGGAAGGTTTAGATGCCGGACCTAAGACCTTAGCTCAGTTTACCGATGTTATTAAAGCCTCTAAAACCATTTTATGGAATGGCCCGGTAGGGGTTTTTGAGATTTCTACTTTTGCAAAAGGAACCATTGCCATTGGAGAAGCCATAGCTGCAGCCACAAAAGCAGGTGCTTTTTCACTAGTTGGCGGAGGAGATTCAGTAGCCGCTGTAAAAGAATTTGGCTTTGAGGACCAGGTAAGTTATGTTTCTACAGGAGGGGGCGCTATGTTGGAAAGTTTAGAAGGAAAAACCCTTCCTGGAATTGCGGCTATTTTAGCTATGACTAAAGAGTAAGGTCATGTTAAAAAGCATTTCTACACTTGCATTAATTTTATGTTTTGAGCTACTTATGGCCCAGGACCGCACGAACCCACCCCCTACCGAGGGCTATGATATTGCCGCTGTTTTGGATAGTATTCTTCAGGCTCAGCATCTAAAAAACGACTCTATTCTTCCTATTTATAGTGCCGCAGACAGCCTTGCTTTTTTTAGGCCTCCGGCCGATACACTTAGAAAACGCCTAGCGCTTTTAGATCAAAAAACTATTTTAGACAGCCGCTATAATCCTTCTTTAGAGAGCGTGATTAAACTTTTTTTAAGGACAAAAAGGCCCCTAATAGAGAAAATGCTCCTGAGAAGCCAGCTTTACTTTCCTATGTTTGAAAGGGAATTTGACGCACTAGAAATCCCTTTGGAAATGAAATACCTAGCCATTATAGAGTCTGCCTTAGACCCAAGGGCTAAATCTCGAGTAGGCGCCACAGGCTTATGGCAGTTTATGTACGGCACAGGCAAAATGCTGGGCTTAGAGGTAAACAACTATATAGATGAGCGCCAAGACCCTGTTAAAGCCACTAAAGCAGCAGCAGTCTATTTGAAAAAACTCTACGGCATGTTTGGAGATTGGAATCTAGCCTTGGCCGCTTATAATTCAGGACCAGGAAACGTAAAAAAAGCCATTAAACGCGCTGGAGGCAGCAAAAACTTTTGGGTGGTTAGAAACTTTTTGCCTAAAGAGACTGCTGGCTATGTACCGGCACTTATTACCACCATGTATCTTTTTGAGCACGCTGCAGATCACGGCCTTAGAGCTCCAATAGTGGGCTTACCGCCATATATGTTAGACACCTTACACCTTAAAAAAGGGATTAGTTTTAAACAACTCTCTAAGGCGCTTTCATTTCCAGAAGAAGCCATTTCTCAATTAAACCCAGTGTATAAGCTTGGTATTGTGCCTGAGATTGAAGGCAAAAAATATTCCATTAAACTGCCCCCTGCTTCTATTGCTTTGTTTATTTCAATGCAGGATAGTATTTACGCCCAAGTGGCAGCAGAAATGGCCGCCAGCAAAAAGTCCTTTCCCGCCATTCAAACCTCAGGAGTTCCCCTGAGCTATCGAGTAAAAAACGGTGATTATTTAGGGAAAATAGCGGGCCAATACGGGCTTAAAATATCAGATATTAAAAAGTGGAATAAGCTTAAGAGCAACAGCCTCTCTATTGGTCAAAGATTGATCCTATATCCTAATAATGCCACAGTTCAAAACAGCAGGCCAAAAACATCGGCCGGAGGCCAAAAAGCACCTTCCACGCCATTAGAAGAAAAGACTTATGTGGTGGCTAATGGAGACTCCTTATGGAGTATAGCACAAAGAATAAGTGGTGTAAGCGTGGACGATTTAAAAAAATGGAACGATATTTGGGATAATAAACTAAAACCAGGAGCCACTCTAAAACTCTGTAACTGCGCCCCATAAAATCATTTGCCATGAGAAAAATGACATTTATTTTAAGCCTTACTGCCTTATTTTACGCATGCAAGGAAAATAAATCATATCAATACCTTCCGGAGTCTATTGGTCAGGTGCAATCTATTTTAGTGGTTATGGAAGACAGTTTGTGGCAGGGAGTTGTTGGAGACAGTGTTAGAAAAATATTTCTAAGCCCTCTTAAAGGCCTTTCTGTAGCGGAATCATCAAACCAAATTCAGCATATTCCCCCTTCTGTCTTTAAGGGAACAGTAAAACAAAACAGAACGGTTTTAGCTGTTGGGATAGACAGTATAGCTTTGGCACATATTAAAAAAGATGTGTATTCTAGGCCCCAAAGAGTGGGCGTGGTAAAGGGTAGAAATGAAGCAGAAATCATCAGTCAGTTTCAATCTCAAGCAACGGCTTTTGTAAAAAGTTTTAAAGACTTAGAAATCACTCAGGCTCAGGAGCGTTTTAGCCGCTCTTTAAACCAGGAAAAAGGCGTTGAAAACCTCTTGGGCGTAAGCGTTTCCATACCTTCTGCTTATAGGCTAGGTAAGGAAACAGAAAGCTTTGTTTGGTTGGACAGGGCCATTCCCGCTGGCAGCACTAATATTATTGCCTACAGCCTTAAGGGAGATCCCTTTGAGCATCCGGAAAGTTTTGTAGCAGATATTGTGGCTAAGAGAGATTCCGTATTAAAAGGAAATATTCCAGGGCCAGACATTCCTGGAAAAACCACTTATATGAAAACAGAAACCGTCTTTATGCCTTATGTTACTCCAGTATCGTTTGGAGGTTATAATGGAGTAGAGGTAAGGGGTATTTGGGAAATTTCTGGCTACCCAATGGCAGGTCCTTTTGTGAGCTATATTCTAAATGACCCAAAACAAAATAGAAAAATAGTGATAGAGGGTTTTGTATTTGCACCTAACAAAGAGAAGCGAGACTACCTTTTTGAATTAGAAGCTATTATAAAGACCATTAAGCCCGTGCTTTAGGTTTTGATTTTAGGCTTGCAAAAAAACTTCTATATAAACACAACAAAAAAAGCCCTCCTAGGAGGGCTTTTTTATTCGCATAGAATAGCGAATTATTTTTTGTCTTCAATCTTTGGATCTACATCTTTAGGATCTTCTTTAGAAGCGTCTTTAAATTCTTTAATACCACTTCCTAGGCCACGCATGAGTTCTGGAATTTTTTTACCTCCAAAAAGAAGTAATATTAAAACTACCACCACTACTATTTGCATAGGGCCAATTACTAAAAAACTCACTAGACTGTTCATAATAGATACATTTAAGTATAGCAAAAGTACTAAAAAAGTTTTAAGATTGTATTTTTAAGACACAAATCATCATACTAAATGTATCTTTGTTGTGTATGGCTAAGAAGGAAGCAAACAGCAATCGCCCAGACAATAAATGGCGTTACAAATACCGGCTAGTGGTCTTAAACGAAGAAACCTTTGAAGAAAAGGTGTCTTTTAAGCTTTCTAGACAAAATATTTTTGTAGTAGGAACCCTTTCTGTAGTGGGCTTAATTGCGCTCACCACACTTCTTATTTCCTTTACTTCACTAAGGGAATACATTCCTGGTTATGCTTCTACCAACCTTAGAAGACAGGCTGCAAACTTAGCAGAGGTTACAGACTCACTCAGTAAGGTAATAGACTACAACGAGCGTTATATTGCGCGTGTTAGAATGGTGTTAAGCGGGGAATATGCCCCCAGCCAAATAGACAAAGACTCCATAGACCCCCCTTTTCTATTAGACACCACCACCATAGAGCTCACGCCTATTAGAGAAGACTCTCTGCTTAGAGCTAGGGTGGCTTTAGAAGACAGGTTTAACCTTTTTCAAAGCGGTAATTTAGATTTGTCCGCAGCTTTATTCCCCCCGGTGAGCGGCATCATTAGCCAAGGCTTTGATCCAGAAATAAAACATTACGCTTTAGACATTACGGCCTCTAAAGATGCACCAGTAAAATCTATTGCAGCTGGAACGGTTGTTTTTTCTGAATGGACATCAGACACAGGCTATGTCATTATGGTAAAACACAGGGGCGGCATGCTCTCTGTTTACAAACACAACGGCAGCTTGCTAAAAAAGCAAGGAGATCCCGTTTTAGCGGGAGAGGTATTGGCAGCAGTTGGGAATACTGGAGAGTTTTCTACAGGACCCCATTTACATTTTGAACTTTGGGAAGAAGACCGACCGGTGAACCCACTAAACTATATAGATTTTAATTAATACATGACCCTAAAGCAGTTTGCAGCAAAAATATTTGCCAGCCTAGTAGTTCGCCAAACCAATGCTTGGGCAGCCAAGCCTGTGGCTACTCAGAAGGCTGTACTTGCTACTTTGCTCAAACAAGCTCAAAACACCCAATTTGGCAAAGATCATGATTTTAAAGCTATAAAAACACATCAGGATTTTATAGAAAGGGTGCCCATTAGGGATTATGAAGACCTAAAAGGGTACGTAAAAAAAGCAGTATCAGGAGCTTCAGACATACTTTGGCCAGGCCGCCCAGCTTATTTTGCCAAGACCTCAGGCACCACTTCTGGGGTCAAGTATATTCCAATAACTAAAGTTTCTATTGCTGCCCAGGTAAAGGCCTCTAGAGATGCTATTTTACATTATATACACCAAACGGGGAACAGTCAGTTTGTGACTAAAAAAATGATATTTCTTCAAGGGAGTCCTGTCTTAGACAGCTCATCATACATTCCTACAGGAAGGCTGTCTGGAATTTCTGCGCATTACGTTCCTGCTTATTTACAAAAAAACAGGCTTCCTAGCTGGGAGACTAACTGTATTGAAGATTGGGAAACCAAGGTAGACGCCATAGTCACTGAAACCATTTCTGAAGACATGGGCGTGATTGCGGGCATTCCCTCTTGGGTGCAAATGTACTTTGAGCGGCTGAGAGCTAAAAGCGGAAAATCAGTAGGAGAACTTTTTAAGAATTTTAATTTATTTATTTATGGAGGGCTTAACTATGAACCCTATAGGGCTAATTTTGAAAATCTCATTGGAAGAAAGGTAGACACTATAGAATTGTTTCCTGCCAGCGAAGGCTTTTTTGCCTATCAAGATCTTCAAGAAGAAAAGGGCATGCTGCTGCTTTTAAACAGCGGCATTTTCTATGAATTTATTCCAGCCAATCAGTTTTTTGAAGACAATCCACCTAGACTTACCATTGGAGAAGTAGCCTTAGGTGTTAATTATGTGCTGGTCATTTCTACAAACGCAGGTCTTTGGGCTTATAATATTGGAGACACCGTTCAGTTTACCTCATTGGCTCCTTATAGGGTCATTGTTTCTGGACGTATTAAACACTTTATTTCTGCTTTTGGAGAGCATGTAATTGCCAAAGAGGTAGAATACGCCATGCAAGAAGCTATTTCTAAAACAGACGCTAGGGTGCAGGAGTTTACAGTAGCCCCACAGATTGCTCCCCTAGAGGGGCTACCCTTTCACGAGTGGTTAGTGGCCTTTGAACAGGAACCGTCAGACCTAGCTTTTTTTTCTAGTATTTTAGACACTGCTTTGCAAGCGCAAAACAGCTACTATAAAGATTTAATATTGGGTAAAGTACTCAAGCCACTGCAAATCAATTCTTTGCCCCCAGACGCCTTTATACAGTATATGAAAACTAAAGGTAAATTAGGAGGTCAAAACAAGGTACAACGCCTTTCTAATGACCGTCAAATTGCCAACGCCTTACACAAAATAAAAGCCCATGTCTAGTAACAACAGAGCCAGAGAATCTACCAACGCCATAGAGCGAATTTACATTACCATGAGACACCTTTTTAATAGGGGTTTCTACAAACCCATGGGTGTTTCTGGAGAAACCCTGAGGAGTGCCTTATTGCAACTAAGGCCAGAAATTTACGGTAGTATTGCAGATGAAAAAGCAGAACTCAGGGGGCTTATATATGTATTGGAGCGCCTGCCAGAAGGGATAGAAGAATGTAGGTTTATAAATCTAACCTCAGATGAGGGCTATGGAGCGGCACATTTTAAAGCCATTATACCCTCAAAGAGACGTAGAAACTGTTTTAGGATTGATCCAGAGCAGATGAACGTAGAAATTACTAGAGGGCGTTCAGATATTTATGACATTCTCACACACCTCACTTTTTTATTTATAGAATCACATAAAATTTTTAAGAAGGTATACTTAGAAGACAGTCAGAAAACTACCAGAGACTGGACTAAGTTCTCTGAAGCTATTAAAAAAGACAAACTGACTTTGCAGGAGCGTGAAACAGCCCTTATACATATGTCAAATTTTTTAGGACGTTCTTTTTTAGAGGTCTCAGACATGCGCAAGAAACTAGCTTCTAAATCTAATCCAGAGCGTTTTTTAAAAATTATTTATTGGTTGGGTAAATTGGCTATTGAAGAAGAAACCACAGGAGAAAAGCGCACTATTACCTTTAGTCCTTTGCTCAGAGAGCGCTTGGGTCACCATATTCACGGAGAAAGATGGGCCAACGCAATTAAAGAAAGCCTTATTTCTCAAAATCTGATAGGCCGTCCTTTACACATTATTAGTGCCAATATGCACTCTGTAATGAATGCTCTTTTTGCCAGAAAAGCTTTAGGAAAGGGCTACGAAAAGCAATCAGACCTAGATATTTATGAGGCCCTTAGCGCCCCAGAGAACGAAAGCCTAAGGGCTCAGGTAACTGCATTTGCAACTGAGCACGGCATGACCGCAATAGCAGATCAGTCTGGAACCAATATAGATATTCAAATATTTGATTTGGCCAAGGCCTCTGGCTTGTCGCTTTTTGCCCCAGCCTACAAAGACCCATCTAAAGCGCCTGTTATTTTTGTAATGGATTACGCCTTTGGAGAACAGGCCTATGAAACCATGGACGAGTTATTAAAACCTTATAAGGCGAAAGGTAGCGCTCCTATTTTTCTAGACGTGATTTCTGTCTCTATTATGGGGAAGGCAGGAATTTTAAAAGGAGGCAAGGGAGATATAATGATCCCAAGTGCACACATTTTTGAAGGCTCTGCAGATAATTACCCTTTTGTAAATGAATTCTGTGCTTCAGATTTTGAAGGCCACGATTTATTGGTATTAGAAGGAACCATGATTTCTGTATTAGGGACTTCTCTACAGAATAAAGACATTCTTACCTATTTTTACGAATCTACTTGGAATGTCATAGGCTTAGAAATGGAAGGAGTACATTACCAGAAAGCCATACAATCTGCCACCAAGGTGCGCAGGAGCATTAAAGAAGATGTAAAAGTGCTGTACGCCTATTACGCTTCAGATAACCCCTTAGAAACAGGGAGTACACTAGCTTCTGGAGGTCTTGGCACTACCGGAGTAAAGCCTACTTACCTCATTACAGAAAAAATTCTCACTCAAATTTTACACCCATAGACATGTCTTTACTCATTACTGGCGGTGCAGGTTTTATTGGTTCTCATGTGGTGCGTCATTTTGTGACCCGCTACCCAAGCTACCACGTCATTAATTTAGACGCTCTTACCTACGCGGGGAATTTAGAAAACTTAAAAGACATAGAAAAAGCGCCTAATTACAGTTTTGTAAAGGGAAGTATTGAAGACAGCGTTCTATTAGACCAGCTTTTTAGCACTCATGACATAAAAGGGGTTATACACTTGGCTGCTGAGTCTCATGTAGACCGTTCCATTTCAGACCCAATGGCTTTTATTCGCACCAATATTAACGGCACAGCGGCTCTTTTAAATGCCTGTAGAAAACACTGGAAAATTTTTGAAGGCAGGCGTTTTTACCAGATTAGCACAGATGAGGTTTTTGGCGCCTTAGGGGCTACAGGATTTTTCACAGAAGAAAGCCCATACGCTCCTAATTCTCCCTATTCTGCCTCTAAAGCAAGTGCAGACCACTTAGTAAGGGCCTATGGGGAAACTTATGGCCTGCCCTATGTAATCTCTAATTGCTCTAATAATTACGGACCCAATCACTTTCCAGAAAAGTTAATCCCGCTTTGTATACACAATATTTTACAAGACAAGCCACTTCCTATTTACGGTGACGGCCAGTACACCAGAGATTGGCTTTTTGTTATAGACCACGCCCTGGCAATAGACCGTGTGTACCACCAAGGTAAAAATGCAGAAACTTATCTTATAGGAGGGCACAATGAGTACACCAATATAGACCTTATTAGGCTGTTATGCGACCAGATGGACCAGCGTTTAAAAAGGCCTCAAGGAACGGCTCAAAAAGGTATTACTTTTGTAAAAGACCGCCCAGGTCATGACAAACGTTACGCCATAGACGCCACCAAGATAGAAAAGGAATTGGGTTGGACCCCAGCCCACAGTTTTGAGCAGGGCTTGGAGGCAACTATAGACTGGTATTTAGAAAATAACTCTTGGTTGGAGCAGGTGACCACAGGGGCTTACCAGTCTTATTACAAAGATCAATACAAGTCTTAGGTCTTGGCTTTTACAAGCCGATGTACCATTAGACCTTAAATAAAAAAATATTCAATTAGAAAAAAGCATCTTATGAAAGGCATTATTCTAGCAGGCGGCAGTGGCACCAGACTTCACCCCATTACCTTGGCGGTGAGCAAGCAGCTCATGCCCGTCTATGACAAACCCATGATTTATTACCCGCTTTCTACCCTTATGTACGCGGGCATTAAAGAGATACTGATTATCACCACCCCACTAGACGCCCCTCTTTTTAAAAATTTATTAGGAGACGGAAGCACTTTGGGCTGTGAATTTAGCTACGCGGTTCAAGCGACACCAAATGGCCTGGCAGAAGCCTTTATTATTGGAGAGACTTTTATAGGTAGCAGTGATGTGGCTCTTATTCTAGGAGACAATATCTTTTACGGAAGCGGTTTGCCAGCCCTTTTACAGGCGGCCGGCAAACCGCAAGGAGGTACTGTATTTGCTTATCAAGTACAAGATCCAGAACGCTATGGAGTAGTGGTCTTTGACCAAAATCTAAAAGCAGTTTCCATAGAAGAAAAGCCTACCCACCCTAAGTCTAACTATGCGGTGCCAGGTATTTATTTTTATGACAATTCAGTGGTGTCTATTGCCAAGGGCATGAAACCCAGCTCTAGAGGAGAATTAGAAATCACAGATATTAATATGGCCTACCTAAAGGCTGGAAAATTACAGGTACAAATCTTAGACAAGGGGACTGCCTGGCTAGATACCGGCACCTTTGAGTCTCTTATGAGTGCTTCTCAATTTGTAGAAGTATTAGAAGCCAGACAAGGCCTTAGCATTGGCGCCATAGAGTTGGCGGCTTATGAAATGGGTTATATAAATGAAGCGGCTTTTACGGCCTTAGCTATGCCGCTTGTAAAAAGTGGATACGGCAAAAACCTACTTAGAAATATCCCACAAAAACCCCCCTCAAATAAAGCCTAATAGAACAAAACCATGCAGTGTATAGAAACTCCCTTAAGCGGTTGTTATGAAATGACCCCAAGCCTCCATAAAGACGCCCGCGGGTATTTCTTTGAAGCCTTTAACAAAAAAGCCTTCAAAGCTACTACTGGATTAGATTTTGAGGTAGTTCAAGAAAACCAATCTAAGTCTTTAAAAGGCACCATTAGGGCCCTACATTTCCAAAAAGGAGCTGCTGCTCAGGCTAAATTAGTTCGGGTATTGGCAGGAGAAATATTAGATGTGGTGGTAGACATTAGACCAGCATCGGCCACTTATGGCCATTACCACAGCCTGCTGATAAGCGCAGAGAACCTTAAACAGTTGTTTATCCCTAAGGGTTTTGCCCACGGTTTTTCTGTCTTGAGCGAGAGCGCTACTATTGTTTACGCCTGTGATGCTCCTTACAACAGTGAAGCTGAAGGGGGTATTTATTATGCAGACCCCGCCCTAAACATCAACTGGCAGCTGGGCCAAGAAAGCCCACTTTTGTCAGAAAAAGACATGCTTTTACCGCCCTTTAAAGACGCCCAATTATGAGTCGTATTTTAGTGACAGGGGCTAGTGGGCAGTTGGGTCAATGCCTTAAAAGAGCCAGCCAAAACAGCCCATTTAGCTGGAATTTTATAGGCCGCTCAACACTAGACCTTAGCCAAACAGCTCTTTTAGAGCAGCAGCTGGCAAAGCTACTAGACGCCAAAGAAACGGCTATTAGCGGCCCTTATACTTACTTTGTTCACGCAGCGGCTTACACTCAGGTAGACGCTGCAGAAACAGCCTCAGCCACAGCATTTGCCATTAATGAAACAGCCACGTCTTATATAGCCAAGGCCTGTGCGGCTAGGGGTATTTGCCTTATTTACATATCTACAGATTTTGTTTTTTCAGGAGCATCCGCCAGGCCCTGGCGCACTATAGACCCTATAAGCCCCCAAGGGGTTTACGCACAATCTAAGGCTGCAGGAGAAAAGGCAGTGGCTCAGTTTTGTCCTGCGCATTATATGATCAGAACCTCTTGGTTATACAGTGATTTTGAGCATAACTTTGTAAAAACCATGCTGCGTTTGGGCGCTAGCCAACCGTCTCTTAAGGTAGTAGAAGACCAACTGGGGACACCTACTTCAGCCCTAGATTTAGCCAGGTTTATTGTGGGCTTGGTAAGTGCTCCGGACATTCCATTTGGCCTACATCATTTTAGCAATTCAGGCAGCACCCATTGGGCTGGATTTGCTAGAGAAATTTTTAAACAGTCTGGAATGCCAACTGTTGTTAGCGGGATTAGTAGCCAAGAATTTGGAGCGACGGCTCCTAGACCGTCATTTAGCGTTTTAGAAAACAGCATGGGACCCACGCCCAGGCCCTGGCAAGAAGCTTTAGCAGAGGTGTTAGGGCTTTTAGAAACCAAAAACAAATAGTAATATGAGTATGATAGACTTTATTAAAAAGTCATTTTATTCAATAGATTAAAAGCCATGAATACAGACACCCACATAGAAAAAAAAAGAGTACTTATTACTGGTGCAGCAGGCTTTTTAGGCTCTCACCTCTGTGATTTTTTTACAGAAAAAGGCTACCGTGTTATTGGAATGGACAATCTTATTACGGGAGATCTTAAAAACATTGAACATTTGTTTCCCCTTCATAATTTTGAGTTCCACCACCATGATGTGACCAAATTTGTTCATGTGCCTGGGCGTCTAGATTATATTTTACATTTTGCCTCTCCTGCCTCTCCTATAGACTACCTTAAAATCCCTATAGAAACCCTTAAAGTAGGGGCTTTGGGCACGCACAATTTATTGGGTTTGGCCAAGGAAAAAGGCGCTAGAATACTGGTAGCATCTACCTCAGAGGTATATGGAGACCCTTTGGTGCACCCACAAACAGAAGATTATAATGGAAATGTGAGCCCTGTAGGCCCAAGAGGGGTTTATGACGAGGCCAAGCGCTTTATGGAGTCTATCACCATGGCTTATCACCGTTTCCATGGTGTAGAAACCAGAATCATTAGAATTTTTAATACCTATGGGGCAAGAATGAGACTCAATGACGGTAGGGTGGTGCCTGCTTTTATGGGCCAGGCCCTGCGCGGAGAAAATCTCACTGTTTTTGGAGACGGTAGTCAAACCCGTTCTTTTTGCTATATTTCAGACCAAGTGGCAGGTATTTATAAGTTGCTACTCTCAGATTATTCTGGCCCAGTAAATATTGGAAACCCCAACGAAACTAGTATTTTGGAGTTCGCACAAGAAATTATAAAGCTTACAGGCACCCAGCAGAAAATTGTGTTTAAACCCCTGCCTCAAGACGATCCCTTGCAGCGCAAACCAGATATTAGTTTGGCTAAAGAACTACTAGACTGGGAGCCAAAAGTTTCTAGGTCTGAGGGGCTTAAGGCCGTGTTTAATTACTTTAAATCTCTTCCAGATACTGAATTAGCAGCTAAGGCGCACAGAGATTTTAAATAAAAGGACCCTTTAAAGGCTAGGGTTTTCTCTAGCAAAGTGTATTTTTATAAAAACTTTTACCTCATGAATATTTTAATTTTAGGCGCCGGAGGGCGAGAGCACACCATTGCATGGAAACTTAAACAGAGCAACACTGTTACAAATCTTTTTGTGGCACCAGGAAATGCTGGGACAGCTGCCATTGCTACTAATTTAGTTATTGGTGTGACAGATTTTCAGGCCATTAAAACCGCCGCAATAGCGCATGCTATTGAAATGGTAATTGTAGGCCCAGAAGACCCGCTAGTTCTTGGTATTCACGACTTTTTTTTGGCAGATACTGCTTTAAAACACATTCCAGTGATTGGCCCTCAGAAAGCGGCTGCAGCTTTGGAAGGAAGTAAAGATTTTGCCAAGCAATTTCTGATGAGACATCAGATTCCAACGGCAGCTTACCAGGCATTTACCGCTGCCAACTTAGAGGGGGGTTATGCTTTTTTAGACAGCTTAAAGGCGCCTTATGTGCTTAAGGCAGATGGATTGGCTGCAGGAAAGGGAGTTCTGATTTTAGAAGACTTAGAAACAGCTAAAATAGAGCTAAAAAACATGTTGGTAGGCGCTAAATTTGGTGCTGCCAGTACCACAGTAGTAATAGAAGAATTTTTAGATGGCATTGAGCTTTCTTGCTTTGTGCTCACAGATGGTAAAAGCTACAAAGTATTACCTACCGCTAAAGACTACAAAAGAATAGGAGAAGCAGACACGGGTTTAAATACAGGAGGCATGGGGGCTATTTCTCCAGTGCCTTTTACAGACGCTGTTTTTATGGAGAAAATACATAGCCGCGTAGTAATTCCCACCATAGAAGGTTTGGCTAAAGACCATTTACCTTACAAAGGATTTATATTTATTGGTCTCATTAAGGTAGGAGAAGATCCTTTTGTTATAGAGTATAATGTACGTTTGGGAGATCCAGAAACAGAGGTGGTAATTCCAAGGCTTCAGTTAGACCTATTAGATTTGTTTGTGGCAGTAGCGGAGCAAACACTAGACCAGTTTTCTTTAAGGATAGACCCAAGAACGGCAGCAACTGTTATGACTGTGGCAGGAGGCTATCCAGAAGCCTATGAAAAAGGACACGAAATAACAGGCTTATACGCCCCTATAAATTCCTTAGTTTTCCATGCGGGCACAGCGCTTAAGGATGGAAAAGTAGTTAGCAATGGCGGCAGGGTTTTGGCTGTGACTAGCTTTGGCAAAGATTATAAAGAAGCCCTTCAGAAATCGTATAACAGCCTGCGGTATATTTCATTTAAAGACATGTATTACCGCAAGGATTTAGGCTTTGATTTATAATGTGTTTTCTTAAAATAGAAAAAGCCCACCCATATGAGCGAGCTTTTTTATAGTAGGAAACAGCATTTGCTGTAATAAAGACTAAATATAAGAGTGAGCAGAAACGTCTTTTTTCTCTTCTCCACTGTCATTAAAAGATTTTAACTGCAGCATCCAATAAACCATAGCTGCAGCTCCAATTAGCATAAAAACCCCATTCACAGCATTAGAAGCCCACCAATTTTCCATGGCGCGTAAGCTGTCAAAAGGCAAAAATAAATAGTTTACAAAAAGGATTTCAATGGCTTTAAAGAGAGTGGTCATCATAGCTAATATCTTTAGAAAAGGCTGGCCCTAGGACACAACACTATTTAATTTTTAATGTAACTTTATAAACAAATATGCATTAGCTACAAATTTACTTTACAAAAGTATAAAATCTACAGATGATAAGCCACATTTTTAGTAAAACAAAACCAGTAAATTTTATTTTGTTGTCTTTGTTGTTGGTTGCTTATGTAATTTTTTTTGAGAGATTTATTGGATTTTCATTTCAAAACAATGTAGATCCCACAACTTATTTATGGCAAAACGCAGTTCTTTTCATCAAGGTAATTTTGTTAATAGTTCCCACTCTTTTTCTCATTGATTTTATTTTAAAGCGCAATAAGATTGTACTCACTCATTCTTATACTTTATTTTATTTTGTAGTGCTCTTTGGTGTTTTCCCCGCTGTTTTTTCAGACATTAATCTTTTACTTGCGCACTTTTTTGTTCTAATTGGCCTTAGAAGGATCATGAGTTTAAAAAGCAAACAACGTGCTAATAAAAAAGTATTTGAAGCTAGTTTGTGGTTTTTAGTAGCCAGTTATTTTTATGACTGGGCCGTCTGTTATTTTTTAGTGCTTATTTTAGCTATTATTTTCTATGATAAAAACAACCTGAGGCATTGGGGACTTATGGTATGGGCTATCATTTTATATATGCTTTTAGTATTTGCTTTTGTGGCGGGATCTACCCCTGAGGCATTTTTTAAAGACCATTATATTTTTTCTTTTCCTACCGCTGCTATTAGCGATAAATTCTCACTTCCAGTGATTGGCTTTCTTTTATTCACAAGCCTTGTACTACTATGGGATATTAGAAAAAAAAGAAGAATTTCAAAAGCTTCTGTAGGTATTCAATACAGTCTAAGTCTTATTTTAAGCGTTTCATTTTCTGGCCTAGCACTTTATCTTCTTTCACCTATAGAGAGCCCTGCTGCTTTGGTTTTTATGTTTTTCCCCGTTGCCTTTTTATGGAGTAACGCTACGGAAGCGCTACATAAGTTTTGGCAAAAAGAGCTAGTGATGTGGAGCGTATTAAGCATTCCTTTATGGGGCCTTTTGGCCCATCTCCTACAAAATTAAAATAGGTACCTTTATTGTAAATACAATGGATATGTTTGCTTCAAAATCTTGGAAAATCTTTAACGAAAGTATAGAAAACTACCATCTTTTAGATTTGGTAGATCAAGCTTTTCAAAACCCTTACCCCACTAAAGAAGTAGCTTATTTACTCTATAAAAAAAACTGGATAGACACCGTTCAATGGCATTATGAAGATATTATTAGGGATCCAGCCATAGACCCTGTAGCCGCCTTAAAATTAAAACGCTTAATTGATGCTAGCAACCAAGAGCGCACAGATTTAGTAGAGTTTATAGACTCTTATTTTTATAAGGAATACCAGGCTGTTCACACTTTAACGTCAGCCACTATTAACACGGAAAGTCCTGCTTGGGCCATAGACAGGCTCTCTATTTTAGCGCTTAAAGTGTTCCATATGAGAGAAGAAGCTACTAGAGAAACAGCTTCTGAGGCTCACAGAGAACAATGCCAAGAAAAATTAACTATTTTACTAACTCAAAAAGAAGATCTTTGTTTGGCTATTGACCAGTTATTGGCAGATTTTACTGCCGGAAGAAAGTATATGAAAGTATACAAGCAAATGAAAATGTACAATGACCAGGATTTAAATCCGGTTTTACGTGCCCATAAAAAATAAAACAAAAACATGTATCGGCAGCCAGAAAAGGCCTCTCATTTATTAGTCATTAGGCTCTCTGCAATGGGTGACGTAGCCCTTATGGCCCCTGTACTACAAGGATTACTAAACCAACACCCCGATCTTAAAATAAGTCTGTTAAGTTTGGCCAAGTGGGCGCCTATTTTTAAAAACATTCCAAGGTTAACTTTTATAGAGGCTGCTCCCAAAACAAGGCATCGGGGCCTTTTGGGCCTTTGGCGGCTATCTCAAGAATTAAGTGACCACCATTTTACCGCTATAGCAGACCTTCACAATGTGCTGAGGTCTAAAATACTTAGGTTTTTTCTTTTCTTTGGCAACTATCCAATGGCCATTATAGACAAGGGTAGATCAGACAAGAAGGCTTTAACGAGGGCTGTACATAAAAAACTTACCCCCCTTAAACACAGCAGCCAAAGGTACGCAGATGTTTTTCATGCTTTAGGGTATTCTGTAGTTTTAGACAAAAGAGCATTATTAGCAAAGCCAGATATTGAGCCAAGTGCTCAAAGCCACAAAGCGTTCTTGCAAAACATTATTAAAATAGGGGTAGCTCCCTTTGCTGCGCACATTGGAAAACAGTATCCGCTAGCGCAAGTGAGCTTAGCCCTAAGGCTTTTTTTGGCAGCCACTAATTGCGAGCCCAACAGCAGTACAAGCCAAAAAGCCTCCCATTTAGGCCTTAAATACCAATTGTTATTTTTTGGAGGAGGCCCAATAGAAAAACCACTCATTGAGGCTTTGTCAAAAGAATTTGAAGGAAGTATTCACACTTTAGCTTACTCTTTTGAAGATCAGTTGAGCTGTATAGCGCACTTAGACCTTATGTTGGCCATGGATTCTGGTAACGCCCACTTGGCAGCAATGTACGGAGTTCCTACCCTCACCCTCTGGGGAAACACCCACCCCTATGCAGGATTTTATCCCTTTTTACAGCCTGTAGAATACGCACTTTTAGCAGATAGAATTAAGTACCCAGCAATTCCTACCTCCGTATTTGGAAATAAGCTGCCTAAGGGCTATGAAAAAGTTATGGAAAGTATTACTCCAGAAGCAGTGGCAAAAAAAATGTGGGAGATACTAGGCTAAAAATATCGGCCAAAGGCCAATAAGAAAAAAGACTCCATAAAAAGCTAGGCCACTACTACTCCCTGGCAGCTACTTCCAGCCCCTGCCGTGCAGCCGTAACAATGTTGAGAAACCACAATATCTCTGTCCTGTAAGAGTGTTTCATTGTAATCTTTAATATGTGTCACTTTAGCCGCTACCTTTAAACCCAACATCTGGTTAAAATCACAGTCGTACAAATAGCCATCCCAGCTGACAGAGATAGTGTTGGCGCACATGACTCCTGCCACTGCGGCTGGGTTGTAGGCATCTACCAGCGCATACATATAATCTTCAAAGTTCTCAGAGGCTATTAAATAGTCTAAAAAGCGCGCAATGGGAAGGTTGGTAATGGCAAACAGTGAGTGAAAGTGAATGTCAAAGTCTGCCAGTAAGGCTTTTTTAAAATCTTTTTCAAGCGCAGCCTGATTTCCTGGCAAAAAAGCCCCTGAAGGATTGTATACCAGGTCTAGTTTTAGGGAAGAATTAGGCATGCCATATCCCACAGCATTTAGAGACTTAAGAGCCTCAATAGAGGTAGAAAACACTCCTTCACCCCTTTGTTTATCTGTTTTGCCTTTGGTGTAGTGAGGCATGGATGAGACCACATGTATATTGTGTTTGGCAAAAAATTCAGGCAGGTCATAGTATTTTTTATTGGCCCTAATAATAGTGAGGTTGGAGCGAACTATAAAGTCTTTTATGCCTGCGGCCGATGCAGATTCTACAAACCATCTAAAGTCTGGGTTCATTTCTGGAGCCCCACCGGTAAGGTCTAAGGTGTGGGCTCTTGTTTTTTTAATCACCTCAAAGCACTGTTCCATTGTGTCACGAGTCATGATCTCTTTTCTGTCTGGCCCAGCGTCTACATGGCAGTGCTCGCATACTTGGTTGCACATATAACCTAGATTAATCTGTAGGACTTCTAGTGTTTTAGGGCGTAGCGGGAACTGTCCAGATTGGGCCACCTTGTCTTTGAAAAGAGGGAGTTCCTTTTCTGAAAAAGGACCACTTTGTAGCAGATCTAATTGTTTATTGGCTTGCGCCAGGACATTTCCTTTTGCTTTAAGTGATTTTGAAAGCATGGGCAATTACATAGAAAGTTTGTTGTACTTGTTCATCATCTGTACGCCGTGTACCAGAGTAGCGCCACTTTCAATGGCAGCTCCTACATGAACGGCCTCCATCATCTCTTCTTTGTCAATCCCTTTTTCAAGACCGTCTTTGGTATAGGCGTCTATACAATAGGGACATTTTACAACATGGGCTACCGCCAAAGCAATGAGTGATTTTTCTCTGGCAGAAAGGGCGCCATCTTTAAAAACACTAGCGTAATAGTCAAAGAATTTATCTCCCAATTCTGGGCTCCATTCAGAGATTTTACCAAATTTTTTAAGATCTGCGGGGTTGTAATATGAGTTTTCCATTGGTTTTAAGTTTTAAATAGTTTCTTTAAGAACTTAAAGGTAGAAAAAACTTAACTACAAATACTTCGTAATTTTAGCGCTCATAGGAGTGGTGATGGAATAGAAAAAGTCTATGAGTTGGCCGTTTTCATCTACCAAATACTTTTGGAAATTCCATTTTACAGAAGAGGTAGAGCTGCCGTTTAGGGCTTTATTGGTGAGCCACTTATACAGAGGGTGTTGTCCAGGTCCTTTCACTTCTACTTTGTCTGACATTGGAAAAGTGACTCCATATGTGGTAGAGCAAAACTCTTTAATTTGCTCATTGCTGCCTGGTTCCTGAGATCCGAATTGGTTACACGGAAGCCCAATGACCACTAACTTATCTTTGTACAAAGCGCTTAGTTTTTCTAACTCCTCGTATTGTGAGGTAAACCCACACTTAGAAGCCACGTTTACAAAAAGGATTTTTTTGCCTTTATAGGCTGTTAGGTCTATAGATTTCCCGTCTATGTCCTGAAGGGCAATATCATAAATATTCATAGCAGTTTTATTATTTTGAGCCAAAGCAATCATAGAAAAACTTAGGCAAAGGGCGAAAAGAAAGGATCTCATTTTTTTAAACAAAGTTATGAAAAAGGAATGAATTATTTGACTAATCCCAAAGACCTGGAGGTGTTTTAATTTTCTTTTCTCTTTTAAGGCGTTTTTTTTAAATCTATTTGAGCTTTTTACTAGACATCGTCAAAATCTACAGCAATGCTGGCACTGGTTACCATGGCTTGGCAAGAAAGAACTAGGCCGTCTGCAATTTCAGAGTCTGTTAAAATCTGATTTTTTATCATGCTAGCACTTCCTTCAGTTACTTTGCAAACACAAGAGCTACACACCCCCCCCTGGCAAGAATAGGGAGCGTCTATATTTTCTTTAATAAAAGCGTCTAATAAAATAGTTTTGGCATCCATTTCTATGTGGGTAGTCTCTCCATCTACGGTGACGGCCACATTAATTTTACCGCTGGCACTCTCTTCTTGGCCGATGATCTGTACTTCTTTATCTGCTTCTAAAGCAGTAAACAGCTCATAGTGAATGGCTTCTGCTGCTATTCCTTTTGTTATAAGGGTTTCAGTAGCCGCTTTAATCATGACCTCTGGGCCACAGAGATAGGCCCCGTTAAAAGAAGCTGCTTCTGCGTGTTTAAGCACATAGTTTATGGCAGCAGCGTCTATTCTTCCAAAAAGAGCCTGTGGTTCGCTGGCTTGGCTAAAAACCCATTGCAGTTTAAACTGCTCTGGATATTGTTTTTGCAAGGCCGCAATTTCTTCTGAAAACATAATGTCTGAAAGTGTTTTGTTTCCATATACGAGAGTAAAAAGGTGGTCTGCACCACTTCTTAAAACACTTTTAGCAATAGCTAGAATAGGGGTAATTCCACTTCCTGCAGCCACGCCCATTAGGTGAATAGGCCCAGCTTCTGGCGTGTAGGTAAAACGACCCTGTGGGGGCATGATAGCTAAGACATCTCCCTTTTGAATATAACGGTTGGCATAGCTAGAAAATGCACCACTAGGCACTTCTTTAATCCCTATTGTAAAATCTTTTTGTTCTCCTGAGGCAACTGGTGCAGATGAAATAGAATAAGCCCTACGCACTTCTTTTCCGTTAATGGTATGTTTTAGGGTAATATACTGTCCCGCTGAAAAGGCAAATTTATTTGCTAATTCTGTAGGTACATTAAAAGTAATGGCTACAGATTGAGTGGTGAGATTTTGCACCCCAGCAACGCTTAGGGAGTAGAAATGGGTCATGATCTAGAAATTTTGAGCAAAATTACGCAAACTATGCTAGTTAAAAAAGGATAATAGATAACTGTAACAAAAAAGACAAAAAGGCGTCTAAGTCATTGTGTTTAAACAAGCCCATTATGTAGTTTCTTTGAACTCACTCAATAAAAAAATGTAAATTTAAAACATGATAAAACAATTTTTCTCCTTAGAATGGAAGGCCTTTATAAGGGCGTCCTCTTTCCAAACCAACTTGGCTATGAAAATATTGATGGGCTTTGGAGCCCTCTATTTTATAGTGGTCTTTTTAGCCTTGGGAGTGGGAGCTTTCTTTATTATAGAAGAGGCAGAAATAGGAGACCCCTTTGAGGTGGTAAACCGCTATATTATATACTATCTGGCTTTTGATTTAATATTTAGGTATTCCCTACAAAAAATGCCGGTGACCAACATAAAACCTTTTTTGTACTTACCCATGACTAAAAACAAGGTGGTACGTTTTTCTTTACTAAAGACAGTAGTATCTTTTTTTAATTGGTCTCATGCCTTCTTTTTTCTTCCTTTTACCATAGTACTTATTGCCAAAGGCTACCCAGCAATGGAAGTGATTTTTTGGCATATTGGAATGGCGGCTTTTATTTACGCCAACAATTATATAAACGTCTTAGTAAATAATAAGCCTTTTGTTTTTTATGGCTTTCTGGCCGTGATGGTAGGCTTAGGGGCGGGCCAATATTTTGAGTGGTTTGACGTGACCCTTTATACAGCACCTTTTTTTAATTGGCTTGGGAGTAATCCGTTAGCTGTTGTAATTCCACTTGCTTTATTGGGCTTAGTGAGCCGCACCTCCTTTTTGTACTTTAAGAAAAATATGTATTTAGACGCTGGTCTGGCCAGAAAACAAGAGATAGCTACCACCCAGGAATACACTTTTTTAAATCGTTTTGGAAATTTAGGAACTTTTTTAAAGAATGACATTAGACTTATTCTTAGGAATAAACGCTCTAAAATGGCCCTTTTAGGGGGAGTATTTTTCTTATTTTATGGACTTCTTTTTTTTACTGGTGCAGTTGAGGCTTATGATGGACCCGTTTGGAAAATATTTGCGGGTATTTTTATCTCCGGTGGTTTCCTGTTTAATTTTGGACAGTTTGTGCCCAGCTGGGACTCTGCTTATTACCCACTCATGATGAGCCAAAACATTAAATACCAGGACTATATTCGTTCCAAATGGTATTTAATTGTCATAGCGACTGCCGCTAGTACTCTATTAGCACTTCCATATATTTATTTTGGCGTGAATGCTTACTTAGCTGTTTTGGTAGGGGGCATTTACAATATTGGAGTGAACGCTTATTTAGTGCTGTGGGGGGGTGCTTATATTAAGACTCCTATAGATTTAGCTTCTGGAAAAAAGGCCTTTGGTGACAAGCAGTCTTTTAATGCAAAAACATTGCTTTTAACCATTCCAAAATTGTTATTGCCCCTAGCTATTTTTTGGGTGATTTCTTTTTTTACCTCAGATGAATGGGCTTTTGCCGGGGTGGCTCTAACAGGTATTCTGGGCTATTTATTTAGAGACAAAGTATTTAACATCATTGAAAAAGTATACAAAAGCGAGAAGTACAAAACTTTGGAGGCTTATAAACAGACCTCTTAGGTGTTTTTAAACCTCAATACACTTTTACACATTAACACTAGCGCCTTTAAAAGGGGGACATTATAAAAAGCAAACACATGATTAAAGTAAGCCAACTTTCAAAAAAATACGCAGATCAAACGGTTTTAAATTTAGAACACCTAGAAATTCCCAAAGGACAGAGTTTTGGTTTGGTAGGAAATAACGGAGCAGGAAAAACCACCTTCTTTAGTTTGCTTTTAGATCTTATTCAGCCAACTACAGGCTATATTTCTTCTAATGATGTTGTGATAAAAGACTCAGAAGACTGGAAGCCTTTTACAGCGGCTTTTATAGACGAGACTTTTTTAATTGGCTACCTCACGCCAGAAGAATACTTTTATTTTATTGGAGAACTCAGAGGTCAATCTAAGGCAGATGTAACCGCTTTGTTAGCTGGTTTTGAAGACTTTTTTCACGGAGAAATCCTGGGTCAAAAGAAATACCTCAGAGATCTTTCAAAAGGAAACCAGAAAAAAGTAGGCATCGTTGCTACTTTTATTGGCAACCCAGAGGTGGTGATTTTAGACGAGCCCTTTGCCAATTTAGACCCTACTACTCAAATACGTCTAAAGGGAATTATTAAAGACTTGGCATCTAAATCTGGAGTGACTGTTTTGGTCTCTAGCCATGACCTTATGCACGTGACAGATGTTTGTGAGCGTATTGTGGTATTGGAAAAAGGACAGTTGGTTAAAGACATTAAAACGGCTCCGGCCACTTTAAAAGAACTTGAGGCCTATTTTGCTGGTGCAGCAGAGAAACCCACCCTTTCAGAGCCTAGCGTTTCTCAGGCATCTGTAGCGCCTGATGTTTTAGTTTCAGACACTGCAGAAAAAGCTACCGTTTCAGATCCTATGCCTAAGCCAGAAACTCCAACCTCTTAAGGGGTTAATTTAACGGTCTCACAAAAGGCAGGCTATTTTTTTAAAAACCTTAAATGCATTTTTTTTAGACCTTAGATACCAAAGCCTTCTTTTTTTAGTTTTAGGTTTGTAATGTAGTTTATGAAACCCAGCGCAAAGCAAATAAGCCCAAATGCATTTTCAAATATTCCAAGGCCCTTTAAAAGGGGCTCTATTTGGTGGCTTTGCTTATGTGCATTATGGTTAGCAGGTTGCGCCACTAACAAAGACCGCTTTATAAACCGCCAATGGCACAGCTTAAACAGCAAGTACAATGTGCTATTTAATGGAGAAATGGCCTTTGAAAACGCTTGGATTGGCTTACAAAATGGATATCAGGAAAACTTTTGGGAACCCCTACCTATAGAGCGGTTTGTTCCTTCAGAATTTGCTTCTTTTTCTAATGCCCCAGAGGCAGACAGTCCTTTTTCTCTAGCAGAAGAAAAGGCTGTAAAAGCGGTAAAAATGCATGGAATGACCATTAAGGGAGTAGAGCACAATGCACAAATGATTCATGCCTATTCTCTTTTGGGAAGGGCCCGCTATTTTGATCAACGCTTTGTTCCTGCTTTAGAGGCTTTTAATTATATGATTAGGCGCTATCCTGCTAGTAATAAATTGAATGAACTCAGAATTTGGAAAGAAAAAACCAATCTGCGTTTGGGCAATGAAGCAGTTGCACTAGAAAATATTAAAAGGCTATTAAAATTTAGAAAACTGAAAGGACAAAGCCTGGCCAATGCCCATGCTGTTAGCGCCCAAGCTTATCTGTCACTATATGCTATAGATTCTGCGGTATGGGATTTAAAAAAATCTTTAAAGCACAGTAAAGTTCCTATTGAAAAAGCCAGATATGGTTATATTTTAGGACAGCTCTTTCAGGCGCAGAAAAAGCCAGATAGCGCCCTTTGGGCCTATGAGGCCGTAGTAGATTTAAACAGAAGAATTCCTCGTATTTTTCTTATTCAAGCCCAGCTTCAGACTTTATTTTTAAAAGCCATCGCAGGCAATACAGACCAAGAGGCTATTTTAGCTTTAACTAAAATGGAAGAAAACTGGGAAAACAAAGCCTTTTTAGACAGGATTTACTATGAAAAATCTCAGTTGTTAAGGGCCAGGCATCAGGATTCTAATGCGGTAGCATATGCACAAAAATCACTTAGAACAGCAAAGACCGACCCCAAAAGGAATGCTGAAAATTACAGGCTTATAGCGGCTATTTATTTTGAAAAAGGCGCTTATAGCAAGTCAGAAGTATACTATGACAGTCTTTCTCAAAACTTAAAAGATAGCAGCATTGAGCACCGCCTAACTTTAAATAAAATAAAATCTTTAAAAAATTTAGTGCTTTTTGAAAAGCAAGCCCAACTTTCTGACAGCCTTTTAAAAATAGCAGCCCTAAGCCCATCAGATCAAGTTCTATTTATTAGAAATTTAATTACCCAAGAAAAAAAACAAGACTCTTTGGGGCTTTTAGTGAATAGAGGTTTGTCAAATGTTGAAGGAACACCATACAGTGAAGGTTTCCAAAACAAGGCAGCGTACCAAAATAATAGCAGCATTGAAACGGCTGCTGCTTTAAAGCAAAAAGAAGTTAGCCCAGTAGCTAGTGCAGGTGTAAGCGCACAAAGCAATCGGAATTTAGACAGGAAAAGCACTTTTTATTTTTATAACACTCAAGCAGCAGAAAATGGAATGCTTGCTTTTAGGGCCCAGTGGGGAGACAGGGCCTTGGCAGACAATTGGCGTTGGATTATAACCCCTCAAGCCCCAAAAAGAAGCGCAGTAGGCGCAAAGGGAGCCGGCTTAGCTACCGGAAACAAGACCGCCGGGCTCCAAGCTACTCAGGCCAATGGTCTAGGGAGCAGAGGCGTCATGGGTATTGAAACCCAAGAGATTAAAAAAACGCCAATAAATTGGGAGGAGAGAGCAGGTATTTATTTGGCCGGTGTTCCAAAGGGGCAAAGAGCTCTCAGAGCATTAATTGAAAGTGGAGAACAGGCCTATTACCAATTGGGCCGCCTTTTTGCAGATGATTTTAATAGGCCAGACCTAGCACAAAATAAATTAGAAACACTTTTAAATAAGCCACCGCTCACTAGTGTACAATTACCAGCTACTTACGCCCTGTTTAAGGCATATGAAGTCCAAAACAATAATAAGGCCCAGCGTCTAAGGAGTTTAATTCTAAGAGATTATCCTAAAAGCGATTACGCTAAGGCTATTATAAACCCAGCAGCGCTTTATGAAAGGCAGCAATTACTAGAGCAGCGCTATGACAGCCTTTACAAACAGTACACAAAACAAGATTTTAGTGCAGTAATGGCAGGGACCACCCAATTATTAGCAGACTTACTAGAAGACCCTAAGGGGGCGCCAACAGCTTTGTTGCAGGCCAACACGGTTGGTCGCCTGTATGGCTTTGCAGCCTACAGCAGCGCACTTATGGCCCTAACCACTCAATACCCCAATACCCCAGTAGCCATATCCGCTAAAAAAAGTCTAAGTGCTTTTGAAGAAAACCCACCCACTGCAACTTTTGAAAAACAAGCAGATAGAGACCGTTGGTATTTGGCTCTATTACATACAGATCAAAATGACTCCCTAGTAAACCAAGCTTATTTAAATAAGTTTATTGAAAAATTTCCTACTTATACAATTCAAAGGGAGGTGTACGCTCCTGGTAAAACATTCTATATAATTACAGGCTTTGAAGATAAACTTGCTGCTCAGATACTAAAAGAAGCTCAATTTTTTAAAGAAGAGCGCCTAGAGAACCAAGAGTTTTTTGTAGTTTTAAGGTCCCATTATAAAACCCTCCAATTGTTTAAGAATTTAGAGGGTTATAAAAAACATCTAGAAGCTGCAAGGGGGCAGTCTTTAAAACCAAACTAAAGCAGTATGTTCTCAGATTCAAAAAAGCAACAAGACAACGCAAGCCAGCCTAATAGAATTGAGGCTAATACTAGCATTAAAGGAACTATTTCTTCTCAAGCAGATTTTAGAATAGACGGAATCTTAGAGGGAAACATAAGTACTACTGGTAAAGTAGTGATTGGAGCTACAGGAAAAATTATTGGAAACGTTTTTTGTTTGCAAGCAGATATTGCTGGGGTCTTTAAGGGTGAATTAGAAGTGTCAGAAATCTTGACAATTCAAGAGAGTGCCCAGATAGAGGGGAATGTTTTTACTAAAAAACTAGCCATCACTCCTGGAGCTATTTTTAACGCCCACTGCAGCATGAAACCTAAGGGAGTGTCTACTTTACACCCAATTAAGGAGGAAGCTTTAACAGGCTCAGACAGTATTGCCCAAGCCCACAATGCCTAAGGAGCCTAAAGCCCCCATGAGCCAGCAAAAGGCCAATAATGCTTTAAAAGCATTGGCAAAGGTTTCTGGAATGGGCATTCAAATGGGCCTAGTCATTTTTGCAGGTAATCAATTGGGAAGCTGGGCAGACCTTAAGTTTTCCACTTCTTTTTTAGAGTCCATCATCACTTTATTAGCTATTTCTATTGCTATTTACGCACTCATTAGACAGGCCAAAAAGTTAAATTAAATAAGTGTTTTTTGTAGTTACAATTATTTTAAGCAAAGGGTATTTTATGTGATTTAGCAATAAGATTGTTGTTTTATGCCAGAATTTTTTCTCACACAAATATATTTTCATGCAGCTGCCTTTGTTTTTATTGTAGGCCTTTGCTGGGGCCTTTCAAAAAGCCTAAAAATCCAAGCGCATCTTGGGTTTCTATATCTTTTTAGCCTGCCGTTAAAAATGGGATTTTTTTACTATTTTTTTCCATACTTATTTGAAAGCAGCTTGAGCTTAAGTGTTCAAGAAAAGGGCTTTATACTCTTTCCACTTACGGTTTTTTTATTTTTCGAAGTTTTAATGGTAGCTAAAATCTTGAATCAGAAGCATAAGGCAGATATTTAATCTAAAAATAGAGTTTGTTTTTTGTAGATTATGCTTACATTTGCAAAAATTTTTTTAGCGCCTATTTTTATTGTTTCATGAAGAATAAAGCCACAAAACACCTTAAAATATTAGCCTTGTTGGCGATTATATTCACTGCTTTTAACCTGCACGCTAATTCTGACCCTCAAGAGGGCGGGATTGTAGATACTAAAGAAGAGGTAGAAGCTTATATTTTACACCACATTAAAGACTCACATGATTTTAACTTTTTCTCGTATTCAGACGCAGAGGGAGTTCGTCATCATTTTGGTTTTCCTCTTCCTGTTATTGTAAAAGCCAGCACAGGACTGGTTTCTTTTATGTCCTCAGAGTTTCATCATGATGACCAAGGCCATGAGATTGTGGAAAATAATGGGCTGAGGTTTGCTAAAATACACGGTAAAATATTCGAATTAGAACCCACTGCCACTGAAGTTGTTTTTGACGATGAACACCAGGCTGTAAACGCAACTAAAACGCTAGACCTTTCTATCACAAAGAGCGTAATGGGAATCTTAATAATAGGATTATTCTTATTGTTTTCCTTTTCTGCTTTAGCAAGACAATACAAAACAAAGCAAGTCCCCACAGGATTTGGAAGAGTATTAGAACCATTAGTGATTTTTGTTAGAGACGATATTGCAAAACCTAATATTGGCGAAAAATATTATAGAAAATTCATAGGATATCTTTTGACAGTTTTCTTTTTTATCTGGAGCTTAAACTTAGCGGGGCTTACTCCGTTAGGATTTAATGTTACTGGTCAGTTGGCTGTTACAGGCGCGCTGGCGATTTTAACTCTTGTGATTTACACCGCAAATGGCAACAAAGACTACTGGTTGCACATACTGTGGATGCCAGGAGTTCCTTATTGGCTAAGACCTATTTTAGCAGTTATAGAGTTGGCGGGCGCATTATTGATCAAGCCTTTCTCTTTATTGGTTCGTTTGTATGCTAATATTTCTGCTGGACATATAGTGGTGATGAGCTTAATTGCTATTATGTACACATTAAAAGATTCGCTTGGTTTAGCAGGAGCTACCGCACTGTCTTTTGCATTGTCATTTTTTATCATGCTTATTGAGGTGCTAGTAGCTTTTTTACAAGCATATATTTTTACTGTTCTTTCGGCTTTGTTTATTGGAATGGCAGTAGCAGAACATGAACATCATTAAAATAAATATCATTTAATTTTTTTAATTTAATATAAATCAATTTACTATGTACAACTTAATTGGAGCAGGTTTAATCGTTATTGGAGCTGGAATTGGATTGGGTCAAATCGGAGGAAAAGCAATGGAAGGTATTGCTCGTAATCCTGAGGCAACTCCTAAAATTGCAACAAACATGATTATTATTGCAGCACTACTTGAAGGCCTTGCCTTTGGAGCAATTTTCTTAGGAAGATAAGAATATTAGAGAAGATTACATTTTCTGCAGCGATTGGCTGCAGAAAATTTTTTAAATTAAAAAAAGAAATACCCTTTTATGGAAACTTTATTAAACGATTTTTCTCCAGGATTATTTTTAGTGTCTACAATTCTTTTGTTAGCCCTTATTTTACTGATGGCAAAATTTGCCTGGAAGCCTATTTTAACGGCCCTACAAGAGCGTGAAGAAGGCATTCAAAGCGCCCTAGACAGTGCAGCACAGGCTCAGAAAGACATGGAAAGCTTAACAGCTAAGAATGATAGCTTGCTAAAAGAAGCCCGTGGGGAGCGTGAAGCCATGCTAAAAGAAGCCCGTGAGTTAAAAGATAAAATGGTGGTAGACGCTAAGAAATTAGCGAAAGCAGAAGGAGACAAGATGTTGCAACAGGCGCTAGAAGCTATTGAAAGCGAAAAGAAAGCAGCTGTAGCAGATATTAAAAAGCAGGTAGCCACGCTATCAGTTGCTATTGCAGAGAAAGTGATTAAAAGTGAGTTGTCTAACGGGGATAAGCAACAGCAGTTAGTGTCTGATGCCCTTGATAATATGACTCTAAACTAAAACTATGATTCAGTCAATAGCCGCCGTTCGTTACGCAAAAGCTTTGTTGCAGCAAGCCAAAGAGACTCAGGTCTTAGCCGCGGTTGCTACAGACATGCAGTCTGTGTTAGAAACTTTAGAAGGAAGTACAGATTTTCAAGACTTTTTAGGAAATCCCACCTTAACGGCACCACAAAAACTAGCAGGATTTGAAGCGGTATTCACCAGCCTTCATCCACTTGTTATATTGTCATTCAAATCTTTATTGGCCAATAAGCGCTCTGCCCTTACCCAAGAGGTGGCTACTAGTTTTATGGAACAGTATATGATAGAGCAAGGAAAGGCCAGTGCGGTAGTAACATCGGCTGTAGCGCTTAGCGAAAGCCTGACAAAACAAATACAAGAAAAGGTGGCTGACTTAATTAAAAAAGAAGTGAGCATGACCAACTTAGTAGACCCTAGCCTGATTGGTGGGTTTATTTTAAGAGTGGGAGATTTACAATACAACGCAAGCGTTGCGGCACAGCTGCAGCAATTGGAAAGAGAATTTACAAATATCTAGAACATGGCAGGAGTAAAAGCCGCAGAAGTATCTGCAATTTTAAAAGATCAGTTAGCAGGATTTAATGCACAAGCCTCTTTGGATGAGGTGGGAACGGTATTACAAGTGGGCGATGGTATTGCCCGTGTATACGGTTTGTCTAATGTGCAATACGGAGAATTGGTAGAATTTGATGGTGGGGTACAAGGAATTGTATTAAACCTAGAAGAAGACCATGTTGGAGTGGTATTGTTAAGCCCTTCCAGAGACATTACTGAAGGAACTACCGTAAAACGCACAGAACGCATTGCCTCCATTAAAGTAGGGGAAGGTATTGTGGGCCGTGTGGTAGACACCTTAGGAAAACCTATTGACGGTAAGGGCGCTATAGAGGGAACTCTTTATGAAATGCCATTGGAGCGCAAAGCACCAGGGGTTATATTTCGCCAGCCAGTAACGGAGCCATTACAAACCGGAATTAAGGCTATTGACGCTATGATTCCCGTAGGTAGAGGGCAGCGTGAGCTAGTGATTGGTGACCGTCAGACCGGAAAAACAACGGTTTGTATAGACACCATTCTAAACCAAAAAGAATTTTATGACGCAGGACAGCCTGTGTATTGTATTTATGTAGCCATTGGGCAAAAAGCATCTACAGTAGCGGCTATTGCACAGACATTAGAAGATAAAGGAGCCTTGGCTTATACCACCATTGTAGCGGCCAATGCCTCTGATCCTGCACCTATGCAGGTATATGCCCCTTTTGCAGGCGCTGCTATTGGAGAGTACTTTAGAGATACAGGGCGCCCAGCCTTAATTATCTATGATGACCTTTCTAAGCAAGCGGTGGCTTACCGCGAGGTATCTTTGTTATTAAGACGCCCACCGGGACGTGAGGCTTACCCTGGAGATGTTTTCTTCTTACACTCTAGACTGTTAGAGCGTGCCGCAAAAGTAATTGCCGATGACGCCATTGCTAAAAATATGAATGACCTTCCAGACTCTTTAAAGTCAATTGTTAAAGGAGGAGGATCTCTAACGGCCTTGCCTATTATTGAAACACAGGCAGGTGACGTTTCTGCTTATATTCCTACAAACGTAATTTCTATTACTGACGGTCAGATATTCTTAGAACAAGATTTGTTTAACCAGGGGGTAAGACCAGCCATTAACGTAGGTATTTCAGTATCTAGGGTGGGGGGTAATGCTCAGATTAAATCTATGAAAAAAGTAGCAGGTACTTTAAAATTAGATCAGGCACAGTTTAGAGAGCTTGAGGCTTTTGCTAAATTTGGATCTGACTTAGACGCCGCTACCTTAAACGTGATTGAAAAAGGACGTAGAAACGTAGAGATATTAAAGCAGGCACAGAATGATCCTTTTACAGTAGAAGATCAAGTAGCCATTATCTACGCAGGCTCTAAAAACTTGTTAAAGAAGGTTCCTGTAAATAAGGTTAAAGAATTTGAAGTAGCTTATATTGACTTCTTAAACGCTAAGCACAGAGATGTTTTAGACCAATTGAAAGCTGGAAAATTAACCGATGAGGTAACGGATACCTTAGCGGCAGTATGTGAAGAATTATCTGCCAAATACTAAGACCGAACCGCAACCTAAGGAAAATCAGACATGGCAAATTTAAAAGAAATACGCAATAGAATAGCTTCTGTGTCCTCTACCATGCAGATTACTTCTGCTATGAAGATGGTATCTGCAGCTAAGTTAAAAAAGGCACAAGATGCCATTACGGCCATGCGTCCTTATTCAGACAGTCTTACAGATTTATTGCAATCTTTAAGTGGCAGTATTGAAAGTTCAGACGCAAGTAACTATGCAGCGGTACGTCCAGAAGATAAAATCTTATTAGTGGCCATTACCTCTAACCGTGGTTTGTGTGGTGCTTTTAACACCAATATTATTAAGCGTACCCAGCAATTAGCCAATGTCACTTATGCAAGTGCCTCAGTTTCTGTGATGGCTATTGGAAAAAAAGCAGCAGATATTTTAGGAAAGACACTCCCTTTGGTAGCTAATGAAAGCGCGGTATATGAAGATCTTAATTATGTAAATGTAAGTGAGATTGCGGAGCGCTTAATGTTGGGTTTTTCTGATGGCACTTATGATAAAATAGTATTGGTGTACAATAAATTTAAAAACGCCGCCACCCAAGAGGTCATGACGGAGCAGTTTTTGCCTATTGTTCCTGTAGTGGGCGGTCCACAAGAAGCAGATTACATTTTTGAACCATCTAAGGAAGAGATTGTGAGTGAATTGGTTCCTAAGGCCCTTAAAACACAACTTTTTAAAGGAATTAGAGATTCTTTTGCCTCTGAGCACGGCGCTAGAATGACCGCTATGCACAAGGCTACGGACAATGCTACAGACATGAGAGACCAGCTTAAACTCACCTACAATAAAGCGCGTCAGGCATCTATTACCAATGAGATCTTAGAGATTGTTGGAGGTGCAGAGGCCTTAAAAGAGTAGTTTATTTAGCAAGCCATTACAGCTTGCTGTGAAATTATAAAGAATAAAACCCCAGCGTGCTGGGGTTTTTGTATTTTTAGCAGCTTAATTGCTTGTCTCTTGTTAAAAAAACTATTTGCACAGACTTTTATATACGGCCTAGCTACGGTGCTGCCAAGAATGCTTTCATTCTTGCTTTTGCCGCTTTATACAAATATTCTAGCCACTGCTGGCTTTGGGTCTGTGACTGTTATTTTCTCTTGGTTTGCCCTTTTTAATGTCTTTTTGGCCTACGGGATGGAGACGGCATTTTTTAGGTTTTACAGCAGCGAAAAGGAACCGATCAAAGTAGTTTCCACTTCTCTTTTGGCCTTGCTTTTTTCTTCTGTTGTATTTGTTTTGGTGGCTGTTAATAGCTTACCTACTCTAGCAGCTCTCACAGAAATTGAACCTCAATATTTAGGCTATGCAGTTGGTATAATGGCCTTAGACGCGCTGGTGGTCATTCCTTTTGCTAAGCTTAGGGCGCAGGAAAAAACCATGAAGTACGCCTTTTTAAAAACGGCTAATGTGGGGCTTAACTTAGGGCTTAACGTATTGTTTTTAGTAGTACTGCCTTATTTGGCGGTGCAAGGCGCCAATCTTTCCCAGGCACTTGACACAGGAGCTCAAAATAACTTGCTGGGGGGCTTTTATCAGCTAGATTTTGAAATCTCTTATATTTTTATAGCCAACCTTATAGCCTCTGCCAGTACTTTTTTACTCCTCATAGGGTCTTATAAAGATCTTTTTAAGGGTTTTGATTTTTCGCTTTTCAAGCGGATGCTCCGCTACGGATTACCCGTTATGATTGCTGGAATAGCGTTTAGTATTAATGAGGTATTTGACAAAATTTTATTAGTTAAACTGTTGCCGGCTTCTGTTGCTGCTAGTGAGCTTGGTAAGTATGCAGCCTGTTATAAACTGGCGCTTTTTATGACCTTATTTGCCACTGCTTTTAGAATGGGGATAGAACCTTTTTTCTTTAGTCACGCTAAAACACAAAACCCACAGAAAGCATATGCAGTGATCACTCAGTATTTTGTGCTTTTTGGAAGTGTCATATTTTTAGCGGTGGTGGTATTTTCAGATCTTTTAAAAGAGCTGCTCATTAGAAATTCAGATTATTGGGAGGCCATGAGTGTAGTCCCTCTCATATTATTAGCTAGCTTTTTCTTGGGTATTTATCACAACTTGTCTGTTTGGTACAAGGTCACAGACCAGACAGAGTACGGGGCCTATATTTCATTATTAGGGGCTGCCATCACCCTTTTAGTAAATTACTTTTTTATTCCTATCATGGGTTATTACGCCGCAGCCATTGCTACCTTAGCGGCTTATGGCACTATGATGGTAGCCTCCTACTTCTTAGGCCGTAAAAAATATCCCATCCCTTATCCTTTGGCGCGAATGTCTGGCTATATGATAGCCGCTATTACTTTTGCTGGAATATCTTTTTATGTATTTCCAGGAAGCCTTTGGGTGGGTGCTCCTTTGTTCCTTTTATTTGTATTGGCGCTCGTTTATTTTGAATATAAAAACTTTAAAAAAATTCTTAGTCCATGACCATTAAGATCATTAATAATAGCACTCATGAATTACCCTCTTATGAAACAATAGCTGCAGCAGGCATGGATTTAAGAGCCTTTATCCCAGCGCCTATTATCTTGGGTCCTATGGAGAGAAAAGTGATTCCTACAGGCCTGCATATAGCACTACCTCCAGGCACAGAAGCGCAGGTAAGGCCTAGAAGTGGTTTGGCTGCTAAATTTGGTATTACGGTGCTCAATGCGCCAGGGACCATAGACGCAGATTATAGGGGAGAGGTGGGGGTCATTTTAGTAAACCTCTCTTTAGATCCTTTTAGGGTAGAAAATGGAGATAGAATTGCGCAGTTGGTTTTGGCCAAATATGAAAGAGCTACTTGGGCGCTTACCAATAGCCTTGAAGACAGCGAAAGAGGTCATGGCGGCTTTGGCAGCACAGGAGTAAAATAAATATTTTACATCATTTTTCAAACACCCTTAAATGGCTACAAAGTGTTTTCTTGCGCAGCTCTTTTGCTGCTGAGGTTTATTAAATGGTGCCGTCAAAAGTGTATCTTTGAATAGATTTTAAAGCCTTATGCCTATTAAAAGTCATATTAGTTTTGTTTTTTTAGCCTTTGCTTTATTGCTAGGAGTACAATCTTGTGGTGTCAAAAAAGGAGTTGTTTTAAAAGAGGCTAACACGAATGCCCTAACATCATTAGGCGTTAAGGCAGTGATTAAAAACCACTACGCAGGAGCCGCAGCATTTAAGACCCTTAGTGGCCGCATGAAAATTGATTACGCAAGCGGAAATACAGAACAGGGAATTCCTGCTACTTTTAGAATGGAAAAGGATAAAGCCATTTGGATTTCTGTTTTTTTTGGAATGGGCAAAGCTTACATCACTCCAGATAAAGTAGCCTTTTACTCTAGTGTGAATAATATTTCTTTTGAAGGAGATTTTAAAGCTTTGAGCGCCTATGTTGGTACTCCTTTAAACTTTAAGATGATTCAAGGACTGCTTCTAGGAGACTCCGCCCTGGACTTAAAGGCTCAAAAGTATAGATTAGACCAGACGCCAGGTGTTTATAGATTAAAGCCGCAGCGAGCTATGTCTTTTTTTAAGCTCTTTGTAGACATTGACCCCAGCCATTTTAAGGTGATACAAACTCAAATAAGCCAATCTTCAGAAAATAGTACTTTGAGTATTAGCTATCCTGCCTATGAAAAAATGGATGGCTTATTATTGCCCTCTAGTATTGACGTAAAGGCCCAAATGGGTACTACTTTTGCTAGCGTAGCTATTAGCTATAAAAATATTAGCGTGAACCGCCCTTTAAGTTTTCCTTTTAAAATTCCTAACGGTTTAAAATCTATCAGTCTTCCAGAGCATGCAGAGTAGTTTTTTCCCCATACGCTACTGGTTGCTGTGCTTCTTATTTATTAGCACGCTTAGTGTAGCTAATGCTCAGACCAAAGCCCAAAAAGACTTAGAGGCAAAAAAAACAACTTTAGAAAAAGAAATAAAGGATATTAACCGGCTCTTAATTGTTAAGAAGAAAGAAAAAGGAGCGGTGATAGAAGACATTGAAGCTAGCAATAAAAAAATCAGGGTGAGGGAGCAAATTATAAGGGTGACCAACCAACAAGCCAATTTGCTAAGCCGTCAAATTAACACCAATCAAAGGGAGGTAAACAAACAGCAAAAAACTTTGGCTGCTCTAAAAAATGAGTACGACCAAATGATCCAAAGATCATATATGCACAATTCACAGGAGAATCGCCTCCTGTTTCTCCTCTCTTCTAAGAGTTTTTACACGGCTTATAAGCGTATGCAGTACTTAAAGCAGTACAGGTCTTATAGACAGGAGCAGGGCTTAGAAATAGCGACACAAACCGCCGCCCTTCAAGAAAAGAATAATGTCTTAGACGCGCAGCGCAATGAAAAAAAAGCATTGGCGCTATCTAATACAGCCGCCAAGACTCAATTATTAAAAGAAAAACAATCTAAAGCCAATTTACTTAGGGGGATTAAGCGCAATGAAAGTCAATACGCTGCTGCTATTAAGAAAAAACAAAGAGAGGCAAGGGCTCTAGAAAATAGAATAGAGGCACTTATTAAGGCGGCTATAGCCGCGGCTAATAAAAAGTCAGGGACTACTAAGGGTGGTTCTAGTTTTGTTTTAACACCAGAAGCCAAAAGAGTGGCCAATAGCTTTACTGCCAATAAAGGAAATTTGGTATGGCCCTTAGAGAAAGGAATTCTCAAGAGGGGCTATGGGGTTTATTCAGACCCCGTATACCCAGAAATTAAGCACGAGAATAACGGCGTTACTTTGGTTACTGAAAGCGGCGCTATGGCCAGGGCCATTTTTGAAGGAGAGGTCATTGCTATTATGGCAGTACCAGGAGGAAACCTGGGTGTCCAAGTTAAACATGGAAATTTCATAAGCACTTACTACAATCTTAAATCTGTAGCAGTGAAGAAAGGAGATTTAGTAAAAGAGAAACAAAACTTAGGAGCCATTGCTACTAATAACACTGATGGTCAGACACTTTTAAAATTTTACCTCTACCAGAACAGCACCAGACTTAACCCACAGGAATGGGTATTTAACTTAAAATAAAAATACGCTCATTGTATTGCGAGTGTTTTTTAAGTGTAAATCTTACGTATATTTAACAATATTAAAATGGTAATTAAAGCATTGCATAATACCCAACCCACTTATCTATTAAATGCTTTATCCTCCAACGCTATTCTTAGCCGTGGAGGTTTTTTATTTTAGAACCACATCTTTAGTTTTAGTACTTTTAACAGGAGAAACTTACAAAGCATTCTATGAAAAAATACACCCTTATTTTTGCAGTTTACCTTCTTTGGAGTTGTGGTTCTGACTCTAGCTCTGATAAAAACGCTTTGCCAGCACCTGAGGCTATGGCCACGGAAGTAGTGCTATTTGCCATGAATGATATGCACGGAAAAATAGATAGGTTCTCTAAAGTAAAACCTTTTATAGACCAAGCCAGAGCCGTTTCAGACAAGGTTTTTCTAGTGAGTGCGGGAGATATTTTTTCTGGAAATCCCATAGTAGATTTTCATCCAGAGAAAGGAAGCCCTATTGTACACCTTATGGACGCCGTGGGCATGGATGTATCGGTATTAGGCAACCACGAGTTTGATTACGGTCAGGCTATTTTAAATGACAGAATGAACCAGGCAGGCTTTCCTTTTATTTGCGCCAATGTGAGTAGCAACAATGCTATTTTATCTGTTCCAGACCCCTATGTGGTGATTGAAAAAGGGGGCTTTAAAATTGCCTTTGTGGGAGTGGTAGAAAACAGTTCTAGAGGGGGTTTCCCATTGTCACACCCTAAGAATATGGATGGCTTATTATTTGAAGAAGGCGCCAATGCGGTAGCCAATCTCTCTACAAATTCAGATATTAGCGGAGCAGACCTAGTGGTGGCCCTTACTCATTACGGAAAAGAAGAAGACAGACGCCTTATAGACAAAGCTTTTAATGGCAGTGAATCTTTTGTAGATTTAGTAGTGGGGGGCCATAACCACATACTTTACAACGAAAAGTACAGAGGTATTCCCATGATACAAACGGGCGCTCATATGCAGTATATGGCCAAGCTCACACTTTCTGTGCTTGCTGGCAAGGTAAAGAGCTATCAATACGAGCTTATAGACCTTAGTGAAGACCTCCCTATAGACACAGCCATAGCGTCTCAAATAGCAGATTTTAACAACAGACCAGAATTCTATACCACCTTAGCTATTGCATCTCATAATTACAATAAGGAAGAGACTGGCTGTTTTTACACCACCGCACTTAAAGAAAGAACGGGATCTGAGCTGGCCATTCAGAATTACGGTGGCATTAGAGCCCAGTTACAAAAGGGAAATATTAGGCCGTATGACGTCTATACCATAGATCCTTTTGGAAATGGTCTAGAGACTTATTCTGTGAGCGTTTCAGATCTAAAAAGTTTTTTTTCAGACAACTTCAGCATGGCATATAGTGGCTTAGACATTTCTAAAGTAGCGGGACAAATAGTAATCAAAAGCAAAGAAGGGGGCGCTCTTTTAGCAGATAGTACACATATAAAAATTGCGGTGAACGACTATATTAGCAACCTAAATCCAGAGACTTTCACAGCGCTTATAAAGAGATACGACCTCACCACTGCAGATTACCTAATCTCTTATTTAAAAGCCCAAGAACAAGCCCTTAACAACCAAGGTTGTGACAGGAGTATAAACTAATTTACTCGTCTCCCATAAAGAGCGCTCTAAGTTCAGTGGCTTCTTTGGGTTTCATTTTTCCAGCCAGTACTAGTGAGAGTTGTTTGCGCCTTAGCGCAGCGTCAAAGCGTTCTTGTTCTAGTTTTGTTTCTGGTTTTAGCGGAGGCACCTCTGTAGGTTTACCTGTATCGTCTACCGCTACAAAAGTATAAATGGCCTCGTTTGCTTTGGTTTTTTCTCCACTAAAGCGGTCTTCCATCCAAACATCTATAAAGACCTCCATAGACGTATTAAAAGCCCTAGAAACTATGGCTTCTACAGTAACTACACTTCCTACAGGCACAGACCTATTAAAGGCTACGTGGTTTACAGAGGCTGTAACAGTAATGCGCCTAGAATGTCTTCTGGCGGCAATACTTGCAGCACGGTCCATTCTAGCTAATAATTCTCCTCCAAAAAGATTGTTTAAGGGATTGGTTTCACTGGGTAAAACCATATCTGTCATAACGGTTCTAGACTCTGAAGGAACTTTGGCTTTCATATTAGATTTTTTTCAAAGATAGGTCTGCTCTAGAACTTAAAGCATATAAATAATTAAAAAGAATTTAATAGGAAAGAAAGGAGGTGGTTTTGCTATTCTGCAGTCATCAGTATCCAAGCGTCTTGGGCAAAGTTTTTATGAATGTCTCTTAAAAAAACCCTGGCATCTGTTTCAGTAATAAAAGAAGCGAAGCTTACCTGGTGAAGCCCATAGCGGTTGGCCCCTATATAAGAGGCATTTTCAAAACCTTTGCTTTTTAAATCTGCTATTTTTATGGAGGCATTTTCTGGATTTCTAAAAGCACCAGCTATAATAAAAAAAGAGGGTGCTACCACTTCTTTTTTGGTTAAATTAATTTCTAAAGCACTAAAAGACAAGGGGTTGTTTCCAAAGAAAGTAGCTTCTTGTATTTTTTGACTCACTATTTCTTGTGCTTCTTGTTGTGCGGTCACTTTATTTTCTAAATGAAAATCATAGGACTTATAAACACTTAACAATGAACTAACTCCAATAAGACCCGCAGCTGCATATTTCAAGAAAACCTTTCCAATGTTGAGATTTTTTCCGTGACTTGGATCTAATTCAAATACCATAGGCTCTAAAGAACCGCTTTCCTGTGTGCTAAGACTATTCGCTATTGGAAATACTTTAACAGCAGTCAGACCAAAAGAAGCCGGCAGGTAGTTGGCTTGGTGGTTAGGGGTGAAATGGGTATGTCCTTCTTTAGAGTTTTCTAAAATTCCTAATCCCTCTAAATCTATAGCGTTACCTTCTTTAAGAGAAATGGTCCATTTCTGCACCTCTTCTTGTAGGATGATTAAACTCTCCTCGTAGGTTTTAGATAAAGAAGCAGCTATGTGTGCTACTAGTATTCCGTCACCTACTTGTAGTCTGCCATTAAAAGACAAGACTTTTGTAGGGGGGTAAAAGCTGTTGTTTTTTTCATGGTGGCTAGCGCCTTTCTCATGACTTAAAAAAGCACCAAAACCTGGAACCACTACACAATGGTAGCGGAACAATAATGGCGTGATGAATTTTTCTAGCTGCACAGTTACAAATATGGCGATTTTTGCTGCTTTTAAAAATGGAGTGGACGTTTTTTTATTAACATTTTAAATGTCGTAACTTAAAGAAAAATGCAAGTCTTTGAAAAACAATAGAAAAGCAATGATTTCCGTATTAAGACTCCATGCTCTCCCAGGTGTTGGGGCTATGGGTGCTAGAAAAATTCTCACACATTACGGATCTGCAGAAGCTTTTTTTGGCGCCCCAAAAGCGCGGGCAGAGGTTTTTCTGCCCAGACAAGAGCCTGCAGAAAAGTATTCCCCTACTAGCAATACAGCTAATAGAGTTCCCTTAGATTATTTACACCCCCAATTCCAACAAACTGCAGAAAAAGAATATGAATTTATAAAGACTCAAAAGATAAAGGTTCAATATTTTGAAGATTCCGACTACCCTTTTCACCTTCGAGAGGCACTAGACGCTCCTATTTTGTTATTTGGAAAGGGACATTTAGAGCTTGGTAATAGGAAAATTATTGCTGTAGTTGGCACAAGAAATATGACTGCACAGGGAGGAGATTTTTGTAAAAATTTTATTGAAGAAATTGCCCCATTAGACCCAGTGATTGTAAGTGGCTTTGCTCTTGGGGTAGATATTTGTGTGCAAATGGCCGCAGTTGCAAAGGGCCTTAAAACCATTGCTTGTTTGGCTCATGGATTTAAACACATTTATCCGGCCGTTCATAGAACACATATTAAAGCAGTGATGGAAAAGGGTGGTTTTTACACAGAATTTCTTTCAGAGACTCAGGCCCTTAGCGGTAATTTTGTGAGTAGGAATAGAATTATTGCTGGTTTAAGCCAAGCCACGTTAGTAGTAGAGTCTGCTAAGAAAGGAGGCGCTCTTTATACGGCTCAGTTAGCAGGGAGTTATAACAGATCTGTTTTTGCAGTTCCCGGAAGGCCTACAGATCATTTTAGTGAGGGTTGCAATGACCTCATTAAGCACTTAAAAGCCCAAATGATTACTAGGGCTAGAGACCTCATTTTAGCTATGAATTGGGAGACTCATCCCAATCTAGTACTTAATTTAGGTGGGGAGATAGGAACAGACCCACATCCACCTACTTATAACGAAGCTTTGTATGAGGCCGCGTTAAAAGGAGATCTAAAGGACACACCCGCATTAAATTCAGAAGAAAAAGCACTGTATGAACTCTTATTTAAACAAGGGGCATTACACGCCGATGTTCTGGCTGTTACACTTCAATGGCAAATTAAAAAGCTCTTGCCCTGTCTTATGATCTTAGAAATAAAGGGAATGGTCCGCTGTTTGCCTGGACAAGTATATGAGGCTATTTAAGCGGCACTTTAGTACCCTATTTTTTTCCTCACCCTTGCCAACACCTCATTGGCAACCAAAGCAGCCTTTTTAGCACCCACAGCTAAGGCCTCGTCAATTTCTTCCGTATGGCTCATGAAGTATTCAAAACGCTCTCTAGCGGGCTTAAAGCGCTCTAGAATTACCTCAAATAAGGCTTGTTTGGCATGACCAAATCCATAATGACCCCCCAGGTAATTTTGTCTCATTTCAGCGGTTTGTTCTGGTGTAGCTAAAATTTTATAGAGTGCAAACACATGGTCTGTATCTGGGTTTTTAGGGCCTTCCATAGGAGTAGAATCTGTTTGAATACTCATAATTTGCTTTCTAAGCGCCTTATCTGTTTGGAAAATATCTATGAGATTTCCTTTGCTCTTACTCATTTTAGCGCCATCGGTTCCAGGAATGTACATTGTGTTATCTTGTACTTTGGCTTCTGGTAACACAAAGCAGTCTCCAAACTGGGCGTGAAACCTAGCAGCTACGTCTCTGGTCATTTCTATGTGTTGTAGTTGGTCTTTACCAACCGGCACAAACTGAGCGTCATAGGCAAGAATATCTGCCGCCATGAGCATGGGGTAAGAAAATAAACCTGCATTTATGTCTTCTAGGCGTTCTGCTTTGTCCTTAAAGGAATGAGCTAGTGTGAGTCTTTGATAGGGAAAGAAACAGCTTAAATACCAAGAGAGCTCAGTGACCTGAGGTACGTCGCTCTGCCTGTAAAAGACGGTTTTATTAATATCCAAACCAAAAGCCAGCCAAGTGGCAGCTGTGGCATAGGTGTTTTTTCTAAGCTCTGCACCATCTTTAATTTGAGTGAGTGAGTGCATGTCTGCAATAAAAAGGAAAGAGTCATTTTTAGGATCTTTTGCCATTTCTATTGCAGGACAAATGGCGCCTAATATATTACCTAAATGAGGGACGCCTGTACTTTGTATACCTGTAAGAATTCTTGCCATAATGCTTTTAATAGTTATTAGCTTTACAAAGGTAACAGAAATATACTTTTCAAAGGAAGCTTTTATAGACCGCTATTATGATTATATTTGAAATAGTGTTTCGGTTACTTTCATATGCATTAGTTCCTTTCTACAGGATTTGGTTTTACCTTTTCACGGTATTTCTAATCATTATTTTTTTTCCTTTTTTATTTGTTGCTAGCTTAAAGCAGTCTTGGTACCCTCACTTTTATTGGATGGCTAGAAATTTATGGGCCAAGCCCATTCTGTTTGCTATGGGTATTTCTATGAAAGTGACATGGAAAGAGCACTTTAAGCCCAATCAAAGTTATATGTTAGTCCCCAACCACACTTCTATGCTGGATATTATGTGTATGTTGGTCCTAAGCCCTCACCCTTTTGTTTTTGTTGGCAAGAAAGAACTCACTCAGTTTCCTGTTTTTGGTTTTTTTTATAAGAGAGTTTGCATTTTAGTAGATAGGAATAACTCTAGTAGCGGCACAGATGTATATAGAAAAGCACAGAAAAGACTAGCCAGCGGCCTAAGTGTTTGTATTTTTCCTGAAGGGGGGGTTCCTCCTCCTACAGTCCTTCTAGACAGTTTTAAAGATGGCGCTTTTAAAATGGCCATTTCTCATCAAATCCCTCTGGTTCCCATCGTTTTTTATGACAATAAAAAATTATTCCCTTTTGAATTTTTCAATGGTCACCCTGGCCGATCGAGGGTAAAGGTTTGTGCTTTTATTCACACCGATAATAAGGAGATAAAAGAAAGTAAAGAGTTTAGACTAATGGTAAGGGACCAGATGTTGGCAGATTTAGAAAAGGGTCCAGTACTTAATTAAAAAGCCAGCCCTAAAGGCTGGCTTTTTAAATTGCACAAACACCCACTAACAAAGCTAGTGGCCTGTTGTTTTATTTCTGAATGGCTTTTAAGGCCTCTTTGATTTTTAGTTCTAGCTCATCCATTAAATCTGGATTGTCTAAGAGCAGTGTTTTTACAGCATCTCTTCCCTGTCCTAATTTAGTCTCACCATAACTAAACCATGAACCACTCTTTTTTATAATTTCAAAATCTACTCCTAGGTCTATAATTTCTCCAATTTTAGAAATTCCTTCTCCGTACATGATATCAAACTCAGCCATTTTAAAGGGTGGAGCTACCTTATTTTTGACCACTTTTACTCGGGTTTTATTTCCCTGTACATCACCATCCGTATCTTTAATTTGGGTAGATCTCCTAATGTCTAGGCGGATAGAGGCGTAAAACTTTAGGGCGTTCCCCCCGGTTGTAGTTTCTGGGTTTCCAAACATGACCCCAATTTTCTCTCTCAATTGGTTAATGAATATCACCGTACAGTTGGTCTTGCTAATAGAGCCCGTTAGCTTTCTGAGCGCCTGAGACATTAATCTGGCGTGGAGGCCCATTTTAGAATCTCCCATTTCTCCTTCTATCTCACTTTTTGGCGTTAAAGCTGCTACAGAGTCAATCACAACAATATCTATAGCGCCAGAGCGTATGAGGTTATCTGCAATTTCTAAGGCCTGCTCTCCATTGTCTGGTTGTGATATAATAAGGTTATCAATATCTACTCCTAATTTTTTAGCATAAAAACGATCAAACGCGTGCTCTGCATCAATAAAAGCCGCAATTCCACCTGCTTTTTGTGCTTCTGCCATAGCGTGAAGTGTTAAAGTAGTCTTTCCGGAAGATTCAGGTCCGTATATTTCTATCACCCTTCCTCTTGGATATCCTCCAACACCCAAAGCCAAGTCTAATCCTAAAGATCCAGAAGAAATCACCTCTATATCTTGGGCCACACTGTCTCCCATTTTCATAACGGCGCCTTTGCCGTAAGTCTTGTCTAATTTGTCTAAGGTAAGCTGTAAGGCCTTCAATTTTGATTCCTGTTCTGTGCTCATAATCATTTTTATTAGGACTGCTAAAGTAGGGCTTCTTTTTAATTTTACAAATAATTTTCCAACTTTTTTTGGAAATTTTCCAACTTATAGGACAAATTCCTATAGATCTTCTAAAAAATGTATATTTGCAATATCTGAACCCTTAAAACATTAGTATAGCATGCAACTCTACAATACCTTAAGTGCTAAGGAGAGAACCGCATTGATAGAAGCCGCTGGCCAGGAAAGGCTTACCATCTCTTTTTACGCTTACCACCACATTGGAAACACAAGCCTTTTTAGAGATTATTTATTTATCCATTGGAATGAATTAGAAGTGCTTGGGCGTATTTATGTGGCCTATGAAGGCATTAATGCGCAATTATCTGTTCCAGCACAGTATTTCAATTCCTTTAAAGCGCACTTAGACAGTATTCTGTTCTTGGAAAATGTCCGACTTAATATTGCGGTAGAGCAAGACAACTTTTCTTTCTTAAAACTCAAGGTAAAGGTGCGCCATAAAATTGTGGCCGATGGTCTTAATGACCATTCCTTTGACGTCACTGATATAGGAGTGCATTTAGACGCAGAGAATTTTAATGCCATTTTAGAAGATCCCAACACAATACTCGTAGACATGAGAAACCACTACGAGAGTGAAATAGGCCATTTTAAAAATGCTATTACCCCAGATGTAGATACTTTTAGAGACTCCCTAGACCTTATAGAAGAAGACCTCAAGGACCACAAAGAAAACAAAAATTTAGTGATGTATTGTACTGGAGGTATTCGCTGCGAAAAAGCGAGCGCCTATTACAAACACAAAGGTTTTAAAAAGGTATTTCAATTAGAAGGAGGTATAATTGAGTACACTAGGCAGGTTCAAAGCAAAGGCCTTGAAAATAAATTTATAGGTAAGAATTTTGTATTTGACCACCGCCGCTCAGAACGTATTTCTGACCATATCATTGCTCACTGCCACCAATGTGGCCAGGCTTGTGACGCCCATATTAATTGCGCCAATGAGGCATGTCACCTTCTATTTATTCAGTGCCCCACTTGTGCCAACGCTATGGATGACTGCTGTTCAGACGCCTGTAAAGAAGTGCACAACCTATCTTTTGAGGAGCAAAAAGCGTTTAGAAAAGGAAAAACAGTCAGCAATAAGATTTTTAAAAAAGGCAGATCAGAGGTCCTAAAGTTTAAAAACTAAGTACTTAGTTAAAAAGAAGGAGGCCCTACATTTATATCTAGGGCTTTTTTAGTGGTTGTTTTTTGTAGTATCTTTACATCAACTCAGGTTTGAGGAGCTCCTAGAAAGGCATCGGCCAACGGCCGAAAAAACCCACTGAGCACGTAAAATTAGGAATCTAAAGCCCGCTGCTGTGGCAAAAGGCTTCAAGAATAAAAAAATATATGGGCTGTAGTAGTTGTGCAAGCGGTACAGACGGACAACCCCGCGGCTGCAAGAGCAATGGCACTTGTGGTACGGATAGTTGTAATAAATTAACGGTTTTTGATTGGCTGGCCAATATGAGTCTCCCTGCGGGAGAGGCCCCTTTTGACTGTGTAGAAGTTAGGTTTAAAAACAGCAGAAAAGAGTTTTTTAGAAATTCAGATAGCCTACCCCTTCATATAGGAGATTTAGTGGCTACTCAGGCTAGTTCTGGTCATGATTTGGGAATGGTAACCCTCACTGGGTCTTTGGTGAAGGTGCAGATGAAAAAGAAAAAAGTTTCCTTTAGCTCACTAGACCTGCCTAAAGTGTACAGAAAAGCCACTGAAAAAGATGTAGAAATTTGGCAGCGCTGTAGAGATAGAGAAGAAGAGATAAAGAAGCGTTCTAGAGAAATTGCCATAGCCTTACAACTTCAGATGAAACTTTCAGATGTGGAGTTTCAGGGAGACGGCTCTAAGGCAACTTTTTATTATACGGCAGAAGACCGGGTAGACTTTAGACAGCTTATAAAAGACATGGCTAAGGCATTTGGAATTCGCATTGAAATGCGCCAAATTGGATATAGGCAAGAAGCCCAAAGACTGGGTGGTATTGGCTCTTGTGGCCGTGAATTGTGTTGTTCTACTTGGCTTACAGACTTTAGATCTGTAGGAACATCAGCCGCTAGGTATCAGCAGCTGTCTTTAAACCCTCAAAAACTAGCGGGCCAGTGCGGAAAATTAAAGTGCTGCTTAAACTATGAGTTGGATGTATACGTAGACGCTTTAAAAGATTTCCCTGCTGCAGATACTAAGCTCTTTACAGAAAAAGGATTGGCTTTTTGTCAGAAAGTAGACATTTTTCAACAAAAACTTTGGTTTTCCTATAGAGATGAGCCCGCCAACTGGCATGTGCTTTCCAAGGAGCAAACCAATGAAATTTTAAAGATGAACAAGGCCAAGGAGCCTGTTCAAAGCCTAGAGGCATACGCTGTATTAGAAGAGGTAACGGCCAAAGAAGTGGTCTTTGAAAACGTAGTAGGACAAGACAGTCTGACCCGTTTTGACGTTCCAAAAAGTAAAAACAGCAGGAATAAAAACAGCAAAAACCGCACGTCTAGACCTCAAACTAATAACAGAACTGAGACCAACAATAAAGCCACTGCCCATAGACCAGAAAGAGCTAACAGACCGGAGGGCACTAGCAGCAATGAGAAGGCCAATAGCAATAGCCCCGCCAATGCTGCGGCCGCCCCTAATAACAAGAACAAGAAACGCCGCAATTATGATAAGAAACCAGGAGATCCAAAAGAGTAGTTGGCTCCAAGGCCTTATGTTGTGTGCCTTTTTTATGATTGTTTCTTGTGGTGGAACTGGAGCCCAAATGGATTTTCAAAAACTTCCTTTAGAAGGTTGGCCGCTTAGGGCTCCTGTGCGTTTTTCTATCGAGGCGCAGGACACTATTTCATCTCAGTCTGTTTTTATTACCCTTAGGCATACAAATGACTACCCTTTTAGTAATATATTTTTAATTACCACCCTTGCCCACCCTAATGGAACAGTCATTACAGACACACTTTCATATGATTTAGCGGCTGCAGACGGCCAGTGGTTGGGTAGCGGAAATGGCCTTATTACCCACAGATTACCTTATAAAAAAAAGGTAGTCTTTAATACATCCAAAGCCTATACTTTATCCGTATATCAATCTGTAAGACAGCTTGGCTCAGAAGCAGGAATACCGCTTTTAGCTGGTGTGACAGAAGTGGGCTATAGCATAGAAAAATAAAAACCTTTAAAATACCCCCTCCGTGGCCAATAAGAATTCAGCACACACAAGCGCTAAACAACCAGAAAACCCTGGAGTTTTCAAAACGTACATCAAGATATTTTGGACTCTTTTTGCTTTAGGTGTTATTGGATTTGTTTCTCTGTTTTATTTGGCATCTATAGGGAGTTTTGGAGAAATGCCCACCTTTGACAGGCTGGAAAATCCCCAAACAAATCAGGCTACTCAAATCATGAGTTCTGACGGCAAGGTATTAGGTACATTTTACTTAGAAGAAAACAGAAACCCAGTGACTTTTGAAGAGCTGCCAGAAAATTTAGTACAGGCCTTATTAGCTACAGAAGATGTTCGTTTTTATGACCACTCTGGAATTGACGCCATTGGAACTTTTAGGGCAGTAGCCTATTTAGGAACCCGTGGGGGCGCCAGCACCATTACCCAGCAACTCTCTAAATTGTTATTTACCAAAAGAGCGTCTTCTAATAAATTGGCCAGGCTTATGCAAAAGGTAAAAGAATGGGTGATTGCCACCCGTTTAGAGCGTCAGTACACCAAAAATGAAATCATGGCCATGTATCTAAACATCTATGATTTTGGAAATAATGCAGATGGAATTCGCTCTGCAGCCAATATTTACTTTGGAAAAGAACCCTTAGAATTAGACGCTAAAGAGTCTGCCACCTTAATTGGAATGCTAAAAAACTCTAGCCTCTACAACCCCATTCCCAACAGAAACCCAGAGGGCACTAGAAATAGAAGAAACGCAGTATTGGCTCAGATGGAAAAGTATGATTTTCTCTCAGAAGACCTTAAAGACTCTCTCCAATTAAGACCCTTAGACCTCAATTTTAGTCCACAGACACACAGAGACGGAAAGGCCACTTATTTTAGAATGTACCTACAGGGCTTTCTCAAGAAATGGATTTCAGAAAACCCCAAAGAAGACGGGTCTAAATACAATTTATACTTAGACGGATTAAAAGTATACACCACCATAGACTCACGCATGCAAGCCAATGCAGAGTCTGCAGTGCAAGATCATATGAAAAACCTCCAAAGAGAGTTTTTTCATCAGAATACCATAGAGCGAAACCCCAGCACACCTTTTAGAGACCTGAAAGCAGCAGAAGAAAAGTCTATTATAGACAGGGCAATCAGGACTTCTGAGCGCCGCGCTCAGATGTTAGAAAAGGGCTTTACTGAAAAGGAAATCCTAGCTAGTTTTTCTGTAAAAAGAAATATGAGGGTCTTTGACTGGGAGAGCCAAAGCAAGCAAAAAGACACCGTCCTTAGCCCTCTAGACTCTATCCGTTATTACAAATCTTTTCTTAGGGCTGCCATGATGTCTATGGAACCACAAACTGGCCATGTAAAAGCATGGGTAGGGGGTATTAACTACCGCCATTTCCAATATGACCACGTCATTCAAGGAGCCAGGCAGGCAGGTTCTATTTTTAAGCCATTTGTTTACGCCACAGCTATAGACCAACTTAGAATCTCTCCCTGTGAAACCCTGCCAGACACTCAATTTTGTATAGCAGCCGGTAAGCACGGAAACATAGAACCTTGGTGCCCTAAAAATTCTGGCGGTACTTATACTGGAGAAATGCTTACTTACAAGCGCGCCTTGGCTAGGTCTGTAAACTCTGTAACCGCTCAGATTATAGATAAGATAGGCCCCAACCCAGTAGTACAATTAGTGAAAAACTTGGGGATTAAAAGCAACATATTAGCAGTGCCTTCTATAGCATTGGGAACAGCAGATATTAATGTTTATGAAATGGTAGGGGCCTACGGCACCTTTGCCAACAAAGGCGTGTATGTAAAACCAGTCATGGTGACTAGTATTACAGACAAGGCAGGTACTGTTTTGTATGAATACACCCCAGAGACTAAAGACGTTATGAGTAAAGACGTGGCTTATACGGTAGTAAACCTTTTAGAAGGCGTTACCCGGGACGGTTCTGGAGTAAGGCTAAGAACTACAGGAGCAGAAAACAGAGCAGAATACAAAAAAATTATCACAGGTTATCCTTGGTCTTTTACCAACCCTATTGCAGGAAAAACAGGGACCACACAAAACCAATCTGATGGCTGGTTTATGGGTATGGTGCCCAATCTAGTTTCTGTAGTTTGGGTAGGAGGAGAAGATCGAGCCACACACTTTAACACCATTGCTTACGGCCAAGGCGCTTCTATGGCGCTTCCTATTTGGGCCAATTATATGAAGTCTAACTACGCCATTCCAGACTTAGGAATTTCTCAGGGAGCCTTTGAGAGACCTAAAAATTTGAGCATTGTGGTAGACTGTGTGCCGGTTCCTACCAAAGAAGGAGATCCGGGCATAGATTTGGCAGAAGATGACCTTGAAGGTTTAGACTTTTAGCAGTTCCAAGCCTTTATAAATGACTTTAAGGCCTTCTCAGGCCGATGTTTTTTTGTACTTTAACTCAAAGCTTTTATCATGATTAACAAAGTAGTTTCAGATGTTCAAGCAGCCATTTCAGGGGTACAAGATGGACAAACCTTTATGCTGGGAGGTTTTGGTCTTTGCGGTATTCCAGAAAACGCTATTGCGGCTTTAGTGGCTGCGGGGGTAAAAAATCTCACTTGTATTTCTAACAATGCAGGGGTGGCAGATTTTGGTATTGGCCTTATGCTAGTAAAGCACCAGGTTAAAACCATGATAGCCTCTTATGTAGGAGAAAATGATGTTTTTGAACAGCAAATGCTCTCTGGTATTTTAGAAGTGATTCTGACCCCACAAGGTACCTTGGCAGAGAAATGCCGGGCAGCCCAGGCGGGAATCCCCGCCTTTTATACGCCAGCAGGTTATGGAACAGAAGTAGCCCTAGGCAAGGAAACCAAAGAATTTAATGGAAAAATGCACCTCTTAGAGCTGGCGTATAAAGCAGACTTTGCCTTTGTAAAAGCCTGGAAAGGAGATACGGCTGGGAATCTTATTTTTAAGGGAACCGCCAGAAATTTTAACGCCTGCATGGCTGGGGCTGCCACCATTACGGTAGCTGAGGTAGAAGAATTAGTGCCCGCAGGGCAATTAGACCCCAACCACATTCACATACCAGGAATTATGGTACAGCGCATATTCCAGGGTCAAGCCTATGAAAAACGCATAGAACAACTCACCACAAGACCCAACGCCTAAACCAACCTTAAAGAAACATCAGATGTTAGATAAAAACGGTATTGCCAAGCGCATTGCGCAGGAAGTTCAGGACGGTTATTACGTAAACCTTGGCATTGGAATTCCCACCCTAGTAGCCAATTTTGTAAGAGAAGACATCTCTGTAGAATTTCAGTCAGAAAACGGCGTATTGGGCATGGGTCCTTTTCCTTTTGAAGGCCAAGAAGACGCAGACCTTATTAATGCGGGCAAACAAACCATCACCACCCTGCCTGGCGCCGCCTTTTTTGATTCTGCTATGAGTTTTGGTATGATCAGGGCCCGCCAAGTAGACCTCACTATTTTAGGCGCTATGGAAGTGGCGCAAAACGGAGACATCGCCAATTGGAAAATTCCAGGGGTCATGGTCAAAGGCATGGGCGGCGCTATGGATTTAGTGGCCTCTGCAGAGAACATTATTGTAGCCATGATGCACACCAACAAAGCAGGAGAATCTAAACTTCTCCCTCAGTGCTCCCTGCCGCTTACAGGCGTAGGCTGTGTAAAAAAAATAGTCACCAATCTGGCCGTTATAGAAGTCACCCCAGAAGGCTTTAAACTATTGGAACGCGCTCCCGGTGTATCCGTGGCAGATATTCAGGCCGCCACCGCAGGCAGATTGATCGTTCCAGAACATGTGCCGGAGATTGCGGTGTAAATCAAAAAACCCCCAAGCCTAGGGCCTGAGGGTTTGCGTTATTAGCATCGGGCGGAGCCCAAAAAACACTATTTCAAAAAGTTTATCCTTTTAGATTGGCGCTCATAAATTCGCGGTTCATGCGGGCTATGTTTTCTAGTGAAATGCCTTTGGGACATTCAATTTCACAGGCTCCAGTGTTGGTACAGTTACCAAAGCCTTCTAAGTCCATTTGGCGCACCATGTTTTCTACTCTGGTGGCTGCTTCTACTTGCCCCTGTGGGAGTAGTGCAAGCTGAGACACCTTTGCAGAAGTAAAGAGCATGGCAGAGGCGTTTTTACAGGCCGCTACACAAGCGCCACAACCAATACAAGCCGCTGCAGCAAAAGCGCTATCTGCGTCTTGTTTGTTAATTAGAATGGCATTGGCGTCTAAGGTGTTTCCAGAGGTATTTACAGAGACATAGCCTCCTGCTTGCTGAATGCGGTCAAAGGCAGAACGGTCTACAATTAAATCTTTAATCACCGGAAAAGCCTTAGCTCTAAAGGGCTCTACCACAATGGTGTCTCCATCCTTAAAACTGCGCATATGCAGCTGACAGGTGGTGACCAAGCGGTCTGGACCGTGCGGCTCTCCATTGATCTGCAAAGAACAAGACCCGCAAATTCCCTCTCTACAATCGTGGTCAAACTCTACAGGGGTATCTCCCTTATTAATGAGGCCTTCATTTAAGACGTCTAACATCTCTAAGAATGACATATCTCCTTCAATCCCGTCTATAGGATAGGTGTGTATTTTTCCTTTGTCGTTGGCGGAATTTTGTCTCCAAATTTTTAAAGTGAGCTTCATAGTTCTTTTTATTTGTAGCTTCTTGTCTTTAATTCAATGTTCTCGTATATCAATTCTTCTCGGTGAAGTACGGCGTCTTTAGGGGCCCCTTTGTACTCCCAGGCAGACACAAACTTAAAGTTCTCATCATCCCTAAGGGCTTCCCCTTCTGGAGTTTGATATTCTTCTCTAAAGTGGCCACCACAAGATTCATTTCTAGCAAGCGCGTCTTTAGCAAACAATTCTCCTAATTCTAAAAAGTCTGCCACACGACCTGCTTTCTCTAACTCTTGGTTTTTGGTATTGGTATCTCCAGGGATTTTTACATTCTCCCAGAAGTCTGCCCTCAGGGCGGCTATTTCTTCAATGGCCTCATTTAGTTCTTTTACATTTCTAGACATGCCACATTTGTTCCACATGATCTTGCCTAATTTTTTGTGGTAATAATCTACAGAGTGTAAACCTTTCCCACTTTTAAGTTTGGCAATTCTGTCTGTTACTTCTTTTTCTGCGGCCTCAAATTCAGGACCGTCTGTAGGGATGGTCCCTGTTCTAATGTCATCTGCCAAATAGTCTCCAATTGTAGAAGGCAGTACAAAGTATCCGTCTGCCAGTCCTTGCATAAGGGCCGATGCTCCTAAGCGGTTGGCGCCGTGGTCACTAAAATTAGCTTCCCCAGCAGCAAAACATCCAGGAATGGTAGTTTGCAAGTTGTAATCTACCCAAAGACCCCCCATAGTGTAGTGTACTGCAGGGTAAATCATCATAGGGGTTTTGTATGGGTTTTCATCTACAATTTTCTCATACATCTGGAAAAGGTTTCCGTATTTAGCGGCTATAATGGCTTCTCCTAAGGCTCTCACTGATGCCTCACTGGCGTCTTTCTGACCAGAGATTAAAACTTTTTCTGCGCCATAACGCATAATGGCTGCGTCAAAGTCTAGGTATACTGCTTCTCCTGTTTTATTCACGCCAAAACCAGCATCACAACGCTCTTTGGCAGCTCTAGACGCCACATCTCTGGGCACTAGGTTTCCAAAAGCAGGGTAGCGGCGTTCTAGAAAGTAATCTCTATCTGCTTCTGCAAGTGCGGTAGGCTTTAATTTCCCCTCTCTAATGGCTGTGGCGTCTGCTTCTTTAGCAGGCACCCAAATACGGCCGTCATTTCTAAGAGACTCAGACATAAGGGTAAGCTTAGACTGGTGGTCTCCAGAAACAGGAATACAGGTAGGGTGAATTTGAGTAAAACAAGGGTTGGCAAAATAGGCGCCTCTTCTGTGGGCACGCCAAGCGGCCATTACATTAGAGCCCATGGCGTTTGTAGATAGGTAGAATACGTTTCCGTAGCCTCCAGAAGCCAATATCACTGCATGAGCAGAGTGGCGCTCAATTGCACCCGTAACTAAGTCTCTGGCAATAATCCCCCTAGCTTTTCCGTCTACCAGTACTAAATCTAGCATTTCATGGCGGTTGTAAGAAGCTATTTTACCGCGGTTTATTTGACGGTTCATAGCAGAATAAGCCCCTAAAAGCAACTGCTGTCCTGTTTGTCCTTTGGCGTAAAAAGTTCTAGAGACCAGCACCCCTCCAAAAGAGCGGTTGTCTAATTGGCCTCCGTATTCTCTTGCAAATGGCACTCCTTGGGCCACACATTGGTCAATAATATTTCCAGAAACCTCTGCCAAACGGTATACGTTGGCCTCTCTAGAGCGGTAATCTCCACCCTTAATAGTGTCATGGAATAAACGATAGTCTGAATCTCCGTCTCCTTGGTAGTTTTTAGAAGCATTAATGCCCCCTTGGGCCGCAATAGAGTGCGCCCTTCTTGGAGAATCTTGGTAGCAAAAAGTTTTTACGTTATAGCCTAGCTCTGCAAGCGATGCCGCAGCGGCGCCACCAGCCAACCCAGTGCCCACTACAATAACGTCTATTTTGCGTTTATTGGCTGGGTTTACTAGGTTAATCTTGTTTTTATGTGCCGTCCATTTTTGGTCTATAGGACCTTTAGGCGCTTTTGAATCTAGTACACTCATAAGGCTATTGCGTTATAGGGTTTAAATGATGGTATACGGCAATAAATGCAAACCCCAAAGGGATGGCAATCGCGTATACTTTTGTGAATACTTTAATGGCAGGGCTGTATTTGTTGTTCACCCCCATGGTTTGGAATGAAGAAGCAAAACCGTGCAATAAGTGCAGGGACAGTAAGCTAAAAGAGATCACATACAATACAGTCTTTACTGGAGAATGAAATTTTTCTACTGTTTCTACATAGTAGCGGCTAGCGTCTTCTGGGCTATTTTCTACGTATTTGTAAACCATTTCATGCAACCAAAAATCATACATATGCATGAATAAGAAAGCCAAAACCACCCCACCAGAAATAATCATATTTCTTGAGATCCAAGAAGCATTAGCGCTTCCCTTGTATTTTACATAGCGAACGCCTCTAGCTTTGTTGTTTTGAATTTCAAGGACAAAGCCCATTACAAAATGTACAATCACCCCTCCAATCAGGATAGGCTGTAGCGCATATTGCACCAATGGGTTATAGCCCATAAAGTGGGACCAGGTATTAAAAGTGTCTGGGGCAATCACAGAGGTGATGTTAATGACAAAGTGCTGGCCTAAGAAAAGGACCAAAAATAGGCCAGAGAGGGCCATAATGATTTTTCTTGCAATGGATGATGAAGGTATTCCACTCATGTTCTTAAAATTTTACAAGCAAAGATACCTTAGGAAACTATTTTAGCCAAACTTTAGAGAGGCATAATGTCCAATTTAGTGTTAGAAAAAATAACAATCAGTTTTTTGTTTAAAGTATGGGGTTATTCTCTTCCAAAACAATAAGCAATTCCACCCCAAATATGCTGTAAAAAGTCTGGTTCTTTATAAGATTCCTCTGTATGACCACCGCCTGTGTAAAAGGCCCTGCCACCTAAAGTTTCGTGGTACCAGGCAATAGGGTGGTTGGCGCCGTTAGTGCCGCCGCTATAGCTGCTTTCTTCTAGATTTAGCAATATGTTTAGGTGGGGCTGTATGTTCTTGTAGCTGTACCACTCATCTGTGCGGGTCCATTTGGATTTTAAATGAGCCGTAGCGGGGTGGTTTTTATTTACTAAGCTTACTACAGCCTCTTTTACGTTGGGGTCATTGGGATGGCTTTCAAAATAAGCCCCTACTAATTTGTTGTACCAAGGCCACTCATATTCTGTATCTGTAGCGGCGTGAATGCCCATATAATTTCCCCCTTTATAAATGTAGTCTTCAAAAGCTTTTTGCTCTTTTTCATCAAGCACATTTTCTGTGGTGTTCAAAAATAATACCAATTGGTATTTTTTTAAATTATCTGAATGAAAAGAGAAAGCATCTTCTGTTTGTGTAACCCCAAAGTGGTGTTCTTCGCCTAATTTTTTTATGGCGGCTACCCCTGTTTCAATAGCGCTGTGGCGGTAGCCGCTAGTTTTGGTAAAGACTAAGACCTGCTCTGGAGCGGTGGCTTGGTCTTGGGCGTAGATCCCTAGACTTGCTATTACAAAAAGAAGTATAAACAAGGGCTTCAATAAAGTGTTTGTTTTTTTCATTTTAGTGTTTTAAGATAAGTTATTAGCCGTAGCGGCTGTGAGGTATTTTTTTGGGGTGGTGCCGTATTTTTTTCTAAAAGCAGCAATATAATGGCTGGCTGTGCTATAGCCAATTTTTAAGCCTACCTCATTCACATTATAGGCGCCGCTTACCAGTAGCTTGCGGCCGTATTCCATTTTGTAGTCAAAGAGAAAGCTATAGACAGAGTCGCCATAGACTTGCTTAAAGCCTTCTTTTAATTTTCTGAGGCTCAGACCAATCTCATCTGCTAATTCTTGAAGGCTTGGCGGTTCTGCCATACGGCCAATGACAATTTCTTTGGCTTTTCTAATGCGTTTTAAATTTTCCTCATCTACTAAAAAGGGGCACTGGGCAGTGTCTGCCTCTTCAGATCTGTTAAAATACAAGGCCATAAGCTCATAAACTTTGGCTTTCATATAGAGCTCTTTTATGCTGGGGTGCATGCTAAAATTCATGAGTTGGCTAATGATTACAGCAATAGAAGGAGACACCGCCTCTTGTGCATAGTATTTTTGATCCTTGTTTTCTTGGCTTAAAAAAGGAATTATATGTGCCTCTTTAGAAAACAGGGTATGAAACTTTCTAAGGGTCATGACTACAGAAAATAACCAAGCATTAGCTTGTAAGTTTAAGTTTAAGGGTAGGTCTTTTTTGGTATTGTACAGAAGTAAGGACTGCTCTTCTGAAACGGGAAGGGAGTAGGCGTCCTCATTAAAAAGAAAATCTGCACTGCCCTTTAAACAGAAGTGAAACTGAATATAAGAGCTGTCAATTTCTCTACTTAAACGTATAGGCAAAGAACTGTTATTTTGTATTTTAAGTACATAAAAGCCCTCTTCTATATAGACTTCTTCAAAGGGACTTAAGGCGTTATTTTTATCTTCCATTACATATTTTTTATTTGTTATTCTATTTAGAATTGTTCTAAATAGAATAATATAGAAACATGGCTAAGCCCAACAAAAATAAGAAACTCCAAGCTTTTTTATTCAAAAAATTCTTAAAAATTCTATTTGCGATACTATTTGTTCTTCTAGCGTTATTTTTATCTTTATTGTGGGCTTATTTTTGTACCCCAAATTCAATGCTATTTAAAAGCAAATGAAGGACTACCATATTTCAAAACATCAATCTTTTTTCTGTATTGGTTTAAACTACCAAAAGGCAGACGCTACTACCAGAGGCTTGTTTAGTTTACAGGCGGCTGCCGTAGATCAGATTTTAGCAGCGGCTAAAACACAGGGCTTAGATGGATTAATAGTAGTGAGTACCTGCAACAGAACTGAGTTATATGGATTTGCACAAGACCCCTTTATCCTTATTGCTCTTCTCTGTGAAGTAACCCAAGGAAGTGCAGCAGATTTCCAAGAGGTGGCTTATATTTATAAAAACAAAGAAGCCATACACCACCTTTTTAGAGTGGGAACAGGATTAGACAGTCAAATTTTAGGTGATTTTGAGATCATTGCCCAGATTAAAAAAGGCTTTACAAATTCTAAAAAGCTAGGTTTGGCCAATCCTTTTTTAGAGCGCTTGTGTAACGCAGTGATACAGGCTAGCAAACGTATTAAAAATGAAACAGAAATATCTACAGGAGCTACCTCAGTAGCATTTGCCTCTGTACAATATATTTTAAAGCAGGTACAAGAAGTATCAGACAAGAATATTCTTTTGTTTGGAACTGGAAAAATTGGGCGTAATACCTGTGAGAATCTTATAAAACACACCAAAAACCCACATATTACCCTTATAAATCGCACCAAGGGTACCGCAGAAAAAATAGCAGGTAAATTTAATGTACTAGTAAAAGACTACGGAGACCTGCCTTCTGAAATTAGAAAAGCAGATATTTTAGTAGTGGCTACTGGAGCGCAAAATCCCACGGTGTCTAAGGCCCTTATTCATCACAAGCGCCCCTTGCTTATTTTAGATCTTTCCATTCCTAAAAATGTAGCAGCAGATGTAGCAGACTTAGAAAATGTGACCCTGGTTCATTTAGATGAGCTCTCTCAGATTACAGACGGCACTTTAGAAAAGCGCCGTGCCCATATTCCTGCTGCCCTTGAAATTATTCATCAAATAGAGTCAGAATTTAACGCCTGGTTGGAGACTAGAAAATTTTCTCCTGTCATTAAGGCTTTAAAAAACAAACTCAAGACCATGCAGGCAGAAGAGCTGGATTTCATGCTTAAGAAAACCACAGATTTTGATGCTGCTGCCGCCCAAAAGATGACAGACCGCATGATCCAAAAAATCACCAAGCAGTTTGCAGAGCACCTTAAAGAAGTGCAAGACCAGCCAGAGCAAAGCGTGGCTCTTATAGAAGCGGTATTCCAATTAAAAGCAGAAGCTCATGGCTAAGATGCTGCGCATAGGCACTAGAGATTCTGCCCTAGCTATGTGGCAGGCCCAAAGCGTTCAGCAGCTTTTAAAGCAGCAGGGTATTGGCAGTGAATTAGTGCCTGTGAAATCTTTAGGAGACTTAAATTTAGACCGCCCCCTTTATGAATTAGGGGTCTCTGGTATTTTTACAAAAACCTTAGATACAGCGCTTTTAGAAGGAAAAATAGACCTTGCGGTGCATTCTTATAAGGATGTGCCTACAGTTTTGGCTAAGGGATTGGCAGTAGCTGCAGTCTTAGAAAGGGCCACATCGGCCGATGTTCTACTGCATAAAAACAAAGACCTCACTAGTACCGGAATAGAAATAGCGACCAGCAGTCTTAGACGCAAAGCCCAGTGGCTTGCCAAATACCCCAACCACAAGGTAGTTGACATTAGAGGAAACGTACAAACCCGTTTGGAAAAATTAGCATCGGCCTCTTGGGCGGGGACTATTTTAGCAGCAGCCGGATTGGAAAGATTAGATTTATTGCCTGCAGATGCTATTACTTTAGATTGGATGGTAGCTGCGCCCGCACAAGGGGCTATGGTGGTGGTGGCAAATGCCACCCAAAGCACCCTTCTAGTAGCTCTTTCAGCATTAAACCACGCCCCAACAGCTCTCTGTACTCAAATAGAAAGAGAATTCCTGAACACCCTAGAAGGGGGCTGTACAGCACCCATTGGCGCGCTGGCCACCATTTCCCAGCAACAACTGCATTTTAGGGGAGTTCTGCACAGCCTAGACGGCACCCAATTTTTAGAAACCAACACCTCTGTACCCTTAGACCAAGCCCCAGGCTACGGAAGAAAAATGGCCCAAAAAATACTAGACAGTGGGGGTAAAGAACTGATGGCCACTATTAAAAAAACATTGGCAGGATAATCACTAAGACATAAAATAGAAATGAGAACTCCAAAATTACTCAGCACCAAAGTCTTGCAGCCCGCCCAGCGTTCTCGCTTGCTAGCAGCTGGTTTTGCAGTGCAGTCATACGGCGCAGTAAAGACGCAGCCCCTATCTTTTGAAATGCCAGCAGTTCCTTTTCAGGCTATTTTTACCAGCCAGAATGCGGTGCAGTCTTTTTTGGAGCACCAGCACCTAAGTACCGCCCTTCCTATTTTAGAAGGGGTTTTCTGCGTGGGAGAACGCTCTGCGCAACGCCTTAGAAAGAAAGGAATTAATGTACTAGCAGTTGCAGACACGGCCGCGGCCCTTATTAATATGCTGTTTACACCTGCTATTAACACAGAATTGACTGGCCAAAACCTGTCTCTAGAAACACAAACCAGCCAATTAGAGGCAAGTGGCCCAATAAAAATTAAAGAAGGCTTTCACCTTTTAAGCAGTCCCCTGTATTATTTCTGTGGAGACCAGCATTTACCTATTATTCCAGACGCTTTTAGAGCAGCTAACACCTCTTTGCACAGCCTTGTAATTTACAAGAGCCAGGGAGTGAGCACCGCCTTTGAAACCGCCTTTGATGTGCTGTTTTTTTACAGTCCAAGTGGGGTAAAAGCCTATCGTGATAAAAACCTTATTGGCAGCGCCTTTGTTGTGGCCATTGGCCCTACCACCGCTCAGGCAGTAGCCGTTCACACAGAAAATTACGCGGTGGCCAAAAAGCCTAGTTTTGCTCATATGCTTAGCAGCTTAAGGGCGCATTACAAAAGAGATATCTTAAAATAGAATCATTATAAAAGGAAAAAGTATGATCAAAAATGATTTATTCTTAAAAGCCCTTAAAGGAGAAACGGTGTCCAGACCTCCGGTCTGGATGATGCGCCAAGCGGGCCGTTACCTTCCTGAGTTTATGGAACTCAAAGAAAAATACGATTTTTTTACCCGTTGTCAGACGCCAGAATTGGCCTCTGAAATTACGCTACAGCCTATTAGACGCTACGGCATGGATGCTGCTATTTTGTTTTCAGACATCTTAGTAATCCCTCAGGCTATGAATATAGACGTAGAAATGAAACCTAATTTTGGACCTTATTTACCTCATCCTATCAGGAATCAAAAAGATTTAGACCGCGTGATAGTTCCAGACATACAGCAGACTTTGGGCTATGTGATGGAAGCTATTAAAATGACCAAGGAAAAATTAGACAATGAAATACCACTTATTGGTTTTGCAGGTTCTCCCTGGACCATACTCTGCTACTGTGTTCAAGGACAAGGCAGTAAGAATTTTGACAAAGCCAAGGAGTTTTGTTTTACTCAGCCCATAGCCGCCCATAGCTTATTGCAAAAAATAACAGATACTACCATTGCCTATTTAAAGGCTAAGGTAGCCGCTGGGGTAAACGCCGTTCAGCTTTTTGACTCTTGGGGAGGCATGCTTTCTCCTAAAGATTATCAGGAATTTTCTTGGCAGTATATGCAGCAAATTATAGACGCACTAAAACCAGATGCACCCGTAATTGCTTTTGGAAAAGGATGTTGGTTTGCCTTAAAAGAGATGTCTCAATCAGGAGCCTCGGCGCTGGGAATAGACTGGACATGCTCTGCTCAGAATGCCCGCTACCTTTCTGGAGGTAAAATAACCCTACAAGGAAATTTTGATCCTACTAGGCTATTTTCACCGCCTAAAACCATTAAACGCATGGTACATGATATGATAGACGCCTTTGGTAAGGACCGCTATATTGTAAACCTGGGCCATGGAATTTTACCAAATGTACCTTTAGAAAATGCCGCTGCCTTTATAGAAGCTGTAAAGGAGTACAGGCCCAAAGACTAAGAAAAACAGCGCCTATAGAGATCATAATAAAAAATGCTCCCTACAATAAGAACTGTCAATACCGCCTACTATGAAAGAGATTTTCACTGCCTACATTCGTGATTTACAAGACCGCATTTGTGCGGGTGTAGCTGCAATGGATGGTGGCGCTCAGTTTCAAGAAGATCTTTGGGAGCGCCCTGAAGGGGGCGGTGGCCGCACTAGGGTTATAGAAAATGGAGTGGTTTTTGAAAAGGGAGGCGTCAATACATCGGCCGTTCACGGCCCACTCCCTAAAAGCATGCAAACTTATTTTGGGGTGGGGGAATCACAATTTTTTGCCTGCGGCCTCTCTTTAGTGCTGCACCCTAAAAACCCAATGGTGCCCACTGTGCATGCCAATTGGCGTTATTTTGAACTCTATGATTTAGACGGAAACACTGTAGATGCTTGGTTTGGAGGGGGACAAGACCTCACGCCCTATTATCTTTTTGAGCAGGATGCCCAGCATTTTCACCAGACTTGTAAAACAGCCTGTGACGCACATGACCCCTCCTTTTACCCCAACTTTAAGGCCCGTTGTGATGCGTATTTTTGGAACTCCCACAGAGAAGAGGCCAGAGGGATAGGAGGCTTATTCTTTGACTATTGCAAAGCTTCGCCTGAAAGAGATCTACAAGATTGGTTTGCTTTTGTAAGTCAGGTAGGAGATTCTTTTTTAGACGCTTACCTGCCTATTGTAGAAAAACGAAAAAACTTGAATTATACACCTGCCCAGAGAGATTGGCAGGAAATACGAAGGGGCCGCTATGTAGAATTTAATTTAGTGCATGACAAAGGCACCCTTTTTGGTCTTAAAACCAACGGCCGTATAGAGAGTATTCTCATGAGCTTGCCGCCCCGTGTGCAGTGGGTGTATGACCACCAGCCCATAGAGGCATCGGCAGAGGCACAATTATTAGCAGTACTGACCAGCCCGAGAAATTGGGTTTAAAAAAATTGTAACTTCACTTTAAGATAAGACCCTATGTACCCACTCAGAAGAAACAGACGCCTAAGGCAGTCAGAAGCCATTCGTCATTTGGTGCGTGAAACCATCATTACCCCCTCAGATTTTTTAGTGCCCCTTTTTGTGGTAGAAGGCAAAGGCCTTAAAGAAGCCATTCCCTCTATGCCCAATTATTTTAGATACTCCTTAGACCTTTTAGCCAAAGAGGTTCAAGAATTATGGAGCATGGGACTCTGTGGGGTATTGCTCTTTGTAAAGGTGCCAGAGAACTTAAAGGACAATGCGGGCACAGAGGCATTAAACCCCAAGGGGCTTATGCAGCGCGCCGTGCAAACCATTAAAGCTGCTTGCCCTGGCATGTTAGTCATGACAGATGTGGCATTAGATCCTTACTCTTCTTTTGGTCACGATGGAATAGTAGAAAACCATAAAATTTTAAATGATGAAACCGTTGAGGTCTTGGCAGAAATGGCCCTGTCTCACGCAGAGGCGGGCGCAGATTTTGTAGCCCCCTCAGACATGATGGACGGCCGGATTTTGAGCATTAGAGAGGCGCTAGAAGAAGCCGGTTACACAGACACAGGGATTATGAGCTATAGCGCTAAATACGCCTCTGCCTTTTATGGCCCCTTTAGAGACGCCTTAGATTCTGCCCCAGGTTTTGGAGATAAAAGAAGCTACCAGATGGATCCTGCCAACCGTTTTGAGGCCTTAGAAGAGGCCCAGGCCGATATTGATGAGGGTGCAGATATTATCATGGTAAAACCAGGCATTTGTTACCTAGATATTGTGAGAGAACTTAAAAATGAAATAGACGTGCCCATAGCTGTGTACCAAGTTTCTGGTGAATACGCCATGGTAAAAGCTGCCGCAGAAAAAGGCTGGCTAGATCACGACGCCGTGATGATGGAACAAATATTGGCCATAAAGCGTTCAGGAGCCAACATCATAGCCTCTTATTTTGCAAAAGATGTGGCGCAACTAATGAGTTAAATTTATGAAAAAAACCACCCCTACAAGCCGCTTTAAATTTCTTTTATGGGGAGCTGTGGGCTTGCTTTATTTAGGCTGTTTAAGCGCAAATGCCCAAGAGGGGCTACTTGCCTCTAAAATAGATTCTATTGTGCAGCAGGCCATTAGGGCTAAAGCATTTCCGGGCGCTCAAGTATTGGTGGCGCATAAAGGCGTTGTTGTTTTAGAAAAGGCTTACGGCTATCACACCTATGACTCATTGGTGGCCGTGAGCTCCTCAGATTTATACGACCTAGCATCGGTCACAAAAATACTAGGACCTCTGCCAGCCATTATGAAACTAGTAGAAAAGGGTGTTTTAGATTTAGACGCTCCTTTTAGCACCTACTGGAAACCCTGGCGCCACTATTCAGATAAAAAAGACCTCACGCTTAGGGAAATTCTAACACACCAGGCCGGACTTATTCCATATATTGTTTTTTTAAAGGAGGTTTTAAAGAAAAACAAGAAGGGCTTTAAGCGCCGCTTTGTAAGAGAGACACCCAGCAGGCACTTTGGGCTAAAAGCCTACGAAAACCGCTATGTGCGCAGCCGTTTCCCCCGTAAAATGTATCGTCAGATAAACCGCTCTAAAGTTTCAGCCATTAAGGAATACAAGTATTCTGGGCTGGCTTTTCTTATTTTCCCAAGCCTGATAGAGCAGCTTAGCGGAGTAGATTACAACAGCTATATGCGCCGTGAATTCTATGATCCTTTGGGCGCCACTCAGTTAGGCTACCTCCCAAAAGAACGTTTATTGGCAGCCCAAATAGTACCCACAGAAATAGACAGTCTGTTTAGAAAGGGCCTTACTAAAAACTATGTTCACGATGAAAACGCTTCTCTTTTTGGCGGTATTTCTGGCAACGCAGGCTTATTTTCAAATGCGGGAGACTTATTTAAAATCTTACAAATGTTTTCTAATGGAGGCTCCTTTGGTGGGCGCCGATATCTTTCTGAGGCCACCCTTTCGGAATTTACAAAGCTTCAGTTTCCAGAAAACAACAACCGCCGGGGGCTGGGCTTTGACAAGCCCCTTATAGACAATGCGGCTTTAACTTTAGCAGAGGCCTATCCTGCCCCAGAGGTGCACCCAGAAAGTTTTGGTCATTCTGGCTTTACAGGTACTTTTGTATGGGTAGATCCTGTTAATGATTTGGTCTATATATTTTTATCCAACAGGGTGTACCCCTCTAGAAACCAAGGCGCCATTTACAGTTTAAAGGTGAGGGAAGCGGTTCAGCAAGTGATATATCAAAACTTAGACTTATAATCGTAAGACTTTTTAGCACTTTATAACAGTTATAGCGCAGCTGTAAACCATCTTTAATTCTCCATCAATTGACAGTAAGTTTAGGTATCTTTGTAGACTAAACCACCCCTTTATATGATAGAAGCCCAAGACCTAAATTATGAGAGATCTGTTCTTATTGGTGTTATTACCAAAGCGCAGCCTGAAGATAAAATGAAGGAGTATTTAGATGAGTTGGAGTTTTTAACTTTTACTGCAGGGGGCGAAGTGCTTAAGCGTTTTGTGCAGCGCGTAGACGTACCTTACCCTAAAACCTATATTGGGACAGGAAAAATGCAAGAAGTAGCAGATTTCGTAAAAGAAGAAGCCATTGGAACGGTTATTTTTGACGACGAATTATCGCCTTCTCAGCAGAAGAATATTGAGCGTGAGCTCAAGTGTAAAATTGTAGACAGAACCTCTTTAATCTTAGATATTTTTGCCCAGCGCGCACAGTCTTCTTATGCCCGTACCCAAGTAGAGCTGGCTCAATACCAATACTTGCTTCCTAGGCTTGCGGGTTTATGGACCCACTTGGAAAGACAAAAAGGGGGTATTGGAATGCGCGGGCCAGGAGAGACAGAGATAGAAACCGACCGCCGTATTGTCAGAGACCGCATTAGCCTACTCAAAAAAAAGCTACAAAAGATTGACCGCCAAATGGAGACCCAAAGAGGGAACCGTGGCGCCTTAATACGTGTGGCCTTAGTGGGCTATACTAACGTAGGGAAATCTACCCTGATGAATGTAGTGAGTAAGAGTGACGTTTTTGCAGAAAACAAACTTTTTGCTACCCTAGACACTACCGTTAGAAAAGTAGTTATAGGAAACCTTCCCTTTCTAATGACAGACACAGTTGGTTTTATTAGAAAGCTTCCTACCCAGTTAATCGAGAGTTTTAAAGGAACCTTAGACGAGGTGCGTGAAGCAGATTTGCTGTTGCATGTGGTAGATATTTCTCACCCAGAATTTGAAGATCAGATTGCTGCGGTACATACCATCTTAACAGAAATTAATGCCTCGGACAAGCCCACTATTATGGTCTTTAACAAGATAGACCTCTATAAAAATGAGGTCATAGATGCAGACGACCTTACTACTGAGAGAACGACCAAACATTTTACCATGGAGGAGTGGGAACAAACCTGGATGCAGAAAATGGATGGAAATGCCCTTTTTATCTCTGCGCTTAACAAAGACAATCTTGAGCAGTTTAGACAAAAAATCTATGATACGGTAAGGGATATTCACGTCACCCGTTTCCCTTTTAATAGTTTTTTATACCCTGAAGTCTTAGAGGAGTAACTAGCCTTTTCTTTTCTTATAAAGAGGGACTGCAGAGCAAGCCTCTCCATACATGACGCTTTTGGCTACTTTTTGTAGGGCTGAGGTGGCCCAGAGGTAGGCGTTTTGGGGGACTGGTTTTTGGCTACAACCCTTAATAATTACGGCTTTGTCTTTAAAGGAGCTCCAGTCTATTTGGGCCATGGCGGCTTGGTATAGATGAGACTCCAAAGATTCTAGATTCCCTAGTATTGTAGTGGCCCCATAGGGGCTCAGGTAGGTGGTTACAAGCATATAGGCCCAGGCGGGAACAATAGCGCCTGTACTGCAAAAGAGGGCCAAGTGCTGGTCTTGATATTGGGACCAATTGTGAGACAAGAGGGCCGCTCTAAAGTCTTTTTCTCTAAGCAAAAAACCCTCATACAGCCACTGGCTTAGATCTAGAGAAGTTCTTAGCCCCGGACTGTAATAGTCTTCTAAATTAAAGGTTTTTAAGGCGCTGCTAGCTACGCGGTTTTCTATGGTGAAATCTTCTGAGCTCATTTGTTTTTTTTGCCGTTGCCTTATGCTTTATAGCATACCAAGCTCTAGCTTGGCTGCCTCACTCATCAGTTCTTGGGTCCAAGGGGGATCAAAGGTGATTTCTACCTCTGCGTCTTTTACTTGGTCTAAAGATTTTACCTTTTCTTCTACTTCTACAGGTAGGGTTTCTGCTACTGGGCAGTTGGGCGAGGTGAGGGTCATGAGAATTTTTACCTCATTGTCATCATTGACAAGCACGTCATAGATAAGGCCCAACTCATAAATATCTACTGGAATTTCTGGATCATAAATGGTTTTTAAGACATTTACTATTTTCTCTCCCAACATAAGGTCTTTTGATTCTTCCATAACTTCTTGTATTAATCGGCGTCTTTTACCTGTGTTTGGTATGCAACTGCATACAATTTTATTTGTTTAATCATGCTCACTAGGCCGTTGGCTCTGGTGGCAGACAAATGCTCCTTAAGGCCAATTTCATCTATAAATTCCGTACTGGCATTTAAAATGTCCATGGGTTTTTGGTGTGAGAAGGCGCGTATGAGAATGGCAATAATGCCCTTGGTAATAATGGCCTCTGAGTCTGCAGTAAATACCAATTGGTTGTTTTCTAGCGCTGCGTGTACCCAAACCTTAGACTGACATCCTTTAATAAGGTGGTCTTCATTTCTGTATGCCGCGTCTATAATGGGCAATGATTTTCCTAAGGAGATCATATGCTCATAGCGTTGCACCCAGTCTTCAAAGAAGGCAAATTCCTCCACAATTTCTGCTTGAATGTTTTTTATAGTGTTTAGCATAACATACTTTTTGCTTTTTTAACAGCGGCTACAAAAAGGTCTACCTCCTTAAGGGTGTTGTAAAAGCTAAAGCTAGCCCTCACTGTTCCAGGAATTTGATAGTAGTCCATAATAGGTTGTGCGCAGTGATGTCCTGTTCTAACGGCTATGCCCATTTTGTCTAGAATACTGCCAATGTCATAGGGGTGCAGCCCCTTAATGTTAAAGGAAATAACAGCAGTTTTTTGGGCTGCAGTGCCGTATATCACTAAACCTTGTATTTCTAAAAGGTTTTTGGTGGCGTATTCTAAGAGCTGTTGTTCATAGGCAGCTATGGCTGTAAAGCCAATGCCGTGCATATAGTCTAGAGCAGCGCCAAAGGCAATGCCTCCAGAGATGTTGGGCGTTCCGGCCTCAAATTTATGAGGGAGTCCGGCATAGGTGGTTTTTTCAAAACTTACGGTGGCTATCATTTCCCCACCGCCTTGGTAGGGGGGTAGTTTTTCTAGCCATTTTTCTTTGCCATAGAGCATGCCTACACCGGTAGGGCCACATATTTTGTGGGCAGAAACGGTATAAAAATCTACAGCTAAGGCCTGAACATCTGCCTGTATATGAGGGGCGGCTTGCGCGCCGTCTATCAGGACGGCGGCGCCCATAGCGTGGGCCGCGCTTATTATTTCTTCTATGGGATTTACGGTGCCAAGGGCATTGGAGACATGGTTGCAAAACACCAATTTTGTCTTAGGGCCTAATAAGCGCTGGTAAGCCGCCATGTCTAGGGTTCCGTTTTGCAACATAGGAATGACCTTTAAAACAGCCCCAGTTTTTTCACAGAGCATTTGCCAGGGCACTATATTGGAATGGTGTTCTAGGGCAGAAACCAAGAGTTCATCGCCCGCTTGCAAGAGGGTCTCAAAACCGCTGGCCACTATATTAATTGCGTGTGTAGTACCTGCCGTGAGAATCACCTCATAGGCATGGGCCGCATTAAAATGCTTTTGAATTTTTATTCTGGCGGCCTCATAGGCCTCGGTGGCCTCCTGAGAAAGAGAATGCACCCCACGGTGAATATTGGCATTGTAGTGGCTGTAATAGTACACAATAGCGTCTATCACTTGTTGTGGTGTTTGAGAAGTGGCCGCATTGTCTAAATATACCAAGTCTTGCCCATTCACCTTTCTAGAAAGGATAGGAAAATCTTTTCGAATGGCAGCTACTTCAATGTCAGTCATAAGCCTATAATTGAAATCCAAGGTTCACCCCAAGCTTCATGGCAATAAGGGCGTTAATGCGTTTTTTAAGTTCAGGAATGCGCACAGATTCTAAGACATTATTGGCAAAGGCGTACATGAGTAGCGCCTGGGCTTCTTTCTGACCAATCCCTCTAGATTGCAAATAGAACATGGCCTCTTGGTCTATTTGACCAATGGTACAGCCGTGAGAACACTTTACATCATCAGCAAAAATTTCTAGCTGAGGTTTTGTGTTAATGCTGGCTTTGTCTGCAATAAGTAGGTTGTTATTCTGTTGGAAGGCATTGGTTTTTTGCGCCAAACGATCTACTACAATCTTACCGTTAAAAACCCCTGTGCTGTTACCGTCATAAATTCCTTTGTAATCTTGGTGGCTTTCACAGTTGGGTTGGCGGTGGTGCACCAAGGTGTGGTGGTCTACCAATTGGCCGTCTCCAATAATGGTGACCCCTTTCATGGTAGAGTCTATACGCTGGCCATTCTGATAAAAATTTAAGTTATTTCTAGTGAGTTTCCCCCCAAAAGAGAAGGTGTGCACCTTTACAATAGAGCGGTCTCTTTGGTCTATATAAGTGTTGTCTACCAGGCTGGCTGTATGCAAGTCGTTTTGTACCTTGTAGAAGTCTACCATAGCACTTTTATCTGCAAAAATCTCCGTCACTGCATTGGTAAAAACCGCATTGGTAGAAAGACTCTGATGGCGCTCCATAATTTGCACCTCAGAATTTTCTTCTACCACCACTAAGTTTCTAGGCTGCAACATAATGTCTGCAGAGGCACCCGTAGCAAAATGGATGATCTCTATAGGTTTCATGGCCTGGGTATTCTTAGGAATATGAATAAAAGCACCCTCCTTACTAAAAGCGGTATTAAGCGCCGTTAGGTTCTCCTCTACAGAGGCAATCTTATTAAAATAAGCCTCAATAACAGGCTTGTACATATCTTTGGTAAGCGCCGAAGACATGAGACAAACGTCAATGCCTTGGTGGGTAGTCTCAGACAGATAAGAGCTAAAAACGCCGTCTACAAATACAATTTTATAGGTGTCTGCCTCCTGTAAAAAGTATTGTTTTACCTCCTTGTACTCTAGGGGAGCAGACTCTCTTGGAAAAATGCTAAAGTTTATTTTCTCTAGCGCTTTTAAAGAAGTGTATTTCCAAGCTTCCTCTTTTTTAGTAGGGAACCCCTGGTTTTCAAATACCTTAATAGCCGCAGAGCGAATGTCATGCACTGGGTGATCAAGGTCTACTTGATTTTCTAAGGCCATAAAGGCCGACACTAATTTATCTTTCAACTCCATTTATACAGCCTCTTCTTGTTTGATCCAATCGTATCCTTTTTCTTCTAACTCTAGCGCCAATTCTGGGCCACCAGATTTTACAATTTTTCCATTGTACAATACGTGTACAAAGTCTGGAACTATATATTCCAACAACCTTTGGTAGTGAGTAATGACTACAAGGGCATTGTCTTTGGTGCGCAGTTTGTTAACGCCGTCAGATACAATTCTAAGGGCGTCAATATCTAAACCAGAATCTGTTTCATCTAAAATGGCTATTTTAGGTTCTAGCATGGCCATTTGGAAAATTTCGTTTCTCTTTTTTTCTCCTCCAGAAAAACCCTCATTAAGAGATCTAGATAAAAACTTGCGATCAATTTTTAAGAGCTCTGCCTTTTCTTTAATCAGCTTTAGCATTTCATTGGCCGGCATGTCTTCTTGGCCTCTGGCCTTGCGAGACTCATTAATGGCGGTTTTCATAAAGTTGGTCACCGTCACACCTGGAATTTCTATGGGATATTGGAAAGAAAGGAAAATACCCTTATGGGCACGGGTTTCTGGAGCGTCATCGGCCAGATCATGGCCCTCTAAGATAAGCTGTCCTTTGGTTACTTCAAACTCATCTTTACCTGCAATTACAGAGGCCAAGGTGCTTTTGCCAGAACCGTTTGGCCCCATAATAGCGTGTACCTCACCCGGCTTTACCACCAAGTTAATTCCCTTTAATATTTCTTTATTGTCTACACTTGCGTGCAAGTCTTTAATTTCTAGCATCTTGTTTTTTATTTTGCTCTAGGGTTTATCCTACAGAGCCTTCCAAACTAATTTCTAATAATTTTTGCGCCTCTACCGCAAACTCCATTGGGAGCTTGTTTAGCACTTCTTTACTAAAGCCGTTTACAATAAGTGCAATGGCTTTTTCTGTGCTAATACCTCTCTGATTGCAGTAGAAAATCTGGTCTTCTCCAATTTTAGAGGTGGTGGCCTCGTGCTCTATCTGAGCCGTTTTATTTTTAACCTCTATATAAGGGAAGGTATGCGCCCCACAGAGGTCTCCCATAAGGAGGGAGTCACACTGGGAGAAGTTTCTGGCATTTTCTGCACGGCTGGCTACCTGCACCAAACCACGGTAAGAGTTCTGAGATTTACCTGCAGAAATTCCCTTAGAAATAATGGTGCTCTTGGTATTTTTACCTAAGTGAATCATTTTAGTACCCGTGTCTGCTTGCTGGAAATTGTTGGTCACTGCAATGGAGTAAAATTCTCCAATAGAGTGGTCTCCTTTAAGCACGCAAGAAGGGTATTTCCAAGTAATGGCAGAACCTGTTTCTACCTGCGTCCAAGAAATCTTGGCGTAGTTTTCACAAACACCTCTTTTGGTCACAAAATTGAAAACGCCTCCTTTTCCTTCTTTGTTTCCTGGGTACCAGTTTTGAACCGTAGAGTATTTAATTTCTGCGTGGTCCATAGCTATTAGCTCTACAACGGCAGCGTGTAATTGATTCTCATCTCTAGAAGGGGCGGTGCAACCCTCTAAATAACTCACATAAGAGCCTTCATCTGCTATGACTAGGGTGCGTTCAAATTGGCCAGTTCCCGCTTGGTTAATTCTAAAGTAAGTAGACAGCTCCATAGGGCAGCGCACTCCTTTTGGAATGTAACAAAAAGAGCCGTCAGAGAAAACAGCAGAGTTTAATGCCGCATAATAGTTGTCTTTCCTTGGAACTACAGAGCCTAGGTGTTTTTTAACCAGTTCTGGATGTTCCCTAATGGCTTCTGAAATGGAACAGAAAATAATTCCTTTTTCTCCTAAGGTTTTTTTAAAGGTGGTGGCTACAGAGACAGAGTCTACTACAATGTCTACTGCTACTCCAGCCAACAATTTTTGTTCATCCAAGGAAATTCCCAAACGCTTAAAGGTGTCTAAGAGCTCAGGATCTACCTCATCTATTGAGTCGTATTTTGGTTTTTTATTGGGGGCAGAATAATAAGAAATATCCTGGAAGTTGGGTTTTGTGTAATTTACATTGGCCCACTCAGGTTCAATCATATCTAGCCAAGCACGGTAGGCCTCAAGGCGCCACTGTGTCATCCATTCTGGTTCTTCTTTTTTTCTGGATATAGCTATGACAATTTCTTCACTAAGCCCTTTTGGAAAAGTCTCAGATTCAATGTCTGTATAGAAGCCATACTCATACTCCTTAGTCTCGAGTTCTTTCTTTAATTCTTCTTCCGTATATGCCATTTTTCTTTTTTTTAGGGGGTGTTGTGTGTCATTATAGAGAAAAACTCTCTCCACAACCGCAGCTGCGCTGTGCATTGGGGTTGTTAAACACAAATCCCTTGCCGTTTAAGCCGCCTGAATATTCTAAAACGGTGCCCACTAGGTATAAAAAACTCTTTTTGTCTACCAGTATGCGCACTGCCTTGTCTTCAAACACTTTGTCAGTTTCTCCAGCTGTTTTATCAAAGGTAAGCTCGTAAGAAAGGCCACTACAGCCCCCGCTTTTTACTCCTACCCTCACAAAATCTGTCTGGGCATTAAAGCCTTCCTCTTCCATGAGAGTCATGACTTTTTTCATTGCTGTTTCAGATACTTGAATCATTCTTAAATAGATTAATTCTAAATTAGACACAAATATACGTAAAGTTTGTATTTTTACGGTATGTTAGAAGCAAAAATACCTCAGAAGACTACCCTAGAAAACCTAGGAGAGTTTGGACTTATAGATCATTTAACCAAAGCACTGCCGCAAACCCAAAAGAGTACGGTACTCTCTATTGGAGATGACGCTGCCGTTTTAGATCACAAAGGTTTCCATACCGTACTTACCACAGACATGCTGGTAGAGGGGGTTCACTTTGATCTGGCCTATATGCCTTTACAGCACTTAGGCTATAAGGCAGTAGTAGCCAATCTTTCAGATGTGTACGCCATGAATGCCAGGGCTACACAAATCACTATTTCCTTGGCTATTTCTAACCGCTTTTCTTTAGAGTCTTTAGAGGCTTTTTACGAGGGGGTAAGCCATGCCGCCACCACTTATGGGGTAGACGTTGTAGGAGGAGACACCACCTCTAGCACCAAAGGGATGATTATTTCCATCACGGCCCTAGGGATTGTGAAACCCGCTAAAATAACCAAGCGCTCTGGCGCCAAAGCCCAAGATTTATTGGTAGTTTCTGGAGATATTGGAGGCGCCTATATGGGGCTACAGGTTTTAGAAAGAGAAAAATCTGTCTTTCAGGTAAACCCACAAAGCCAGCCAGACTTAGAACCTTACCACTACATTATACAGCGCCAGTTAAAACCGGAGGCCCGTAAGGACATTCCAGAGTTACTAGCTGCCTTGGGCGTACAGCCCACTGCTATGATAGATATTTCAGACGGTCTTTCCTCAGAAATACTGCACCTCTGTAAGGCCAGTGCCGTAGGCTGTGACCTTTATGAAGACAAAATACCCCTAGACCCTACTGTTATTTCTAGCTGTGAAGAATTTAATTTAGACAGCACCACCGTGGCCCTTTCTGGCGGCGAAGATTACGAGCTCCTTTTTACCATAGACCAAAAAGACTACGATAAAATAAAAGGAAACCCAGACCTCACCGTCATTGGTTTTATGACAGATGCCGCCGCTGGCGCCAATCTGGTTACCAGGGCAGACACCAAAATCCCCCTTAAAGCCCAGGGTTGGAATGCTTTTAAAGAGTAAAACTCTTTTCTACCTAGTATTCTACATAAAACTTGAGAAGGCATCAGTAGCTTATTTAAACATTTCTACTAAAATACTTTTAGTTTTAGCAATGGTTTCATTGGTTAGAACCCCTATTTTATTGCTTAACCTTATCTTATCTATCGTTCGGATTTGATCTAAAGCTATTTGTCCTTTTTGTTTATCAATAAAAATAGCGACCCTAGTAGGATATGGCTTAATAGTAGAAGTAAGGGGGGCTACTATAACTGTATGTAGATTTTTATTCATTTCTTCAGGAGAAATAACAACACAAGGCCTTTTTTTATTGATTTCACTCCCTTTAGGTGGGTCTAAATTCACCCAATAAATTTCATACTGTTTTACCATGTCCACTCCTCAAAACTTTCATCCTCAAAAACATCTGGCAGTAAAATATCTGGATCACTTTTAGCATGTGCTTTTTCAAAAACGGCACCCCAATGCGCTCTCACTAATTCTTTTATGGGTACTATCACCATCTTATTGCCTTCAATTTCAATAGTCACTTTACTCCCAAAACCAATAAGCTTTAAAAATTTAGAAGGAATGATAATTCCTTTCGAATTTCCCACTTTAATGATATTTGCTTCCATTGTTTTTGTGTTTAAATCAAAGTTACAACAATGTTATAACATAATTAAATTATATTTTCTTTTTTAATTTGTGTATCAATACAATGCTTTTTTAAATAAAACCCTAGGTGTTTTTTAGTGAGATATAAGTTTATAAATAAAACCGCTTTATCTTGCCGCTAAATTTTACGCCTTATGACCAAGAAACTCCTGGCTGCTTTTGCTCTTTTTTCGCTCTTTTTTGGAGCGGGGAATCTTATTTTACCTCCTTATTTGGGGGTGCAGGCCGGGTCAGATTGGGCATTGGTAGCCTTTGGTTTTGTGATTTCTGCGGTGCTTATTCCCATTTTGGGAATATTTGCGCATGCCAAGCTTCAGGGAACCATCTATGATTTTGGAGCCCCATTGGGCAAGTGGTTTTCCTTTGTGTACGCCGCGCTTATCTATGGCATTTCGCTGGCGCTGCCCGCGCCACGCACCGCTTCTGTCACCCATGAAATGGCTGTAATGCCCTTTACAAATACGCCTTATTGGGGCACCAGTTTGCTTTATTTTTCTCTGGTGTTTGTTGTGGCCATGAACCGCTCTAAAATTTTAGACTTCTTTGGTAAAATAACCACACCTCTTATATTGGTGGTGCTTTTATCCCTTATTGCGGTGGCCGTTTTTAGCCCAGCCATAAGCCTAGCCCCCACTCAAATTCCAAACCCTTTTGGCGCAGGACTTTTAGAAGGCTACCAAACCTTTGATGCCATTGCGGCTGTAGTGATAGGAGGGGTGCTTTTGGTGTCTATTAAAAAAGCGTCGGCCGATGAAGAAAATTATATAGAACAAAAAAAAACAGTGCGTTTTGCGGCTTTCTTTTCTGCAGTGGCACTGGCCCTTATCTATATAGGACTCATTTATGCCGGGGCCCAAAGCCAGGCTGCTTTTCCTCAAGGTGGCAGCCGCACAGAAATTTTACAAGGGCTGGCCCAATTATTTCTAGGCCCTGGAGGACAAATAGGGCTCAGTATTTTAGTGACCTTAGCCTGCTTTACCACTGCGGTAGGAATAGTGACGGGAACGGCAGATTATGTGGCCAGCTTTTTTGAGGGGGCAGACCCAACAAAAGCATCGGCGCCAGCCAAAAAAGCCTTTGTCATTACAGCCCTTATAGGTGCGCTATTAGGCGTAGTGATGGGGCAGCTACCCGTAAATAAGATCATAGCCATAGCGGTACCAGCGCTGGTGTTTATTTATCCCATCACCATTATTCTTATGGCCCTGCACCTATTGCCAAAAAGCTGGGGAAGCCCTGCTATTTTTAAGGCAGCAGTAGCGGTATGCTTCTTGGCCAACACGACCTCTTTTCTAGACAGCCTTGGCTTTTCAAGCCTGCAAGAAGCCACAGCATTCATGCCTTTTAGCCATCAAGGCCTTAGCTGGGTGCTGCCAGTGCTGCTCGCTGTATTTGTGACTAAATTTACTTCTGTTAAGAAACTATAAGTTAGTAATGAAACCTGATGGAAATCACAATAATTTGATCTTTTTCCTCTGCTACTAGATATACCAATCTGTGCTCTTGGGTAATTCGTCTACTCCAGTAGCCTGATAAATTTTCTTTAAGAGCCTCTGGCTTTCCTATTCCTATATAAGGGTTTTCTTGTGTGGCCTTTAAAAGGGCAGAAATTCGTTTTTGAACTGCCTTATTGCCAGATTGTTTCCAAAATTTTAATTCTTTGTGGGCTTTCTGAGTAAAGACTACTTCCACAGGCTGTCTATATTCACTGGCTGAGTGTCTCCATTTTCAAGTTCTTTAATAGACGCTTCCAGGTTTTCTCTATTTGCAGGAGTAGAAAGTAGGTATAAGGTTTCTTTCCAAGAATTATATTCAGAAATTGGAATCATCACAATGTCCTCTTCTTTAGATCTATGAATAATTATAGTTTCTCTGTCTTTAGAAACAGCATCTAGTTTTTGTTTTAAGTTGTTCCTGAGATCTGTAGCGTTTGTTGTTTCCATTATTCTTATCAATTACATTCAAATGTACGCTATTAAGTACGTTTAATCAAATTTATGATTCGTTGATTTTTACGAGGCTGCATATATTCGCTCATAATTTGGCTATATTTATACTTTAAATAAATGTCATGAAATACAATCCCATTCCCAATAGCCTGTATATTAAAAATAGAAAAAAGTTTACTACCCAAATGAAAGCGGGTAGTTTGGCCGTTTTTAATTCTAATGATATTTATCCAGTTTCTGCAGATAGCACCATGCCCTTTGCGCAGCACTCAGACATTTTATACCTCTGTGGGGCAGACCAAGAAGAGAGTATTTTATTGCTTTTCCCTGGCGCCATAGATCCTGCCCATAGAGAAATTCTCTTTGTGCGGGAAACCAATGCGCATATTGCCGTTTGGGAAGGGGCCAAGTACAGCAAGGAAAAAGCCGCTGACGTTTCTGGTATTCAGACTATTTTATGGCTCTCAGACTTTGACAAGCTGTTTTTTGATCTTATGACAGAGGCCCACAGCATTTACTTTAACACTAATGAGCACTACCGACAGTCTGTAGAAACACAGACCCGTGAAGACCGTTTTATAGCCAAGTGCAAGCAGGATTTTCCTGCCCACCAATGGCAGAAAAGCCAGCCTATTTTGCAAGAGATTAGAGGGGTGAAAGAACCAGAGGAATGGGCGCTTATGCAGCAGGCTTGCGACATTACAGAAAAAGGCATCAGGCGGCTTTTGGGCTTTATAAAGCCAGGCGTTTGGGAGTATGAAATAGAGGCAGAATTGCTACATGAATTTATAAGAAACCGCTCTAAAGGCTTTGCTTACACTCCTATTATAGCGTCTGGCGCCAATGCCAATGTGTTACATTATGTAGAAAACAACCAACAATGCAAGGCTGGAGACCTCATTTTAATGGATGTAGCAGCAGAATATGCCAATTACCGATCAGACCTCACCAGAACTTTCCCGGTGAGTGGGCGTTTTACGCCCCGCCAAGCAGCTGTTTACAATGCCGTACTGCGGGTAAAAGACGCGGCTACTGCCATGCTGGTTCCCGGAACCCTTTGGGCGGCATACCACAAAGAAGTAGGAGAAATTATGACAAAAGAACTCTTAGGGCTGGGTCTTTTAGACCGCGCCGATGTTCAAAGTCAGGACCCAAAACAGCCTGCCTATAAAAAATATTTTATGCACGGCACCAGCCACCATATTGGCCTGGACACCCATGACTACGGCGCCTTAAAAACGCCTATGAAAGCGGGTATGGTCTTTACCGTAGAGCCAGGTATTTATATTCCTGCAGAGGGCATGGGCATTCGCTTAGAGGACGACGTCATTGTTCAAGAAAGCGGCGCACCTTTAAACCTCATGCAGCAGATTCCTATTAGCATAGAAGAAATAGAGACCCTTATGAACGCCTAACAAGCTCTTTTAATATATATTTCCACCAAAAACCAACCCATGAAAAAATTATTTTTTGCAGCAATCCTTACCGCCAGTCTAGGCCTAGTAGCCCAAGAGATCAGACCAACAACAGGCACTGAAGTGCTTGAAAGCTTGGCGCAGCAGGCCAACATAAAAGAGAGCTCCTTGCTTAAAAACATTCCCTTTACTCAAATAGGCCCAACGGTCATGAGTGGGCGTGTGGTAGACATAGCGGTAAATCCAAACAAGCCCTCAGAATTTTATGTGGGTTATGCCTCTGGTGGCCTTTGGTACACGAATAACAACGGTACTTCTTTTACTCCTATGATGGAGCATGCACCCACCCAAAATGTGGGAGATATTGCGGTAGATTGGGCTTCTGGCACTATTTGGATAGGAACGGGAGAAAACAACTCTTCTAGGTCTTCTTACGCTGGAATAGGCCTTTTAAAGTCTACAGACAAAGGGGCTACTTGGCAGCATATGGGGCTTTCAGACAGCCACCACATTGGCCGCATTCTTATAAATCCTACAAATCCAGATGAGGTGGTGGTTGGTGCCTTAGGCCACTTATATACAGAAAGTGCCCAGCGCGGCATATACAAGACCAAAGATGGAGGAAAAAGCTGGGAACAAACGCTCTTTGTGTCTAATACAGCCGGAATTATAGAAGTTCAAGCAGCCCCAGAAGATTTTAATACCCTCTATGCCGCCTCTTGGGAAAAAGACCGCAAGGCCTGGCATTTTGAAGGTTCTGGAAACGGCTCTGCCCTTTATAAAAGTACCGATGCAGGAGATTCATGGGCCCTAATTTCTACCCCACAAAGCGGTTTTCCAAGCGGTGCTGGGGTGGGCCGCGTAGGCTTGGCCGTCTATAATGCTCAGACCGTATACGCGGTGCATGACAGCCAGTTTAGAGAAGAGAAAAAAGAAGATCCTAAGGCCCGTAAAGCGGGCGGTTTAAAAAAAGAGGCCTTTAAGACTATGAGCCAAGAGGCCTTTATGAAACTCTCAGACGGCAGCCTGAACGAATATCTAAAATCTAATGGTTTTCAGGAAAAATACCGCGCCCAAAATGTAAAACAATTGGTGCAGTCTGGCAGCGTAAAACCGGTAGACCTGGCCACCTATTTAGAAGACGCCAACGCGCTTTTATTTGACACCCCTGTAATTGGGGCAGAGGTGTACCTCACAACCAATGGGGGTCAGAACTGGACCAAGCAAAATGAGGCTCCTATAGAAGGACTTTTTTACAGCTACGGTTACTATTTTGCTCAAATTTCTGTAGCGGCTAGCAATCCAGAGTATCTAGTGCTTTCAGGAGTCCCTCTAGTGGCATCGGCCAACGGCGGAAAAAGCTTTAAGAGCATAGATGGAGACAATGTACACTCAGACCACCACTACGCTTGGATAAATCCTACAGACCCGCTCCATATTATTAACGGAAATGACGGCGGGGTAAACATCACCTATGACGGGGGGCAGCATTGGATAAAAAACAACACCCCCACCGTAGGGCAGTTTTACTATATTAACACAGACAATGAAACCCCTTATAATGTGTACGGGGGCTTGCAAGACAACGGCGTTTGGAAGGCGGCGCACAACGCGCCGCTCAATACCCGCTGGCAGGCAGACGGTCAAAACCCATGGAAATCTATTATGGGTGGTGACGGCATGCAGGTGCAAATAGACGCCCGCAATTCCAATACGGTTTACACCGGCTTTCAGTTTGGAAACTACTACAGATTAGACCTAGAAACAGAGAAGCAAACCTATATCCAGCCCAAGCATGAACTCGGCAGTGCGCCTTTCCGTTTTAACTGGCAAACTCCTATTTTACTGTCTCCTCACAACCAAGACGTACTGTATTTAGGTTCTAACCGCCTGCACCGCTCTTTAGACCAAGGAACCACATGGGAAACTATTTCACCAGACCTCACCGCAGGGGCTAAGGCAGGAAATGTGGCCTTTGGCACGCTCACCACGCTGGCGGCATCGGCCTTTGATTTTGATTTGTTGTACACCGGCTCAGATGACGGTCTTTTGCAGCGCTCCAAAGACGGGGGTGCTTCTTGGACCCTTATTTCTGAAAATCTACCAAACCATATGTGGGTGAGCAGTTTGGAGGCATCGGTTCATAAAGAAGGCCGTGTATTGGCCGCTCTAAATGGCTATAGAAATGACCACTTTATACCTTATGTATATCTGTCTAACGACCAGGGAGCCACTTGGAAAAACCTAGGAGCAGGCCTGCCTTTGGGGGCAGTTAATACGGTGATAGAAGACCCTGCCCATGAAAACGTACTCTACGCAGGCACAGACAACGGGCTCTATGCCTCTCTAGACTTAGGGGCTACTTGGCAGGCCTTTTCTAAGGATTTACCTGCAGTGGCAGTGCATGACATAGTGGTACAGGCCAGGGAAAAGCACCTGTTAGTGGGCACCCACGGCCGCTCTATTTTTAAGGCAGACATAAGCCATTTGGCTGGCTTGGCCACAGATTTGGCCGCCGGTAAAAAAGCAGTTTTGCAGCTTTTTGAGATGGAAGCGCAGCGCACTTCTGCTAGATGGGGAACTGCCAGAGGCTTTGGAGACCCCTATACCCCAGAACTACCTATAGACTTTTTTGTGCCCAGCGCAGGAGCCGTCACTATTTCTGTAAAAGATTCGGCAGGAATAGAAGTAAATTCCTTTGGCCTTAAGGCTAGTGCCGGTTTTAACAGCGCCGCCTTTCACATGAATTTTTCTAAGGAAGGAAAACTTGCATTTTTAAAGAAAAATAAGATGGCTTTAACCTTAGCGGCAGACGGGAATACTTACTTGCCAAAGGGCAGCTATACAATCATTTTAAGCCAAGGAAAACATGAAAGTGTGCAGGAATTTCTTTTACAGTAAGTCATTAGGAACAACTAATTTAAAACAGCTGTTTTTTTAGGTTTTTACCTAAAGAGATAGCCAGTGTTTTGGGTAAAAAAATCACCTAAAAAGCGATTAATTCTCGTTAATAAGTCTATTTTTACTTATTAAATGATTCACCTTGACCTATTTAAAATGTTACTAAGCGGTGAGTAAATGATGCTATGAGATTAAAAAACCTATTTATAGCCCTTGTGGCATTGGGATTCTATTTCTTCCCAGCACAATCTTTGGCTCAGGTAACGACCTCATCTCATCCGGAAATAGTAGTGGAGGCATGCGCTAGCTTTCCTTCGCAAGCCATAGCAGTCCCCTACACCCTCACTCTTACAGAAACCAATACAGATGACTTTGCAATAGGAAGCTCAGTGAGTTTTAAACTAGCCCTGCCCAGTAATTTCACTTATTCTGGAACTGTTGCAGTCACTAGTTCAGGAGCAGATATTTCTAGTATTACTGCTATCATTGATGATGACACTCATATTTTAGTCTCCTATACGACTACTGCTACAGCAACAACAAATGTTATTTCTTTAAGTGGCTTCTCTATAGTAGCCAGTACTGCTGCACAAAGTGGAAACCTCACTTATTTGGCAGGTACGGCAGTGATGACCACTTTATTAACTGGAGCTGTGTTTTTCCCAGTTTCTTCTGCAGCCGCTGCATTGACTGTCACTGGCGGGACCACCAATGCAACAGCCACATACTGTTTAGATGAGGTGCCTGCCTTTTTAAATGTTACTGCAGGGACTAACTCTGGAACCACTAGCAACACCCTTACTTATCAGTGGGAGTCTTCTGTAAATAATGCCACTTTTACTCCTATCACAGGGCAGACAGGTCTTACTTATCAGCCTTCAGCTGCCACGGTAGGGGTTACATATTACAGAAGAAAAATAGCTGAAACCAGCAATGGAGTAAGCTGCATAGCTTATAGTAGCTCAGTTTCTATCACTATTAAAACCCTAGATGCAGGGGAAATTGCGGGAGATCAGAACATATGCAGTGCCAGTACCCCAGCTGCCATTAGTTCAGTAAGAGACGCCTCTGTGGCAGGAGAAGTGATTACTTATGATTGGGAAAAATCTATCAATGATGGGGTGAGTTGGACCACAGCTTCCAGTGATAACAGCACCACTCTTAATTTTGGTTCTGCCACGCTCACTCAGACCACACAATTCAGGAGAATTGCTTTTTCAACTTCTTGTACGGTAACGAAAAGTACCAATATCATCACTAAAACAGTTTTTGGACCCATAGACGGTGGAACCATTACACCTAGTACCCAGTTGGTATACAAAGGAATTACTCCAGCAAGTCTTACTGTTTCTACTACCACAACTACTGCTTCGGTTTCTGGTACGCTTTCTTATCAGTGGCAGCAGAGCACAGATGAAATTAGCTACAGTGACATTGAAAATGCTACTGGTGCTAGTTTTCAACCCATCGGCACCCAGACGGGCACGCTCTATTTTAAAAGAATCACCAATCTCACCAATGGAACGCTCATTTGTACAGATGAAAGTACCATAGGCGCTGTAGTGGTTTACGAGCTAAATCCTGGAAGTATTATTGGTGATCAGAGTATCTGTAGTGACCACATTGCCTCTGAGATTACCTCTATTGGAAGTGTAGACGGCAGTCTAAGCCCTCCAGATTCTGGAAATCCCATCAGTTACAGTTGGGAAAGTTCTACAGATGGAGCTGCTTGGAGCACAGTAGGCGGCGCCACCCAGACTACTTTTGGATATTCTACTCCCTTAGCCCAAACCACTTACTACAGAAGAACCGCTTCTATTAATAGCGGCGCAGTGAGCAAAACCACGAATGAAATTGTAAAAACAGTTTTAGCTGCAGTGGTTGGAGGGACTATGGCTACAGTAAGTAGCACAATTTGTGAGGGCACTTCAATTCCCAATTTAACTGTAAACGGTAGTAGCAGTGCGGGTACTTTAACATACCAGTGGGAATACAGCACGGACAATACTACTTACAGCGCACTATCGGGGAAAACAGGAATAGACTTAACGCCTACACAAACGGCCACAGGAACGCATTATTTTAGAAGAATTATCACGAATAACAGCGGCTGTAGCGCAACGAGTTCTATAACCACCATCACTATTAAGGGCTTGAGTGCAGGAACCATTTCTGGCAGCCAAGACGTTTGTTACAATGGAACTCCTATTCAGTTTGAAAGTTCAGTAGACGCTTTTGCTCAGGGAGACCTCATTACCTACCAATGGCAGTCTGCTACCGCTAATGAAGGGCCTTGGTCTGCGGCTAGTGGTACAAATAATACCACCACTTATCAGGCTGGAGCACTTACTCAAACTACTTTTTTTAAGAGAATTGCAAGCAGTGCAGTTTGTACTGTTTCTGCCACTACCAATATTATTTCTGTGAATGTGGTACCCGCAGTAACCGGGGGAACCATGGCTACAGTTAGCGAAACTATCTGTGTGGGAGAAGTGCCTACCACCCTAAATGTAAACGGGGCCACTACCACAGGCACGCTCACATACCAATGGCAGCAGTCTTCTGACAATTCAAGCTTTACTCCTATTGCGGGTATTACCACTGTTAGCTACAGCCCTGCTACCCCTAGTGTAGCGGGTACTACTTACTACCGCAGGCTTATAAATTTAGAAAGTGGAGGGTCTATTTGTTCTGCCACCTCTTCTGTAACCACCCTTATTGCTAAGGGAATTTCAGCTGGAGCCATAGGGGCTTCTGCTACTGTTTGCTACAACACAGCGGGTGGTACTTTAACAAATACAACTCCGGCAGAAGCATCTGGTGAAACAGTCCTCTATAGCTGGCAAAAATCTATTAATAGTGGGGCAGATTGGACCACTATTTCTGGAGCTACTGCTTCTACATTCTCTACAGGAGTGCTTACCCAAACCACTCAATTTGTTCGTTTGGCCAGCAGTCCAACTTGTACGGCCTCTGCTACGACCGCTCCAGTAACCATTGCGGTTTTAAACCAGGTAGTGGGTGGAACTGCGGCAGGCAATCAGTCTGTGTGTTTAGACGCTAGCCCAACAAGTTTAACCGTTACAGGGGCTACAACAAGCGGCGGCACTATTAGTTACCAGTGGCAGTCTTCTTCTAGTGTGGCTTCCAATACTTTTGTAGATCTGGTTCCCTCTAGCTCTAGATTAGAAGCGTATGCGCCTCTAACTAATACCACCGGCACTTTATATTACCGCAGACAAATCACTGTAAGTTCTTCAGGCACCTTGTGTACTGCAGTAAGTTCAGTGGTATCGGTAACGGTTTCAGATTTAGCTACGGGTAGTATGGTCACGCCTG